>FWPV01007777.1_pt1 | contig 19200 bp, 16 predicted proteins | sample 2228371 | NCBI WGS metagenome assembly FWPV01 (sample SAMEA103939776, study PRJEB20133) | metagenome
AGCCGCGCGGCGCCGGCGGCGAGATCCAGCTCACCGACGCCATGCAGGTGCTGATGAACAGCCAGCCGTTCACCGGCGTCAAATACGAGGGGAAGGTGTTCGACTGCGGCTCCAAGATCGGCTTCCTGACCGCCAATGTCGTCTTCGCCCTCGATCGCGAGGACATCGCCGAAGACTTCATGCGCGAAATCCGCGCGCTGGCCTTGGACATAGATCTTGTAGCGACCGCAGCCGAGTAACCGGACCCCGCTTCACCGGCCCATTTGCAGCGATTTGACGTGACGGCTCGGCGCCGTGGTCTTGGAATTGCAGATTGGGACTGCAGAGTTGCAGATCAAGATCGCTCCATTTTGGTGGAGCTTGGGGCGTCGGCTTCACTTGTGCCCAGGTTGGCTATGGTGGCAAGTAAGTTTGAGCCAAATGCGAGCGGCCGCCGCCGAGATGGCTTTCTGTTTGACCGCCGATTTCAGTTCGTTGCACTGCGGCGGCTCTGGTTGTCTTCATTGCCTCGGGGCTATCCAGCGATGTCGTTGCTTAGCGGATTTCTACGGGCGACACGCCGGCCGGCCCCTGCGTCCATCGTGGAGAGTTCGGCGTTCCCTGCCGCTCTATACGCAATCGGCGATGTTCATGGTTGCATTGCGGAGCTGAAAGCCCTGGAGACGAGGATCCTGGCTGACGCGCGAGGCATCGCGGGCGACAAGTGGCTGGTGATGCTGGGGGACGTGGTCGATCGCGGTCCGGCATCAGCGCAGGTGATCGACCACCTGATGTCGGCATTGCCCGACGGATTCACGCGGATTTGCCTGCGCGGCAATCATGAACAGATGATGCTGGACGCATTGAACAATCCCGGTCGCGCCCGGCCGTTCCTGCAATTCGGCGGCGAGGCGACCCTGCAGTCCTACGGTTTGGACAGCCAACAGATCCTGGAATTCGCCAAGGGGTCCGCCAGGAAGGCGAAGGATCTGGTTCATGCCTTCGTTCCCGAAGAGCATCTGGAGTTCCTCTCGAGCCTTCCCGTTGCGCTCCGGCTGCCAGGCTACCTGCTGGTTCATGCCGGCCTGCGGCCAGGACTCGCTCTGGAACGCCAAAGCGCAGACGACATGATGTGGATCAGGGACGAGTTCACCGACAGCGCCTACGACTTCGGCGCCATTGTCGTGCATGGGCACACGCCGGTCGAAACCCCGCAGGTCACCGGGAACCGCATCAATGTCGATACCGGCTGCTATGCGACTGGCCGGCTGACCGCCGTGCGCATTGTTCCCGGCGAGGAGCTGCTGTTTCTACAGACCGATGCGCGCGACGAGCCGCCTGGATCGTCGCCTACTGTGCCGGGCTTCAAGACGCTACCGGGCGGCTAGAGCCTGCTCCGCCGGGGCCGGGCAGCTCTCAGTTGTATCCGTAATAGGCGCCGTACTTGCTGCCGTAACCCGCGGCGCGGGCGTTCTGCTGGTTGAGCATCAGCAGCAGGGGTGTCTCGGGACGCTTCGACGAGTTCAATGACGCGACCGCGCGCCGGACCTGTTGTTGCGGGGTTGCAGACCATTTGATGACGTAGAGAATGACGTCCGCCATTTCCGCGAGATAGAGACCATCCACCACCGGACCAACCGGGGGGGTATCGAGAATGATCACGTCGAAATGTTCACGGGCCGCACCGAGAAGCCGGCGGAACGTCCCGCTGCTGACCAGCTGGTCCGTCGGGACGTCGCTGCGCCGCGATCCCCTGATGATCCGTGCTCCCGACGCCTCGTCGACGGCAAGGATCGAATCCAACTTGACCTCTTCGGTCTCGTCGCTCAGGTACTCGAGCAGCCCCTCGGAAGGCTCTATGCCGAGCTGCCGGTGGATGCTCGGTCGGCGCAGGTCGCAGTCGATCAGCAGAGTCGCCTGTCCGGCCATTCCATAGGCCCGCATGAGCGACAGGCCCAATGTGCTCTTCCCCTCCCCCGGGGCAGCCGAGGAGATCATCAAGACCATCCCCAGTTTCCTGTCGCCATCCGGCGTGCTGCGCCGATAGGTCTGATCGATGCCGACCTTCGCCCTGCGGATGGCTTCGGCATAGGAAGACAGGGGCGCCGAGACCATGGCGTCGGCCAGACTCAGCCCCTCCTGTTGCCCCCGCTTTCTCGACGGGCGGTAACGGGGAATGGTCGAGACGACCGGAGCACGCAGCAGCGCCTCCGCCTGGCCCTCGCTGGTGAACCCTCCGACGAAATTCTCGACGAGGAAGGCCAGCCCGACACCGAGGCCCAGTCCCACCACCGCAGCCAAGGCCAGAATCAGACGTGGATTGGGGAAAGACGGTTCGGAGGGTGGCGTCGCCGCCGCCACAACGCGTGCATCGGGGATCTGCAGGAACGCCTGGGTGTTGAGATCCTGCTGGCGGGTCAGCAAAGTCTGGTACTGCACCCTTGCGATCTCGGCATTCTGCTGAAGGGCATACAGATTGGCGAGGATGTCCGCTGGAAGTGAGCTATCGAGCACTGTGGATCGAAGCTCGGTCCGCAATTCACTGGTGCGCGCCTGCGAGTCCTGCACGCTTCGCTTCAGGCCATCTACGGCCTCGGTTGCGGCGCGCTTCAGCTGCTCCTCCAGATCGTCGATGCCTTGGCGGATCGATGCCTCCGTATCGGCGCCGCCGGCCGCCTGAAGTCGAGCCAGGAGTTCGGTGCGCTGCCGCTCCAGATTCGCGATCGCTTCGTCCTGGAGACCGGAGGCAACGGCCTCCCAATCCTCCTCGCGAAGGTTCCGCTCCACGAGGTTGACCGCGGCAGTGGCCTGGGCCCTGTCCCTGATCAAGCTATCGATCTGGGCGCGAATTTCGGCCAGGTCGGTGCGGCCCGTTGCCTCGGTGATGCGTGTCAGGTTGCTGTCGATGAAATCGTCGAAGGAGCGCTCCGAACCGGCGACAGCGTCGCTCGCCTCGGCCAGGCGCTGCTGGATCTTGTCTCGCGAGGCGAGGACGGAATCCTCTTTGGCCTGGAGCTGCTGCTGGATGTACTCATCCGCCACGGCATTGGCGATCTGGGCCGCGAAGTCGGGACGCCGGGACTTGGCGCCGATGGAGATGAGAAAAGTCAGACCGCGGCGCTGAACGGTGACGGCGTTTCTCAGGCTTCCAAGAACGGCGGCCAATGCCTCTTCCCGGCTGCGAATCCTGGGTTCGGCGATCCTGAAGAAGGCCAGAAGCGTGTCCCGGATGCCCAGGGACAGGCCGAATTCGGGATCGGAGGACAGATTCAGCTTGTTGGCGACGCTGATCAGGGTCGGCTCGGACTTGACGAGTTCCACCTCGCTGTCAACGCGAAGCGAGTCCGAGCTTGAGCCGGTGAACTGCGTCTCGGGATCGAGGAGGTTCTTCTTGCTCGGATCGACCAGAACCAGCGCGGTCGCCGTGTAGACCGGCTTGAGGGCCAGCAGCGCGAGACCACCCACAGCGACAGAGGCCAATGTCACCAAAGCGATGAGCCAGAAGCGCCGCCGCAGCAGGTCGAAGACTCTTCGCAGGTCGATCTCGTCGGCTTCCATGAGGCGTACCTTCTTGTCTGGACTATTCTGCCACCATCTCGGCGAAAGCGGCATCAACTCTCGCGGCTGGAGTCAGCTCAAGCTGCAAAAGCATTCATTGTGCAGGCGTCCCGGTTTCTGGGGAGGGTTTGGATGTTTGCGATGTGGCGACAGCCAGGCCGAGCGCCGCGGTGAGCAGAAACGCGTTGGCCTCGATCTCCGCACTGAAATCGAGAAGCGAGTGGCACGCAAAGACGGCCAGCGTCCCAATCGCGGCTCTCGAAATCACGGTGCGATGTCCGCGAAACAGATTGTGCAGCAATCGAGCGGCGATGATCAGGCAGATGACGAGCGGGAGCGAGCCAATCACCAGCCCATATTCGAACCAGAGCGCCAGATAGGTGGAATGGGTGTATTCCCAGACCACCGCTCCCGACAATGGCGGCCCGACGACCAGTCCCGCAACGGACGCGAAGCTGCCCCCACCGTAGCCCAACAGCGGTCGCTGCAGGATCGCCTGCCAGACTTGCGCATGCAGCTCGGTGCGCCCGCCCCCCTCAGCCTGCAGGAAGACCAGGCGCTCCAGTAATTGCTCGCCAAACACGAACAACAGGATCGCGGCCGCCACTAAACCGGCGAGAAACAGAACGAGAGCCGCAACGGCGTTCCGCCTTTCACCAAGGACGGCGGAGAGCAGAACGACGAGCACACCGACCGCCGCAGACAGCAGTCCCATTCGCGACCCCGTCGCGAACAGCGCGGCCGCTTGCAGCGCGAGTGCCACCAACAGCGTCGCCCACATCCCGATCTTCTGGTTCAGGGTGTGGTCTCGCTTGTTGCCAAACAGATCCATCAGAAACGCGACGCCGATTGCCAGGCCAGTGGCGAGAAAGGTCGCGAAGGAGTTTCTGTTGATGAATGTGCCAGTTGCAAAGCCCAGATAGCTGAGCTTCTCGAAGCCCAGGAGAGTATCTCCCAGTTGCAGACTGATCAGTCCATTGGCGGCATAGGCGGCAATGACGAGAAACAGTCCGAACATGAACCGTCTCGCCCGCCCCTCATTGACGGAGAACTGGACCGTCAGCAGGAACAGCATTCCGAACGAGGCCCACTGGATGAGCGTCAGCCAGGTGCTGCCGGGATCCACGCTGATCGTTGGAAGCACCTGATTGAGTTGCGGCAGGTAAAGGATATCGGACGGCAGTAGCGCACCGAATTTCGTGACCTGAGCGATGGTCGCCAACAGCAGAACGCCGAACAGGGCCGCTTCCAGGACGTAGCCGCGAAGTGGCGCGCGCACGCGAGTCTCGGAAAGGGCGACCAGGGAGCCGTACACAATCGAGAGCGCGCCAAGCACCACGCCCCAGAAGCTCCAGAAGACCGGCCTGTTGCTGCCAAGAGGCAGGGGAGCGAGAGCGACCACGATGAAGACGGCGACCGACAGACCGGTGTTCAGGCTGTGCCAGTTGCCTGCTCCACCCGAGGCCTGGCCAATTGCATAGGGGTGTGGCCGCGAGATGGTCACGCGCTCGAGCTGGTCGCTGGAGAATGCAGCCGAGGGGGTAGCGTCTTTTCTCACTGGCTGCGCCCGGCTGCCTGCTGACGGACTTCCCCCAGAAAAGCGCGCTGGCGATCCGGATCTGACAGTTCGGCCGCCCTTGTTAAAATGCCACGCAGTTCCGCACGTCTGAGGTACCGTCCCGCAAGTTCACGGGTGGCCTCCGGCCCCCTCAACATGACCTTCAGATCGGCGAGATAGCCCGTATCCGATTCCCGTTCGCTCAACTCGAAGTACTGATCGAGAATGAATGTTCTGCGCGCCGCAAGCCATTGCACGTCCGGCGCGGTCCGGCGCGCTTGCTGCATGGCCGAGCGCGCCAGCGCCAAGTCCCCCAGTTCGCCGGCGCTTCTCGCACTGACCATCCATGCCAGTGAGTAGACCGGCGAGGTGGCGGTGATTGCCGATGCGGCCACCCGGCAGGTCTCGGCAAAGGCCAGCTTCGCCTCCGATGGCCGGAGCAGTCCATAGACGCTTCTGGGGATGGTGAGGCAGTCGTTGAGAAACAGGTCTTTCGACCAGCGCGAACTCGCAGGTCGCAAATCACCTGTCAGAATGGACTCGAAACGCTGCTCGGCACCCACTCCCCCGAGCAGATAGGGGGCGGATTCGTCCCACAGGTGCTGTAGCGAGAGGCCGCAAAGCACGGCACCCCCTACAGCCACCATAATCGCGGTCCACCGGCCTGCCGCCACCTATTTACCCTCGGCCGCGGCAACGCCCCCACAAATCAGGCAGGGCTTGAACCGGTCGAACCCGTGTCGGAGTTGCCTTCTTCAATGGCATCGGCAACGTCAGCAAGCGCTACCTTCAGCTCGGGATCAGCCACGTAATCGTTGGCAATCTCACGAATAGCGGCAACGACCACCGTCTTGATTCCGTCCGGGACATCCGCCTCGCCCAAGGCCACAACCAAATCGTTCATTGCGGCGTCGATTGCCGACTGGTCAGCGCCGGTCGAAGCAAGGTATTGTGCGTATAGGGCAATGATCGCCAGACAATCGTCCTCGGTGGCGTCACTGGCCGTACAGGCAGCCGTAACTTCGTCCTGCGTCACAACCACGATCTCTTCGACAGCGGCTTCCGGCTCGACACCGCCGTCCTGAGCATAGGCAGGCACCGCCACGCTCGAAGCGGCGGCTACTACGAATAAAATCGAAGCGATTTTCGTACGCATATTGGCACCTTTCCGCATTTGAGGAGAAATTAACCTCCTCGCGGATGAAGGTCAATCCAGTTTCATCACTGGATGCGCTCGCTAGTCAGATTAGCGAGAAGTCGATTCGGTAATACTTGGCTGTAATTACGCTTCTATAAGCTCCGGCCATGCGAGAATCGCATGCTTGACACTCGTCTCTTGCATGGATGGGCAGCGTTCCCTGTCGCCCGGGCCCTTGCCGGTCAGCTCCAGTGCCTGGGATCTGCCCCCTGCATCGAGACAATGCGGTAGCCGGTCTGCGACAGCGGCTTGATGGCGCCCGTCAGGTTGTCCAGCACCAGCTTGCCCTTGCCCGTGTTGACCACGAGGATGGCGTGGCCTTCGCCGGACCTGGTTTTCACATAGGCAATTCTGAGGGAACTGGCCGGGATGCCGGCCTTGATGAGAAGGCGGCGCTTGGCCAGCACATAGTCCTCGCAATCGCCTGCGGAGGACGCGTTGGCATTCCACACGTCGGCACCTTTGTCGCTGACGGGCCGGATCGAGGCATTGACCGTCCGGTTGACCCGCTTCAGCGTCGCCATCACGTCGCCGGTGGCAGCGACCTTGCTCTTGCCGCCGCCCTGGCACTCGGATGGCGTCTTGAGGCACATCAACTGATAGCCCAAAGGCGCGTTGCTGCGCGCCAAGGCGTTGCCGGTGCCCAGAGCCGACAGCGCTACGAACAGGCCCAGCGCCAGGACCATCCCAACCGACGTCTTCATCTGCGTTCTCCGTGCCCCCACGAGAGCTCTTGTGAACACGATGATGCCTGGGACGATTTGCTATCCCGCTGCAATATTGCTTCAAATTTTACGGGTTCGCGTCTGTCTCGGCGCGCGCTTGGACGGTGCAATGTCCTGACGCGTCAAAGAGGACACAAAACCCATAGAGGCCGCATCCATTCGAGCACGGCTCTTGCCCGACAGCGCCGGTGGGAGAGGACTCTCCTGCGGCAGTGCCAGTTCCGCCTCGCGGAAAGTTATCGCCCGTCGTGGGCCGAAGCGGATTGGCGACAGCATCGAACCCACGAGCGAAACGAGCAGTCCGGCAAGGCAGGACAAGACCAGCATGGGCTTCCTCGGCGAGGACATTGTCATGGGCAGTCTAGACAGAAGCCCGTTGGTCTGGGAGTCGCAATATTCGGGGCCGCCCTCGCCTGGCGTCGACTTCGGGCTTGCCTCAAGTGCTGGATTGCGGACCGGCGGCCTGCAAGGCTTGCTCAACGAGAGCGGGGACCTCACCAAAATGGTCCTGATCCGGAGCTATCTCGTCATATCCCTCGGTCCACCAGTAGATGCGCTCGAGGCGCTCGAGCAGTGGCAGCGGGTCTTCGCGCTTGTCGATGACTTCGGGGAGGACGTCGATGACCGCGCCGATTCCGACCAGCGCATCGTTGACATAGCTGTCTTCGCTGCGATCGGTCGGCCATAGCGGCCCGCCGCCCTCGATGAGATATTTCAGCGAAACGGCGAAGTAGCCGATCTCGGACGACAATTGACGATCGAGTGCGGACTGCAACCAGGGGGATGGCGCCCCGCCGGCCAGCTCTTGCAGGTCACGCGTCAGGATGTCCGCGATATCTTCTGCCGATACGACATCGAATTTGGTGCGGAGGGCCAACAAGGCGGCGCGGCGGGCCACGTAGTTCTCGATCTCGGATGCAACGGCTTCCGCCGTCCGTTGCGGGCCCTCCGAGACGGGCGGCGCGGAGGCGATATCGGCGGCCAGTGCCGAGGGACTGGCGACAGAAAATGCGGCCAGAAACAGTAAAATTACGCCGGTTTTCCAACAAATCGCCATAGCTGCAACCACTCGTTCACCATGGCCAAGGTGATAGACCAGCAGAATAGGCCCGGACAGATCAAATTGGTCCAAAGGTTACCGCAGCTTCGTCGCGCCGGCCCAGATTGTCAGATCAGCCCGGTGAGTTGCGCGCTGACGGGCCGCGTCGGTTGAGCGAGCTGGGCGACGAACCAGCCCCGCGGGGAGACGCTCCCGTGGCAGTTTCATCCGCCCATCGCGCCCTTGGCCAACCAGACCGTGCCAGATCATTTCACCGTTAGGGAGAAACGGCGAAATGATCCGAGACCTTTATGTTGTCGCGATTTCGAACCGGAAAAGCCTGCAACTCTTCCTGGAAGCGCTTTAGGGACGTACCTTGTCCAGCACAGCCCGGCCCGAGCGCAGGGCCCCGGATGGATCAGCGGCCGCGTCGAGCTCGAGCAGCACGATATCCTTGCCCGGGGTGTTCAACATGGCTTCCGACCAGCGCCGCCAGTCGACAATACCAGCACCAAAATCAGCCATGTAGCGCTGCTGCTGGGCATAGATTGTCTCGTCGATGACCATGTTCACATCAATGGGACGGATCGCATCCTTCCAGTGCGCGATGCTGATGCGCTGGTTGTGCTTTTGGGCCACCCGCACCGGGTCGCCGCCGCCCAGGGTGATGTGGCAGGAGTCCGGGCAGAGCCCGACATAGCGGGGATCGGTGAAGGCCATGAACAGCTCGATATCGCGTTCGTACCAGAGCGCGCTGTTGGACTCCGTATGGATGGCGAGGCCGACACCCTGACCTGCCACGGCCTCGCCGATGGCGTGGGCGATGTCGGCCATCCTCGCCATGAACGCCTGATCGATGAACATTGGCGGGCGGGTGCTGAAAGTGCGACGCATCGGTAGCCCGGTGACGAGCAGATCGCCTCCGGCCTCGACGATGAAGGCCGCTCGCCGCTCGGCATCGGCGACAATGGCGCCCAGATCGGGCGTGCCGGTCCAGGCCGGTGCGTCGGCCATGAAGGCGCTGACCACCTTGAGGCCGCGCGCCTCGAGCTCGGTGCGGAAGGCCCTGGCGCTGCCGAAGCCCTTGAGCACGTTCTGGATATTGCCGGGCGCAAAGGTGAGCTCGATGCCGGAGACACCGGTCTCGACGAGCACGCCGAGCACTTTGTCCCAGAACTGGTCGACATGGCCTTCGACCCAGGCCGCGAGGTTGTCCTCGGGCGCGAGACCCCAGAAGCCATTGTGGTAGAATGTGACGATGTCGGTGGCGATCAAGGGAGCCATTTGCGTTCCGGAGTTGGGGAGGATGAAGGGGTTTGGCTCAGGGCTATTTCAGCCCGCTCATCGCCACCCCCTGCACGAAGTAGCGCTGCAGGAAGACAAAGAGCATCAGCACCGGCAGGAGCACGACGATGGCGCCGGCGAGCAGCAGCCCATAATCGGTGGATTTGGCCGCCTGCGAGGCGACGGCGAGGCCGACCGGCAGGGTGTAGGTGTCCTGGCTCTGCGCCACGATCAACGGCCAGAGGAAGTAGTTCCAGGAGTTGAGGAAGGTGATGATGGCGACGGTGGCGAGCGCCGGCCCGACGAGCGGCAGGAAGATCGAAAAGAACACCCGCAACTCGCCGGCACCATCGAGCCGTGCTGCCTCCAGCAATTCGTCCGGCACCGAACTGGCGAATTGCCGCATGATGAAGACGGCGATCGGCATCACCGCGATGGGCAGGAAGATCGCGAGCAGCGTATTCACCAGCCCCATCTGCACGATGATGAAGAAGCTCGGCACGAACAGCGCGATATAGGGCACCATCATGGCGAGAAGGATGGCGCCGAACACCAGCCGGCGGCCCCTAAACGGAATCTTGGCCAAGGCATAGCCTGCCAAGGCGCTGAACAGCACGTTGGTGGCGACCGTCAGCCCCGAAACGATCAGCGAGTTGGCCATGTAGGTGCCGAACTGCCGCTGCGCGAAGAGCTCCACGAAATTGTCGACATTGCCGAAGCTTTTCGGCAGCCAGGCGCCCGGCGCGGCCATGATCTCGGCCTGCGTCCGGAAGGCGCCGAACAGCACCCAGGCGAACGGCAGGAGCACGATGACGGCGACGAGGGTCAGTACAACATAGACCAGCCAGAGGCGCAGCGGCATGCGCTCCCGGGTGGGAGCTCTCGGGGTCACAACACTCATTGCGCGGCCCTCAGCATGCGCAGTTGCACCACGCCCAGGATCGCCACGATGGCGAGCATGACGTAGGAGCCGGCCATCGCCATGGCGATATTGCCGTGGCCGAACTGCTCGTAGACCCAGAGCGCCACCGAGCGGGTCGACCCCACCGGGCCGCCTTTGGTGAGCAGGTAGGGCTCGTCGAAGATGTTCATGTAGGAGACCGTCATCAGCACGGAGACGAGCAGCGTTGCTGGTTTGAGCAGCGGCAGGGTGATGTTGGTGAAGCGCTGCCAGCGCGAGGCACCATCCAGCGCGGAGGCCTCGTAGACATCGGGCGGGATCGCCTGCAGCCCGGCAAGGAACAGCACCATGCAGGTGCCGACATTGCGCCAGGTCGTGAGCATGATCACGGTGCCGATGGCGAGGTTGGGGTCGCCGAGCCAGTTGGGGCCAGCAAGCCCGAGCTGCGCGAGGAGCGTATTGACCGGGCCACCGAGCGTGAAGGCGTATTGCCAGATGACGGCGGCGGCGACGACATTGGTGATCACCGGCAGGTAGAAGGCCGAGCGATAGAGCGCCTTCAGCCTGGTGATGCCGCTATTGAGGGCCAGGGCCAGGGCCAGGCCGAGCACCATGGTCAGCGGCACGCCGATGACGACGAAGATCGCGGTGGTGCCCAGCGATTTGAGGAAGGCGACATTGGTCAGCACCTTCCGGAACGTGTCGAGGAAGGTGAAACTCACCTCGAGCGGGCGCCGGATATCGGCGAGGCCCATGTCGGTGAAGCTGTAGACGAAGGCGATTGCTGCCGGGATGGCGGTGAACAGCAGGAAGATCGCCATGAATGGCGAGACATAGAGCCAGCCGCGCAGTGTATTGCGCCATTCGCGGCGGGACGTCGATTGGACGGCTCTTCGCACTCTGCTCTCCGCAACGGGGATGGGGCATTGTCACCCTGGGGGACGCCGGCACGGGAGGAGAGCCCCGTGCCAGCCGGACGTTCTGTTCGCGGCCGATCAGTTGCCGGTGCCGATGCCTTCGGCAAAGCTCTGCACGTCGTCGAGCACTTGTTTGGCCGTCGCCTGACCGCGGGCCACGGCTTCCATCTGCTGGCCGAGATAGGTGCCGACCTGACCCCAGGTGGCAACGGGGGGATTGCCGACTGCGGTTTCCAGAGCCTCGCGCTGCGCATCGAGCAGCGGGTTGTCGGCGATGGACGGGTCCGACCAGGCTGCCTTCACCGCCGGAAGCGAGCCGAACATCTTGTACCAGGCGAGCTGGGTTTCGGGCTGCGAGAGGTAGCGCAGCAGCTTCCACGCGGCCGTCGGGTTCTTGGCGTCCCTGAGCACGGCGAGATTGCCCGAACCGAGCGCCGAGAAGCTGCCGGCGGGACCGGCCGGCATCGGCACGCTCGCAAGATTTGCCTTTACCCAATCTGCGCCATTGGCGTCGACGAGCCAGCCCTCGAACCAGGGTCCGATATCCTTGCTGGCAATATCGCCCGAGGTGAACCACGGAACGGTGTCGAGGAACTTGGGGCCGTCAGGCGAGGTCAGCCCCTCGGCAAAGAACGAGCCCCAGAATTCCAGCGCCTGGATGTTGGCTTCGGAATTGATGGTCCAGGCCGTGTTGTCGGCGTTGAGCAGGCTGCCACCGGCCTGATGGATGTACTCGTTGAGGCCCTGGCCGTTGTAGATGTCGTAGCCCACATCCATGCCGACGCCCCATTTGGCGCCCTGTGCCTGCATGGCCTTGGCGAAGGCCTTGTACTCGTCCCAGGTCGTGGGTGCCGCCAACCCGGCCTTTTCGGCGAGGTCCTTGCGATACTGGAACGTCGTCGCATAGGCGTCGAATGGCACCGCATAGGTGACACCGTCAGCGACGCCGATATCGAAGGCGCTGGGGTAGAAGTCGTCCCTGTTGACCAATCCATCCGGCACCGGCGCAAAGCCGCCCGTGGCGATCATGCCGGTGATGCTTTGCGAATAGAGCCGCACCAGATCCGGCACCGTCCCCGCGGCAATGGCCGTCATCAGCTTGGCGTCGAACTGGTCGGACGGGACGGCGGTCACTTCGAGCTTGAGGTCGGGATTGGCCTTCTGGAAGTCAGCCAGCAAGGGCGGCAGCTGTTCACCGTCTGCGCCGCCAAACCACACGCTGAGTGTGCCCGTCGCCGGAGCATCGTCGATCGACTGGGCCAGCGCAGCACCGGTCAGCGACAACGCTGCAAGAGTGGATGCCGCGACAAGCAGTGCGCGGCGGGAGAGGGATCGTTCGGACATGGGCACTCTTTCTCAAACTGGGGTGGCAAGAAGGCGCATCAGGGGCGGAAACCCGCCTGCTTGGCGGATCGCAATTATGTTGGCTACGAATGGCAATCGATTGCCATCGGCACATTCGTGGCATATGCTGATTTCGTTCGCAAGCGTGTTTTGTGCACACCGCGTAGGCAGAAAGGCTGGCGCGGCGGCGCTGGCGGCTCGCCACACGCCGTGGCGGGTCGCCCTCTTCTTCGCTCGCGGCGGCAACTGGGCGGCACGATCGCCGGCGAACGGAGTACAATGAGAATGGCCGATAGGGGTTATGACGCGCTGATCGTTGGATCGGGCGCCTCGGGAATGTTTGCGGCATACGAGCTGACCCGGCAGGGCCTGAAAGTGCTGTTGCTCGAGGCCGGTCCGGCGATTGGGCCAGAGCACTTCGACCCCGCCTATGCGCCGCGCCAGAGCCAGATCAACCTGTGGCAGCGGGCGAAGGCGACGATGCTGGGCCGCGGCGTGCAGGCCAAGGCGGCCTTCTACGACGGGCGGATGCGCCACCTCTTCGTCGACGACCGGAAGAACCCCTACACAACGCCGAAGGACGCGCCCTACCTGTGGATCCGCTCGAAGCAGTCGGGTGGGCGCACGCACGTGTTCGGCCGGGTGTTGATGCGCTGGAGCGACGACGATTTCCAGGGCGCGCGCCGCACCGGACAGGGCGTCGACTGGCCCTTTGCCTATGCCGACCTCGCGCCCTTTTATGACGAGGTGGAGGAGGTGCTGGCCCTCTACGGTCAGACCGACAATGTCCCCACCATGCCGGACAGCCGATATGCCCATGCCGCCGGACTGACCGAGGCGGAGCAGTTGTTCAAGACACGCGTCGAGTCCCGCTGGCCCGAGCGGCGGGTCACCACCTGGCGCTATATCGGCCACGACCCGAGCCGCATGCTGAAGCCGCTGCGCGACGCGCGCGCCAATGGGCTCGAGACGCGGCACAACATGATGGCGCGCCGGGTGCTCACCGATGCCAGCGGACGCCGCGCCACCGGTGTGGAGGCGATCGACACCACGACGGGTGCGGTGACGAAGTTCACGGCGCGGTCAGTGGTGATCTGCGCCTCGCCGATCGAAAGCATCCGCCTGCTGCATAACTCGGCATCGGACGCTCATCCCAATGGCTTGGGCAACCGGGCCGATCTGCTGGGCCGGTACTTCCTCGATCAGCTGCCCATGGTCGCCGCTGGAAGCTTTCCTGAGGTGAAGGGGATGGGTGTCGACCCTACGGCCTTTTCTGACCCGTTCTATCGTCCGAGCGGTGGTGTGTTCCTGCCGCGCTTCATCGCCCCCGACGGCATTTGTGCCGCCAACGACTACGCCTATCAGGGCAGCATCGGCCGCAGCCCCGTTGCACCTGGAGCTCCCGCGGCGCTCAGTTTCTTCGGATATGGCCAGATGCAGGCGGACCGGGAGAACCGGGTGACCCTCGACCCGCGCCGCAAGGATGCCTGGGGCGTCGCCGTGCCGCACATCCGGCTCAAGCTTGGCGCGGCCGATGTTGAGACCCTGAAGCGCGAGATCGCGGCGTTGGTTGAAACCGTGACCGGCGCGGGCGGCGCGCTCGAATATACCGGCTCGCCCTTGGGGCTCACCGAATATGGCCGCGGCGCCTACCCCGATGCCGATCCGATCAGCCGCTTCGCCTTCCGCGCCCTGTTCAAGCGCACCATGGTGATGGGCGCAGCCATCCACGAGGCCGGCGGCGCCCGCATGGGCGTGGATGCCGCCCAGTCCGTGCTGAACCCGGTCAACCAGATCTGGGATGTGCCTAATGTTCTGGTCACCGATGCCAGCGCCTTCCCCAGCGGCGGCGTCTCGGGGACCACGCTCACCATCATGGCCATGACCGTGCGTGCCTGCCGCAACCTTGCCCGGGAACTCGGCCGCGGCGAAATCTGAACCTCTTCGGCGCCTCTGCGGTGGCGGGTAGACGCGCGCCCGCCGCGGCTGCTACGGAACGGCTCACTCTGCCGGCCGAGGGCATGGAATCGCGATGAGCAAGCGGATCGAGTTGCGGACGCCCGGGCCGTCCATCGCCGATGTGGCGCGTGAGGCAGGCGTCGCCACCTCTACGGTGAGCCGGGCACTGACCATGCCAGGCCGCATCGCGGAGCCGACGCGGCTCAAGGTCGAGGCCGCCGCGCGCAAGCTCGGCTATACGGGGAACCAGACCGCCCGCAATCTGCGGGTGGGCACGCCGCGCACCATCATGATCGTGCTGCCCGAGGAACTCTATATCGGCGCCTCGCAGACCGTATCGGAGGTCCTCCGGTCAACCGCCAAGGCGCTCAGCGATCGCGGGTTTTCGCTTCTGATCGCCAATGTGTCGCGTGAGGCGGATACGGACGCGCATATCCTCTCGGTCGCCCTGGGCGGCACCGTCGCCGGTGTGCTGCTCATGGCGACCAATCCGCCCGAGGCCTGGGGACAGCGGCTGATGGACGCGGGCCTGCCCATCGTCTCGCTGCATTTCGATCTCACCGGCGCCTCGCTGCCCAGCGTGGTCTGTAACGACCATGACGCCATCTATGAAGCGACGCTGCGGCTGTTGCGCGACTATGGCCACCGCCGGCTGCTCTATATCCGCGGCCGGCCGGACAATTACCACGATATCGAGCGTCTGCGCGGTGTCCGCGACGCGGTCGCTGCGGCCGGGCTCGACGAGCAGGACCTGCAACTCGCGCAGGGCGACTACAACTTCCCGGGTGGCATCGCGGCGGCCGGTGCGGTGCTCGCACTGGAGGAAGCCGATCGCCCAACGGCGGTGATCTGCGCCAATGACGATACCGCCATCGGCTTCATGAAGACCGTTCTCGACGCGGGTATCGATGTGCCGGGGCAGATATCGGTTCTGGGCTTCGATGGCGCAGCGATCGCGCCTTTCATGACACCGTCACTCTCCACCATCCGGCAGGATACGCTCGAAATGGGCAGCCGCGCCGCCAATCTGCTGATGGACATGGTGCTGGGTGAGAGCAATGGCGCGCCCTCGCGCATCGAAGTGCCGTGCGCCATCGTGTTCCGGGACAGCGTCGGCCCTGCCCCGGGCCAGGGCTGATGACCGCCAGTGCCGGAAGACAGCCGCTTGCCGCGGCGCCCGAGCTGCCAACCGAGACGCTTCGCCTCCCGCGACGAGTGTAGAGCAGACCGCCGCGACGGATGGCATTGGGGGTTTATTCAGCCCTATTCCCACCCCGTCCCGTAGCAGCGCTTTGCCGCAAACGGCTTGATTGGACGAGGGAATTTGGGGACGCCTCGCGCTCTCAGGAGGTTGCGAGGAACTGGCTGGGGCGCCAGGATCCCCAGCCATCTTGATTAAAAGTGCCGGACTTCCGGTAATCTCAGTGGCCACCCGAAGCAGGTCTGCCAACCACTTTTGTAGCAAGGTTCTGTACCAGTTTCGAGGCCGCTGCGTGGAGTCCGGTCCAGTCACATCTCGATCCAAAGATGGTCGATTTGGATGTGGTCCCGCGTCTTTGCTCTCTCATGCCTCGACTGAAGAGAGGCTACGCGCTGGCCTTTGTTGTGGCCTACCAACGATAGCTTGTCGCTCGTCGACCAACCTGCCACTCCGGCCCCGACAATGCCGTCGATCCATACGTCCATTTTGCCTTGCCAGAAGACTATGTCTTGGTGCTGAAGGTATCCGATCATGGCCGCTCGCTTGTGGTTTGAGCCGTGATGGCCCTCCTTGAATCTGTGCACGCCGCCGCTCGAACTGAACTCGCTTATCAGGTACTCGCGCTCGTCACGCTTCCTGCCCGCCGGTGTGGGCAGGCGCTTACACTCGATCGGAAGCAGGGTTTGGTACTCGTCATATTCGCGCCCCTCTATGAGAATTATCTCACCGGTTGGTGCCGCTACGAGGTCGATTGCTCTGCTAGGGCTAACCTCGTCGGGCTCTTCGCGCCTGAATTGCAGGATGTCCCAGCCTGCCGTGTGCCGAGACCGACTATTGAGTCGCGCGCACAGTTGAGCGGTGAGCCGAGTCTCGTTTTTTTCGGCGTGGCGCGCGGGGTCGTCACGCCAATCGGGCAGGGCACCGGCAATAAACTCGATCAACGACGACAGCCATTCCTCTGGCCGATGGATGCCCCAGTCAAGTTGCCCGGCGCGGTTGATGCTTACGCCCTCGTCTGCCAGCACGCTAGAAACCCTGCGCTCTCAAATCGGCCAGGATGTCATCCGCATCACGGAGCGCGATCGAACGCGTCCAGTAGCGGTGACGGTCGGGCTTTAGCAAAAACACGAAATTCTTGTCATAGAGCCGTATGATCCGCGTGACCGTAAGCCCCGAGCGTCGACGCTCCTGCAACAGCAGATCGAGCCTACTACGGAGTTCTTCAGCGTCGGACCAGTCCACCGTTCCTTGACCGAACGCGTAGGCCCGGCAGATCGCACCGGCCCATTGATATCCGCCAAGAGGTCGAACTGGGTTGCGGCTGTAAACCGGTTTGATCTGGCCGATGAGGACTTCGTCAAAGCTTTTCAGCGCATCGACAGGAGCCTTCTTCATCACCACGGCGTCCGTGCCTAGCCGAATGAAATCCCTCTGATACTCCACGGCATCCTCAGCGACGATGCGCTCGTTTGCGCTCAAATCAAGATTCCCGTCCTCAGGAAACGGTAAGGCAAAAACGTCTGCGCTGAAGATTGATGTGGCCCGCTGAGTGAAGAGACGCGCGCTGACGCCGGCGACGTAGGCTTTTAGGACCGTTGCTTCGCGCTGAAGCCACGATGCGGCGGCACGAAGTCGCTTCAGATCGCCTGGCGCCGACAGCCCTACGATCTCGTTCTTGAAGACGAGGTATCCTTCCGTCCAAACGTCAAGATGCAAGTCCTTGTGCTCTTTGATGAGCAGTAGAGGCGCCAAGAATCGGCGCTCGCTCTTGGGATCCTTGATGCCTGTGTCGGGAACTGTGCCGATCCTGTCGCGGCGAATGCCATCAGGACCAAGGGCATCGGTCGGCAGGAGCGGTCTTCCGATAAGGTGCCCGGTGTTCTTGGAAGCCCTCCTTTGTCCACCAAGATAGCCTTCGCCGGCACTCCATCCGTGCGAGTCCGCATACTCTTTGAGGGTAGGATATTTGCGTAGTCGCTCGATCAGGTCCTTGAACCGGCTTCCGCCCAATAGGTTGGCGCGCCACAGATCGACAGATCGCTCGGCTTCCCCGTTTCTTACCCAATGTAGATCGTAATAGTCGATGTCAAAGCCCTGCTCGGCCGTCGCGCGGCCGCTGCGCCGGAAAACCGCGTGCAGCAGTCGGCTGTCGGTGCTGGGCTCGTTCGCCTCCGCGACTACGACGACGACTTTTGGATCGGCGTCGCCCTTCTTGAACATGCCGCGGATCGAAACGAAGTCCAAAAGCTCACGCACTGCCCATCGCTTGAAAAAGTTGCGACGGAAGGAAAGAGCATTTTGATTGTATAAGAATCCGGCTGGCTCAACCATCGCCAAGATGCCACCCGGCTCCAACATTTCCATAGCGTCGTTCGCAAACAGGTAGGCAAGCTGCTTGTCAGCCAGTCTACCGTGCGCCGTTTCATAGGCCTTGTAGCTCTTCTGTGCGCCGACAGTGGTCAGAGACGATTCGAAGGGCGGGTTGCCGACTATTACTGCCACTGGAACCTGGATGGTTCCTTGCTCCTTGGCATCAAAGAAGCAGCTCCAGTGAATTGTTGTTCCAGTGAGCGGCGGAAACAACTTTACACTGGCTCGAATTTCTTCGGGCTGGAGCGCGTCGCAGATGCTAAGGCATAAGCTGAACGCTGCAAGTTCGACAGCACCCTCTTCAAGGTCAATTCCCTGGACGCGCAGTGCGAGCTGCCGAAGCACTTCTACGCTAGGCCGATCCCAGCCGTTTTTCGACCTCCAATGTAGCACCAGGCGCTTGTAGGCTTCGACCAGAAATACGCCGGAGCCGCACGCAGGATCGAGGACTACGCCGTCGCCCATCATAAGCGCGTCGATCCGCTCCCAGCTGAGCGCCTCCTCGGTGCTGGCAGGCCTGGAAGCACTGGTGCCCTACACCCCCGATGATAGAAGTGTGGGAATCTCGGTCAGCTCTCCTGGAGGCGATGGCACGAGGCGATGTTCCGAGTAGTGGACGCGCTCCCTTGTTGCGGAAGGATCTTCCCGACCTAGATTTTTGGGTAGGAAAGAAGGTGGCGTTCGGGACCCCGGCCTTCAAGCGATACAAAAAAGACCTACGCAATGCGACACAGCCGCTGTCTGTTGATTTCCGCCGAGAACTGACCCGGGATTTCCACCGAGAAGTGACCCGCCTCTAGGTATGTTTCGGGTCGGGTTTGATGGTCAAGGTTCTGGCTTTCTCCTTGGTGGTTTTGGGGTGGTTGGCTGAGCTGTTCTTGAAGCGAAAGCTGTCGTTTCCGGTTTCGAGGATGTGGCAGTGGTGGGTCAGGCGATCGAGCAGCGCGGTGGTCATCTTGGCATCGCCGAAGACGCTGGCCCATTCGCTGAAGCTGAGGTTGGTGGTGATGACGACGCTGGTATGCTCGTAGAGCCGGCTCAGCAGATGGAAGAGCAATGCTCCACCTGAGGCACTAAACGGCAGGTAGCCGAGCTCGTCGAGGATGACGAGGTCGGAGTGGACGAGCCTGCCGGCGATCTGCCCTGAGCGCCCCTGGGCCTTTTCCT
>FWPV01004978.1_pt1 | contig 19195 bp, 9 predicted proteins | sample 2228371 | NCBI WGS metagenome assembly FWPV01 (sample SAMEA103939776, study PRJEB20133) | metagenome
CAACAACTTATCTGAAAATTCTCTAAGCACATACGATTTAGTTGCACTCAAAAAAAACATTAATAAAGTTGATCAATCAGGTATTGTAAGATTTACATTTGAATTAAATAATAAGGATTTTTCTCTATTCGGGAAATATTTAAAGACTATCATATTTTTAGCTTTAGTCGCAGAAGATAATGTCGGAATTCTAAAATGGACTTCTACTGTTGCAAAGCAGTTATGAATCAAAAAATTGCTCTACTTCATCAACACCATTTTTTTAGTTAATACTATATCACCTGCTCTTAATTGATAAAATAAAACTCCGCTTGCCATCGCACGAATGGATTCGTGGGCTGCATTAAATTCCACTTCATAATTTCCGGCAGGTAAAAATTCATTTATTAATGTTGCAGCTTCATTTCCAAGCACATCATAAACAATAACACTTACAAAAGTCCCTTCGCCTTTTGAGGAGGGATTTAGGGATGAGGCTGGGATTGTAAACTTAATTTTGGTGCTCGGGTTAAAAGGATTTGGATAATTTTGTTCGAGCAAAAATTCCGTAGGAACTGAATTGCTTTTATCTTCAACCTGAGTTGCCTGCCCAATCATATTTTGATCCAGCCAGGTAAGTCTGTTGTTAATCCACGACTTTAAGTACGTAAGCTCCTGCTCAAATGTCTGTCCGACATAATAATTTGGCCAAACCCACTCACCAAGTACAGGCCATTTGGCAAAGTTTCTGGTTTTAGATTCATCAAGTAAAACGGTAAGTGAGTCTACGTAGCCAATAATCTGAGTGGAGTTTAATTTTTTATTTTTAAAGATTTGCCAGCGTGCATAAACTTTATTTCTAAAATCGTTATCATTGTACAATTTTTTCCACCAGAACGGTGTTAAAAAATATTCACCCTGCATATTTGTAAGATAGTCAGTCAGATATTCAATTTCCCAGCCCGTTGTTTTCCACCCATCGTAATAGTTGGCATTACCAAAACCAAGATTGAAATCCCAGACCGGTCCGGCAAAAAACTTAGTATTAATATCATCTCTGTTTTTATACAGAAATGTGCTTAATCTGTAACCATCAACATTTTTTGTAACTTCATTGACCAATACAAAATCGACAAAAGAATCTACATCGAGATATTTTGGATAGCCTGTAGCTGGATCTGAGATATTGCTGCTGTAGGACATAACAGTTTCAAAATTGAATATTGCCTGTTGTATATATGTCTTTTGCTGCTGAACTATATCTTCAGGTTTGGGATAGTGATACTGATAAAATGTTTTAAAGTTTGACTGCGGATAGGGTAGATAATTAGAGTACCACCCATCATTTCCCTCTCCATCTGTTTTATCTATCTTAATTATATATCCGCCTGTTAATGCTGTACCGGATATATCGGCTGGTTCCAGCTTTTTAATATTAACCCGATTTGCATCTCGTTTTACTTTTTCTAATAAAACATATACACCAACATACTCACCATTCAAAACAACTTCACAAAACTTTGATCTGCTTGCATATCTCCCCATATCAGAAGCAATTCTGTATGCAAGTACATCGCGCATTAAACTTTTATCATTATAAGGTGCAAATAAAACCCAATCACTTTCTGCCGGAAATCCGAGAAGTGATACATCTAAATCATTGCCAAGTGCATCTCTTGTTTCAACAGCATATTGTTTTTTAGGAAACATTTGCGAGCTTGAGCCGCGTATTTCTATTCCTATTTTACCGTTATAATTATTGTATGGATCTGTGAGGTTATTTCTCACTCCGGCACCGTTGTAGATAACTCCCATATCCGCAGTTATTTTGTATTCATTTAGTATGGTTTGCCCGTTTGTGTTTATTACAACTATCGGAAGGTTGGAGGATGTAAACTGAATTGAGGAATTTCCCACTGGCAAACTTGTATAGTGGTAATTTATCTGAGCAAAATTAATTGCCTGAAGAATTAGCAAAGAAAATAATGTGAGAGGTAGAATTTTCATTTTAGTAGAACTAACTTTTTTGTATCTGTAAATTTACCAGTATTTAATCTATAAAAATATACCCCGCTGGATAACTTACTTCCGTCAAATACAATTTCATAACTGCCGGCTGGTTGATACTCGTTTACCAATATTGCAACTTCATTGCCCAACAAATCATATACAACCAACTTAACAGGATATTGCTTCGTTTCACTCGAAATGACATTCGGGATATTGTATCTGATTTTTGTAGTAGGATTAAACGGATTTGGATAGTTCTGTTCAAGAGAATATTGTGTTGGAAGCAAACTGTTTTCGTTTTCTTCAACATCTGTAAATACATCATTAATTTTTCCCGGTGTTCCATATCCAATTGAAGCAGCCCAATTCACTCCAAGGGAATTATCCAGATCAGGATTTTTCAGAGACAAGGTATGTCCATTGCCATCCGGTTCTGAAGGCCATGGAGCACTATCATCATAAACAAGTGAGTCCATCATTTTCATTTCTTTATCGTAAAGTCTTATCAGTTCACCGCTACCACTTAGTCCGAATCCTGTATTGCCAATAAAATTCTTAACATCCGGATATAGAGCCTTGAACAGAATTGTATCGATGCATAAAACCAGATAATTATTATCCTTAAGCAATGTGCCATTTGGAAATGTGTAAATATGTAAATCATCAGAGTCTTTGAAAATCCAGCCGGAAATATCAATATCACGTCCGCTGTTATTGTACAACTCAATCCAGTCCTCAGTATCAAATGAAGGTGATGAATTATAATTAATTTCATTAATTACGATATTGGGTTCGGTGTAGTTGGAATCAACACCAAAAATTGCTGTAAGATTATAAGCTGAATTTAATGATACAATCAGAGTATCGAGATTAGTATTATTTGATCCTTCCCATTTTACAAAACGATAGCCCGGTTTGGGCTGAGCAATTATTTTAACAGGTATTCCGTAAAAATATGAGCCAGTCCAGTTAGGTTTATCTATTAACAAAGAATTAATTTTAATCTTCCCCATAGCCGTATCAGAGTTTACCAGCGTAACAGGAGCAACACCTGTTAAACCAAACTTCTGAATGAAATGCAACTGCATGTAAAACAATCGCTGGTTGGCAAAATCTCTTAACTTTTGAACATTGTTTAACCATTGGTTGAGGTTAAACGTATTCCATCTTTGAATTTGACGAGGGATTTCGTTTTCTATCAAAGATTTATAATGATTAATTTTTTCAACTACTTCTGTAGCCTTAAATACTGAATTATAAAAATCAGAAAAATAATTTATGAAATCATTTTTGAACGATTGATTTTCCAGCAGCTTTCTTAAAAACAATGTTGACCAAGGTGGATTAGGCCAATTGGGTCCATTTGGTTCTGTTGCAAATTCAAGTGTGTTATGCCTGTACTCATCCGGATTAAATAATCCGAACCCGAAATCAGTATCATATAAAATCCAGCGCCATTTACCATTTGCATGATTACGCCAGAATTTTATATTATTTCCGGGCCAATCTGTATTTGCAAAATATATTTGAGCAATCTGATATTTAATAAAATTATCTACGTCTATTTTAGTTTTTACAAATTCATAATTTGTATTATTAGCAAGACTGTTATTCTGGATAAAATTAACAAGTGATAAATAATCTGTGCTGTCTCCTTGTATAAGTTCTCCGTTGTTTTCCAAAATGTCCAGGCTGTCAGGATGGAAGTTATGATGCTGAGCCAAAAAGTGCTCATTAACTTTTTCTCTCAGATTATGAATACCCCAATATTCACCGTTCAAAAAAACCACTGTTGGTTTGAAAGCCTGTTTATCAATTCCAACACCATCAACGATATTAGTCATGAGACCATCTCTGAACATCGTATAGTTCCAATCGTTTCCGGAGTTTCGCAATACAAATGATTGGTATTCAGTAAATGGTAATTCAGGAAATAATTTATACTGAATGCTGCTGTATCCATATCTGCCTCGTGCAAAAACAGCCAGAGATTTTTGAGGAAATCCTCTGCTCCAAGCACCGAAAATCTGAATCCCGGCATCCATACTAAATCCGTTATTTGTTCCATCATTTTCAAAGTACTCAACGTGAACTGGTTTCTCCCAATCCTTCCAGAAGTTTGCACCAAAATAAGGGAACGAAGTTTCAGCACTGTCCCCTGTTGAATAAATACCGGTTTCTTCATCAAAGAAATTTTCTGGATTTGTTGATAACGAAAAAACAGGCAGCTGCGAACTAAAATTTAACAGATATGTATTGGTAACAGTTCTGCTTGGAATCATGCCGGGATTAAACGCTTTTACCCTCAGTACTTTTGTTGAGCTAATTAAAATTGGATTTGTATATAAAGTCGATTGCTCCGTCGGTTCCGATCCATCAAGCGTGTAATAAATTGTTCCGCCGCCTGCACCGGGCTGAACCATAACATTAACTAGCCCCTGATAAAAACCTGGTGGTATTGTTACGATAGGATTATCAGTTACTCCGATGTAACCTTCTGTTGTGTTACTAACATCCGGAGTAGGTGTATTGAATAAGAACCAGCTTGCACTGCCATCCGGTTTTCTGCCGTAAGATATGTCGGGTGGAATAGCAGGAAAAGTAATTTCATCAACAGTAACAGAATTATTGTCAGTAAGTATTACACTCTCTCCTTCGGCGCTCAACTTAAAGTTTGTATGAAGATATCGGAATGGAAGATCCAGCAGTTTATTAACATAGCTTGCGCCAATTCCGTCAGAAGCATAACCTAAACTTAAGAAAGGAATTAATGTTAGATCAGATGAACCGGTTCCATAATTATGAACCTGAATTGCTAATACATTTTGACCTTCAACAAGTAATGATTGAATATCAGAAATACTGAACGCCTTTGGTTTACCGCCAAAAACAATTTGTGGTTCAACATAAGTTGTGGCTGATTGATTATATGCCGGTGGTATTCCCTCTGTTCCTATATTTTCTCTTGCTATTTCAACTCCATTTAAATATGCAACAAATGCATCATCATAATCTACATGCAGAACTGCTGCTGCGATATCATTCTTATTCTGTATATTAAAAGTTTTTCTGACATAAACAGAATTAACACTTGTAGAGACAATTGTAGAGTCATCATTATCACCGTATCCAAAACCGCTTTTACCGGAAAGCCACGACTGGTCATCAAAGCCATTATTTTTCCATTGAGCAGGAGGTTCGCTGGTTCCTAATCTGTATTTCCATATTGCGCCCCAATCAATGATTGTTTCCCAATGATTTACATACTGAGTTCTGTTTTTATCGCTTGCAAAAATTAATAAATGCTGTTTTGGTTCAATCACTACTGAAGGGAATATCCATTTGAACGGGTTGGATTTAGAATCCGATATTCCATATCCCTGTAAATTAACTGCTGTATCCTGCGCATTAAAAATTTCTATCCAGTCTGAATAATCGCCGTCTTCATCAGATAATACATAACTGTTCGAAGACATAAGTTCATTTATATAAACCTGCTGAGCAAGATTTATTTGATTAAAAATTAAGATTAAAAAAAATATCTTAAATATTGTTTTGATAATTGGTTTCATCTTTGCATTTGTTTAATTAAAAATACTCTTCATCAAAAAACAAGTTAACCTGACTAACACCTTTGATATCTTTAAGCTGTTTTACAAATTCCGTAACAAACTTTGGATCTTTGAGGTTTATGTGATACGAAAGTTCCAGTATATCTCCTTCCATCATTGCCTTTGTATTAATAAGCTTGGTGTTTTTGCAAAATTTTTGAAACACACTTAAAAAGGGCGCTTCTTCGTAACCGCCGTTTGAGTCAAAATTAAACTGAAGAAGGAAATCACGTTTTGATGGCCCGGCTGCGTTTGTTTTTGTCAGAACAAATAATATCACACCGATTATTACAGTGCTTGCAATTGCAAGAGCATGCAGCCCAACACCGCTTGCCATCCCAATTGACAATGAAAAGAAAATAAATATTATATCCTGAGTTTCTTTGATAGCCGTCCTGAATCTGATTATCGACATTGCACCAACTAATCCAAATGCCCTTGCTAAATTATTACCAATTACCATTATAACTACGGCGGTTATCATTGCCAGGATGATTAGTGAATTTAAAAATGAATATGAGATTCCCGGGCCTCTGTAAGTAACCCGATAGAAAATGGAAATTAATAATCCACAAAGGAATGCTACAATTAAATTCTCAAAAACTTCCCCAATAGAAATAGATACATTTAAAATATTCTGAAAATCATCCAACATTTTTTAGTAATTCTTTCTGTAATTGAAAATGAACTTCATTATTTAAAGTGGGAACAAGTATTCGTTTGTTATTTATAAACTTTAGTAGTTCTGTATGATTATCAACGCTGATTGTGTACTTGGATATTGCTCTCCTCTGCAGATTAAATTTACTTACGATGCTTTGCAGCCATGTGGGATATCCATTAAAGAATTTTATTTCCAAAATGGAATTATCCCTCATGCTTGGTTTTAAGTTGTCATCATCATAAAGTTCAGTAAGCGAAGGCAGTGGTTTTGATCTTAAATTTTTATCAAATGTTATTCTTAGAGTGGAATCATACTTGTAAAAAAATGCTTCTCTTTCATACACAACGAGTACAACCGGAATATAATTTTTACTGATAAGCGTATAAAAAAATTTACTTGCATCATTTTGTACATCGAGATATTTTTTTTTCTTTAAGAGAAATCTTTCAAAATCTGCTGTAAGTAATAATTCAGGCAAATCGTTGTACAGCAACGGCGCCCGGTTTTTTGAAATATTATTTTCGTACTTTCTTTTTACCTCAAGAAAAACCATGCTATTTCCGTTTAGTTCGTTATACCCTCTTATTCTCAGCTTCTTTCTTATCTTAATACCTGCAAGCTTATCTCTGTAATCATCCAGCTTACCTGAATCAAAATAAATGCTTCGGACCGTGTATTCTTTTTTTTTTTTTCCTGCAGCGTATTCATCAATATTTACAAAAGGCAATAACGCATCTCTGACCTGATCTATTTTAGATTCAGGAATAAGAAATTTATATTCTAATCGCATTGATTTCATTTTAGTTTACCAATCTTTGCCATATTCTTTGTAAATATTTTACCGGGCTCAGTTTATCAGTATGAATATACGCATCTACCAGTAATCCGGGGATCATATCTTCATTTGTATTATCTATGCGGGCTAATGCAGTCAATACCTGTATGCCATTAAGGAGACTAACATTATTATCTAATTCTATTATGTTCGAATTTACATTCTGATATTTTCCATTAATGTATATATCCACTTTCTGATTGGTAGAAATAAATTTTTTATCCGGAACCTTAATTGGAATTAATAAAGCATACTTTGATGTATCCGAAATAATAAGCAGAGTGTCGCTATTGGTTTTCCTGTTCACGTAACCTTCCATAGGAGAGATGAGTACAAAATTTTCAGATCTTCTTAATAAAACGGCAAGTTCTTTTTCCAGAGCAGATATTTGTGATTTAATCAATCCAATCATTTCCTGCTTTGCACCTGTTTCAACAGATTCTAATCGCGATTTTGAAATAAGGACGTTTATCTCGTACAAATCAAAAGTACCCTTAGCGATTTCATATTCTTCCTGAGAAGCTAACCCTCTTTTGTAAAGAGCTTCCACACGATCTAAAATTTTCTTTTGCTCTTCAGCTTGTTTGAGCGCATATGTTAGATTGTTTTTTTCCTGATTTATTATTGCCTCTTTTTCCCCTGTCATATTCATTGTTAAAGAAGCACGGGCTCCGGCTATTTGTCCTTTAAGATTCTCAATCAAACGTTCTATTTCATTGGAATAAATTCTTGCGATGGTATCATTTTGCTTTACAACAGCACCGGAATGTAGTTTTGGATGGAATTCAAACTGCATTGCATCCCCTCTATCGAACAAAGCAACATTGTAAGATTTATTTATTCCTGCAAAATAATCTGTCAGCACAGAAGTTAATCTTCCGTCTGTCCCTTTATACAAAAGCCACTCTCTGGCAGGCAGAAGTTTTCCCTGTACTTTTAATTTATATTGTAATTCCACAGGAAGAAGTACAATAGCAAATAATATTATTACAAAGCCAACCCCCAAAATGATAGCCTTGTTGGATTTTAATGTCAACATTTCTCTCGATCCTCTGAAAGTGCATTCCTTCGACGCTGGAATTCACTATTGTCAATAAAAAAGGAAGAATCCGTGATTCTTACACGGAAATCTTCCCTCAAAAAGCATACTATAAAATTATTTATAAAAGATTACTTCAAATATAATGATTGTGATAAGTTTTGTACGGAAACCCTGAATTCTCCGGGTTCAACAATGCGTTTATTTTCCTGACCAATAAAAGACAAATGCTCTTTATTTATCACAAATGAGACGGTTTTTGTCTCACCGGGATTGAGCATAATTTTTTCAAATCCTTTTAATTGCTTGTTTGGTCTCGTAACTGATCCATAAAGATCAGTTAAATAAAGTTGTACAACTTCTTTACCTGCAATTTTTCCTTCGTTCTTTACATCTACCGTAACCGTTAATTCATCTGTTCCTTTAATTTCGGTTGCACTGATTTTAAGATTGCTGTAACTAAAATTTGTATAACTCAATCCATAACCAAATGGCCATTGAGGGTTATAGCTATTTGCATCAAAATATTCTATTGGCTTGTAATCATACAAGGTTATTCCATTTGGATGTTTTGGATAAGTAACCGGAAGTTTTCCATTGGGATTATAATCTCCAAAAATAATATCAGCGATTGCATCTCCTCCTTCCATTCCAGGCAAAAATCCAATTATAACTCCACTCATTTTGGGAACAATAGAAGAGATTACTCTCGCTCTGCCTTCAAGCATAACAAGGATAACTGGCTTACCGGTTGAAGAAAGTTTATCGGCTAAATCAAGCTGAGCTTTTTCTAAAGTAAGATCATTTATGTTACCGGGTGTTTCGCAGTATGCAGATTCACCCAAACACAAAATTATAGCATCAGAATTTTTTGCTGCATCAACAGCTTTATCAGAATTGATATCTTTGTCAAAACCGGTTCCTTCAATGTAAGTTACATTTCCCTTTCCGATTTTATTCTGAATAGCTTCGAGCACAGTATTTTTTTCTTGTGGATAAAGAGATTCCTCATTACCCTGCCAGGTAATTGTCCATCCGCCGTTTAAAACAGAAAGCATATTAGCAGTTGGACCTGTAACTAAGACTTTCATTTTTTTGGAAAGGGGCAGAACATTGTTTTCATTCTTTGTCAAAACTATCGATTCTCTTGCTGCATCCAAATTTGCTTTTTTAAACTCACTGTTAGCAAAATTTTTAGAAAGCTCTTTGTTCGGATATGGATTATCAAAAAGACCAAGCTGATATTTTACACGTAAAATTCTTCCTGCTGCTTCATCAATTCTCCACATCGGAACAGTGCCTTCTTTTGCAAGTTCAACCAGATAATTGTAAAAACTAAAATCATAAGGAACCATACTCATATCTACACCTGCCATTACAGCAATGCGAACAGCTTCTTTTGGTGTTTCTGCAACTTTATCTCTTGTATGTAAACGAATTATGTCTTCCCAGTCAGAAACTACCAAGCCTTTGAAGTTCAGTTCATTTCTTAAAATTTCTGTAAGCAAATGATAATTAGCGTGCCCCGGTATTCCATCAACTTCGGCAGAGTTTACCATTATGGTGGGAGATCCTGCTTTTATGCCCGCTTCAAAGGTTGGCAGGAAATATTCACGAAGCATTCTCTCTGAAATCCAGGCAGGTGTTCTGTCTTTTCCATTAATCGGAAAGCTGTATCCAACATAGTGTTTAAGGCAAGTTGCTAGTTTATCCGGTTTGCTCATATCATCTCCCTGTGCCCCTTTGATATATGCAGCTCCAAGAGCTGATGCCAGATAAACATCTTCACCATATGTTTCCCACATTCTAGGCCAGAGAGGTTGTCTGCCAATATCCATAACCGGATAAAAGTTCCAGGGAATTCCGGCTGCACGGGTCTCGTAGGATGTAATCTCACCCGCTCTTTCTGAAAGCTCTCTGTTCCAGGTTGCTCCCATATTTATTGCCTGCGGAAATAAAGTTCCACCCTTTGTATAAGTTGAACCGTGAATAGCATCAATACCATAAATAACAGGAATACCCAATCTGGTTTCTTTAGTCGCGATATCCTGAATTTTTGTAATTACCTGATGCCAGTATTCTAAGCTATGGGCAACATCATAAACATTAAGTATAGATCCAACATGGTATTTTTTGATAGCCTCTTCTAACTTAGCATCATCGAGTTGATGCATTTGATTTTTTGTACCCTGAACTTTAGAGACAGCCTGAAGTGTAACCTGAGTCATTTGCCCGACTTTCTCTTCAAGGGTCATTTTAGAAAGAAGCTCTTTTACTTTTTCATCAATTTGCTCTGTGCTTTTTACCGGGTCATGTGGATTAAGAGCCAGGCTAAAGGTTATAATTAATAATATCGTTAGACTTTTTAGAAGTGTATTCATAATCTTCCCTGATAAAGTTTTATAAAAAAATATTTTAATTCAGAAGAATCATTTTTTTAATTTCTGATTTTTCAGCAGATGACAGCACGTAGAAATAAACCCCTGTTGATAAAGGAAATGTGTTTAATGAGTGTGTATCCAATAAAATATTATGATTGCCTTTTTGTTTAAATCCTAAATCTTTAAAAAAAATTTGTTCACCTAAGAGATTATATAATCTGAAAGTTATGCCAGATGAATAAGGCAGATAATAATTAATAACTGTTTTACTGTTAAATGGATTTGGATAATTTTGCTCGACTTTAAATGATTTTAATTCCATATCGGATTCATTATCCAAACCTGTAGTTGCTTCTGAAATTATTATTCCGTTTATCAAACCACTATTAACTTTATCTGCAAAGTGAACATCGAGAATACCATCTGTAACCTGAACATTAAAAAACTCTTTTACAATTGCTGCACTTTTTCCGACCTGATTAAAAATATCAAAATCTTCAATTACCTTTTCGTGTTCAAGATAAACATCAAAAACTCTTTTATTTGATGAATCAGAATAATTATCCGCAAACAATAATTTAACATTATAGTTTCCGTTTGGTATTCTGATTTTATAGCCCGCCATATTATATCGCTCTGTCTGATAAATTACATCCTCATCAGTATTGCTAATTTCTTTTGATGGAAATTCAGAAATGTTACCATCCATAAATCCATATTCACTGTTTTGATTCCAGAGCACATCAGTCAGATAATCCAACTGTGCTGGTCCGCCGCAATTTATTTTTATTGGCAAACTTATTTGTTTTGACATAATGATTGATTTTGCCTGTGTAACAGAAACGTTGGGAGTTTCTGCGCGATCTTTTATTGAATAGACAATTAACAGATTAGACGCATCAAGGTTTAATCCATTTACAGTAAGATCAACACTCTTCAAATCCGCATTCAGTTTTGCATTTGTAACTGTAACTCCTGTGGATGTAATGTAATACTTAGCAATATTTTCAGCGTCAGATTTATCAACTTCTTCAGAAAACATTATAGTAACTTTATCAGCAGTATTGGCGCGTGCCCAAAGAACAGTTGGTGGAGTGACATCAGTATAACCAATATTTGTTGAATTGGTAAGACATAAAACTAATTTGCCATCTCTGAACACAGCATTTTCAGGAATAAAATCACAACCATTACCGCTGAATGTATGTGTGGCTTTAGACCATCGTGTTGTATCCCAATCATCAAAATTATCTGTCCATAAATGCGTAAAATTATTTTCACTTCCGTAGGAGCCTGCACCCGGAGTGAATTCATAGTAGCTTACCCAATCGTAGTATGCGAATGCCGGAAGAGTAGCAGGATTAAAAACTCCGGCCCAATTTTCAAACTGTGGATTCCAGACATTCATCATAATTTTTTGAGGCCGTGAAAGAGTTTGAATATGTGAGCCTGTTTGTCTTAAGACTTCAACACCATCAACAAACCACGCCACATAATCAGGTGTCCATTCAAAAGCATAAGTGTGAAAATCAAGATGAGGAGAAAATTTAACAGGCAGATGCCCAACATGATTTACCTGCCCGGGTGTAATCGTATTGAATTGAACATTATCATCATATCTTCCCATTATCTCAAGATCAATTTCATTCCATTTAAAACTAAACCAGGGATCATCTTCTGATCCGGTAAAATATGTAAAGAAAGAAGATAGCATTCCTTCACGATGTGCAGCTTTCATGCTTACTTCAAATCTTCCGTAAAGAAAAGATTCTTTGGTCCGATACTCTGCACCCTTAAATTCTTTTGCAAACAAAGAACCTGATACAAAAAGTAAAAATATTGTGAATGTTATAAGCGTTGATTTCATTATTCAGCTTAGGTTTAGTGGAACTCTCCTCCTTAAGAAAAGGAGGAGAGCAGAATTATTAAAAGGTTATTGAAAGAGAAAATTTCTGAATGTTATTCAATCTTCCAAAATCCTGATAAGCATAATCAAACTGAACTGCTACGTTACCAAGAAGCAGCTGTTTGATACCTGCACCAAATGAAAATGATTCTTCAGAATCCTGCAGGAAGAGCGATTTATAGCCGCCGCGGATACTTAAGAAATCGTTAAAACTATACTCACCTCCAACGTTTACGCTTTCATAATTATCACTAACGTGTAATGCATCTACAGCTAATGTGAATCTATGCTGATCAATTTTAATTGGATCGTAAGAAACACCAACTCTGAAGTTCAGTGGCAATTCCCAAGAATCCGTTTGGAGATATGCTGGTATGTTTCCATTGTTACCAGAGCTGTTTGGATCAGGATCATAAAGAACCAATGCAGAGTTTCCTTCGAGCTGCATCTTTGTTCCAAAATTTGAAATTGACATACCGAGAATCATCCCATCAAATGGAGTGATATACTGCACGCCCATATCTATCGCAATTGCAGTTGATGATGTTTTCCAAATGCTCTGATAAACAAACTTAGGATTAAATCCTATTGAAAAGTTTTCAGTAAGCTGAATAGCCCAGGCAACACTGAAAGCAGCATCAGTGGCGTTAAAGGTTTCACCGGTGCCATCCGGATTTTCGATTGTGGTTACTTTCATTTCGCCAATATTAGATGTGGTAAAGCTTAAACCAATTGCGCCAAAATCTCCCAGGTTATAAGTTAATCCAAGGAAATTATAATCCACATCAGCAATCCATGAAGTATGATCGACAATAAATCCGAAGCCATTTATTTTTGTTATACCGGCAGGGTTCCAGTATAATGCGCTTGGATCATTTGCTAACGCAACAAATGCACTGCCCATACCAATTGCTCTTGTTCCCTGTCCTATTGATAAGAACGTGGCTGCGCTTGTTCCTTTCTTAGAAACGTCTTGAACAGTATTCTGAGAAAATAAAGACGTTGAGAGTAAGGAAATCAAAATAATAATACTTATTAAATATCTTTTCATTTTCATTCTCCGTCTTTATTTAATTATTGCAAATTTACCAATGTGCTCACCAATCTCAGGTGCAGTTATGTGATATACATATACTCCATAAGATATATCCATTCCGTCGTCTGTTATCAGATTCCAGGAAATTGCTCCATCTGTCGGTGATGAATCTTTATAAAGAGTTTTTATCAAAGCACCGGTAAGTGTATAAATTCTTATTTCACATTTAGCAGGCAGATTTACAAAGTCTATTCTGCGTTCACCTCTTCCTGTTTGATTAAGATTTCTCCTCTCCCACGCATTTGCAGAAATGTATGGATTTGGCACTACCGTAACTTTGCTTAAAGCATTCTTTGCATCTTCATTATTTACTTTAGATGAAGTGGTTGAGAAAGTAAAATAATCACCTGTAAAGAATGGCTTGTTTGTGCTTACAAGAAATTTATCTCCGGGAGAAGGATGAACAGTAAAAGGAATACTTATTGGTGGATAATATCCAATGTTCCAGGTAAGTCTCCAGTTAACACCAATATATTCTATTATTACTATTTCATCACCAAGATCAAAAGTTTTATTTTTATTGTTATCTAAAACCTCTGCTTGTACTTCTCTTCCTTCAGTAATATTAGTTACCTTAAAGTTAACAGGTATTTTAGTGAAGGGAGTTAAAATATCTCTGTTTTCCTGCCATTCGATCTCATAATCTGCAGGCCATGCAATGTTTCTTGCGGGGCTGCTCTTATCTGGTGTAACAGGCATATATAAAGTACTAAATCCTTTTAACCAACCTGTTTTATCCAAATTGACAGTTGTAGAATCATAATTTCTAACAGATACAGCGATACCATCAAAAGGAGTGCTGTACAATCCTGCACTAGTGCTGCTTACTGGTATATTGGATTCAACCGTATCAACAGTTCCATTTGAACTTCTGATTATTGAATAAGAACTTGTTTTATAAGTTGGAACTGTTCCCGTGGAATTAAATTTAATTGTATAAGTGGCACCATCTTTTATAAGTGAGCCATCTAATAATGCTACATCAAGAGAGCCTGTTCCTATCCCTTCAACAACATGGCTTAAATCACCGCTAAAAGAAGGAGGAATGTAACCGGCGGCCGGTGCATTTGGAGTAACGATTGCACAGTTTATATCTACAAATAAAGTGTTTCCAACTAAATCCTGTGTAATAATTTTGGTTGTTTCTGAAGGCAGCAATCCTGCCGTTCCAAAATCAGGATCTCCCTGATCATAAGCTACCAGGGCGTAGTAATATGTTTTTCCATTCAGCACATCACTATCGATATAAGAGTGCTGCAAACCTGTATCATCACCTCTCCAGAAGTGTGCACCATTTATTCCAATTGGATCCGGTCCTTTAATTCCATTCTTAAGATCAAATTGTGCAATTGGTTTCCAGTACTTTGGTTCACCTTTTGAATCAGTGACAACTTTTATATCGTTAAACTCAGCTTCTTCGCTGCGATAAATTAAATATCCTTCAAAATCTTTTTTGTAACCCAAAGTTGGATTATTTTGCTCGTATCCAAGGAACGGATCTCTTGATTCTTCAGAAATACTGTTCCAGTACAAAAAGACTTTTTTATCTCCCGGTACTGCTGTTAGTGTTGGTTTTAGAGGAGGTTTAGCAAAATTGTAATTTGCATTATAAATCTGCTGTACAGTTTCTTTATTAAAAACCATATCCTCATAGTTAGAGCCAAATACAAGCGCTACAGAAAACCTTTCTCTCTTATTTAATTTTAGAGGGAAGGATCCTGATCCAAATAGAATCTGAATATTTGCATTCTGAATAGTTGTATCAAAAGTACCCTTTAACATTTTGTTCCAGATTACTTCATCATTTTTTGGCCAGATAGCTAATGGACCTTTGTTAGAAAGTCTTTCAATTGCAAGACTTGTTAAACCTATCTGATCTGATTCATCTTTATCTGTCTGATCAAAATTAGGTTCACCAGGGGTTGGTAAGCCATCGCCTTCACCTGCATCAGGCATTTTATATTGTGGATCAAAAGGGCCGACGCCGTCTTCACCAACGTCGTTGTTAAGCGGTTCGTTTTCATCTGCGTCCCATTTACCATTTCCATTAATATCCAGAAATGTAATCCAGTCTCCATCGTTATCAATGCCATCATCTCTTCGTTCATCCACCATTCCATCTTCGTCATCATCAATTCCGTTAAGTGCATTTCCCGGGCTTTCGAGATATGCATATCCGACATAACCGGTTTTCCATCTGTTTGGCGGAGCGACACCATCAGCATCAAATGCATAAGCTAAATCAAGAAATGTATCATAACTTGCGTTATCATCACCGTTATCATCAACTCCTCCTACTCCGGTATCACAATAAAAACCAAACGCAGTCGAATCACGATCAAAATCTGAAATGTTTATGATATCGAAGTGCCAGAAAATAATATCCTCTGCAAGTACGTGAGACCATTGGAAACCCCTTACTTCAACTCTTAATCCCATTCCACCTCTTGTTTGATCTGATAGAACCGGATAGAAATTGTAAGGAGGACGGTTATATTCTTTATCCTGAGCATCATCCATTACATAGAACGCTTCAAAGTCTGCATTCTGAACACCACGGCCAAAATATCCGAACCAGTATCCATCCCATTCAGGAGTAATTAATGGTAATACTCTGGGCCAGGCTTCGGGCCAGGTAGAGGGTTTTGTGCTTATTGCCGGTTCTTCAGAGCCAGGACTATTATAACCGGGCACGGGTTCCATAACCCAAAGTTGTCCGGTTACCGGATCGACATCCACTTCTTCTCTGTAAGAGCAAGAATTTGGATGAACCACTCCAACATCGGTTTGTATTTTTGAGCTGATAACAGGTGTACAACCATCAAGATAATTTTGTCCTGTTCCGCTTGGCCATTCACCTGATGGTCTATCAGGCCAGGAACCAACTTGTCCATCATTTCTGAAAATTGTTCGCACCTGATTGCCATTCATTATACCTTTTTTACGGAAGGTTTTGTTTCCTTGTGGATCCTCTCTGTACTTTAATGTTTGCTGATCTACTTGCGCAAACATTACTCCACTCATAATCAGTAAAGAGAACCACATTAGAATTGTTCTTTTCATTAATTTCTCCATAATTAAAATCCTACTCCCAAACCAATTCTGATTTGTCTTGGTGCTGAGTAATCCTGCGGGTTAAGCAGATATTCTCGCATGGTATTCAAACCATATATGTATCCTGTGTACTCTTCTGCAGCAAGATCCTGCCCTGCTCTTCCTGTAGATGCACTTACACCGTACTCATTTTTAATATCAAGCAGATTATAGATTAACAAATATGCATTAACATACAATCCGAAAACTTCAAAGTTTTTAGTTGCCTTTAAATCAAGATTAAACACAGATGGTTTTTTACCATTGTTTTCAAATCTTAAACCTCTTGTGTAACGAGGATCTTCTGTATAAGGTGTACCTGAACCATAATTGAAAATCAAACCTATAGTCCAGTCGCTTGGGTCGCCAAATGTTGCAGAGATATTTAATGTTGATGTCTGATCCCAGTTTAACGGCACAACTTTTTTAGTTTCTTCTACAGGCGGATCAGATTGATTATTATAAAAGTTCTGCAGCGGATCCGATGCGTTGCCTCTTGCAATCTGATATGTGTAATCAATTTTAGCACTGAACAGATCTGAATATCTTTTTTCTAAAGTAAGTATCAATCCTTTAACGTTTCCGTAGTCTCTGTTAATGTATCTTCCGAATAAAAATCCTTCGTAAGTTTCAAGTACTTCAATACCCAAAAGATTCCTTATATCACTATAGTAAACTGAAGCATCCAGAGATATATTCGGAAAAAGAACCTGCTGCAAACCAAGTTCATACTTAACAGTCTTCTGAGCTTTTAATTCCGGATTACCAACATAATTATTCAATCCGGAGGTTTGATCTATATTGTAATCAACATTCACATAAAGATTTTCAAAGCTTGGCAACTGGAAAAAGTGGCCGTAAGAAAAGTGAATCACACCCTGATCTGAAATCGGGAAAGAAACACCAAATCTTGGACTAATCTGATACTCTGCTTCTGCTTTTCTTGTTTGAAATGCCCCCGGAAAATTGGGATTATCCAACGGATTCTTTATATCAACAGGAACAACTGTGTTGGAGTTAAAATAATCAAATCGAACTCCGGCATTAATAATCATTATATCATATTCCATTTTATCCTGTATGTAAGCAGCAAGCTCATAAGGATTTCGGGTATACATTGTATGATACTGTGTTCCAACTTCTGTGTAACCAATTGTCCAGGTTCCTTCCGATTCGGTTTGGTTTCTTATCGTTTTCCAGTGGTTATAAAGCTCGTGAAATCTTCCCTCTGCACCTAATTTTACCTTATGCTCTTTTGTAATCTGAGATTCAATTGCAAACAGAACCAGATTAGATTTAGTAAACCTGTCATATCTGTCAACATCATTTCCACCGTATCTGAAAGTATAATCAGTTAACGGAGATGAATTATTCGGGTCAACATAACGCGGATCATATTCGTCTTCGTACAGATAGCCTTTGTAGTTATTATTGTTGTGAGAATATTTTAGTGTTGCGAATGTACTTTGTGAAGGGAAGAATGAGATCTGAGCATTGTGAACATAATTTGTTCTGTAATGTGTCATTCTTCCATCTGGAGCTAATCTGTAAGCGTGGTTGTAGTATTGATTTTTGTGATCATCCCAGAAAAAGCTGTATGAAAATTTCCATTGTTGCAAACCATAAGTCAGCTTCGCATTAAATGATTTACTTTCATCGGGATTCATGGCAACAAATGCGCTGTCACCTGTGTTATTTACAATAAAAAATGTTGGATTTGCCGGATCGGGAACAACTGGTGCTGTATCCCAAACATTAAAATATCGTTTACCATAAAAATATCCATCATCCTTAAAGTATCTTCCGGTAAAAAAGAATGTTAAACCATCTACAAGCTTTGTCGGACCACTTAAATTAAATTGGAAATCTCTGGGACCTGAAAGATTAACTTTGTTCAGGTTGTAAAATATATCTGTGTGCTGCGTAAAATAATTACCAACATAAACTGAAGCAGAACCTTCAAATTTTTGTGAGCCTTCTTTAGTTACGATGTTTACAACACCCGATAAAGCTGAGCCGTACTCCGCATTAAAAGTACCACTTATTACTTCAAGTTGTCTGATAGAATTGTTTTCCACTGTTACAGACATACTGCCGTTGAAAACATCATTAACAGGAACCCCATCGATGAGATAAGCAACTTCACCCAATCTGCCGCCTCTAAAGTGTCCTGCTACAACTCCTGCCTGAAGGTTAACTACCTGATTTAAATTTTCAACCGGCATCATTTTGATATCCTCAGATGATACGATTGCTGAAGAGGAAGTTAAATCTTTTGTAACTAATGGTTGTGTTGCCTGTACAACTATTTCTCCGAGTGTAATCACTTCAGAGGTCATCTCAACATCAATTTTTGTTGTAAGATCAATTCTTATCAAAACTTTTTCTACTGTTACTTTGTGGTAACCTATGGCACTAACAATTACATTGTAAGTACCGGGAGTGATGTTGTTGATGTAATAATATCCATCAAGATCACTTGCTGCACCAAAGTAAGTACCTTCAATAATGATGTTAGCACCAACTATTGGTTCGCCAGTTTCTTTGTCTGTTATTTTTCCGGCAATTTTGCCAGTTGTAC
>FWPV01007783.1_pt1 | contig 19195 bp, 16 predicted proteins | sample 2228371 | NCBI WGS metagenome assembly FWPV01 (sample SAMEA103939776, study PRJEB20133) | metagenome
ACACCAACTTAAGTTAAAGTTTTTCCCCTCCAGCGAGGGATCAACTGTTTTAATTGTGTTTACATAAACCGACAACATACAGGCATCTTTTTTTTCAATTCTTAATTTTTTAATAAATTCATCTTCAGCTTCTTTTCTGGTTGTCTGAAACGGAGCGGAAAAAATGGTTATAATAAATTGATTAAAGGGCTTAAGATAGACTATTTGATATTTCTTCGTATCTTCTATCAAAACATCTCCATTTTCATTTACTGATACGGGATTTTTACTGAAATCCTCCATCTCGATTCCGGAAATTACAATTCTGTTTTCTATTGGCAAGACAGTCTCCGGCTCTTTGGTAATTGTCAGACTTTCGCTAGGAAAAGGTGACCATCTGGGTGAAAGCGCTGGTGTTGGAGCAGGACGAAGTCTTAAAGATTTAGTCAACTGTAAAGAGATTAAAAGAAAAAAAAGTCCTACGGATGTAATGATTAATAAAAATAAGATTAGTATTTTTTTTCTATCCATTTTTATCTTCTTATCTAATCTAATAATATCGCTAATATTGCATTATTATTTTTCCGCGGCCGGGGAAAAATATATTAAAAACATGATCTTGCGCTTAACTTGCTTATAAATTCATTTAAATATTTTCTTCCCGGATCGGATTTATCGCTATTTAATTGAAAATGGCCTTTTATTTGCGAAATAGGAATCTGATATTGCTTCATCAGCCAACAGGTAGATTGTAATGCTTTTTCTGTTTCTATCATCAGCATATCATATTGCTCCTTATACTTCAGCGGGTCTTCCAGCACCCGATCGAAATCATAACCAGTGATTTCGTTATTAATGATATAGGTATTATAAAAAACTCCATCTTGATCGTAACCGCCCACGCATTGGCCTTTTTGCGCTACAGATGGATACAACTGCTGCATTTGAAGCTGGACATTATTATCAGTAGCCAATTGACAAGCAAGCTGTCTCTCGTTAAGAGTATTAAAAGTAGCCTGCGCATTGGTCCAAGCGCCACTCCAGTGAAGAACTATCATTTTAGGCTTGATACATCCACCCTGATAGTTTAATAATTGAAAATCAGTATTTGTAAACCGAATTGCTTCTGCGGCCGGAGGACAGCCGGCAATCTCCTGCGGTAAGCACTGATTTGTCTGACTATCTGTTATGGCACAAACTCTTGCTGATGACCAATCAGACCAATCTTTTCCTCCTCCTGACATGCGATGCGCAAAATTGATATTATGTTCAGGATCTTCGAATTCATTGGTGCAGTAATCGAAATTTGGACCTTTGTCACACATAAAAGGCGGTGAGGTTGTTTTGTTTATTAAGGTATAAGGCCGGCTACACCTGCTGTCCCACCACAGATTTATCTGAAACAAACCAACGCTATATTCCTGCGTATGGGTCTTTTTATTTTCTGCTAAACATCCGTAATTTTTGGCAAAAGGATTGCTGCCGCTTTCTTTCTGACATATAATCGAAGCCCGCTGGGCTTTCAATTCATCATCGAAATATCTTTTTAGATTAGAGACCGAGCAATAACCGGTTCCAAACGGACAATTACTGCCTATGCAACCGCTAAAAGGAAGAGAGGTTGGCAACGGTGTGGGTTGGGCTTTGCTTATGTCTATGCCCAGAGCTATTGCCGGCGGTTGATAGGCAAGTCTTCGCGCCTCTAAAGAATTACTCATATCAATACCCCGGTCAAATATTCCTAAAACATCGGCTTTCTGCCGGGACAAATTTTCCGTACTTCCCTTTTTCCCACTTTCATCGGGAAACTGATTTAGAGTCGGCAAAGAACAATCAATATAATCTTTCGCTTTCTGATTGCCAAAACCCAATATGTCAATAATTAAATTTAAAAATTTCTGAAAACTGCTATAGATTTTTTCTGTTGTACAGATCGAGGAACCAACTCCATATTGATGAGCTGTTTTGCCTATACTGTTATTGTCAATATTAGAAGTCTTTTGTTCTTTTTCTTTTAGGACAAAATTTTCATTTTCTAAGCTTATTTCTTCTGAAGAAGAAAAAATGTTTTCTTCATCCTTATCATTGAAATCATTTCCTATCTGTGCTGGTAAAAGGCTTTTATTTGCAGTTTGAAGATCATTAGAAACGCCGAATAATTTATTGATAAACTGATCCCATAAATTATCCTGTTTTTTTACTTCAGACGAAGAAACAACAGGAGTTGGAGCGACCTCTTGGGCGAAGATTAAATGCGGAATTGTCAATACTAGACAAGAAGCAATTATTAAAAAGCCGAAAAATATCTTAGCGCTGATAAATCTATTTAACACAATTTCTTTCATTTACTACAGTATAGCAAAAAAGAAAACAATGCATCAGGTATTTCGATAGAGAAAATAAACTCACCGGTAATAAATCTTGAAATTTAGTAATGCCAAATATGTAACACTTGATATTTTATTCTTATCTTATTTCTTCCTTCTTCCACGCGGCAAAAGTGCATTTGGGGTAACTGCTGCAGCCATAAAATTGTTTTCCTTTTCTGGTTTTTTTGACCACCATGTCTGATTTGCATCTGGGACAGAGAAGGTCTATTTTTTCAATGATATTTTTTTTGAAATTACAACGAGGAAAGTTAGTGCAAGCTAAAAATTTGCCGTATTTTGAGAGTCTTACCGCTAATATATTGCCGCAAAGGGGACACTTTTCATTTGTGGTGCCTAAGTTTATCCTGACTTTTCCCACAGTTTTAAAAACTACGTCTAATTTCTTTACTAAAGGCGCATAGAAATCAGAGACTACTTTTTGCCAACCCAATTTTCCATTGGCTATTTCATCCAAATTATTCTCCATTTGCGCTGTAAAATTAACAGCAAAAACATCAGGAAAATGATCGACTAAAAAATCATTGACAACTATGCCCAAATCTGTCGGCTGAAACTTTCTGTCAATTTTTTCAACATACTTTCTCTCTTGAATAGTGCTGATAATCGGAGCGTAAGTTGAAGGTCTGCCGATTCCCTTTTCCTCCAAAGCTTTGATAAGAGCCGCTTCTGTATAACGAGAAGGAGGCTCGGTATATTTTTGCAGGGGATTTACCGATAAGAGATCTAACTCTTCAAAAGGAGAAAAAGCTGGCAGGTCTTTATTTTTTTCTAAATAAGAAATTTTTTCCGGATATATCAAAAGCCAACCTGCAAAAACCGCTTTTTCTCCGGTTGTTTTCAGCAAGTATTTTTTGTCTTGGCCATTTTTTATAACAGAGGCTAAAATTTCAATATTGGTTTGATTAAATATCGCCTCTTTCATCTGGCAGGCAAGAAATCTTTGCCAGATGATGCTGTACAAAAGCTCACAGTCACGACCTAAATTTTCCGGCAATATCTCAATTTTATTTTTCAAAACTAAATCATCTCTTAATCTTTTTATGTCGCGTCCGGCTAGCAGTCTGATATTGGTAGGCCGGATTGCCTCGTGTGCCTCTTGGGCTACTTTGGATTTGGTCTTGTAAAACTTCGGCAAAGAAGGCAAATAGTCATTTCCAAAAATATTTTTGATAAAATCTCTGGCTGAATTGACAGCTTCTTTGGCGAGGTTTGTCGAGTCGGTCCGATGATAGGTAATATATCCTTCCTCATAGAGCAATTGGGCGACTCTCATTGTTCGTTTGGCGCTCCAGCGAAACCTGTTGGCGGCAGACTGCTGCAAGGTGGAAGTGGTAAAAGGAGGTGAAGCCAGACGCAGCAATTTTTTCTCATCTATTTTCGACAGCTTATATTTGGCTATTTTCAAATCTTCCACCACCTGATCTGCTTCGGCTTTATTTTTCAGCTCTATTTTTTTTCCTTCCTTCTCCACCAATCTCGAGAAAAAACTAATCTTTTTATCTTTACTTTGGGGAGTTTTTTTGGCCAGCTCTACATCAATCAGCCAGAATTCCTGAGGATTAAAAGCTTTAATTTCCCGTTCTCTCTCGACAATAAGCCTGACTGCCACTGATTGGACTCTGCCTGCGGAAAGCCATTTTTTTCCTATCTTATCCCAAAGAAGCGGCGAAACGCGGTAACCAACCAGCCTATCCAAAATACGTCTCGCCTGCTGGGCGTCAACCAATTTTTCATCTATCTGCCGCGGAGAAAGCAAGCTGGCGTCAAGCGCTGATTTGGTAATCTCGTGAAAAACAATTCTTTTGATCTTCTTGTCGGCGCCTGAAGATTTGCTATCCGTCTCCAAGAGCTGTCTGATATGATAAGCGATCGCTTCTCCTTCACGGTCGGGATCTGTAGCTAAAATTATTTCCTGAGCTTCTCTAGCCTTTTTTTTTATTTCCGCAACTTTTTTTCTTCTGCCGGGAATTATCCGGTAATCCGGCAGAAATTGATATTGCTTTTTTTCTGAATCGGCAGAATTGATCATCTTGACGGTAATTCCCAATTCCTTTTCCGGCAGGTCGCGGACATGCCCCATGGTAGCCTCGATATGGTAATCTCCGCTTAAAAAACGGGAAAGAGTCTTGGCTTTGGTGGGAGATTCAACGATGACTAAATTCATAGATAAGTATTAAGTATTATGTATTGGCGTTTAAGTATCAAGTGTCATTTCTTTCCATCACTATCAAAATGTCAATTGACAATAATAATTAACACACTATTTTACCAGACAAATCAAGAATACTTTGAATAAGAGTTGCGTCTCTATCAAACCTCTGCGCTAGAAAACAGGCTATCTGCCGCGCATTTTAGAGGTCATTTATCCCATAGATTCCGTTGTCAAAATGCTTTATTATTTTTTTCATCTCCAAAAGAGTCAACAGACTGGCAAGTTTTGCCGCCGGGAATTTTATTTTTGCAATTAATTCATCAAAATGCAGATTTTCCAGCGAAAGCAAGGCAATTATCTCTTTCTCTTCCTTGGTCAAATTCAAGATTTCCTGCTTTTTCTTATTTTTCCACTCGTTTTCGACAAATAATTTTCTTATCCTGCCGGTTTGAATTTTCAACTCCTCCAGAATATCTTCAGCCTGCGTCACCAGTTTTGCTCCTTGCTTAAGCAAGATGGTCGGAGCCTGCGAATATTCTGAAGTTATTGGACCGGGTACGGCAAAAACATCCCGACCCTGCTCGGCGGCATAGCGGGCAGTAATTAAAGCTCCGCTGTCTCTTGCTCCCTGAGTTACTACCACCCCTTCAGATAATCCGCTGATAATTCTATTTCTCGCCGGGAAAAGACCTTTTAGCGCGTACTGACCGACAGGATACTCTGATATCACTACTCCTTTTCCGTTTACGATCCGCCAATATAATTGGCTGTTAGCAGGCGGATGAATAATATCTACTCCGCAGCCAAGAACTGCAATCGTTTTGCCGCCGGCTTCAATGGCCGCTTCATGAGCCACAGTATCCACTCCATAAGCCATACCAGAAACAATAGTCAATCCGCAGCCGACTAAATCAGAAGTTAAACGTTTGGTAACTTCCCTCCCATATGAGGTCACATTTCTGGTGCCTACCACTGCAATTGTCTTGGCGAAATAATTGATTTTTTCTAAATTTCCGCGATAGTAGAGAACAAAAGGCGCTGCCGGAATTTCTTTTAAAAGTTTCGGATAATCTTGATCAGTCAAAGTTAATACATTTATATTTTTTTGCTTTAAATTGGCTAGGTATTTTGAAATAGAAAAACCGTCTCTAAAACGCAAAAATTTTTCTGTCAATTTTTCCCCTAGTCCAATCTCTAACAAATCTTTAACTCCAGCCTGCCACGCTCTCTTGGCGCTGCCGAAATAATCTATCAAGATTTTAAAACGCAATGGTCCTATACCGGGAAAGGCTGAAAATGCCAGCCAATACTGTTTTTCTTCTTCAAGCATAAAAACGATTTGTTTATTAAAGAGAATAAGCTTAGCGCATAAACCAATGCTCTAAAATTTTTTTAGCTATTGGAGCCGCCACGCTTGACCCTTCTCCGCCAGCTTCAACTAAAACCGTAATGCTGATTTGAGGATTGTAAACCGGCGCAAAAACCGTAAACCAAGCATGAGTCCTTTTTTTAAAATCAGCGAATTCAGCTGTACCGGTTTTGCAGGCTACTGGTATGGCAACTATTTTTTTGGCCGAAACGCTGGATTCTCTTTTCTCGAAAAAATCCAAATTGTCAATTTTAATTTTGGCGTTGATTTGTTTCAAACCTTCAGCCGCTGAAAAAGGCAAACCGAAGTTAAAAAGCGGCCAACCAGTTCCGCCTGGACTACAAGCCTGCTTCATCCCTTCTCTGACTAGATCGATATTTTCCTTGTCAAAATCAAGATTTCGGCAAGAAACTGCTCTGCTTTTAGCCAAGAAAGGACGGCATAGTTTTCCGCCGCTGGCTATAACATTGGTCCAGGCATTAACTTGCAAAGGCGTAGCCAATACGTCTCCCTGTCCTATAGCTACATGATATGTGTTGCCTAAATACCATTTTTCTCCTTTTGTTTTCTGCAGCCATTCCGGATCGGGCATTAATCCTTCTTCCTCACCGTCAATATCAATCCCCAGCTTCTGCCCCGCACCCATTTTTTTGGCAAAGTTTGACAAAGTCTCTATCCCAGTAGCTTCGCCTATTTTGTAAAAAAAGATATCATTTGATCTTTTTAAGGCAGACACAATATCCAGCATCCCTTCCTTTTTGCCATATTGAGAATAGTACCAATTGCCAAAAGAATACTCCCCAATTTCCAAGACGCCTGTATCTTCATATTTCGTCTCTTTGCTGACAGCTTTGGCTTCGAGAGCCGCAATTGAGGTAACGATTTTAAAAGTCGATCCAGGCGGGTATTGACCTGCTATTGCCCGGTTAAAAAGCGGCCGGTCTTCGTTTTGCAGAATTTCTTCTACTTTCACTCCCCGAACAAAAGAATTGGCATCAAAAGAAGGCGAGGAAAAAAGGGCCAATATTTCTCCTGTTTGGGGAACGCTGACAATTACTGCTCCTTTTTTGCCGGCTAGCTCATTTTTAACCACCTGCTGTAAATTTGCATCAACGGTTAAAGTAAGTTTTTCTCCGCTTTTTGGTTCGATCTGACCAAGCACTCTGACTTTATTTCCCAAAGCGTCTACCTCGTAAAGCTCTTTTCCGCTTATTCCGCGAAGAATCTCATCGTAACTTTTTTCTACACCCATTTTCCCTACAATATCTCCCGGCTTTAATTCTTCTTTCATCTCATTTTTATCAGAAAAAGCGGCTCTGGCATTAGAAAGCTCTTCCTCGCTTATTTCGCCGGTATAACCAAGAATATGGGTGAACATGTCGCCAAAAATATAATCTCTGGTTACAGTCTCTTCCCCTTTTAAATTATCTCCTTCTCCGACCGGCTCAAAAACTGCGGTCCCGTCGGCGCGAATTAAAACCGGAATATTTCTTACCAGCGGAGTGCCGTCTCTATCATAAATAATTCCCCTAGGAGAGGGAATTTTTTTTTCTCTAATCCGATTTTCTTTTGCCAATTCTCTGTATCTTTTTCCTTCGACAACCGTTAAAAAAAAGAGACGGCTTAAAAGGATCAAAAATCCGCTAATTGCCACGATGGCAAACAAAGCCAATCTGATCGGAAAATCAAATCCTGCCTCCTCTGACAAAGAAGAAATCCGGCTGACTTTGTTTTCCTTTATTATCCCTTCATGAAAAATATCGCCTAATGGTTGCGGCATAAAAATTCAAATAGAGAGCTTTTTGTTTTCCTCGTTTGTGCCAATACCAATCCGCCTCCAGATCCAATTAAAACAAAAAGCGGCAAAAACAGCTGAAAAAATCAGCCAAGGATCGATATATCGGTAAAATATCAAACTGTAGAAGATTGTAACCGATATTATAAATAACACAAAATAAATTTGGTTTACCACTAAAATTTTCTTCTGCAAACTATCGGCAAGCCAAACTATAAAAAGAAAAAAAAGACTATCCGTTCCCAGCATCCGTCCTAAAAAAAGATCAAGAATCAGTCCTGAAGCAAAAGCGGGAAAAATTATTTTTTCAGCCATAATTAGCGATAAAGTGGAAACGGCAAACAATGTCAGAGGAAAAGAGAAAACGGTTGCCTCAAGGATTAAACTTAAAAAAAGAAGCGTAAATGCGAGTAAATTCATTTTGAATAGATAATAAATACGAATTTTTCTTTATAATAATCAATTGAAGGCTCGATACTGGCCTGCTTGTATACTGCTACATCAGAAGTTGTAATATGTTTTACCTTGCCGATTAAAAGACCGACAGGAAAATCTTCATCGCCGCTGGTAGCCACCATATCATCAAGAAATAACGGCTCTCTTTGCAACACTTTATCCAGTATTATATCTTTTCCTGTTTGCCCCACTGCTACACCTCTTGCTCCTCTTGATGTTTTAATTGGTATTTTGCTCTCCGGATCAGTCGGCAAGATGATAAAACTTCGATTTTTCGTCACAGAAACAACTTTGCCAACATATAAGTCTCCGATAACCGCGGACATACCCTTGGCTACATTATCCTCTTCTCCTACCCCGATTTGCAAATATCGGTCAACTCCTATCACTGGAGCTGGAATATATTTGTAATTTGCCGGAAGAGGAGCTTCCAGCTGTACTCTGAGCTGTTTATTTTCTTCTTCTTTAGCCTTTAATCTGTAGCTTAACTGGTCGTTTTCTCTTTTTAATTTATCCCTCTCTTCAATTACTTCTATATATCTGGGGAAAAGAGAGAGAGCGCCGAGTGTATTTATAGTCAGCAGTCTGACCTGATAAATATTTTTTTTAATCGGGATGAAGAGCTTTTCCAGCGAATCTTTCCATGAGCCGATATAGCCAAAATAATCAGAGAAGAAAAGCAACAATGAAACAAAAATCAGCCAAAAAAATGATCTTTTTTTCGCCACGATTATTGCAGTGAAAAAAATTTGTTTTTAATTCTACTTTAAGCCGCCGGTTACCTTTACTCCAGCCAGCAACCGGCTGTTTTCCAAAACTTTTGCCGCCCCTCTTACCACGCAGGACAGCGGATCTTCCACCACCCAGACAGGCATCTTGGTCGCATCGGCAACTGCCTTGTCTATGCCAAAAAGCAAAGCGCCTCCTCCCGCCAGAGCAATTCCCTGCTCTAAAACATCTCCAATCAGTTCCGGCGGGATTTCCTCAACCATCTCATCGACAGCGTCAATTATCTGATTAATAACCGGAGCCATAGCTTCTCTCAATTCCGAAGAAGAGATGCGGATAGACTTTGGCAATCCGTTTTCTATATTTCGTCCCCTTATTACTGTATGTTTCTCCTCTTTGGCATGATAGGCAGAACCTACAGCTATTTTAGCCATTTCAGCAGAAGGCAGTCCAAGAACCAGCGAATGTTTTAATCTGACATAAGAAACTATCGCTTCATCAAGTTCATCTCCGGCGATACGAAGCGAGCGGTTGATCACTATCCCGCCGAGAGAAATTACGGCTATTTCTGTTGTCCCGCCTCCGATATCAACAATCATACTGCCTCTGGCGTCCTCAATTGGAAGATTTGCTCCAATAGCGGCAGCCATCGGCTCTTCGATAAGATATGCTTCTCTGGCTCCGGCAGACAAAGCCGCATCCTGCACCGCGCGCCTTTCCACCTCGGTGACTCCAGAAGGAATACCCACCACCACTCTCGGACGCGGGACTTTGGGAAAAAAGCTTTTTGGATATTCGTGGACTAAGGAAATGTAATGATGAAGCATAGCTTTAGTAGCGTCAAAATCAGCTATAACCCCGTCTTTTAACGGACGAAAAGCCTCAATCTGAGCAGGAGTTTTGCCTACCATCCTTTTTGCTTCAGATCCGATGGCCAGAATCTTTTTGGTTTTTTTGTGTCTGGCGACAACAGACGGCTCACGAACGACTATTCCCTTGCCTTTGACAAACACCAGCGTGTTTGCCGTACCAAGATCTATAGCCAAATCATGACTAAATAAACCAAAAATCCAATCCAGCATAATGGCTTTATTGTAACAGACAAATAAAAATTATGAAATATGTTTTAAATAAAATTTTTACTTTTTTTGTATGATAAAATAAGTCATCAATGAAAAATATTATTTTACGAAACATAGATAAGACGATCAGAAGCTCTTTTTATCTGCTTTTCTTTCTTGCGCCGCTGATTTTAACCCCTTTCAACTACGAACTTTTTGAGTATAACAAAATGATGGCCGTATACGGCCTGACGGTTATTATTTTTTTCGCTTGGATAATAAAAACAGTCGTAAACAAAAAAATCAAATTTGTCCGGACGCCAATGGATGTTCCAATTTTATTTTTTTTCATCAGCCAGCTTATCTCCACCATAATTTCGCTGGATATCCATGTCTCTATCTGGGGATATTACAGCCGATTCAACGGCGGACTTCTTTCGCTTATCTGCTATCTCATCTTGTACTACGCTTTTGTGTCAAACTTTCCCAAAGAAAAGATTAAAAAACTGCTCTCATTTACCCTGACTGCCGGCGTTTTGGTCTGTATATATGGAGTTTTGCAACATTTCGGAATAGACAAACATCTCTGGGTGCAGGATGTGCAAAATCGCGTTTTTTCCACTCTCGGGCAACCTAACTGGCTGGCCGCCTACTTAGCTATCCTAACCCCTCTGGCGATCGGCTTTTGCTTAAACTGCTTTTCTGTCCCCAGTTTAAACACTATTTCGGAAAATAAAAATTCAAAGTGGAAAAAACAATCTGATCAAAAAATATTGCCAAACAAATACGACTCCAGACAACTGCTGTTTCTATTCTCTTTTGCAGTTTTGTTTTATCTTACCATAATCTTCACCAAATCGCGCTCCGGCTTTTTAGGTTTTTGGACCGCTAATGCTTTTTTCTGGATGGTATTTTGGAAAAAATTTCGCCGGAAGATAATTGGCTTGCTGTTGGCAGTGAATTTATCTTTTTTATTTTTGAATTTTCTTTTCGGAGCTCCGCTTGCCCAAATCAACCGCTTTTCTCTATCTAGCTTTCTGGAAAAAAAACCAGTTGCTTTTCATACCCAGCAGCAAACAAAAAATTCAGGCTCCTCAATTATTGATGTCGGCATCACCGAATCAGCAGTAATAAGAAAAATCGTCTGGAAAGGAGCAGTTCAAGCCTTTGCCCATTACCCGATATTCGGCACCGGTGTGGAAACTTTTTATCTGGCTTATTACCTCTTCCGACCGCAAGAGCACAACATGACCAGCGAATGGGATTTCCTTTATAACAAAGCCCACAATGAATATCTTAATTTTGCCGCCACCACTGGAGTTTTTGGTATCGGAAGCTATCTGTTATTTATTATTTCATTTATTTTCTGGTTTTGGAAAAAAATCCTTTACCCTAAACTATATAGCCTAAATCCTAACTCCTTTCCTCTTTCTCTGGGTCTTTTTTGTGGTTGGATTTCAATCCTTGTGACCAACTTCTTTGGTTTTTCGGTAGTTGTCACCCAGCTTTTCTTTTATCTTCTGCCGGCAATTTCTTTCGTTTTGACTGCTGACCCGATAAAAATCACTTCTGCAAAGACTTGTTTTTTCATCAAGGAAAGTAAAAACCAAAAAGTGATAGAGGGAGAAAACTCTCTGGAAAAAATACAAATATTTTTAATTTTTTTCTTTTTAACTCTCTCAATTTATTTATTATTTTCACTAATCCGACTTTGGCAGGCGGATGTTTATTTTGCCCGCGGCTACAACGAAGCGCGGGATCAAGAGTTCAGCGCTTCTTATAATGATCTTAAAGAAGCAATCAGCATCAACGCCAATGAACCTCTTTATTACGACGAATTTGCCCTGCCGGCGGCTCAACTGGCTGTTTTCTTTTTTGACCAAAAAGAAAGTTCTCTTTCAGCCAGGCTTGAACAGGAAGCGATTCTAGCCAGCAACATCGCCACCTCAATTTCACCAAACAACGTCAATTTCTGGAAAACCAGAACCAGAATTTTTTACATCCTTTCCTCAATCAGCAGCCAATATCTTGCGGAAGCTCGCCTTTGTCTGGAAAAAGCAAGGTCGCTATCTCCCACCGACCCGAAAATCAGCTACAATCTGGCTCTTATTCTGGCAGAGCTGGAGCAAAAAAACGAGGCGATTGCGCTTCTTGAAGAGACTGTCAAACTAAAACCAGACTATAAAGATGCCTTTTTAGCCTTGGGAATATTTTATCAGCAGGAAAAAAATTTAGTTAAAGCTAAAGAAATATATAATTATATTTTAGAGCGGCTGAATCCAAATGATCAGATGGTCAAGGAAAAATTACACCAGATAAAGTAAAATATAATAAAATTTTTCGAGAAACTAAATTATGATCGTCAAAGTGCCAAATCCGGTTTTAACATCCGTATCCAAACCGGTAGCCAAAATTGATAAAAAGATTCTCAACATAATCAGTCAAATGAAAAAAACGCTCGTAAGCGCTGATAAGCCAAAAGGGGTGGGGCTGGCCGCTCCGCAAATCGGCATCCCCCTTCGAATCTTTATCGCCAAACCAGAAAAAGAAAGCCAAATAGAGGTCTTTATCAATCCGCAGATCATTTACAAATCAGAAGAGCTTGCCCAATTACAAAGACCAGCCGGCGACAAATCTGAAAAAAGCGATAAAAAACTCGAGGGTTGTCTCTCAATTCCCAATATCTGGGGGTATCTGAAACGGGCAAAAAGCCTAAGACTGCGCTTTATGGATATCAACGGAAAGCTTCGGGAAAAAGACTATTCCGGTTTTATGGCCACTATCATCCAGCATGAAGTCGATCATCTAGACGGAATTCTTTTCACCCAGAGAATTCTGGAGCAAAAACAAAAACTTTACAAAATAGAAACAAATGACAAAGGGCAGGAACAGCTTGTGGAACTGGAGATCTAGAAAAATGGTAGTTAGTAGTTTGTAGCTAGTAGTATGTAGGTTGTAGTAAAAAGTTATGCTAGTAACAGAAAAAATAAAGACAAAATCATTCACCCAGTTAGATACTTGGGGGAAAGCTCATCAGTTTGTTTTATCAACATATAAAATTACTCAAAAATTTCCACAAGCAGAATTATTTGCTCTCTCATCACAAATGAATAGATGTGCCATTTCTATTACTAGTAATATCGCTGAAGGATTTTCAAGACAATCAAAAAAAAGAAAAGATACAATTTTATTATATGGCGCTGGGATCAACCACTGAACTGCAAAATCAATTATTTATTGCCAGAGATTTAAAATATATTCAAAGTTCTAATTTTACACAAATTGCATCTTTAACAGTTATCGTAAGTAAACTTATTAATGGTTTAATTAAAAGTATTAAAAACAAAGCTAACCCTAGCTACTAACTACATGCTACTATCTACCATATTCTTTGGCTCTTCTGATTATTGTCTGAAGGTGTTGCAGTCTTTATACGATAATTTTATCATCAAGGCGATAATTACCCGGCCGGACAAAAAAATAGGCAGAAAACAGATTTTGACTTCTTCAGCACCCAAACAGTTTGGTTTAGCCCACAATATAAAAATATTCACCCCTCAAGATAAAAATGAGCTTCTCCAGCTTAAAACAGCCCTGGACAGCTTGAAGCCGGACATAGCGGTGGTAGCTGATTACGGCCTTTTTATCCCCCGGCAAATTTTCGCCCTGCCGAAATATAAAACGATCAATATCCATTTCAGCCGGCTACCCTCTCTCAGAGGTCCATCCCCAGTCCAGTACACTATTCTTTTGGGAGAAAAATCCGCCTGGATCAGTTTTTTTCTTTTAGCAGAAAAAATGGACAGCGGAGATATCATCTGGCAAAAAGAAGTGCCAATTTCTGAAAATGAAACAACACCAACTCTCTATAATCGACTGTTTGAAATCGCTTCTTTAGATCTGCCAAATGTTCTTTCTTTATATATCCAAAAAAAACTTCAGCCTCATGCGCAAAACAACAGCAAGGCAACGTTCACCAAAATATTCGACCGGAATGACGGCTTTATTCCCTTTTCAATCATAAAATCAGCTATCGATGGTAAACAACCTAATTTAAAAGAAATTCACAAATGGTCTCTGTCAAAAATACTTAATACTAAATACATAACGCTTAACACTTCTATCTGTATTGACCGAGCGCTTCGCGCCTTTACTCCGTGGCCGGGAGTCTGGACAGTAATCGAAGACAATAGACAAAAGGCAAAAGGCAATAGAAGAAAAAGATTGAAGATCTTAAAAGTGCATTTGGAGAGCCAGTCAGCAATAAGTAGTCGGCAATCAGCAATGTTAATTATTGATCAAGTCCAGCTTGAGGGAAAAAAGCCGATCAGCTGGAAACAGTTTACCAAAGCATATAAAATATAAATGTAATAAAAATATGAAATTTGTCGTTTTTCATGGGTCTTTTGGCTCGCCTGAAGATAACTGGTTCCCCCAGCTGGCTGAAAATCTAGAGTCTCTAGGTCAAAAAGCAATTATCCCCAAGTTTCCGGTTGAGGACTGGCAGGAAATTACAAAAAAAGGGACGCGTTTTTTACCCCAAAAACAAAACCTAACCAATTGGCTCAAAGTATTTGACCAAATCCGAAAAGAGTTTGAGCCAGTTGAAAAACTATGCTTTATCGGCCACTCGCTTGGACCTCTCTTTATCCTCCATGTGGTTGATAAATGGGATATCAAACTTGACAGCGCCATTTTTGTTTCACCGTTTATGGAGGAGCTAAAAAGCCAGTGGCAGTTTGACTTGGTTAACAGGTCGTTTTATAAAAACGATTTTGATTTTGCCAAGTTGAAAAAACTTATTCCCACCTCCTATACCCTTTATTCAGACAATGATCCCTATGTAAAAGAAAAACTCTCTATTGATTTTGCCAAGAAACTAGACAGTTCCTTGATTAAAGTCAACAAAGGAGGACATCTAAATATTGAAGTCAATCTAAACAACTTTCCGCTTGTTTTGGAGCTTTGTAAAACCAGGTTGGATCTGACTCTTTATCAGAAATAACCTACCCACCGATCTTCCGGCTCGATCCTCTATGATACCTAAATTACAATATAAGAAAGAGTCCAAAAAAAAGCCACAAAAAGAGTAAAAAACTTTTTAAACTGAAGCGAGTCTTTTTTCCACTTCTTCAATAGCGCCAATTAATTCTTTAAAAAAAGGAGTTTTTATCTCTGGAGCTTTATCTGTCACCCAGTCTTTAAATTCTCTAATCGAAAAGATAGGCACCAGAAAAAGTTTGCGCAGATTTGCCTTGCCTTCGACCTCGAGCGAATTTTCCAATTTTTTGATCATTTTCACTTTGACTGTATTTACAACCCATTCTTCGATCTCTTTTCTCACCAAGGGATCCAGTGAGGTTAACTTTGCACCCACAATCTGATCATTTAATATCCGGCGTGATGGAAATACTTTTTTCATAAAATTTTTTTCAATCGGCCAAGTATAAATACAGCGTTTTTTATCTAGTTCCAAAGCGCTATGACGCCATAAAATACCACAAAAATAACAAAATTGCAACTCCAATCAAAACTCCAATCAATCCCGGAATGATATAGCCAAATCAATCCCGGAATGATATAGATATAACAATCGGGGATTTAGCCAAATAATAAATGTTTGATCATCTCTAATTCCCGCTGGTATTCTTTTCTGTCTAAAACAAATTTCTCATAAGCTTTTACCGAAGAAAAGTGAGATAAAACATATGAGGGATCTACTATTTTTGATTTCTCTCCCATATACACCATATAAGAAGAATATTTATAGTCTTTGGGGTGATTTACGATATGACTTGTAACGGGATTTAGATGATGATAACGGCTTAAATGAATTAGCTGTTCATCTGTTTTTACCTCAACAGCTTTAAATGTTCCTTCAAATAATGTTCCGCTATATCGATATTTTTTATTAAAATAATGAGAGTAACTATTGAGCATTTTTCTTAAGTATATTTGGATGCCATTTTCTTTCTCTTGCTTTAAAGTTAAATGGAAATGAGTCGGCATTAAACAATAACTAATTACTGTCACCAATCTATTGCTTAAATCTATTAGATATTTATTAGAATTATTGCGATAATAAGAAAATCTTACAGGAGGTTTTGTCTGTGAATAATATTCCATCAGACGTAAAAAAGTGATAATATCTCTTTCTTTTTCTAAAATCGGTTGGTGATATATACTTCGATTAAAAATATGATAAAAAGAACCAGTCTCAAAGTACAATTTTCTGCGCGGCATAAAGCTATCATATCTCAAATTTCCCGGATTGTCAAATATAAAACAATCCGGGATTGATAAAATTGATAAAATTGATAAAAGAATTATGAGAATGGCGATATTTTCTTTTGGCTGCCGAGTGAATCAGGCGGAAATGCAAAATATTGGCAGTCAGCTGACAAAGTTGGGTTATCAGTATTCGGAGAACAAACCGGATTTTGTCATCATCAATACCTGCGCGGTAACAAAGAAAGCGGAAAAAGAAGCCAGGCAGTTTATCTACCAGACTAGAAAGAAATTCCCCAAAGCCAAAATTATTGCAACTGGATGTGGCGTGACGAAATGGCTGAAAGATAAAAAATTAGCTATTAGGAAACCCTCCAATACTCAGGACAAGCTGGCGCTAGGCACTAGGAAGAATATAGAAAAACTTCTATCCGAGAAAAAAAATATCATTTTGATCCGAAATATGGATAAAGATAAAATCGTATCATTGATAAGTGCAAAGTATAAAAGGCAAAGTGCAAAGCAAAAGCATAAAAGTTTAAGCGATAAATACTTATCATCCAAAAGAATGCTTGTTAAAATCCAAGACGGGTGCAACAGGTTTTGCACCTACTGCATTGTCCCCTATCTTCGGGGCAAACCCGCTTCTAAAAGTATCAAGTATCTAGTGTCAAGTATTAAGAAAAATGAAAAGAAAATAAAGGAAGTGATCCTAACAGCTATTAATACACAAGCATACGGCATAGATACTGGTGAGAATTTTATAGATTTAATCAGAGCTATTCTTGAGCAAACAAATATTAAAAGAGTCAGCTTTGGCTCAATAAACCCCTGGAGCATAAATAAAGAGTTTATCACTTTTTATAAAAAACAAATAACAGATAACAAACAACAATTGACAGATAACCTGCACGAGCACTCCGGCAAAAAACAGAAAACAGAAAACAAAAAACAAAAGGCAAATAACTCCGATAATCACTTCAAACCTGCAACCTGCAACCTAAAACCTGCAACCTGTAACCGACTTGTTCATTATTTCCATATTCCGCTCCAGTCTGGATCGGATAAGATACTGAAGCTGATGAACAGAGGCTACACACGAACGGAATTTTTAAAAAAAATAAATGCAATTCAGAAAATAAACCCCATGGCTTTAATTGCCACCGATGTCATAGTTGGGTTCTTGGATGAATCAGAAAAGGATTTTGCCGATACTTATAACTTCCTGAAAAACTCTCCTATTTCCAAATTTCATGTTTTCCGCTACTCCAGCCGTGAAGGCACTGCCGCCTACTTTATGAGCAAAAAGCTAAAAGAGCCACCAGAAGAAGTAAAAAAGAAAAGGGCTCAAGTCTTAATTGAGCTTGGCAGGAAAAAGTATGCTCGATTTTTGGGAAAACATATCGGCAAAATTTTTCCCGCCCTTTTTTTGGATAAAAAAAACAATGGTCTTCAGGTGGGACTGCTTGACAACCAAATCCCGATTATGGTAAAAACCTCAAGAAATCTGAAAGGAACAATCAAATTTGTAAAAGCGGAAAAAGTGCAAAAGTATCAGCTGTTGGGAAAACTTATTTAGAGCTTCCCAATCACCTTTTAGAGGACAGTCCTTTAAAAGGCTTTTAAATAGCTCTGGTTGAGAGGAAGATTTTTTTGATTTAGAAGAAGATTTTTTTGACTTTTACAAGTCACCTTTTATTTCCTGCGATAATATGACAATCTATCCAAAGCTTCACCAGTTCGAATTATATGCTGTTTTAGATGATGTCAGCTTGCTCCAACCAATCAAAAATATCAGAAAAAAAATAATAACAGACATATAAAACGAAGCAAAAGGGCTATAATTTTCGTATAAGAATCCAGACACTACAGGCCCAAATATCCGCCCTATAGAACCAAAACTCTGCAGCAATCCCAAATTGCCTCCCTGGTCAAAGGACGAAGAGTTTTCCGATACCAGCGCCTGAAGCACAGGCAAAAGCACGCTGTTGCCGATCGAATAAACAGTCATACCTATAAATACCATCAATAGAGATACTTTGGTAATAAAAAGCAGTCCGATTATAGAAGCTGCAGCACCAGCAAGAAAGATTTTTTTTTCACCAAACCTGTCAACGATTTTTCCGATGGCAAATCCTTGAATTCCGGCTGAAATTATTCCGCCAAAAGCGAAAAATAGACTGATTTGGGCTACTGTCAGCTTTATTACATCTTTGCCGAACAGGCTTAATATCGTCTGAAAACCGGATACTCCCCAAAAAAGCAGCAGGTTGGAAAAAAACAGAATACACATGGCAGTTTTTCCCATACAGCGGATAAACTCTGCAAAATGAAAATGCTTTTTCTCAAAGGTGATTTTTTTTTCTGACAGTGATTCCGGCAGGAAAAACTGGCTAAGAACTACGCTGACAAAAGTAAGTAAAGCGGCGGCTAAAAAAGGGGCTGAAAGACTGATTGAAGAAAAAAATCCGCCCCAAAGCGGTCCAAAAATAAATCCCAAAGAGACTCCGGCCGCAATAATCCCCATCCCCCCCGTCCTGCCTTTTTTATCGGTAATGTCTGCCATATAGGCTTGGGCTATGGAAATATTTCCGCCGGAGGCTCCGTCTATTATTCGGGCAACCAGAAGCCAGAAAATTGAATGGGTGACCCCCATAATGGCAAAAGACAAAACAGTCCCCCATAAAGAAAAAATTAGAAGCGGCCGCCTGCCCCACCTGTCTGACAGTCTGCCCAAAACCGGCATAAAAATAAGCTGCATCAGGGAAAATATAGCTATTAGGATTCCTGAAACCAATGGATCGCCTCCATATTCCTCCGTAATCAGAGGCAGAATCGGAAAAACAATCCCATAGCCTAGGAAATTGACAAAAACAATTAGAAATATCAGAAATTTTGGCGATTTGATCAGTTTCATAAAAATAAAATAGCCGACTGGTTCGGCTAAACCAAAATTGTTGACTAACGCTACGTTCTATGATATAATAGAGAACGTATGCAAGTAAAATTACACAAAAACGCCAAAACAACCTTAGC
>FWPV01004991.1_pt1 | contig 19194 bp, 17 predicted proteins | sample 2228371 | NCBI WGS metagenome assembly FWPV01 (sample SAMEA103939776, study PRJEB20133) | metagenome
CTCTCCCGGGAGGAGTGGTCGCGCATCGTCACCCGGGTGGCCACCGCCGCCATGGAGGACGGGCAGGAGACGCGCGCCGCCAGGCTGATGGAGCTGGCGCTGCGGCTCGATAGCGCCAACCCCGATGCCGCGAACGGCGTGGCCTGGCTGCTGGCCGAAAGCGGCCGCGACCTGGACCGGGCGCTCGTCCTCGCAAAGAGAGCCGTCCGGCTCCGGCCCGATGCGGGCTACATCGTGGACACGCTGGGATGGGTGTACTTCCGGCAGAAGCGCTACGAGGAGGCGGAGCGCTGGCTCATCCGGGCCGTCAGGCTCTCGCCCGGCTCATCCGAACTGCGCCGCCACCTCGCGGAGGCTCATCTGGCGCGGGGCGATCTTCCGGGCGCCCGGGTCGAGGCGCGAAAGGCGCTCATCCTGGACCCTGCGGACCGGGAGACCCACGCCCTGAATGCCCGCATCCGGAAGCTCTACGACCCGCCCGGCCCCCTCTGAATGCGGCTCCGGGCTCCTGCCGGCGCTGTCCGTCCGCTCACTTTATCGTCCCGGGCTGGAGGACGCTCAGCGGGACGCGGCGGCTGATGGCCACCTCGCCGTCCACTTCGCGTATCTGCAGGGTGATGAGCGGGTCGTCCCGCTCCCAGTCGATGAGCACCGTTCCGAAGTTGTCGCCCCAGGCCATGGTCCCCACGCGATGGCGGTTCACCTCCAGAGGCCTCCAGCGCAGGGACGATGCGTTCAGCGAGCTGGACGTCAGGTCGAAGAGCGGATATCCCACTCCGCCGTCCATCATCGACAGTTCGGCCAGATGACGGTCGCCGCTCAGGAAGATGACGCCGCTTGCGCCGGTCGTGCGGATGAGTCTGAAGAGCCGGTCGCGCTCGTGGGGGAAGTTCATCCACTTCTCCCACCCGTGGTCCTCGGGTACCACCTGGATGCTTGAGGCGATGAGGCGGACCTCCGCCGGCTTCCTGAGCTGCTCTTCCAGCCACTGCCACTGCTCTTCTCCCAGGATGGTCGCCGACGGGTCCAGATTCGGACCATACGGTCCGGGCGATGTGTCGGACTTCGGTTTGCGGAACAGCGGGCTGCGGAAGTAGCGCGTGTCCGGCAGGATGACCTGCACGCGCCGCCCCTCGGGGCCGAAGATCGCCGCGTCGTACACGCCCGGCTTCCCCTCGCGCGACGGGTCGAAAGGCGGTCCGAAGAACCGGCGGAACTCCTCCTGGGACTGGACCTTCATCGGGTACTCGGCGCCGGCGTCGTTGGCCCCGTAGTCGTGGTCGTCCCAGACGGCCATCAACGTGCAGGACTCGCGTCCCAGACGGCCATCAACGTGCAGGACTCGCGGAGCTTCCGGAAGCCGGGTATCGCGCCGAGCATCTCGTATTTGGCCCGCATCACGGCCATGTCCTCGGTGTCCCCGTAGATATTGTCTCCGATGAACAGGAACAGCTGCGGCTCGAAGGCGTTGATGGCGTCCCACACGGGCTGGGGACGGTCCTGCCGGGCGCAGGAACCGAAGGCGATCCTCGTTATGGTCTGCTGCAGGTCCGGAGCCGCCCACAGGCATCCGGCCCAAAGGGACAGCAGCGCCGCCAGAGCGGCCGGGAAAGCGCGTCGTCTCACAGGCATCCTCCGCGTGCGTCCTCTCGCCGGACGCACCGTCTGAGAGTTTAGCGGCGGCCGCCGCCTCCCGCCACAGTGCGCCTCCGGGCTGCCGGGGAGGGTTCCGGAGGCGCGCCGCGGAAGCATCCCGGCGGGAGACTGCTCTTTGCGGCTGGAAGACACAGATCTGGAAGGGACCGGCGCCTTTCTGCCCGGTCGTGCGGAGTTCTCGGTCCGGAGGTTCCATCTGGAGGAGCCGTGGCCGTGGATCCTGGCCACGGAGAATCTGCTGCTGCGCGTGGACCAGCGCGGGCCCGACTACCTCCAGTTCGACCCGCCTTCCGGGACGGCGTTCTTCAAGAGGGAGCGGTTCCAGCCCCACTCCAGCCTGGTGGTCTGGCTGCGGACGGAGGACGGACGGCCGTTCACCAACTTTTGGGCGCCGGGCCCGCAGGCGTCGCGCGAGCCGTCGGCTTTCGAGGCGCGCTACTCGCCCGCGGAGGTCCGGTATACTGTCGAGGACTCCGGACTGGTCTGCAGGACCGGACTCTGTCTTCATCCCGGCCGGCCCGCCCTGCTGATGACTGTGGAGGTGCAGAACTCCTCCGGCTCAGCCCTGACGGTTGCCATCCAGCCTGCCCTCCGCCCTCATTTCGCAGCTCTCAGCCTTGCCCCCTGGGACGTGCCCGCCCTGTACCAGCACATCGGATACTCCAACGATGTGGCGCAGGTGTTCGATATCGAGCTGAGAAGCCCCGCCGGCATCCCGTCGCGGCGTCAGTATGCGCTGGTGCTCACCGACCTCGGTCCGCCGGACTCCGTCTGGCTCGACTATGAACGGTATACGGGCACGGGGACCTTCGAGATGCCGGCCGCCCTCTCCGGCGACGCGCCATCCGACGTCGATGCCACCCGCAGCTTTCCGTTCGGCCGCTGCGGTCCCGGCAACTCCGTGGACGGCCGGCAGGGCGTCATCGCGCTGTCCCGGACCGTCACCCTTCAGCCGGGGGAGGCCTGCGGCTTCTCACTGGTCGTCGCGGGAACGGGAAACCGCCCGCCGGACCGCGCGACGGTGGAGGGACTGGCGCGCCTGCTCAGCCCTGAGCGCTATGCCCGGGCTCGCGAGGAGCAGGCCCGCTCCTTCGCGGCCTTTTCCGGGCTCCGCTCCATCGCCACCCCGGACGCCCGCCTGGACCGCTACGTCAACGAGTTCCTGCCGCTCCAGCTCGAATGGGTCATCCTGCTCGACCGCGGATGGCCGACCGGGCTCCGCGGGGTCCGGGACTGCGCCCAGGACGTGACCGCCCTCGTTCCGCTCGACCCGTCGCTCAGCCGGCGGCGCCTGCTGGAGCTGTTCTCGGTCCAGCGCAGCGACGGCTGGTTCCCGCGCCAGTACGACATCGGCGGCGACCCCTCCCGCCACGACCTCCGGCAGTATGTGGACGGGGGCGTGTGGGTGTGGGAGCTGCTGTACGAGTATTTGTGCTGGACGCGGGACTTTGGAGTCCTTCAGGAGGAGCTTCCCTGGCTGGACGGCGCTTCGCCCGCGCCGCTGCTCGAGCACGCGAGGCGGCTGGCCGCATATTACACCTCTCCCGGCGGCCTGGGAGAGCACGGGCTCTGCCTCATCCGGGAAGGCGACTGGAACGACTCCGTCAACCGAGCCGGGCTGGAGGGGCGCGGAGAGAGCGTCATGGTCACCTGCCAGGCGGTGCTCATGCTCCGGCAGTGGGCGGACCTGCTCCGCAGGCTGCCGGACCTTGCGCCCGGCGTGGCGGAATCCCTGCCGGACGTCCTGCGGGTCGCCGGGGACGCGGAAGCCGCGGCGGACTCGTTTGCGGATGCGCTCCGGCGGCACGCCCTGAACGGGGAGGGATACCTGAACGGGGTCTTCACCGACCTCGGGCAGTGGGTGTTCTCCCCGAAGGACCCCGACGGCGCCCGCAGGGTGAACGTGCCGGTCAACAGCTTCGGCATCATCGGCGGACTTCTGAAAGGCTCGGAGGCGGCCCGGGTGCTGTCGGTCATCCGTTCCCTGAAAGGCCGGGACGGCTTTCCCCTGTTCCATCCTCCCATCGGGCGTCCTCCCATCCCGGGGCTGGGACGCATCGGGGAGGGGGACCTCGCTCCCGGTCTGGGCGAGAACGGCACGGTCTACAATCACGGATGCCACGGCTTCCTCGGACGGGCGGCGGCCGCGGCCGGCGACGGGGACCTGCTCTACGAGGTCCTGACGCATATGCTGCCCTACGACCAGGAGTGCCACCCCCTGAGACGGAGCCGGACCGCGCCCTACGCCGTCGTCAACCACTGGATGACGGCTCCCGGTCAGGAGGGCAGGGGAGGCGCGGCGTTCCTTTCCGGCAGCATCAGCACGGCGCTTCGGAACGTGTACGGGGGGCTGATGGGCATCCGGCCCTGCCCGGAAGGACTGGCCGTCTCTCCGTGCCTGCCGGGGGACTGGGACGGGGCTCGGGCGAGGTTCTGCTATCTCGGGTGCGAGGTGGAGCTGCGCGTCCGGCGCGACCCCGCGGGCGGCGGGCCGTCCCTGCGCATCGACGGAGCGGAGACCGGCTCCCGATGGACGGACCCGGTGACAGGAGATATCCTTCCTGTAGCCCCCGTCGGGCTGTTCCGTGCGGGCGGGCGCCTCTCGCTCGAGGCGTCAGTGCCGCCCGGGCGGAAGGGGGCGGACGCGGGGTGATGCCGCGTGTTCTGATGGAGTGTGAGGACCTGACATGAGCACAGCATCGGGAAGAGGACGGACCCGTGGCGGAGCGCTCATCGCCGCGGAGAGGCGCCGCCGCATCTACGATATCGCGCTTCGCCGGGGCTCCGTGAGCGTGTCGGAACTGGCGGCGGCTCTGCGGGTGGCGGAGAACACCATCCGCAACGATCTGGACGCCCTGGAGCGGGAAGGCAAGCTGCAGCGTTCGCACGGAGGGGCGGTGCTGAGGGAGCAGGGGCGCCCGGCGCCTCCGTACCGCGAGATGCGCGTGTCGCATCTGGTGGAGAAATCGTGGATCGGACAGGCGGCCACCCGGTTCCTGCCGGAGTCGGGCACCGTGTTCATCAATGCCGGGAGCACCACCTACCAGCTGGCCCTGAACATCCGGGAGGGGATGCAGATCAGCATCACCACGAACTCTCCCGAGATCGGCATGCTCATCGCGTCCAACACGACGGTCCCGGTGGACCTTCTGGGGGGACGGGTCCTGCGAGACTCGCTGGAGACCGACGGCACCCTGTCGGACGACCCGCTGGAGAGCCTGTTCTGGGACGTGGTCTTCTACGGGATGACCGCCATCGACTCCGACCACGGCATCACGAGCGCCAGCCTGCAGTCCGCACGCCTGGACCGGCGCATCCTGAGCCACGGCAGGCGGGTGGTGGGTCTGTGCGACTCGTCGAAGTTCGGACTGTACGCCACCGCGAAGGTGGGACCCCTCACGCTGCTGGACGTGATGGTGACGGACTCGGGCATCCGGCCGGAACACGTCCGGATGCTTCAGGACGCAGGCATCGAGGTGGTCGTGGCGGACGCTCCTCCGGAGCCGGACGCCGGAAGCTGAAGCGTCCGCCGTTCCCGGACTGTCTGAAGCCTAGGCCGCCCGGAGCTCTTCGAACCGGGCCGGGGCCTCCAGGACCCGGTCCACGAAGATGCTCACGATCTGCGGGTCGAACTGGGTGCCCGAGCAGCGGCGGAGCTCCTTGACCGCCTCCACCATCGGGATGCGGCCGCGCCAGGGGACGTCGGACGTCAGGATGTCGAACGTCTCCGCCACCGCGATGATGCGGGCGCCCAGCGGGATGTCCTCTCCGGACAGGCCGTCAGGGTAGCCCCGCCCGTCCCATCGCTCGTGGTGATGGCGGATGGCCGGAAGCGCGCCTTTCAGCCCTTCGATCTTCTCGAGGATGCGGATGCCGATGACGGAGTGCAGCCGCATCGCCTCCAGCTCCTCCTCCGAGAGTTTGCCCAGCTTGTTGACGATGGACTTCGAGACGCCGATCTTGCCGATGTCATGCAGGCTGGCCGCGTAGCGCAGGTCGTTCATCTCCCGCGGGGAGAGGCCCAGCTGCTCTCCGATGGCCAGGCAGTAGGCCGTCACCCGCTCGGAGTGGCCCAGAAGCCTTTCGTCCTGCTGTCCTGCTGCCGTCAGAAGCGCGCTTGCGGCCTGGTCGTAGAGTTCGATGACCTTGCTGTCCTCAGCCGGTGTCGTCTTCAGAGTCATTGCGTTGAGTTCTCCGAACCTTCGTGGTCCAATGGCGGACGCCTCCGGATCGTGCGCCACCAGCCATCCGTCGGTCCCGCTGCCCGAGCCCTTCCCGCGCTCCGGCGGAGCGCGAGTCCATGTGTTTGTTCCACACGGAGACCGCCGTTGTGAGGAATCGGAAAGCCGGGACTCGTCTCCGTTCCCTGATATCTTCGGACGCGGCCGTGCGTCTCTTGAGAGACAGGACGCAGCGCACGGGCCGCTTCAGGGGAAGGAAGCGGCTGCGCGGCTGTCGAAGACGCCGGAAGGCTGTCCCGGGCCGCGGCTTCCGGGCCGGCCTGCGACCGACGAGGGGGAGAGACTGTGATTCCAGAGACCGCCGTTCTGACACACCGCGAGCGCTGGCTCCGGACGATGCACTTCGAGCCCGTGGACCACGTGCCGGACGAGGAGTTCGGGTACTGGGCGGAGACGCTGCAGGAGTGGCACCGACAGGGCCTCCCGGAGTGGGTGGATTCCAACCCGGCCGCGGACCTGTACTTCCGCTTCGCTCCTCGCCATATGGCGCCCGTAAATGTCGGCCTGCTCTACTGGTGGGAGGAGAAGGTCATCTCGGAGGACGAGCGCCACATCGTCAAGGTGAACGCGGGCGGCGTGCACTGCATGGTTATGAAGGACGGCTCCAGCCGCATCCCGAAATACATCCGCTTTCCGCTGGAGACCCGCGAGGACTGGGAAAAGGAGTTCCTGCCGCGCCTGGCCCCGGCGCCCGAGCAGCGATACCCGGCGGACTGGCCCCGACTGGTCGAGCAGTACCGCCAGCGCGACTACCCCCTGGGCATCTCCGTCGGCAGCATCTTCGGCTGGATCCGGGACTGGATGGGGTTCGAGAACTCCACCATGTGCTTCTACGACGACCCCGGGCTGATGCGGGAGATGATGCAGACGCTTACCGACCTGACCTGCAGCACCATCGAGCGGGCGCTCCGGGAGGTCCAGTTCGACTTCGCCCACTTCTGGGAGGATATGGCCTACAAGGCGGGCCCGATGATCTCACCGGCCCTGTTCGACGAATACATGGTCCCGTGCTACAGCCGCATCACGGACCTGCTCAGGCGTCACGGGGTGGATGTGGTCATCGTGGACTGCGACGGGAACATCAACGAACTGGTGGGGCTATGGTTGAAGGGAGGGGTCAACGTGATGTTCCCCCTCGAGATACGGGGCGGCAGCGACCCCCGGCCCATCCGGGACCGCTTCGGGAAGAGCGTCCTGCTTATGGGCGGCGTGGACAAGACGAAGCTCGCCGAGGGCCCCGCGGCCATAGATGCAGAACTGGAGCGCCTCGCCCCGCTCGTGGAGGAGGGCGGCTTCATCCCGCACGTGGACCACAGGTGCCCTCCGGACGTGACGCTGGAGAACTACCGCTACTACCTGCGGGCCAAGCGCGAGCGTTTCGGCATCCCTCAGCCGGACCCGGTGGAGCTGACCGAACCTCCGGCGTGAGCGCGTCTCAGGCCGGACAGACCGCCCGGTCCGAAGCCCCCCGCACGGCAGTCGCGGAGAACGGGCCGAGCGATGTCAGCACCGACTGCGTCAGCGCAAGTCCGGCCGGCACGCCGAAGTCCAGGCTCTGCCCGTCCACCTCGACCGCATAATAGGGCCCCTGCCGGGCCGCCAGCGACTGGGCGGCGGTGAGCTGATACTCGCCGTGCTCCCGGATGTCGTGCTCGATGAGGTGTTCGAGGGCGTCGAAGACGTCCTGCTGCAGGACGTGCATCCCGAAGAACGCCAGGTACGGCCTGCCGGGGTCGTCGCGCGAGACCAGGCTCCGCTCGGCCGTCTCGCGGTCGGGCTTTTCGACGATCTCCTGCACCCTCCAGAGCGGACCGGGAGACCCGTCCGTCCGCACGATGCCGTACAGATGGATCTGGTCCGGCCCGACGGCATGGACGGCCGAAATGCTGGCGCCCCGTCCCCTCCACACACCGGCGAGCTGCGCGGCGCAGGAGGCGGCGGTGTTGGAGATGTAGATGTGGTCACCCAGGAGCACCAGGACGGGCTCCCCGGCGGCGAAATCGCGGGCGCACCAGACGGCGTGCCCCAGCCCGAGCTGCTGCTCCTGGATGCGGTAGGTGATGCGCTCTCCCAGAGCGGCAAGCTCCCCGGCCTCGGCCAGAGCCGCCGGCTTGCGGCCGTAGACGGCCTCCTCCGCCGGCGTGAGAGCGCGGAAGTAGCCCCGGTAGGCCGCCTCGGCCTCAGGCGATGCCACGATGCAGACTTCCTCGATGCCGGCCGACAGCGCCTCCCGGACGATGAGATGAAGCGCGGCCCGGGTCACCCCGTCGCGGTCGACCAGGGGGAACAGCTCCTTGCGCACGGCGCGGGAAGCCGGAAACTGACGGGTGCCCCGCCCGGCTGCGGGGATGATGGCTTTCCTCAGGGTGATCTCTGCTGTCATACTCCGTCCAACACGCGGACTCCCCACTCCATGGCTCCCGGACTGGAGCCCTGGATGATCTCCGGACGGATGCCTGTCTCCGACTCGTACGGCCGGAAGACGCTTTCGCGGTATGCCTCCGGGTCGCGGGTGCTCATCACGGCGACCGTCCCGCCGCACCCTCCCCCGGTGATCTTGGCTCCGAGCACACCGTGTTCCGGCCCCGCCTCGCGCAGCAGGCGGACGAGCAGGTCCGTCTCGGGCGAGCCGAGCAGGGCGAGCTGACCGTAGCTCCAGTGGCTGGCGTACATCAGGGCTCCCGCCTCCTCCAGGTGGGAGCTGTCCCTTGCCGATGCGGCCAGCAGCTGCGAGAAACGGAAGACCCGGCAGTTCTCGTTCACAGCGTGCTCGGCCGCGCTTCGCGGGTAGTACGTCTCATCCGGCGCCGGCGTGGTGACCGGGTCCGGATAGCCCCCGTGCCGCTCCAGGAACTCCGCGCCGGTGATGGAGTGGGGGAGCCAGCACCGCACGGCGTGAAAGTCCTTGCGCGACAGGCCGCAAAGGTATCCGCCGGGCAAGTTTACCCCGTGCTCGTTCAGGATGGCCACAGCCATGAAGGCTCCCACGCGCGCCCGCGCATATCGGGAGCCTCCCACCGAGTGCTTCACCCCGGAGTTGATGCCGAAGAAGCGGACTCCCTCCGGAACCGGCAGATGGCCCAGCACGGTCGCCGGGTCGCAGCGCAGCTTCAGCAGCTGCCGCTCGCGCCCGAGGGCGGCGGTCATCTGGTCCATGATGCCGCAGGGGGCCCCAGCGATGCGGTTCTCCACCTCCTGACACAGAGCCGCCAGCCGCTCCCCCTCCAGGCTGACTCCGGCGGCGGAGGCGAGAGCCCTCATCGCGGCCACCTCGATGGCCGCCGAACTGGCCACCCCCGCGCCTGCGGGAACGTCGGAGGCGAGCAGCATCCGCAGGCCAGCCGGGGGCTCCAAGAGGCCGTGTCCCGTCAGCACGCTCACCCCGCCCGCGACGTAGGCCGCCCACGACGCCTCCGGGTCGTCCCGGAACATCCCGCGGATGCGAACGAAGTCGTCAGGAGAGGCTGCGGCGATATCCCGCACCGGGAAGCGCACCTCGCTGCGGATGCCCGGGACATGGTCGCCGTCAGTCCTCACGACGGCCTGTCCGTCCTGCGTCAGCTGGACGGACGCCACGGCGGCCGCTGCGATGGTGCCCTCCAGGACGAGCGACCCGCTGTAGTCCGCGATGCCGCCCATCACGTCCAGCCGCCCCGGCGCCCGGGCGATGTGCACCGGCGGTCCTTTCTCAAAGAATGCGGCGTCCGAAGCAGTCTGCAGCAGGCGCTCGACCTGAGCGTCCTGGGTGTCCGGACCTCCGGGACCGGCGAAGATCATGCGAATCTCCGAGATGCTCCTGTTTGGAGAGGAATGGTAATGACTTCCACGGCTCTTGCGGCTTGTCCTTCCCGGCATTCTCCCGCTCTGGCGGCTGCCCGGGAACACACGGGGGCGGAAGCGGAGTCTGACAAGCGAAGTCCGCTCGTCTGGCGGGGGGCGGGCCGTTCGGGTAAGATGGTCTGGAACCCGGTCCGTGTCCTTTGCGCGTCGCGGCCGGCACCCCCTCGGAAAGGCTTTCTGAAATCTCTTGGAAGAGAACGTCAGGCACAATCTCGTGGAGCGCGTGGAGGAAGCGCTGGAGCTCATCCGGCCGGCCCTGCAGCGCGATGGAGGCGACGTCCGCCTGGTGGAGATCGGGGACGACATGGTGGCCCGGATGGTGATGACCGGGCACTGCAGCGGCTGTCCGATGGCCCAGATGACGCTGAAGATGGGCATCGAGCGGGTGGTGCGACAGAACGTCCCCGAGATCGTCGGTGTGGAGGCCCTCCCCCCGGACACCGTGCAGGAGGCTTGAGGAAGCGGACCCTCCACGGCCGGATGTCGTGGCGGCCCCTTCGGGGGCCGGGGGCCGAGTGTTTGTGACTTGAGCGCGGCAACCTCACAACAGCAGGAAGACAGAGCGAAGCTCAACGAGCGGCGCCGGATGTTCTGGATGCTGCTCATCCTGTGGGTCGGGATCGGCTGGCTCGACCTGCAGGGACTGGTCATCGGCCGCAGCTCCCCCGTCTCCGCGCTGTACATCCTTGTCGTCATCCCCGCCGCCATCGTCTTCGGCCGCGCCGGGCTGGTGACAGCCATCCTGGCCGTGGTGGCCATGTACCACTTCACGAACGACAAGCGCGGCATCACGTCCTATACCGAGCCGGAGCTGATGCGCCTCGCGTTCATCGTGGTGGCGGGCATCGCGGTGGAGCGGGTCGGCCGCGACCGCGAGCGCATCCGGCAGGCCCTGGAGAAGCTCCAGCTGGAGACACGCGTCCGGGAAGACCTCACCCATATGCTGGTCCACGACCTCAGGACTCCCCTTACGGGCATCATCACCTCGCTGCAGACCCTGCAGATGGGCATTCTGGGAGAACTGGACAAGGACCAGCAGGAGATGATCGATTTCGCCGTGGCCGACGGGCAGCGGCTGCTGGAGATGGTGAACCAGATCCTGGATGTGGCCAAGCTGGAAGCCAGGGAGATGAAGCTGCGGCTGGAGCCTGTCGACCTCTGCGAGCTGGCGGAGAGCGCCCTGCGGGTGGTGAAGCCGCTCGCGGACGAGTCCGGCATAAAGCTCCGGCAGTCGTGCAACGGCGTCCGGCTGAACGTGGACCAGGACCTGATGCGCAGGGTGCTGGTGAACCTCCTGGGGAACGCGGTCAAGTTCACCCCGAAGGACGGGGAGGTCGCGGTCGAGACGGCGCCGGCCGAGGACGGGATGGCGCATCTGGTGGTGCGCGATACGGGATACGGCATCCCGGAGTCGGACCTGCAGAGGATCTTCGACAAGTACGCCCAGGTGAAGGGCCAGAAGAAGGCCGGACCCTCCACCGGACTGGGCCTGACGTTCTGCCGTCTGGCGGTGGACGCGCACGGAGGACGCATCTGGGCGGAGAGCGAACTGGGCAAGGGGACGCAGATGCACATCGTGCTTCCCCTGAAGGGGCCGCAGGACGAGCAGTCCGCGTCCGCCGGCGGCCGGAACTGAGCCGCCCGGGCGGGAGAGGTCAGGAGAGGTGATGGCTGGTCTGTTTGAAGAGGCGAAGAGACTGCTGGAGGCGGGAGATGCGGCCGGAGCGGTGCCGCTTCTCGAAGAGCTGACCCGCCAGGAGCCGGACAACTGGCGCGCGTTCGCCCATCTCGGGGTCGCCTATGCGAAGTCCGGGCATTTCGAGACCGCCATCGGGGCCTTCCAGCGGGCCGTGCAGCTGAATCCGGGGGCGGCGAACCTGCGCTACAATCTGGGGCAGGCCTACGAGTTCGCCGGAGTGCCGGAGGAGGCCCTGCACGCCTATGACCAGGCGCTGGAGATCCGCCCGGACTACCCTCTGGCGCAGCAGGCGTTCATGAGGCTGAAGAGGAAGCTGGACGAGCAGGCGGCCTCTACGGAGCTGTAGCCGCAGGGCGCCCCGGCCCGGCGCGCCGCCCGCGTCCCGGGGAGGACCCCCGTCCCGGCCGCACGCACCATATGAGCGAAGACACGCCGGACCCCGATAGCAGGCCTGCTGAGGACGCGCGCAGCGCCACGAGCTTCGCGTCTCCGGCGCCCCGCCGGCATCGCAAATTTCCCCGCGCGGACGGCGGAGAGGGAGGCGGACCGTGCTGACCCCCGTCGTCATCATCGCCCTGCTCATCGCCGTGAACGCGCTCTACGTGGCCGCGGAGTTCGCGGCGGTCGCCTCCCGGCGCACGCGGGTGGAGGAGCTGGCCAGCGAGGGAAAGGCGCTGGCGCGGGCGCTGCTGCCGCTCATCTCCACCAGCCAGGCCCTGGATACCTGCGTGGCCGCCTGCCAGATCGGCATCACCCTGTCCAGCCTGGTGCTGGGAGCCTACGGGCAGGCCACCGTGGGACGGGCGCTGGCCGGACGGCTGATGAGCGATGCCGGTCTCTCCCCGGAGGCGGCGCTGTCGCTTGCGGCGGGCGTCACGCTCGCCGGGCTGGTGGGGACCCAGGTGGTTCTGGGCGAACTGGTGCCGAAGTCCATCGCCCTCCGCTACCCGGTGCCGGTGGCACTCTCCGTCGCCTTTCCGCTGCGCTGGTCGCTGTGGCTGTTTGCCCCGCTCATCGTCCTGCTGAACGGAAGCGCATCGCTTCTGCTCCGGCTCCTGCGGGTGCCGCCGCGGCCGCGTCTTCACGTCCACGCCCCCGAGGACATCGACTACCTGGTGGAGGAGAGCCACGAGGGGGGGCTGCTCGACGCCACCGAGAAAGCCCGTCTTCACAACGTCCTGAGGCTGGCCCGGCGCAGGGTGCGGGAGGTGATGATTCCCCGGACCCGTGTGTTCGCCATCCCGGTGGATACGCCGGAGGAGGAGCTCATCCGCATCGCCACCGACTCCGCATACACCCGCATCCCGGTCTACCGCGGAAGTCTGGACGACGTGCTCGGACTGCTCCACGTGAAGGACCTGCTCGCCGCCAGCGCGGGCGGGGGAGCGGTCCGGGTGGAGGACCTTCTGCGCGATATGCCGCGCGTCCCGGAGAGCCTGCCCGTCGTCGACCTGCTTTCGGACATGCGGGACCGGCATCAGCATATGGCGCTGGTGCTGGATGAGTACGGGGGGACATCGGGCATCGTCACGCTGGAGGACCTGCTGGAGGAGGTGGTGGGAGAGATTCCCGACGAGTACGCGAAAGGGCCGGATGACCGGGTGGTCGCTCTCGGGGAGGGGGCGTTCCGGGTGCCGGGAGCTCTCCCTCTCTCGGACCTGGAGGAGCTGACCGGGCTTCGCGCCGCGGAGGCCGAGTCCGACACGGTCGCCGGGCTGGTCATGGAAGTGCTGGGCCGAATCCCGGGTCCCGGGGAGACCTTGGAGTACGGGGGGTGGAGGTTCCAGGTGGAGACCGTGGACGGACATTCCATCCTGTCTGTCCTGATGCGCCGCGAGGACGGAGAGACGCCGTGAGCGACCCGCTGGCATTCTGGTCCGTGGTGGCTCTGCTGGTGCTCCTGAACGGCCTGTTCGTGGCGGCGGAGTTCGCCATCGTCGCCGCTCCCCGTGCCAGGATCAGCCGGCTGGCGGAGTCCGGTTCGAGGGCTGCGGCGCTGGTCCTCTACGTTCAGAGCGACTCGCGGAGGCAGGACCGCTACATCGCGGCGGCGCAGGTCGGCATCACGGCGGCCAGCCTGGGGCTCGGGATGTACGGCGAGCACGGACTTGCGGAGTGGCTCCGCCCCCATCTGGCGCATCTGGGATGGCTTCAGGCGCCCGCGGCGCATTCGCTGGGCGGGGCGGCGGCCGTCCTGCTGCTGACGTATCTTCACGTGGTGCTGGGGGAGATGGTCCCGAAGTCGCTGGCGCTGTTCCGTCCGGAGCGGACGGCTCTGGCGGTCAGCACGCCCATGCTTCTCTTCAGCAGGCTGGCGCTGCCTCTCGTGCTGCTGCTGAACGGGGTGGGGAACCTCATCCTCCGCGCGTTCCGGGTCCCGCTGGTCGACCGGGCTGCGGAGGTGCACACCCCGCGGGAGCTCGAGATGATCGTGGAGGAGAGCCACGAGCAGGGCACGCTCGGGGAGGAGGAGAGCGAGATTCTGGTCAACCTGCTGCACTTCCGGGACCTGCTCGTCCGGAAGGTGATGGTGCCGAGGACGGCCGTCGTCGGCATCCCGCTGGATTGCGGCGTCGATGAGGCGGTGCAGATCGCCGTGGAGACCCGGCACACCCGGTATCCCGTCTTCGAGGAGAGCCTGGACGACATCCGGGGCATCCTTCACGTCAAGGAGCTGTTCCGGGAGCTGCGCCGCCCGGAGAAGGAGCGCTCCATCGCCAACGCCATGCGTCCTCCCGTGTTCGTGCCCGAGCAGCTCACTCTGGAGGAGCTGCTGGTGGAGTTCCAGAAGCGCGGAGCGCAGGTGGCGGTGGTGCTGGACGAATACGGCGGGACGGCCGGGATGGTCACGCTGGAGGACGTGCTGGAGGAGATCTTCGGGGAGGTGCAGGACGAGTTCGACGACGAGGAGCCGCCCGTCCAGCGCCTGGACGAGCGCAGGTGGGCGCTCTCGGGCCGCGTTCGGCTGGACGAACTGGAGGAGGAGACGGGCGTCTCGCTCGGGCGCGAGGATGTGGATACGGTGGGCGGGCTGGTGCTGGTCCTGCTGGGCCGCCCGGCCGTCGTCGGCGATGAAGTGGAACTGGAGGGGGTGCGGATGCGGGTCACGGCATTGGACGGACTTGCCGTGGGCCGGCTGGAGATGGAGCTTCCTGCCGGCGACGCGCCGCCCGGCTCCGGCTCCTGACGGGGCCGTCCGGGAACCCCCGGCCCCCCCGGCGGGTAACATGACAGTGGGAGAGGATGCCCATGAAACGTCGAAGGTTCCGACTCACCAGACCGCTCGATCACCCGAGAGAGACCCTCATCCACCTGGCCGGTCCGCTGGACCGCTGGGGGTGCGTGCGGATGAGGTTCAAGCTCCTGGTCCGGCTTGCCAAGGGCTGCGGCCGGGTGGTGCTCGACCTGCGCCGGGTCCCCTACATCGACAGCGACGGCATCAAGGCCCTGCGCTGGCTGCGGGATGACTGGCAGGACGTCCGGGTCGAGCTCGTCAACGTCAACTCCGACGTCCTCCGGACGCTCCGCCTGAGCCGTCTGGAGGATCTGGTGGCCGACGGGGCCCCGGAGGAGGAGCCCGTCGCCACCGGCACCGCCTAAGTTCCGCTGCTTTTTTCGCGCCGGGAGCATTCCCCTCGCTCCGGATGGGTTACAATCCCCCTGTGCAGTCAGTTGTGCAACCATGTCGCAGATTGCCACCGTGGGGCGGCGCGGGCGGATTCACGCTCGTGGAGCTCCTCACTGTGGTGGCCATCCTGAGCATCCTGGCCGCACTGCTCCTGCCGGTGGCGGGCCGGGCAAGGCAGGCGGCGCGGCAGAGCGCCTGCCTCTCCAACCTGCGGCAGCTGGGCCTTGCCGTGCAGGGATATCTGGACGATCATCGCGGAGTGTATCCCTGGCAGAGCGGGCCGCTCTTCGGACCGTCCCGCGTCGCGGATGTGGGACTGGCGCGGGACGATCCTTCGGACCGCTCGAACCGCTGGGACGCGGCTCCGGTGCGGGCCTCGCTTGCCGGATACGCGCGGGACCACGGGGTCTGGTACTGTCCCGCCATCTCCCCGGTCGCCGCGGGCCGGATGGAGACGGGAGCCCTTCCGGCCATCCCGCCGGACCCGCTGGGTGGGGACTCGGCATCGTTCTATCAGGCCAATGCGTTTCTGTTCGTGAACACCATCCCGCACCTCACGGTCCAGGGGCGGTCGAGCATCAGGCCGCGGACGGGCCCGGTGCGGCAGTCCGACATCGCCGCGCCGGAGCGGCTCAGGGTCTTCCAGGACTTCTGGGACCAGGGGCGCGGGGTCCATTCCGGGGGCATCAATGCGCTGCGCGCCGACGGTTCGGCCGCGTGGCAGCGGGCGGTGCCCGGAGTGACGGTCGTGGCGTGGTGGGAAAGATGACCCCCCATCGCCCGGAAAGGAGAGTCCGGACTTGAAGCGTTCATCCCGTTCCCTGCTTTGGGCGTCCTGCGCTGCGGCGTTCATCCTGGCGTTCGGCTGTTCGCGGGCGCTCGACCAGCAGCTTCCGCGGGAGCGCGGGTCGCTGGGGGAGGGCGTGCCCGCGTTCCACGTCCGTCCCGGATACCGGGTCACGCTTGCCGCCGAGGGGCTGACGAACGCCCGCTTCCTCGAGACGGACGGGGAGGGCGCCGTCTTCGTCAGCCAGCCTCGCGCGGGGAGCATCATCGCCCTGCGCGACCGCGACGGAGATGGCCGTTATGAGACGCGCACCGTCTTCGTGGAAGGGCGGCCCACGGTCCACGGGATGTGCTGGCGCGACGGGTGGCTGTATTTCGCGCAGTCCGGCTCCATCCACCGTGCCCGGGACACCAATGGGGACGGCCGGGCCGACACGGTCGAGACCATCATCCCGGAAGGCAGACTGCCGTCGGGAGGAGGACACTGGTGGCGGGCGCTTCTCGTCACGGAGGATGCCATCTACACCTCCATCGGTGACAGCGGGAACATCACCGACGAGACGGACACCGAGCGTCAGAAGATCTGGCGCTTCGACCGCGACGGGGGCGGGAAACGGCTGTTCGCGAGCGGGGTCCGGAACACGGAAAAGCTGCGTCTGCGGCCCGGCACCGGCGAGATCTGGGGATGCGACCACGGAAGCGACAACTTCGGCCGCAGGTTCGGGGAGAAGCCGGGCTCCGACCAGCCGGTCACGGACCTGAACCCCCCGTGCGAGTTCAACCGCTACGTCGAGGGAGGGTTCTACGGGCATCCCTTCATCGTGGGGACCAACCTGCCCCGTCCGGAGTTTCAGGACCGTCCGGACATCCTGCGGCTGGCCGCGCGGGCCATTCCTCCCGGGTGGTGCTTCGGGGCGCACTGGGCCCCGAACGGGTTCACGTTCCTCACCCGCGACCTCTTCCCGGACCACCGGGGCGATGCGTTCGTGGCGTTCCACGGCTCCTGGAACAGCACGAAGCTGGTCGGATACTGCGTGGAGCGCGTGCTGTTCGACAGGGTGACGGGGAAGCCGTACGGCTCCCTCACCGTCGTACGGACGCTGGACGAGGCGGGCAACGTGCTGGCGCGCCCCGTCGATTGCGTGGAGGAGCCTTCCGGCACGGTGCTCTTCAGCTGCGACCTGACGAACCGCCTCTACCGCATCGCGCCGGAAGGCCGCTGAGCCCCTCCGGCCGTCACTTCAGCGGCCGGATCCAGATGTTGCGGAAGCGGACGGGATTCCCGTGGTCCTGGAGCATCACCGGTCCCGGGATGCTCAGCGGGCGCTCCATCGCGGCGGCGGTGGGTGCGGGCACCTCCACGTTGTCGTGGATGCAGACCCCGTTGTGGAACACGGTCATCCGGGCGTTGCGGACCAGGCGTCCCTCTTCGTCGTGGCGCGGAGCGCGGAAGATGATGTCGTAGCTCTGCCAGGTCTCCGGCGGACGGCTGGCGTTCACCATCGGGGGAGCCACCCCGTAGATGGCCCCGGCCTCGTTGATGCGCGGGGGCTCGCCGTAGGAGTCCAGGATCTGCACCTCGTAGGACCCCTGCAGATAGACTCCGCTGTTAGCCCGCGCCTGTCCTCTGGCTTCCGGCATCAGGGGCAGCCAGAACTCCAGGTGCAGCTGAACGTCCGTGAAGGTCGCCCGCGTCCGGATATTGCCTCCCCGGACCTCCATATAGCCGTTCTCCACCTTCCAGGGGATGGGCTGGCTGCCGTCCATCGTGGTCCAGGCGCCGGTGTCCGTTCCGTCGAACAGCACCAGCGCATCGGCCGGGCGGGCCTCATCGCCCCGGAACAGCGGCGGGTGGGCGGCGTCGTCCGCGAGCGCGGCGCCCGCGCCTGTCAATGCGACAAGCAGAAGAAGACCGTAAAACGCTTTCGACCTCATCGGCGTAGCCTCCGCCGGTCTCTTCGCGCATCGCCGTGCGAATCCTTCCCCGCCCGCCTGCGCGCCCGGCGGGCAGCCCGTCTCCCGCGGTTCAGAGCAGCACCGCCTCCACCGGTCGCCGGAGCGAGCGCGGCATCTCGGGGCCGCGCCCGCAGCGGATGACCAGGTCCGGCCGGACATCGCCGAGTCCCAGCGCCCGGCACAGTTCCCCCCTCAGCCCGGGCACCTCCACCGGCTGGTTCACGTGCGCGCAGCGGATGTCCAGCGCAACAGCCTGCAGAGCGAACCGCTGAAAGGCCCTGCCCGCCTCGACCTGATGCTCCCGGTCATCGGACCAGGAATAGAAGACCGCGATGCCCGCCGAACTGCGCACCTGGCGCGCGTAACGGTCGTTCTCGGGCTTCTCCCGGAAGAACAGGGGAAACAGCATCCTTCCCGCACAGACAGGCAGGGAGGGGTTGCCGGAACACCCCGAGAAGAGTCCGTCCCGCGTGGCAGCGGCGTGCCGGCCATTGAAGCGTATCCATTCCTTCAGTTCCCGGACGAATGCGGGGTCGCGGACCTGGGCGCTGTTTCCCTGTATCACGAAGTCCAGCACGGTCTCCATGCGGGCCCGGTCCGTGACAAGCAGGACGCCGGTCCCCTCTGCCGTGCCCGCCCGCTCAAGAGCTTCGAGTTCGGCGGACGTCAGCGGCGTCGGGTCGTACACCGCCCGGGTGGTCTGGCGGCAGGGGATGGCCTGGAACAGCGCGGTCTTCTCGGGCGGGCAGGGCTCCAGCGCGACCTCCACGTGCGGAGCATCGCCCTCCCGCACCAGCCGGGGAGTGGCGCGAAGGCCCGCCGCGAGAGCCGCCTGCGTCAGGTTCTCCGCGGCGCAGCCCAGGCTCACGAAGAGATGATGGTCGTCCGGGTCCACCACCGGACAGCGGCGCGAGAAGTCCGGGAGGATGTCGATGGCGTCCTTCCGGATGCGGAACTTCCAGCACTGGGTGTTGTGGCTGGACGGCGCGAGGGTGGCATAGCGCACGAGCTCCCGCATCAGGGCATCCCCTGCGAGCGGGTCGTCTTCCATCGGCCGCCAGGTCTCCCGGACGGCGTCTTCATAGGTCGAGGCGGCCGGGGACCTCCTCGGCGAAGCGGAATGCCCCCTGGCGGCCGCTCCTGCCGCCAGGGCTCCCGCCAGCGATTGCCTCCTCGTCGCTCTGGCGATCATGGGACGTCCCTCCTTTCCCCGGACCTTCCTCCCGAAGCGCATTCAGGAGCCGCCCGGTCTTCGCACTGTACTCCGGCGGCTCTGCCCTGTCGAGGATTCTCTTCCCCCGCTTCCGCTTCGCGACATTCGGTTCCGGCTCAGCAGGAGCTTCGCCCTCCCGTCCAGGGCGTGAGCTCGGGAGGGTGAGGCTCCCGCC
>FWPV01007784.1_pt1 | contig 19192 bp, 16 predicted proteins | sample 2228371 | NCBI WGS metagenome assembly FWPV01 (sample SAMEA103939776, study PRJEB20133) | metagenome
CAGCTCACGGGCGAACGTGGCGAGGTCGTCCACGGTGCTCACCGCGCCGTGGGCGGCCGAGCCCTCGAGCCGGCTGGCGGTCATCCCCAGCGGGGCGAGGACCCCCTCGGCCAGGTAGTCGGCCACGGGCATGGCGGCCCGGGCGGCGAGGTGGGCCCCGAGCACCTCGAACCCGGCGTTGGAGTAGATGCGGGTCCGACCGGGCGCGGCGATCGGTCGGGGTTCGGCGGGGCCGAGCCCCGAGGCGTGGGCGAGCAGGTGGCGGACAGTCGAACCGGGCGGCCCGCACGGCTCGTCCAGGTCGACCGTGCCCTCCTCGACGGCGACGAGCACGGCGTAGGCGACCAGCAGTTTGGTGACCGAGGCGAGCGGGAAGGTCAGCTCACCGGGCCCGAACACCTCGGTCGGCCCCTCCCGGGGCACGACGGCGACGGCCGCATGGGTCACGGGCCACCGTTCGAGCAGCTCACGCACCGGCACGTCACGAACGGTAGCCCTGGCGACCGGCCGGTCCCGGGGTGGCGCGATCCGTGCCAGACTGGCAACGGCGACAGAGCCGGCATGGACGCCGGTGGGCGGAGGGAACGACATGACGTCGTGGTCGGGGCGTCGGCGCAAGCCGACCGCACGGTGATGTACGGGATCCGACCCGTGACCCCGGTGCTGGCCGTGATCCTGGGTGTGCAGCTGCTGCCCATGCCGGCCGGGGGGGTCCTCGGCACGGTGCGCACCGGGCTGCTGGTGATCGCCGGGGCACTCACGGCCCTGTGGCTCACCGCCGTGGTCACGCTCGTGACGGCTGCAGCGGTCGTCCGGTTGCACCGCCAGGTGCGGCCGGTGCCGCCGCCGGGCCCGGGGGTACCGGGTCGCCACCTGACGATGGAGGTCAGCCGATGATTCAGGTGCCGCGCCGTTGGGCGACGACGCTGCTCGCCGCCGTGCTTGCCGTTGTGCTCGGCGTTGGAGCCGCAGCGGTGGCCCCACCCCGGCGGGCCGAGGCCCAGACCGGGCCGACCACGCTCATCCTGTACGACACCACTGGTCCGTACGCCTGGCTGGGCGAGCAGTACGCCATCCTGACCGCCAACCTCGTGTCCCGGTTCGGTACCTGGGTGGCCCGGCCCGTCTCGGAGTACCGGGCGGGGGACATGGCCAACCACCGGGGCGTGATCTACATCGGCACGACCTACGACGAGCCGCTGCCGGCCGCCTTCCTCGACGACGTGATCGCCGACCGGGGCAACGTGCTGTGGGCCGCCCACAACATCTGGCAGGTGTTCGACCGCCAGTTCGCCAGCACCGGCACCTACTTCGCCAACACCCGGGGGTGGCAGTGGGTCGGGTACGACACCAGCCCGGTCTCCACGGTCACCTACAAGGGCATCGGGCTGAAGCGCTACGCGGCCAACGCCATGGGCATCCTCGACCTGACGGTGACCGACCCGGCGAAGGCGACGGTGCTCGCCACCGCGACGCGGGCCGACGGCTCCACGCTGCCGTGGGCCACCCGATCGGGCCGGCTCACCTACGTCGGCGAGTCACCGTACGCATACATGAGCGAAGGGGACCGCTACCTGGCCTGGGCTGACCTGCTGTTCGACCTGCTGGCGCCGACCACCCCCACCCGCCGCCGGGCGCTCGTGCGGCTCGAGGACATCAGCCCGATGAGCGACCCGAACGAACTCAAGCGGGTCGGCGACCTGCTGCGGGCCGAGCGGGTGCCGTTCGCGTTCCAGATCATCCCCGTGTACCGCGACCCGCGGGGCGTCTACAACGGCGGGGTCCCCCAGACCGTGCGGCTGCGTGACCGGCCCGAAGTGGTGAAGGCCCTGAAGGACCTGATCGCCAAGGGCGGCACCCCGGTGATGCACGGCTACACCCACCAGTACGGCACCGGGGACAACCCGTACAACGGGGTCACCGGCGACGATTTCGAGTTCTACCTGGCCTACGTCGACGTCGCGAACTTCGTGCGGCTGATCGGCCCGCCACCCGAGGACAGCGTGACCTGGGTGCTCGGCCGGCTGTCGGCCGGGCTGACCGAGATCGCCGCGGCCGGGCTGCCGAGGCCGAGCATCTTCACCTTCCCGCACTACGCCGGGTCGGTGAACGCCTACCGGGCGGTCCGGCAGGTCTTCTCCTACCGCCTCGACCGGGCGCTGTACTTCAACGGCCTGCTCACCGGCAGCGCCCCGGACTACTCGCGTCCCATCGGTCAGTACTTCCCCTACCCGGTCACCGACGTGTACGGGCAGTTCGTGCTGCCCGAGAACCTCGGGAACGAGGAGACCGAGGAGTACAACAACAACCCGCCCCGTTCGCCCGGCGACATCATCGACGCGGCCCGGCGGAACCTGGTCGTACGCGACGGCTTCGCCAGCTTCTTCTGGCACCCCTACAACGTGAACGACCCGCTGTCGGGCATCGACAACCTGCGCACCATCATCCGAGGGATCAAGGCGCTCGGGTACACCTTCGTGGCGCCCACCAGCATCACCAGGAATTGACGGCATGGCTCTCACCCCCCAGGAGATCGAGAAGAAGGAGTTCGTCCCCGCCTGGCGGGGCTACGACCGCAGGGAGGTCCGGGAGTTCCTCCGCCTCGTCGCAGCGGAGCACCGGGCCCTGGTCGAGCGGCTCTCGCCCGGGGTGATCGACCTTCGTTCCGCTGGCACCAGCCGGGGCCGGGGGAGCCCGGCCGCCGACGTCACCGACCTGCCCGGGCTGCTGCGCCAGCTGGCCCGGGTGGTCGAGCGGCTCAATACCGAGCATGGCGGTGAACTGCACCGTCGTGCGAGTCACCGCCACGTGAGCTGAGGCGGGTCCCCATGCGTCTCACGGCCGTCGCACCGGCTGCGCTGGTCGTGTGCACGACGGCGTACGCAGCGATGCTGCTGATGCTGTCGCGTCGCCGTCGCCGGCTGCCCGGCCCGGGGGTGCCCGACGGGATGCTCGTGGTGTTCGTCGTCCCCGCCCTCGACGAAGAGCGGGTGATCGGCGCCACGATCGAGTCCCTGCTCGGACTGGCCGGACCCCCGTCGGTCGTCCTGGTCGTCGACGACGCGTCCACCGACGCCACCGGCGTGATCGTGCGGCGCTTCGACCCCGAGCGGGTGTGGCTGCTGCGCCGCGACCTCCCCGACGCCCGGCAGGGAAAGGGTGCGGCGCTGAACGCCGCGTTCGTGCACCTGTGCCGGCCCGGCGTCCTCGGGCACCTCGACCCGGACCGGGTCGTGCTGTGCGTGGTGGACGCCGACGGGTGGATGGAGCCGCAGACGCTCATCGAGGTGCTGCCCCACTTCCACGATCCCCGGATCGCCGCAGTGCAGGTCGGGGTGCGCATGATCAACCGGCAGGAGAACCTGCTCGCCCGGTTGCAGGACATGGAGTTCGTGGCGTTCACCGAGATCTTCCAGCGGGCACGCAGCACCCTCGGGATCGCGGGGCTCGGCGGCAACGGCCAGTTCGTGCGCCTGTCGGCCCTGCAGCACCTGGGCCCGGCGCCATGGACCGATCACCTCACCGAGGACCTCGACCTCGGCCTGCGGCTGCTCTCCCGCGGCTGGCGGACCGCCTTCTGCCCGACCGCGTCCGTGCACCAGCAGGCCGTCACCGCGCTGCGGCGGCTGGTCCGTCAGCGGACGCGCTGGTTCCAGGGGCACCTCCAGTGCTGGGGCCGCATCCCGGCCCTGCTCGGTTCGCCACTCCCGCTCGCGCAGGTCGCCGATCTGCTCGTGCATCTCATGCTTGCCGTCGCGGTGCTCGTCGTCGGTTCGTTCAGCATCGCCCTCCTGGCCACCTTCGTCGTGCTCGCCGCGGTCGACCCGGGGACCGCCGCCGCAGCGCTGCAGGGGCACCCGCCGTGGTTCTGGGCGCTCGCGTACCTGGTGGTCTTCGGCTACTCCTGGCTGTACGCGTTCGTGTACTGGCTGCGCACGCCGACGGTGCGGTTCGCCACTGCCCTCGCCTTCGGCCACCTCTACCTGCTCTACGGCTACGTGTGGGTGCTGGCGGGGGCGCGTGCCGTCGGCCGCGTGCTGGCCGGTCGGTGGAGCTGGCAGAAGACCCAGCGCCGCAGCAGGCACGTGGCGTTGCCGGTCGAGGAGCTTGCGGCATGAGCCCGTGGATCGGACGCTGAGGGGGTGCCGGTGCCCATGTCGGCCGGGATCCCGCGGTTCCCCGGGGTGAGGCGGACGACGGCCGTCGTGTGCCTGGCTGCCGCCGTCGGCGCAGTCGGGCTGGGGACGATGGTCCCCCGCGTGCACCGCGGCCGCCATGGCCAGGCGGTGCCGACCACCGCGCCGTCGGTGCCGGCACCGGTTCCCGCCCCGCAACCCGAGCCGCCGGTGTCCGGGGCGACCTGGTCGGGGACGGTCGAGCTGCAGGTCTACGGGCCGGACGGCTCGGCGCTCAGCTGGGATGCATTCCGCGACCGGCAGACCAACGGGGGCGGCGAGGCCGCCGCCAACGACACCCTGGTCGACCCCGACAGCCTGGTGGTCCTGGCCCGCAACCCGCTGCGCCCCGGACAGGACACCACCGCCCGGTTCGACCTGCCTGGCCGACCGGCCGGCCTCGCCCTCGCGTGGCCGACGTCGCTCGGGTACTCGACGCTGCTCGTGGACCTGCCAGGGACGCCGGGCCGAGAAGTGTTGAACGTGCTGGCCGCCCGCAGCCTGGTGACCGAACTCGAACGGCTCCGCCAGTCGGCGCCGACGGTCGACCCGGGCCCCGGCCTCGACCTCGCCCGGCCGGCTGAGCTGCTCGAGGTAGCCGAACAGGCCCTGCGCGCCGGGGATGAGGTCGGCGCCGCCGCCGCCGCCGACCGTGCCGCTGACGCCGCCACCATCGCCATCACCGAACTGGCCGCTGCGCAGGGAGTGGCGCTCGGCCGGGGACGCGACGACGTGATCGCCGGGGTGACCTTCGACCGGGCCGAGATCAGCGCCGCCGAGTGGGACGCCGCGGTCGAGGTGCTCGGCGACCGGGGCCGCCGGTGGATCCGGGTGGTCCTCGACCTCGAGGCCGAGCCCGGTGACTACCTGGCGGTGCTCGAGGAGGCCGACCGGCGCGGGCTGTCGGTGCTCGCCCAGGTGCTCGACTCCTCGGAGATGGCGGCGTTGTCCCGGGACGAGTGGCGGCAACGGGTCCGCACCTTCGTCGACGCGCTGCCGATGGTCGCGGCCTGGGAGGTCGGCAACGAGGTCAACGGGAGCTGGCTGGGCGATCCCACGGAGGTGGCCGCCAGGGTGGCCGAGGCGGCAGCCGACGTCCAGGATCGGACCGACGCTGCGGTGATGGTCACGCTCTACTGGCAGCTCGGCGAGGAGGAACCTCGGCACGCGCTGTTCAACTGGCTCCGCGACCATCCCGACGCCCTCGCCGGTGCCGACCTGGTCGGGCTGTCGATCTACCCGGGCGAGCACCCGCTCGGCTCGGGCGTCGAGCGGGTGCTGCGCACGCTCGAGGCGGCCGTGGCCCCGAGACCGGTGGTCATCGGTGAACTCGGCTACGGCTCGGCCGACCTGGACCGGACCTGGTGGTGGGGGAGCCCCGATGATCCGGCCGGGGCCGCCCGTCGGGCGGTCGCCGACCTCTACCAGCGGGTCGCGATGCGCCGCGGCGGCGGCGCGTTCTGGTGGTATTTCCTCCAGGAGGTGCCCGGTGACGATGCGCTCCGGTCGACGCTCAGCGCTGCGGTGGCCGCCGGCCGCTGAGCGTCCCGTCGACCTGCCCCTGTATGTCGTCGACCCACCCAGGCCACCCAGGACGGACCCGGCCGGGCCGGCTCGGCGGCTGACGACTGCGCCCGGGTTCCGACCGCTCGACACGCTCGTCCACCGGTCGGCCCGCGCCCACGGGGTGGGCCCGGCCGCCGGGTTGACCGAGTCCGGCCCTCGGGTGAGCTTCACCGTCACCCGGTACCTGCTTGCGCCTGCCGGGCCGACGGCCGCAGCGTTCGACGCTGCGCTCCGGGCACTGGGACACCGGGTCCGTACCGGCCCGGGGACGCTCGTGCTCGGCGTCGGTCGCCGTCCTCCCGAACCGGCCGGCGGCCAACTTCGGGTGCTGCGCTGCCGGCTGTGGTTGCGCACCTCACCGGTGGCGGTCCCCGTCGAGCTGGAACTCCTGCCGCTCGGCGACTGGCGAGCGGTGCTGCATCTCCGGCTCGCCCGCCGGTTCGTCCGCACCATGGGGTGGCACCGGCGCTGGGGCTACTTCGCAGCGGGCAACGCCACGGTCGACCGGTTGGTCTTCGCCGTTGTCGGCCGGCTCGGCGGTTGACGACGGCGCCCGCCGGCTCACCCGAGGCTGTAGAGCGCCTCGGACAGGTCGGCGACCAGATCGGCGGTGGTCTCGATCCCGACCGACAGCCGGACCAGCGCCGGGTCGACGGCGAGCGGGGACCCGGCCGCCGAGGCGTGGGTCATCCTGGCCGGATGCTCGATCAACGACTCCACCGCGCCCAGGGATTCGGCCAGCGTGAACAGCCGGGTCCGTTCCACGACCTGCAGCGCTGCCTCCTCACCGCCCCGGCAGACGAAGCTCACCATGCCGCCGAAGTCGCGCATCTGCCGGGCCGCCGCTGCGTGGCCGGGATGATCCGGGAGCATCGGGTAGAGCACGCGGTCGACCGCCGGGTGACCGACCAGCAGTTCCACCACCGCCCGGGCGTTCTCGCAGTGTCGTTCCATGCGGACGGCCAGGGTCTTGAGCCCGCGCAGCACGAGATAGCAGTCGAACGGCGCCGGCACCGCACCCACGGCGTTCTGGACAAAGCCGATGCGCCCGGCGAGGTCGGGGTCGTCCACGGCCACGAACCCGCCGACGACGTCGGAGTGGCCACCGAGGTACTTGGTCGCCGAGTGCACGACCACGTCGGCACCATGGCGGAGGGGTTGCTGCAGGTAGGGGGTGGCGAACGTGTTGTCGACCACCACCAGCGCCCCACGTTCGTGGGCCACGGTGGCGATGGCCTCGATGTCGACGCAGGTGAGCAGCGGGTTGGTGGGCGACTCCAGCCACACCATTCGCGTGCCGGCCGGCCAGTCGCGGGCCAGGGCGTCCACGTCGGTCAGGTCGGCGGCGGTCCACGGGTGGCCGGCGGGCCCGTACACCCGGGAGATCAGCCGGAACGTCCCGCCGTAGGCGTCGTTGCCGAGCACGATGCGATCGCCGGGGGAGAGCAGGCGCAGCACGGCGTCCTCGGCGGCGAGGCCCGAGGCGAACGCGAAGCCGTGGGCGGCGCCTTCGAGCGAGGCCAGGCACGCCTCGTAGGCGGCCCGGGTGGGGTTTCCCGAGCGGGAGTACTCGAACCCCTTGTGCCCGCCGACGCCGTCCTGGGCGAAGGTGGTGCTCAGGCTGATCGGTACCACCACCGCACCGGTGGCGGCGTCGGGTGGCTGGCCGTGGTGGATGGCCCGGGTCTCGAACCCCCAGCCCGCCTGCTGCTCAGACTCACCCATCGACCCCTCCGGTCAGGAACGCGAGCACGTCGCTGCGGCTGAGCACCACGTAGGGACGGCCGCCGCTGAGCACCAGCACCGCGCCGGGGCCCCGGTCGAGCTTCTCGACCAGCAGCGACAGGGGTTGGCCGATGCCGATCGTGGGCAGCTTGGGCCCCATGGCCTCCTCGCAGGTCCGGTCGAGGAACGACCGGTCCTGGAAGGCCTTGTCCATGAGCGCAAGCTCGTCGACGGCACCCATGACCTCGGCCGCAGCGAACGGGGGCTCGTTCTTGATCACCGGAAGCTGGCTGATGTCGTGGTCACGCATGAGCGCGATCGCATGCCGGACCGGCTGCTCGGGGTTCACGTACAGCAGGTCGGGTGTGCGGTGACCCCGGGCGTCGAGGACCGCCTGGACGCACAGGTCACAGGTGCGCAGGAACCCGTAGCCGGCCAGCCAGTCGTCGTTGAAGATCCTCGACAGGTAGCCCCGGCCCGAATCGGGGAGGAGGACGACGATCAGGTCGTCAGGTCGGGCCCGTTCGGCCACCCGCATCGCTGCGGCGATGGCCAGCCCGCACGAGCCCCCCACCAGCAGCCCTTCGGCCATCGCCACCCGGCGGGTGGTGAGGAACGCCTCCTCGTCGCTGATCGGGATGATCTCGTCGTACAGCGACGGCTCCCAGGCGGCCGGGAAGAAATCCTCGCCGACCCCCTCGACCAGGTAGGGCCGGCCCGACCCGCCGGAGAACACCGAGACGTCCGGGTCGGCGACGATCACCTTGATGTCGGGGTTCTGCTCCTTGAGGTAACGGGCCGTGCCGGTGACGGTCCCGCACGTGCCCGCCCCGGCCACGAAGTGGGTGATCCGGCCCGCCGTCTGCCGCCAGATCTCCGGGCCGGTCGTCTCGTAGTGGGACTGCGGGTTGGCCGGGTTGGCGTACTGGTTGGGCCGGTAGGCGTCGGGGATCTCGCGCACCAGACGCTCGGCGGTGGAGTAGTAGGAGGAGGGGTCCTCCGGGGCGACCGCCACCGGGCACACGACCACCTCGGCGCCGTAGGCGCGCAGCAGGTCGATCTTCTCGGGTGCCACCTTGTCGGTGGTGACGAACACGCACTTGTAGCCCCGCTGCGCGGCCACGATGGCCAGGCCGACGCCGGTGTTCCCGCTCGTCGGCTCGACGATCGTGCCACCCGGCTTGAGCAGGCCGCGCCGTTCGGCGTCCTCGATCATGTAGAGCGCGGCGCGGTCCTTCACACTGCCGCCGGGGTTGAACGATTCGACCTTGGCGACGATGGCGGTGGGCAGGCCGGCGGACAGTCGGCTGAGCCGGACGAGCGGGGTGTTCCCGATGAGCTCGATCAGCGACTCGGCGATCTGTGGCGTCTCGGGGACCGGGTCGGGCATGACCGGCACGTTATCGACCGTGGTGGCCGGGTCAGGGGACGAGGACCGGCGCCGGCACGACCTCGACGAGCTCGGCCTCGAGGCGGGCCGCCGCCCGGTACACGGCGAGCACCGACCCGACCCCTCGCACCGTCGCCGTGGCCGACCGGCCGGCGGGGACCGCGACGACGGTCGGTTCGGCCAGCACCGGGGGGCTCCCGATGACGTAGGGCGAGGCGAAGATGGCATCGGTGATGATGCCGGTGATCCCGGGGCGGCCGGGCGAGTCGGGCAGGGCGCTGGCTGCAGCGGCCACGACGGACAGCGTGGTCCCGGGATCGACGCCCAACGCCGACAGCGGCACCGGCAGCGACACGACACCGGAGTCGAGGTCGGTGATCACGTAGGACACGGCCCGGGCGGCACCGGTGGCCGGGTCGAGCACGCTGACCACCTGCTGCCCGGTGGCGCCGGTCCCGCCGAGTTCCTGGGTGAGGACCACCCGCTCGGGAGTCGTGTCACCGGTGGTGTCGATGTACAGCTCGAACGACGCCGGGCTGTTGGGGGTCATCCGACGGTCGGCGGTGAGCAGCGCGAACTCGACCACCCGACCGAGCGCCGGGTCTCCGGTGTCGTAGTCCCGGGCGCCGATGGCCAGCAGGTCGACCACGTAGCGGTTCGAGCCGGCGGGCCCGCCGGGTTCAGGGAGCGGCGGGCTGGTGCCGATCACGGCGAACAGGTCGACCTGCCCGTCGGCGACCTCGCTGGTGTTGCCGAACTCGAGCAGGCCGCTGCCGTCGGGCCCGAGCGTCACCTTCGGGGTGGTGGCGGCCACGTTGGAGGAGCGTTGCGGGAGCACGAGCCAGGGCACGTGGAGCTCCGGGCCACCGTCGAGGGGGGTCAGGTGCACGAGGCCGTCGACCTCGACGCCGGCCAGCGTCGCACCGCCGTCGGCGCCCAGCGCCCCGGCCAGCCCGGCGAACGGCCACGGCGGGAGTCGGGACGGATCGATGGTCACGGTGACCGGCACGGCGACCATGCCCCATCCGTCGAGTGTGACCTTCGGCGGGACCCGGACACGCGCGCCCCCGTCGGTCCGCAGGCTGGCGCGCACGGCGTAGGCGACCGGGTCGGGTGAGGTGTTCCGGAGCATGATCGTCCGGGTCAGTTCGATCTTCGCGGTCGGGTTCACCTTGCCGAACGACAGTGCGGGCCCGGTGTCGCTGTCGACGATCACCCCGGCGGCGGCCGCCGGTGCGCCCCGGACCTCGCCTGCGCCGCGGCGGGTCACCGGCGCAGCCACGATCGGGGCGTCCCGGACGGCCCGGACCTCGCCGATGGCGGGCTCGGCGGTGGCCATGAGCAGCGACCGGATCTCGTGGGGTTTCAGCCACGGCTGCTGCTGCAGGAGCAGCGCCGCCACCGCGGCGACCACCGGCACGGAGCCCGACGTGCCGCCGAAGGCGCTCCGGGACGAGCCGGTGGCCACGTCCGCGGACACCCACGCTCCCGGTGCGACCAGGTCGGGCTTGATGGTGGCGCCGTCGCTCGACGGGCCCCGCGACGAGGTGGGCATGACCGTCCGGGCGATGCTGACCGTCGCCGCCGGGTCGACGCCCACGGTGACGGGCCCGGCAGCGAGCAGCGACCGCAGCGCTGCGCCGTCGGCCAGGAGGATCGACAGCACCGGCAGTCCGACCGGGCCCGGCGCCGAGAACGTGGGGGGCGCCCCGGTGCGGTCATTGGCCACGATCAACGCCGACGCCCCGGCGGCGGCGGCGAGCGCCGCCTTCCCGGCCACCGTGCACCCGCCCCGGTCGACGATGGCGATGGCGCCGGCCGGGAATCCGGCCCAGTCGTCGGCGGCGCACCCGGTGGACCGGCCCGGCGCGGCCAGGGGAGCGGCCACGGGCGCGTCGGGTCGGGCCGACCACGGCTGCAGGACCACGTTGGTGATCCGCTCGGTGGTGTCGCCTGCGGTGACCTCGAGGGGCCACAGCACATCGCTGGGCAGTGCCGTCTGGCCGACGCTGATGACCTCCGAGGCCGTCGACGGTGAGCTGACGCCGAAGGGGATCTCGCCCTGGTTGCCGGCCGCAGCCACCACCACCACCCCGGCCCTGGAGGCGTTGTCGAGCGCGGCGCTGAGGTGGTCCTGGGGTTGCCCGTAGGGGGTGCCCAGGGAGAGGTTGATCACGTCGACCGCATCGCGCAGGTCGCCGTCGCCATCGGGGTCGAGGGCCCGGTCGACGGCCTGCAGGACGGCGGCGCCGTCACAGGTGCGGCTGATCGCACTGCACACCTTGTAGGCGAGCAGCCGGGAACCGGGGGCGAGGCCGGCGACGATCGAGGCCACGTGGGTGCCGTGCCCCTCCCGGTCGATGGGGTTCGGGTCGGGCCGGATCGAACCGACGGGCGCTCCCGAGCCGTCCACGCCCCAGGTCTCACCGATGAAGTCGAAGCCTCCCTCCACCCGTGGCGCTCCGGGGCCGAACAGGCCGGCGCACACCCCCACCGGGGCGGCAGCGGCCGCCCCGCCGTCGTGGCACGTCGCCCATGCGTCGGGCGTGCCCGGCCCGCCCAGATCGGCGTGGGTGTAGTCGACCCCGGAATCGAGCACGGCGATGCGCACCCCGCTGCCGTCGAGGCCCCGGTCCCACAGCGGCCGGATGGCCAGCCCGTCGAGCGCCTCGTCCAGCGAGCCGGGCGCCGTTGCCGTGGGGCCCTGGGCCGTGCGGTAGGTGCCGACGGCGCCGACCGAGCGCACCCCGGCACTGGCGGCGAGGTCGGGCACCCGGCTCGCGTCGATCTCGAGGATGACGGCGTTGAGCGCGGTGGTCAGCTGGGCGACCGGCACTGCGCCGAGCTGCTCGAAGCGTTCGAGTGCGGCGCGCTGTTCGGCCTCCACCGCAGGGAGGTGCCACCGCAGATCACCCGGGCCCTGACCCGTGGCCACCGCCATCTCGCCCAGCGACGGGGTCGCCAGGCGCACGACCACCCGCACCGGGCCGCTCACCTGGGCGAGCCCGGGCACCTGGACCCTGGGACGGCCGGGCACCGGCTCGGCCGAGGCCCACGCCGCCACGGGCGTGGCCAGCATGACCACGGCGGCCATCGCGGCGGCCAGCCGACGGTGCCGCGACGTCAGGCCGGTGGTGCCGGTCATGCCCGCCCCGCCAGCCGGGCGGCCTCTTCGGCGGCGGCGACCTGCGCCTCGATGATCGCCAGCCCCCCGTCCCAGAACGCGGGGTCGGTGAGGTCGCAGTCCACCAGCCGACCGAGCTCCTCGGGGGGCATCGAACCCCCGGCGGCCAGCAGCGCCTCGTACCGGGGCACGAACGACGCTCCCTGCTCCTCGTAGCGCCGGTAGACGCTCAGCGCCAGCAGCTGGCCGTAGGCGTACGCGTACACGTACCCGGGCGTGGCGATGAAGTGCGGGATGTAGCTCCACCAGCTCCGGTAGCCGTCGGTCACCTCGACCGCGTCGCCGAGCAGCTCCTGCTGGGTCGCGGCCCAGGCGTCGCCGAACTGCTCGACCGACAGCTCCCCCTGCTCGCGGCGGGTGGTGTGCACCCGGTGTTCGAAGCGGTTCATCGCCGTCTGTCGGAACACCGTGGCGATGGCCCCCTCCACCGACCCGGCCAGCAGCGACAGCCGTTCGGACGGGTCGGAGGTCTGCGCGAGGAGCCGGTTGAACGTGACCGTCTCACCGAACACCGACGCAGTCTCGGCCAAGGTGAGTGGAGTCCACTGATGGAAAATCCCCTGGGGGCGGGCCAGGTAGCCGTGGAGCCCGTGGCCGAGTTCGTGGGCGAGGGTGAGCACGTCGCGCCGCTTGGCCGTCCAGTTGAGGAACACGTAGGGGTGGTGGGACGGCACCGTGTAGGAGCAGAAGGCGCCGGGTCGCTTCCCGGGGCGGACCGGGGCGTCGATCCAGCGCTCGTCGAAGAACCGGCGGGCCACCCCGGCGAGGGTCGGTGAGAACGACGCGTAGGCGTCGAGGACGAGGTCCCTGGCCTCCGGCCACCCGATGTCGGGGTCGGTGTCCACGACGCTGGCCATCCGGTCGTAGTCGGCCAGGCGGTCGAGGCCGAGCAGGCGCGCCTTGAGGCGGTACCACCGCTGAGGAAGGTCGTAGCGGCTGCGGACCGCCTCGACCAGGGCCTCGACCGAGGCGTCGGTGGTCTCATTGGCCAGGTTCCTGCTCGACAGCCAGGTCGGGTACCTGCGGAGGCGGTCGTCGATGCTCTTGTCCAGCAGGAGGGTGTTGAACACGAAGGCACGGGTGCGCAGGCCGGGCGCCAACCCGGCGGTGATGCCGTCGGCGGCCGCACGTCGCACCGTCCGGTCAGGGTGGGCGAGCAGTGACAGCGCCCGCTCGAGCGCGACGGTCTCGGTGCCATTCCCGTCGGCGCGGGGCACCTCGCAGGTGATGGCGGCGATCAGGTCGTTGAACAGCCGCACCCAGGCCGAGCGCCCGCTCTGGTCCTTCTCGGCGTCGATCTTCTCCTCGGCCTCGCTCAGCAGGTGGGGCCGGTACCGCAGCGCAGCCCGCAGATGGTGCCGGCAGAACGCCAGGCGGTCGTCGGCCAGCAGCTCGTCGACCCGCTCGTCGGGGGTCTGGGCCCATTCCAGGTCGAAGAACAGCAACCGGGTGTGGATCGCGGTGGCGCGCTCCTGGACTCGCTGCACCAGGGCGCCGAGCGCAGGATCGGTGGTGTCGACGGCGTAGCGGAGGTTGGCGTAGGCGCTGGCGCGGCCCACCAGCTCCTGCACCTCGGCCATCACCTGCATGGTGGCGGCCAGCTCGGCGGCGTCCAGCGTCGCCACCCGCCCCTTGACCGACACCACCTCGCCGGCTCGGGCGTCGGCCCGGTCGAGCAGGTCGTCCACCCCGTCGGGGCCCCTGCCGTCGACAAGCGGGTCGAGGTCCCAGGCGACGTGGTCGGCGGACAGCGACGCGGGATCGGCAACGGTCATGGCCGGCGAGGCTAGGGCGTGCGGCGGTGCTCAGCCGAACGCCCGGAGCGCGAGGGCGGCGACGACCACGGCGAACGCGACCCCGAGGGCCCACACGACCGGCGGGACCGCCCGGGCCCGCCAGTCGCCCCCGCGACGCAGGCCGAGCAGCACCCCGTCGACCATCCCCGCCAGTGCCAGCACCACGCCGATGACGCGCAGGGCGGTGCCCGGCCCACCGCCGACGGCGTCGGCCAGGAGGAGCACCAGCACCCCGGGGGCCGCCCCGGTCGCGCCGCCGAGGACGGCGCCCAGGGCGCGGTCACCCCGACTGGACCCGGCAACGCTCACCGCCGGCGCCCTACTGGCGGAGCAGCTCGGCGATGCGGAAGGCGAGATCGATCGACTGCCGGGCGTTCAGGCGCGGGTCGCACATCGTCTCGTAGCGCTCGCCGAGGTGCTCGTCGAGGATCTCCTCGGCACCGCCGAGACACTCGGTGACGTCGTCGCCGGTCAGTTCGACGTGAAGCCCGCCGGGCCAGGTGCCTTCGGCCCGGTGGGCCCGGAAGAAGCCCGAGATCTCTGCGCAGATGTCCTCGAAGTGGCGGGTCTTGCGACCACCGGCGGACGTGAACGTGTTGCCGTGCATGGGGTCGCAGGCCCACACCACCGGGTGACCGGCCCGCTGCACGGCCCGGAGCAACGGCCGCAGCCCGTCTTCGATGCGGTCGGCGCCCATGCGGGTGATCAGCGTGAGCCGGCCCGGCACCCGGGCGGGGTTGAGCTTCTCGCACAGCTCGAGCACCCACTCCGGCGTGGTCGAGGGCCCCACCTTGCAGCCCACCGGATTGCCGATCCCCCGGAGGAACTCGACGTGGGCGCCGTCGAGCTGCCGGGTCCGCTCGCCGATCCAGAGCATGTGGGCCGAGCAGTCGTACCACCGTCCGGTGAGCGAGTCCTGCCGGGTGAGCGCCTCTTCGTAGCCGAGCAGCAGGGCCTCGTGACTCGTGTAGAAGTCGACGCCTTCGAGCTGCGGGTTGGCGTCGAGGTCGATCCCGCAGGCGCGCATGAACCGCAGGGCCCGCTCGATCTCGGTGGCGATCGCCTCGTACCGCTGGCCCTCGTTGGAGGTGGCGACGAACTCCTGGTTCCAGGCGTGGACCCGGGACAGGGACGCGAACCCGCCCTTGGTGAAGGCCCGGAGCAGGTTCAGGGTTGCTGCGGACTGGTGGTACGCCTGGATCAACCGCTCCGGGTCGGCGACCCGGGCGTCGGGGAGGGGCGCGATGTCGTTGACCATGTGACCCCGGAAGCTGGGCAGCACGAGGTCGCCGACCTGCTCGGTGGGGGACGAGCGGGGCTTGGCGAACTGGCCGGCGATCCGCCCCACCTTCACCACCGGCACGCCCGAGGAGTAGGTGAGCACGACGGCCATCTGCAGGATCACCCGCAGCTTCTCCCGGATGTTCACCGCCGAGAACTCCTCGAAGCTCTCGGCGCAGTCGCCGGCCTGGAGCAGGAAGGCGTTCCCGGCCACGACGTGACCGAGGGCGGTGGTGAGGGCCCGTGCCTCACCGGCGAACACCAGGGGAGGGAAGGTGGCGAGTTGCTTCAGGGCGCGGTCGAGGGCGCCTTCGTCGGGCCACTCGGGTTGCTGGGCGGCCGGGAAGGCACGCCACGACGACGGGGTCCAGGTCACGTCGGGCAAGGGTCGCAGGTGGAAGGGGGAGATGCAACGCAAAACGGCGACCGCCGCAGCGACGGGGGGCTCGCTGCGGCGGTACCGGGGCCGGCCCGCTGGGGGGAGGGGCCGGCCGTGGCGGCGGCGGGTGGGGGGGAACCCGCGCTGCCGCGGTCTGGGGCTCAGGCGGCCAGGATCTCCAGGGCGTCCTCCTTGAGCGAGGCCACCGCCCGGTTGACCAGACGGCGGGCCGCCTCGGCTGTGACGCCGAGGTCCTCGCCGACCTCGCGGAAGCTGCGCTTCTGCCCGTCCCGCAGCCCGAAGCGGGCCTCGACCGCGTACCGGGCGCGGTGGTCGAGCCGGCCGAGCAGCTGGTCGATCAGCTCGCCTTGGACCTGGCGCATCACGGTGGCCTCGGGGTCGGCCACCTCGCCGGGGATCAGATCGGACAGGGTGGTGTCACCGTCGTCGCCGAGGGTCTTGTCGAGCGACACCGGCGTGGACAGCCGGTGCAGCTCGGCGTTCTCGGGGTCGAGCGCATCACCGTCACCGGACTGACGGCGCAGCGCAGCGCGCAGCGCAGCGGCGCGGTCACCGGGCAGGCGGACCAGGCTGGCCTTCTGGTCGAGGGCCCGGCCGATGGCCTGGCGGATCCAGAAGGTGGCGTAGGTGGAGAACTTGAACCCACGCCGCCAGTCGAACTTGTCGACCGCATGCTCGAGACCGAGGTTCCCCTCCTGGATGAGGTCGAGCAGATCCATCCCCTGGGGGAGGGGGTACCGGCGGGCGATGCTCACCACCAGGCGGAGGTTCGCCTTGATGAAGCGCTCCTTGGCCTGGCGGGCGGCCTCGATCTTGGTGGACAGGTCGTCGCCCGTCTCGCCCGCGTCCAGGCGCCGCTCGGCCTCACGGCCGGCTTCGATGAGCTTGGACAGCTCGCGCTCCTCCTGCGCGGTCAGGAGAGGCTCGGCGCCGATCTCGTTCAGGTACAGGGCAACTGCATCAGTCATGGCACGTGCTTTCAACGGAACTGTCCGCTTGGACATTCCCATCGGCAGGCGTGTCACCCGACACAAGGCTGACGGCGGGATTCCGGGCGGGCTTCGGTGACGGCGGCGCGGGTTACGCTCGCCGCATGGTGTACGGAGCGGACACGGCTCTGGTTGTCGTCGACGTCCAGAACGACTTCGCCGATCCGCAGGGAGCCCTCAGTGTGCCAGGTGGCGAGGCGGTCGTGGCCGCGGTCAACGCGGAGATCGCCGCCGCCCGGGCCGCCGGGGCCGTGGTCGCCTTCACCCAGGACTGGCACCCGCCCTCCACCCCGCACTTCGCCAAGGACGGCGGCATCTGGCCGGTGCACGGGGTGCGCGACACCTGGGGCGCGGCCTTCCACCCGGCCCTCGACGTCGCGCCCGGAGACCTGGTCGTCCGCAAGGGCGTGGGCGGCGAGGACGGGTACTCCGGGTTCACGGTCCGTGACCCGGACACGGGGCAGGAGACCCCGACTGCGCTTGAGAGCGAGCTCCGGGCCCGGGGGGTCACCAAGGTGGTGGTCGTGGGGCTGGCCACCGACTACTGCGTGCGCGACACGGCCGCCGACGCCGCCCGGCTCGGCTTCGCCACCACCGTGCTGCGCCGGGCCGTGGCCGCGGTCGACCTGGAACCGGGCGACGGCGACCGGGCGCTGCAGGCGCTGGTGAGCGCAGGGGTCACGGTCGAGTGAACGGCCCCGGGGGCGGCCTCGGGCTGTTCACCGACCTCTACGAGCTCACCATGGTCGCGGCCTACCTGGACGAGGGGCGGGCCGACACGATCGCCACCTTCGAGCTGTTCGTCCGCTCGCTGCCGGCCCGCCGGAGGTTCCTCGTGGCGTGCGGAGGCGACCAGGCCGCCGAGGCGCTGGGGTCGTTCACCTTCACCGCCGACGACCTGGACTACCTGGCGTCGCTCGAGCTGTTCCCGCCGTCGTTCCTCGACACCCTGGGCGGCTTCCGGTTCACCGGCGAGGTGTTGGCGGTCGCCGACGGCGAGGTGCTCCCGGCCGGGGTGCCGCTCATGTCGGTGACTGCGCCGCTCTGGCACGCCCAACTGGTCGAGACCTTCCTCATCAACGCGGTGCAGCTGCCGACCATGGTGGCCACCAAGGCGGCCCACGTCGCGCTCGCCTGTGGGGACCGCTCGTTCGTGGACTTCTCCGCACGTCGGGACCACGGCCTGGACGCGGCGATGACGGTGGCGAGGGCGGCCTACGTGGGCGGGGCCGCCGGGACGTCGCTGGTGTCGGCGGGCCGGCGGTGGGGTCTCCCGGTCTCGGGCACGATGGCCCACTCCTACGTGATGGCCCACGAGACCGAGGAACAGGCGTTCCGGGCCTTCCTGCGGCGGTACGGGACGGGTTCGGTGCTGCTCATCGACACCTACGACACCGTCGAGGGGGCCCGGGTGGCGGCGCGCGCCATGCGGGCCGAAGGGGTGGTCGCCCGCGCCGTGCGTCTGGACTCCGGGGACCTCGCCGACCTGGCCATCGCCGTGCGCGCCGTGCTCGACGAGGAGGGCTTCCCGACGGTGCGCCTGTTCGCCAGCGGCGACCTCGACGAGGACCGAATCGCCCGGTTGCTGGCCGCCGGCGCGCCCATCGACGCGTTCGGGGTCGGGACCCGGCTGGGCACGTCCGCGGACCAGCCCTACCTGGAGATCGTCTACAAGCTCGTCGAGCTCGACGGGCACCCGCGGGTGAAGCGCTCCCCGGGCAAGGCGACCATCGGTGGGCGCAAACAGGCCTGGCGTGACGGTGCAACCGTGGTGCTGGGGAGGCCCGACGAGGTGCCACCCGGGGTCGAGCCACTGCTGCGCCCGCCGCAACCCGCCGACCTCGCCGCTGCCCGGGCCCGGTGCGCCGCCGGCATCGCTGCGCCCCCCGACCCGCAGCTGCGGCTGACCCCGACGCTCCTGTCGGCCCAGGTTGCCGAGGCCGACAGCTGAGCGGCCGGTACGCTGCTCCGGTCATGCCCGCCCGCATCGGTGTCTTCGGTGGCACGTTCGACCCGCCCCATGTCGGCCACCTGGTCACCGCAGTGAACGTGCGTCACGACCTCGCGCTCGACCGGGTGCTGCTGGTGGTGGCCAACGTGCCGTGGCAGAAGGTCGGCAGCCGCACGATCAGCCCGGCCGAGGACCGCCTCGCCCTGGTCGAGGCGGCGGTGGAGGGCGTCCCCGGTCTGGAGGCCAGCCGGCTGGAGATCGACCGGGGTGGGCCCTCCTACACGGCTGACACCTTGGCCGAACTGCGGGCCCAGGATCCCGGGGCGGAGCTGTTCGTGGTCCTGGGGGCGGACGCCGCCGCAGGGATCCTCACCTGGGAGCGCGTCGAGGAGGTGCGTCGGCTGGCCACGATCGTGGTCGTGGACCGTCCGGGGGCGCCACCGGCGATCGCGCCCGGCCCCGACTGGAGGTGGATCACCGTGGAGGTCCCCCGGCTGGAGGTGTCGTCGACCGAGCTCCGGGCCCGGGTCCGCGACGGGCGGCCCCTCGACTACCTCCTGACCCCACCGGTGATCGCCCGGATCCGGGCCAGGCATCTCTACTGCGCCGACCCATGAGCACCCCGTCGGACCCGCCCGCTCCCGCCGGCGCTCCGCTGGCTCCCCCGGTCGGGGCACCGGTGGCGCTGCCCGCCCCGAACCCACCGGCTGCCGTGGCCGCCGCTCCCGCGCTCGA
>FWPV01007785.1_pt1 | contig 19192 bp, 18 predicted proteins | sample 2228371 | NCBI WGS metagenome assembly FWPV01 (sample SAMEA103939776, study PRJEB20133) | metagenome
GCTGTCTGATTGATCTGAGACGACCGGACTAATATTTTTAGTTTTATGCGAGTTAAAAAACAGAAATGAAAAAATTGTAATAACAGAAATTAGCTTCATCAATTTTTAATGGGATTATACTTCAAATAATATAAAATAAGGCTGAATTATCACTAACTCAGCCTTACTAAAGTTTGTTTCAAGAAAAAATTATTGCTTCTGAGCTTTACGTTGAGCTTTAACTTCCTGAACGTTGTTTCTGATTTCCTGGCAAAGCTTTCTCAAATCGCTTAAGCCTTTTCTAACTCTAGTTCCGGCAGCTGCTTGCTCCTTAACATAGAATTTGTGGAAATCGGATTCCAAACTTTGAACAAACTGAACGAGTTGATTATATTTTTCCATCGAACCTCCTGTAATTTATGAGTGAATTAATTTATTTGATCCAGAACTATTTCTGCAATGTCTTTTACTTTAATTGATTCTGCTTTTGCAGCATACAATTCATTATCCGAAAAATGCTTAACGCCATCTGTCATCATTGTCATACAGAATGGGCAGGCAGATGCAATTGTGTCAGCGCCTGTTTCCAATGCTTCTCTTGTTCTTTCTTCATTTATTCTTCCACCTTCTTCATCTTCCAAAAACATTCTGCCGCCTCCTGCACCGCAGCAAAAACCTTTGCTTTTAGTTCTTTTCATTTCAATCAGGTTACCATTATTAACCTGATTTAATGAATTACGCGGAGAATCATAAACATCATTATATCTGCCTAGATAACAGGAATCGTGATATGTAATTTTATTTGTTTTTCTTTCTGATTTAAGTTCTAATTTGCCTTCAGTAAATAAGTCTTCGATAAATTGTGTATGATGCTTCACTTCAAAAACTCCACCGAATTGTGGATATTCATTTTTCAAAGAGTGAAAACAATGAGGACAAGCAGTTACTATTTTTTTTACACCGTAATTATTTAATAATTCAATATTTTCTTTCATCAGCATTTGAGCCAGATATTCATTTCCTAATCTTCTGGCTGTATCGCCATTACATTTTTCTTCAACACCTAAAATTCTGAAATCAACACCTGCTTTTTTCATTATAGTAGCAAATGCTTTTGTAACTTTTTTATATCTGTCATCAAAAGAACCGGCACAGCCAACCCAAAATAAAATTTCGCCGTTTGAATCTTCTGCCATTGTTTTTATATCCATACCTTCTGCCCAGGCGGCTCTATCCGCAGAGTTAAACGCCCATGGGGTAAAATTTGTCTCGAGACTCTTAAATACAGTGTTAAGATTTGCAGGAAACTCTGATTCCGTAAGTACAAGATGTCTCCTCATATCAACTATTGAGTCTACGTGCTCAATCATTACAGGGCATTCCTGAACGCAAGCCATACAAGTTGTGCACTGCCATAAAACAGTATCAGAAATGTAATTGTGAACAAGAGTTTTATCATAAAGTTCTCCCTCATTTATGCCATTTACAATTAAGGGAGCTTTATCCAAAGTTCTTCTTCTGATATCAACTATTATCTCCCGTGGTGATAATGACTTACCGACAGTGTTTGCAGGACAAACAGAGGTACATCTTCCACACTCAGTACAGGAATAACCGTCCAGAATCTGCTTCCAGGAAAACTGATCAATATCGGCAACACCAAATGTGTCAGCATTATCATCTTCAAGATTTATTGGTTTTAATGTATTCCTGATAGGCTCAAGGTTAGCAAAATAAACGTTAGGGATTGAGCTTAATACATGCAGATGTTTGGAATATGGGAGATAATTTAGAAAACCGAAGATCAGCAATATATGCAGCCACCAGAATATTTCGTACAGTGTTTGTGAATTTGATTGAGTGCTGCTAAAAAACAGATTGCTTAAATAAGCTGAAATAGGTCGCGATTCATTTGAAGATAATTGAAAATTGTGATTTGCAATTAAAGATGCATTTTGACCATACATCGAAATGCAAACAAACATTATCAAAATAAGTATAAAGGCTGCATCAATTTTTCCGTGTTTATCTACATTTAGCCTGGGTACTTTTTGTATAAATCTGCGATAAAGAGAAATTAACACGGCAAGTATTACAAATAATGCAAAAATATCCTGAACAAAACTGATAACGAGATAAAAGCCACCCAGAAATGATAAATTAAAAGAAGTATAGAATCCTTGAAAAATAGATTCGAGAACCGCAAAGATAAAGATTAAAAATCCCCAGAAGATAAGTAAATGAAGCACTCCTGCTACCGGATCACGTAGTAATTTTGTCTGAGCAAATGCAATGTTCCAGACTCTTTTTAATCTTTGTGGAATATTATCAAAACGATCATCTTCTTTCTTCGCTACTTTAAGATAGCGTATAAGTTTTGAACAGCTATAAACAAAAAATCCTATTGCAGCGAAAAAAACTATTATGAAGATGTAATTTTTAATATCCATTAAGGTGATTTTATTTTGAAAGTATTCAGCTATTTAAGTTTTTATTAAAAAAATCTAAAGTTTCTTTTAGAACCATATCAAATTTTGAATTTGAGCCAGCAAAAGGATGAACAATATCGAATGTATGACCAGTATTTGGAATCTTAACAAATTTTGTTAAATATTTATATCAGCCATTTTAAATTTTTTTCGTAAATCTATTAAAGGAACTATTTCACCTCGTAGATTTATTACTCCAATTATAAAGCTGCTCACCTTCTATTAACGGAACTGTTAAATCCTGTTCTCCGTGAATAATCAGCAAAGGCTTTTTTAATTTTTTAATGGCGGATTCAATATTATCAGGACTATTTATAATGTTCTCAATATCATTCAGAATTTCCACATCTACTCTCATCATTTGATTTGTTCTGGAATTTATGACTTCAATAAATCCCTTCTCACGCCATTCTTTTTTTTGTCTTTCGGTATATCGATCTATTTTTGCTATGGCTCCCCATAAACAATAACAACTAATTTCATTGTTTCTTAGTGAAGCGAGCAAAGCAATCGCGCTCCCTCTGCTGTGCCCTATTATCCCAACTTTACCCGTACTTTTTCCAAAAAAACCAGATTTATACGCATTAACTAAATCAATTAATTCACTTACCTCTAATGAAATTGTGTTTTTGGCAAATTTATCCATCTCAGTAAGTTCAAACTTTTCTTTACCAATTCCGTTATGTGAAAAATTAAAAGTAATAACACAATAATCATTATCGGAAAAGTAATTTGCTAAATAAGGCACAAATCCCCAATCTTTAAAGCCTTTAAATCCGTGAACATAAATTATACATGGTTTTGATGATATCTTTTCAATACCATAAAAAGTTACAGTTAAAATGTTATTCAGATTAGATTTTAGGCTAAAATCTTTGATCATTGTTTGAAATATGCTTAATAATGCAAGAAAAGTCAATCTTTTTTAATTTTTTAGACAATTTTTAATTTTTTCAACAAAAGGTTAGAATTATGCTATTTTTTAAGCATTATGAAAGTGAAAAGCATTTTCTGAAGAATTATTATCAGAATTTTGACCAAAACAATCAATAATAATTCCTTTAAAATCTTAATTAATGAGAAAAAAATGTAATTGAAATATTAAAATTTTTACTATTTGCCTGTATTTAGTAATTTTATGCGAAAGAATGAGAGAAAAATTTATCTGATGATTACTTCACGAAAACATTTGCTTGTTATTCCATCTATAGACATAAAAGATGGAAAAACAGTAAGAGTTGTTCAGGGAATACCTGAACTCGATTGTAAAGAATATGGAAATGATCCGGTTGAAATGGCAATGATATGGAGAGCGGAAAATGCAAAAATGCTTCACGTAGTTGATTTTGATGGAGCCTTCGAACAATCGCGGAAAAACTACGGAATTATCCAGAAAATTTGCAGCTCAGTTATTATTCCAATTGAATTTACCGGCGGTATTAGAAATTTAGATGATGCTCAAACAGTTTTTGATCTTGGTGTATCAAGAATTGCGATTAATACTCTCGCACTCGAAAACAGAGCTGAATTCATTCGCATATTTGAAAAGTATGGACCCTCCCGCGTTGTAATTTGCCTGGATATTATGGATGGCGAATTAATAACCAGAGGTAGAAAGCATAAATCAGGATTGCATTACCTTGATTTTTCAAAGCAAATGGCTGAGATTGGTATTGAAAGATTTATTGTTACTGATGTCAGCAGGAATGGGGTGTTGCAAGGTCCGAATATTATTCCTTCCAAGGAAATTGCAGAAGTAACAAATGTTAAAGTAACTCATTCAGGAGGAATAAGAAATAAGGATGAGTTAATAGATTTACAGGAATTTTTACCAATTGGAATTGATTCAGTTATCGTAGGAAGAGCTTTTTACGAAAATAGATTTCCCTGCCAGAAACTCTGGAGGGTTGCAGAATCCGGATTATTTAATTAGAGGATTTATGGAAAATCAGAAACCTGTCCATAGTAGTTTTTGGATTAATTTTTTTAATTCATCCAAAGAAGAAGCAGACTTAAAAAAGTCTCTACATTCAATTCCACTATTTAAAGAATTATCAAAACACGATCTAAATTCTTTATTAAAGATTATTCATAACCGGACTTTTGTCGAAGGAGAATATATATTTTATCAGGGTGATCCCGGAATTGGATTGTATGTTATCCGTGAAGGCAAAGTGGAAATTGTTAGAGAAAATAATGTTGGCGAAAAAAAATCATTAGCAGTTTTTTCTAACGGAGATTTTTTTGGTGAGTTAGCTTTGGTAGATGGTGAAAAAAGATCAGCTTCTGCAATTGCAAAATCAGATTGTACAGTATCTGTAATTTTCAAACCTGATCTTGATGAGTTCATAGAAAAATATCCCAAAAAAGGTATCAAGATTTTAAATGGAATATCAAGTATTATTGCTCTTAGATTAAGAAAACTAAATGAAGATTACTTTAATCTTCAGTTTAATTTACCAAATGAGAAAGGTAAATAACATGGATCTTAAAATAAACAAAGTACTGGTTCCTATTGACTTTTCAGATTACTCAAAGAGCGCTTTGAGGTATGCAATTACTTTTGCAAAACAGTTTAATGCAGAGCTTATTCTTGTTTATGTTGTAGAGCCAATAATCTATCCTCCTGATTTCAGTATGGGACAAATAGCCATCCCATCTGTTAACACCGAATGGGATGAACGTGCACGCGAAGAATTAAATAAGCTTGCCAAAAACGAGATTCCTGCTGAATTAAAATCCAAAACAATTATAAAAACAGGTAAACCTTTTGTTGAGATAATCGATACAGCGTCTGAAGAGGATGTTGATATTATAATTATTGCAACACACGGACACAGTGGGGTTGAGCATATTTTATTCGGTAGTACTGCAGAAAAGGTAGTAAGAAAAGCTCCCTGCCCCGTGTTAACTTTAAGAGAACCTGTAAAGGGATTTTTATTTAAAGAAGAGATTAAGAAAGGCAAAGGTTAATTTTTTCTTTCGGTCACAAAGTCGATGAGTGATTCAAGAGCAATTTTTGTCTGTGAATCAGCAAAGATTGAGAGAGATTTTCTTGCTTCTTCAGAAAATCTTTTTGAAACTGATAATGCATAATCAATTCCATTATTTTCTTTTACAAATTTTATCACTTCACTTACACCGGATTTTTTACTCCCGTTCTTTATAATTTTTTTAACTTTAGCAGCCTCACTGTTCGAAACTTTATTTAAGGAATAAATAAGAGGTAATGTTATTTTTTTCTCTTTGATGTCGCCTCCAACTGGTTTTCCTATTATGCTGGATTTACCTTCGTAATCTAATATATCATCGCGTATCTGAAACGACATTCCTAAATTGTGACCAAAATTTTTAAGGGCATTAACATAGTCATCATTTTGAGTAGAGCTTAGCGCACCAATCGCACAGCAGGTTTCTAGTAAAGAAGCAGTTTTATCAGAGATAACTTTAAAGTATGTCTGTTCATCGATATCCAATTTCCTTGTTTTTTGAATTTGAAGAAGTTCACCCTCGGACATTCTTTTTACAGCATCTGTGATAACTCTGAGAAAATCATAATCTTTTCCGTTAACTGCAATCATTAAGCCGCGGGATAATAAATAATCACCCATAAGCACAGCAACTTTATTTTTGAATAGCGCATTTATAGACCACATCCCTCTTCTTTTATCAGCATTATCAACAACATCATCGTGTATTAAAGTTGCCGTGTGCAGTAATTCAACCAAAACTGCGCCGCGGTATGTGCGTTCGGTAATTCCACCGGCTAATTTTGCAGATAACAAAACGAGTAGTGGTCTGATCTTTTTCCCTTTTTGTCTGATAATATATCTTGCAACAAGGTCCACCAAACCAACATTAGAACGCATTGCAGATTTGAAAATTTCACTGAACTTATCAAGCTCAGTTTGAATAGGAGCACTTATTTGTTTTAAGTTAACTTTAGACACTTTTTTTCTGTGATACTTTCGAAACTAATATACTTATTTCATATAACAGTGCCAATGGAACTGCAAGGACAATCTGAGATACAGGATCCGCACCCGGCGTTAGGAATGCTGCAAAGATCATTATTATAACAATAGCATGCCTTCTGTATTTTCTCATAAAAGATGGTTTTAAAATGCCAAGCTTTGAAAGAAAAAAGGATAACATAGGTAATTCAAAAACCAATCCGGCAGCAAGCATCACGCTTATTATAATTGACATATATTCATCAATTGCAAACTGATTTTTAATTGATTCAGTTCCGAACTGTGCCGCAAACTTTAGCGCCAAAGGTAACATTACAAAATAAGCGAACGCTATTCCTGCAAGAAAACAAAATGAAGAAAAAACAACAATCCACAAAACATATCGTCTCTCGTTTTTATGCAATGCGGGAGCAATAAATTTCCACAGTTGATAAAATATGTTCGGAATACTGATTACAATTCCAACCATTATTGCAATCTGCATATACAAAAAAAGTTGTCCAAAAGGTCTGAGGTTTTGAAGATCAGCACCTGAATCTTTTGCAGGTTTCAATAAAACATATTCAATCAGATAATCAATAAAAATCCAGGCTACAATGGTGCCAACAACTATACCGATTAATGAATAAATTATCCTCCATCTTAATTCTTCAAGATGCTCAAGAAAAGTCATTTCCCTTTCGTCGGAAATCTCTTCCTGATCTTCATTATTCTTTAATGCTAATTCTTCTTCCACAATTGGTACTTAAACTTGTTTCAGGAGAAAAGAGGATACGAGGATGCAAATTCTTTTACCTCATTTTTTAACTGTAACAGAATTTGTTCATTATCAAAATTGTTAATTGCTTTGTTTATGATATCAGCAATTCTTTCCATTTCTTTTTCTTTCATTCCTCTGGTAGTTAATGCCGGAGTCCCGATTCTAATTCCACTTGTAACAAATGGACTTCGTTTATCAAACGGTACCATATTTTTGTTGACAGTAATTCCAGCTTGCTCAAGTGATATCTCAGCTTGCTTTCCGGTAACATTTTTGTTTGATAAATCAATTAACATTAAATGATTATCGGTTCCACCTGAGACAACTTTAAAATCATATTCTATCAATTTTTTAGAAAGAGACTGTGCATTCTTAACAACCTGATGTGCATAAGACTTAAAGTTATCTGACAATGCTTCACCAAACGCAACTGCTTTAGCCATTATCACGTGCATCAAAGGTCCACCCTGTATGCCGGGCATAACCATACTATCAATGAGTTCAGATAACATTTTAACTCTGTCACCTTTAGGAGTAGTTAATCCCCAGGGATTTTCTTTATCCTTCCCTATTAAGATTATTCCACCACGAGGACCACGCAAAGTTTTGTGTGTTGTAGAAGTAACTATATCACAGTACTTAAGAGGATTATTTAACAGACCTTTAGCAATCAATCCTGCGGGATGAGCCATATCGCACATTAGAAAAGCACCAACGGAATCAGCAATATCCCTAAACTTTGAATAATCCCAATCTCTTGAGTAAGCGCTTGCACCTGTGATAATCATTTTCGGTTTTTCTTTTTTTACCAGATCGTCAATTTTATCATAGTCCAATAATCCTGTTTCTTCATTAAGCTCATATCCTATTGCCTGATATAATTTACCCGAAAAATTAACCGGTGAACCGTGTGTTAAATGGCCTCCGTGTGCCAGGCTTAATCCAACAAATTTATCTCCTGGCTTTAAAAAAGTCATTAGCACAGCCATGTTAGCTTGCGAACCGCTGTGAGGTTGTACATTAACGTAATCAGCAGAAAAAAGCTTTTTTAGTCTTTCCCGAGCAAGATCCTCAGCCATATCAACAAACTCACATCCGCCGTAGTATCTTTTACCTGGATAACCTTCTGCATATTTATTTGTAAGGACAGAGCCGGTTGCTTCAAGTACTGCGGGACTAACAAAATTTTCTGATGCAATTAATTCAAGTTTATTAGTTTGCCTATTAATCTCTGATTGAAGGACATTAAATATTTCAGGGTCATTTTTAAGATGTGATTCCATATTTATTAATAATTATGATTAAAGAATGAAGTAAAATTAGAAAAGGTTTCCTGAATTCTCAAGAAACCTTTTCATTCATTAAGCTAAATAAAAAGTTAAGGAATAGTTACGCTTCTGCCAATCCACCCAACACAGGTAATTGGTAAACTTGTACCTGATTTAATGTTTCGGAAGAAGAGATCCTCTTTAGTGGGAACTGCTCCGGAGAGAGCATTGATTCTATCTCTCGCCTCACCAAGATTTGGATCCATACTCAATGCTTTTCTATAGGTCTGCTGAGCCAAAAGATATACCAGCTTTCTGTCAAAATCAGTACAATTGCTTGCAGACTGTTCATACAAAAATCCTTCATAAAAAATTGGTAAAGCCCAACCGTTACCTACTTCGCTAGCCTTTAAGAACTGAGATCTTGCCTGCGAATATTTTCCGGCATCCATTAAAGCTTTTCCAAAGTAGAAGTAGTGATCTTTATTATTTGGCTCCAGCTTAATTAGCTTTGAAAATACTTCTTCTGATTTTGCAGCATTTTCTAATCTAGTATAAACATTTCCAAGCTGAGTTAAGAAACCAACATTTTCCGGTTCAGTTTGTACTAAAAATTCTAATGGCGCAACTGCTTCATCATAGACAGAAGCCTGAATAGCAATTGCTGCAAACTCTTTTGCTTTTTTTACGTTCGTTTTATCTTTTTCCCATGAAGATTTAACTATTGCTAATAACTCATCAATATTCTCAACTAATTCTTTTTTACGAACATTCCAGGTTTCATTATCGGGCTCTCTATCGCTTAGTATATTGTAAATTTCTAACGCCTTTAATTTATATCCATTCTCACCATTATCATTATTTTTATAAAGCTGACCAAGTCTGTCATAATAAAATGAAGATAATTCCGGCTGCCATTCAACAGCTTTTTCATAAGCAGGAATAGTAACATCCGGTGGAAGATTTAACCATATTTCAGACACATACGCTTTTCTAACCTGGAAATAGCCTTTGTCTTGTTCCCGATACTTTATTGCCAAGTCATAAAAATAAAGTATTGTATCTTGCACAGATTTAACAAGCTGCGGATCGGTCTTGGAAGAATCGTGAACTGACCACAGGCATTCTTCCATTTTATAGTAAATCCATTTACTAAATTTAGTTGGATTTGCCTCAATTACCTGCCAACCGTAAGGAAGTGCACTTTCATAATCTTTATTTTTATGATATTCTGAAAATAAGCTGTAGTATTCCAGCACTTTCATAGAATCCAGTGTTTGAGCAAATGCAGAAGTATAAAATAAAACGACTGCAAATCCGATTATTTTAAGAGATGTTTTCACTTTACTTTCCCTAAAATTTTAGTGAATTATTTTTCAAAACGTAAGAACCAAAGTTCTCCAAAACTAATACCGAGATAAATTTTAACAAAATTTTCCTTCAATAAATTATTCTCGGTTGTGCCTCTAAACCCATATTGCAAAGCAAAATCAATAGTATTATCTATGCCGATCGGAAAAGAGAATCCACCAAAGACAGAATATTGATCTATTCCTTTTCCATTAAATAAATATTGAGTTTGCTCATAACTTAAACCAGCTCTGAATGTCATCAGTTCCCAACTTGTCATCCCTAAACTTTTCTTGGGAATATATTCATATGCAAAACTGATTTTTGATGCATCTCTCAGAAAATCTGATTTAAGATTATCGAATCTGTACTGACTCCAAGGTTGATACATAAAATCCAAATTAAAATTATGCACTTCCTGAAATGCAAAACTAATGCCGCCAATTAATCTGTAAGGAATTGAAGTTTTTACAGATGCTATACTTAAAGTGTCTATAACACTGAGCGATGTTGCACTAAATAATGTATCAGTATTCAGATCATTTATAAGACTAAGAGATAATCCTAATCTTAAATTAGTGAAAGAATTAATCTGAAAAATGTTTGATAAATCAGGAGAGATTAATCCTAGTGTTGTGCCTACTCCATCAGAATTGCGATTATTTTCAAATGTTGTATTTATATTATTTGAACCTTCTTCAAACTCAATTTTAGAATAATATCGTAGGTTGCCAAAATAATAATCAAAGCTTGCACCGAAGTGAATTCCTAATGGCAGGATAACAGATGATCCAAGAAAAAATTTTGATAATCCTCCCCTTCCTTCATAAGTTAACTTATATGTGGGAAAGTCATAAATCAAATCTTCAAATTTCTTCTCGGCTGCATAACTGATTTTTGAGTAAGGAAGAATTCCTGCTACGAATCCTATTCCATAATCTCTGCTTATCGGAAATCCAAAAGTAGCACCTCTGAACTCTGTTTCACTTGTAAAGGCATTTCTGTTTTCATCTGAAATATCAACGCCTTTGTAACCAAGACTGAATTCAATTCTAGTTCGGTTTAAAACAGACCAGCTGGCAGGATTGGAAATTAATATGTGATCCGGGTCTAAAACAGAAGACACAATATCGCCAATTCCTAAATGTCTTGCAGAATAACCATAATTGATATCACCAATGCCATATCTGGAGTATGGAGAGCTTTCTTGTGCAATGGTTAAAGAATATGAAAGCAGAACTAATAAGAAAGTATTTAAGATTATTTTCATTAGAGATTATTTCTTTTTCGAGTATAAAATTTCAAGACGTGGTCTTTGAGATAAATTAGCTGCATTGCTGCCTTTCAGAACAAAAAGTTCAACACCAGATAAATCATCTAAAGCCTTGATTAAAAATCCCTGATTATCAACACCATTCGTAATTGCACGGATAATATTAGTTATATCTCCTGTGAATGTATTTCCACTTCTGTTTAAACCGTATATGTAATTAGTGTTAATTTCTTTTGTTGTTGAATCACTAATAAGATATACACGAAGCAAATTAGCAAATGGTTTTCCTGTTTTTGTCAAAACCGTATCAACAGTTAAAGTTAATTTTGCAGAATTGATAACGATATTCTGAGGGATATTGGATAAATTAAAAAATAATTTAGTATGAGCTGAAAGTCCCGGTTGAACAGCAACATTTTCAGAACCAACAGAAGGTAAATCGCCACGGATAACACTTAAGTCCGCAGAGATAAATCCTGTAACAGTATCTCTAAAAACACCGGGTTTATCAATAATTATTTTTAATCTCGGGTCATTTGTTGCTGTTAGATTATAAGCAGTAAATCCAACAATCTTATTTGAAGAGGGTTTTGGACTAACAATAATTCCATAATTTTTTGCTCTGTTTGTATCTGCACTGCTCAACAACCAGTCTGCAACCAAAGAATTATCCAGACTGAATGAATAGAGAGAATCATTTTTTACAGATGGGTTACTGCTTAAGTTAATATTTCCAATTGTTAGAAAAGGTAAACTATCCGAAGTAAATGTAGTACTGCTCCAATTTTCCTCAACTTCGAATGCCTCGTAATCAAAATTAGCCAATGAATCACCAAAGCTGTATTCTTTTACAAGTTCAACCCAGGATTCAATAACACTGATTTTACCATCTTTCAAATCGTCCTTAACTGAATCTGGTAAAGCGAAGACAAATTTTAGCAACAAATGTGATGTAAGGTTTTCCGCTTTTCCTAAATAAATTCGTGCTGCAGTACTGAGCGAATAAACTTTCTTAAATGTATTTGATTGCTGGTAAAGTGAATCAGTTACTGAATCAATCTTTTGAACAACTAAATCATCTTGTGTTAAAAGATCCGAGCCTAAATCTGTGGGAGCATCATTACAACTAACAAAGGTGAGTGTAAGAATCAGGACTACTAAAGAGCTAAATATTTTATTAAGCACTAAATGTTTCTCCAAAGGAATCTTTAATTATAAAATTACATGCTTCTCTTAAATTTTCGGCTACAAAGCTTGGAAAATAATTTTCATTTTGCAAGATAGAAATACTATCCAATCCTTTGCCGGTTTTTACCAATATCGATTTTATCTTTGCGTTAATTGCGGTTTGTATATCTGTCATTGTATCCCCAATAAGATATGATTGCGATAAATCAATATTATGTTTTTCAGCTGCTTCAAAAATCATTTTAGGTGATGGTTTTCTGCATTCACAATCTTCGACAGAACTGAATTCCGGATGCGCTGTGCAGTAATAAAAATCGTCTATTATAATTCCTTTTACTGATAATTCTTCTTTTAATTTATTGTTTACAGCCCTTACATCCGAATCACTAATTAATCCCCTTGCAACGCCGGATTGATTTGAGACTACAATCAATTTGAAGTGATATTTATTCTTAAGAATAGATAATGATTCAAAAACTTCCGGGAAAATTACAAGCTTATCCGGGTCACCTAAATATCCTGGATCATCATTCAATGTTCCGTCCCTGTCCAGGAATACTGCTCTGTTCTTCATTCCTTATTCAGATGAGAGAATTGTTTTATACAACTCAATATATCTTTTTGCAGATAAATCCCATCCAAAATCCTGCTTCATTCCGGACTTCATAATCTTTTGCCAGGTTTTGTTATCTGCAAAAATCTTTATCGCTCTCTTAATCTCCTTTATCATTTCTGCAGCATCATATTTTTTAAATACAAATCCGTTTCCTTCCTCATCTTTTTCATTAAATTTCTGGACTGTATCAGCTAAACCACCGGTTTCTCTAACTATGGGAACAGTTCCGTAAACCAGGCTATACATTTGATTTAAACCGCAAGGCTCATATTTTGATGGCATGAGGAACATATCTGCACCCGCTTCTATTAAGTGAGCAAGCTCATCATTAAACCCGAGATAGCAGGCAAACTTTTTGGGATATTTTGATGCCATTTTTTCGAAGAATGTATGGTACTTATAATCACCGGTTCCGAGTAAAATTATCTGGCAATTTAATTTCATCAGATCATTAAATCCTTTTTGAACGAGATCAAAACCTTTTGAATCATATAATCTTGAAATCATACCTATGATTGGAACATCTTCTTTGAACTCCAAACCAAATCTTTCAGCAAGTTCTTTTTTATTTTCAATTTTCTTTTCGATATTCTTAATTGAGTAGTTAACAGGAATATGTTTGTCTTTTTCCGGATTCCAGACATTTTTATCGATTCCATTCACAATGCCGAATAATGAATCTTTTCTTTTAGCCAATACATCTTTTAATCCTTCACCATACTCTTCTTTTGTTCTGATTTCATTTGCATAAGTCTGACTAACAGTGTTAATAACATCAGCATAAAGCAAGCCACTTTTCATAAAATTAACTTTGCCATCTTTTATTATACCTTTTGATGAAGATTCCAACTCTTTGGGTAAACCTGTTTTCTTAAAAGATGCTGGGCTAAATTCACCCTGATAAGCTAAGTTATGAATTGTAAAAAGTGTTTTAAATTGATCAAATCCTTCCTGATCTTTATAAACGGTTTTTAAGTAAGCAGGAATCAATCCACATTGCCAATCATTGCAATGGATTATATCAGGAATCCAGCCAAGTTTTATGATAAGCTCCATTACTGCTCTGCTTAAAAGAACAAATCTTTCATCATTATCCGGATAATCTTTACCAGTTTTAGGATCCTGATATAAACCATTTCGGCTTCCAAAATATTCCTGATTATCTAAAAAATAGATCTGAACTCTTATTCTTGGCCCTGGCAGAAAACAGGATTTTAAAGAAAAAACAACTTCTTTATCTCCAATCTTAATATTGATATCTTTTAATCTAACGACTTCGTGTATCTTAAACTTTCTGTCATCCACTGCGCCATATTTAGGAATTACAATTCTTACTTCGTGACCTAATTCGGAGAGCATTTGAGGAAGAGCCGCTGAAACATCTGCAAGTCCTCCTGTTTTAACAAAAGGTACAACTTCTGATGTTACAAACAATATTTTCAGTCTTTTTGATGCCATTTTAGTTATTCTTTTTTAAAATGATATGCAAAATTACTAAAAAATGTATTCTTTCTCAAAAAATGAAGATTATTAAAAGTAGCTCACCTTATTCTCTCCTTATTTAAATTTTACTGCTTTTAAAAAAAGATTATATTTGAAAAGAATTTTTAGAGTAACAAAATGAAAAATATCCATTCAATCTTCTTATTGCTTTTTATTGGCGCATTTATTTTAATTAATGCCTGTGGTACTTCAACCGGAAGTAGATATTCAAAAAGCGATACAGAAAAATCTCAAGATTCTGATCAGACTTATCAAATATCCTATCCAAAAGATTTAAAGGAAGATTTTGATATAAGTCAGTACAAATCAATAATAGAATTACCAGAACAAAAACAGGCTTCTAATAACAGAATCAAAGAGATATGGTTTGAATATGGCGAATCATCAAAAGAAAGTAACAGAAAAATTCTCACCGGTACTTCAGATGGTTTCAGAGTCTTGGTTACAAACACCGATAATCTTGAAGAAGCAAATCAGATTAAAGCCGAGGTGATAAATAAGTTGGACAGGAATGAAATCTATGTAGATTTTGATCCTCCGTTTTACAAAGTAAAAGTTGGTGATTTCATTGATCAGAAAAGTGCTGATAATATAAGATTTAAATTAAACCAGCTTGGCTATAAAGAGGCTAAAGTGATTAAAGATAAAATTAATATCTTCAAATAATGATTAAGCTATTTACAGATGCTGCCCAAATTGTAACCTGCAATACAAAGGGAAAGAATTATAAGCGTGGTAAAGAATTATCGCAGCAGGAAATTCTGACAGATCACTTTATAGTTTGTGAGGACGGATTAATTAAAGATATCCTGCCAAATAATTTTTTGAGTAAATATTCATCTGCAGTAAAAATAGAATTAAAAAACAAAGTAATTCTTCCTGGCTTAATTGATTGCCACACTCACACAGCATTTGCGGGTTCCCGTTCAAAAGAATTCAAACTAAAAATTGCAGGATTAGGGTATGAAGAAATTGCAAGACAAGGTGGCGGAATTATTACTACTGTTAACGCAGTACGTAAAACTTCCCTGCCGGAGTTAGTTAATTTAATTAAACCAAGAATTGATGAATACATAAGGCAGGGCGTAACAACTTTAGAAATTAAAAGCGGATATGGATTAGATTTTGAAAACGAAATAAAATTACTTCACGCAATTAAAATTATTGATGAGTTTTATCCGATTGATATTATTTCAACTTTTCTTGGCGCACATACTTTTCCTCCCGAACTAAAATATAATCGCAATGCATACATAAACCTGATAAATCAGGAGATGATTCCACACATTTCCAAAAATAAACTTGCAGTTTTTTGTGATGGATTCTGTGAATCAACTGCATTTACCGCTGATGAGATTGATTCGATTTTTTCTGTTGCAAAGCAAAATGGACTTCAACTGAAACTTCATACTGAACAATTCAACAATATCGGTGGTTTGGATGTTGCCCTTAGACACAATGCTGTAAGCGTGGATCATCTGGAAGTTGTGAAAGAAGAAGATCTCAAAAAATTTACTAACTCTGATACTACGGCTGTTTTATTACCCGGCGTTTCGTTTTTTCTGGATTATCAATTTGCGCCTGCAAGAAAACTAATCGATAATGATGCTATAGTTGCGATTGCGAGTGATTATAATCCTGGTTCTTCCCACATGCAAAATCTGCAATTGATTATGAGTCTGGCAGCAATAAAAATGAAGATGACAATTGAAGAAGTTACTAATTCAATTACGATTAATGCAGCAAAAGCTCTTATGATTGAAAATCGTGCTGGAAGTATTGAAATTGGGAAGCAGGCTGATTTTTCTGTTTTTGATGCTGATGATTATTCTGAAATAATATACAATGTTGGTAAAAATCTTCTTTCTCACACAATAAAAAACGGCAACATCATCTTCCAAACTAACTAAGTATCTCTATTTAGCGTTGATATTAAAATCGGTAACACTCCATCTTGCTCTTAACTTCACTGTATCAGGAATGAAATTAAACTCCTCTGCAAATTTAAACGGCTGTGGATAACCATAATTATAAGTGTTACTGCTGTCATCATCAAAGTAGTACCACAGTTTATATGTCCCCGCATCAATTCTTACAAATTTAAATGTGTTTGTTTGATCGGGTTTTGTAGTGTAAAACTTTTCTGGATTTTTTCCATCCTGCAAAAGAAGAATAATGTTTTTCCTTTCAGAATTTATTCTGCCTGAAATTCCTGTGAATTCAATTCCGGATATTGTAGAAAATTTATGTGTGTAAACTGAATCAGTTTTATTTCCATTTGCATCTGCAAAAAAAGATAAATTAATAGTGATAATAAAACTTCTATCAGGTTTCAGATCTGCAGATGGCTTAATCACTAAAGTTGCATCATCATCAAAATAATAAGTGAATGGTATTTTATTTTTTAACGTATCTGTAAAAGATAAAGCCTTTTGAATTTCTTTATTCGCGATAGCATCATCAAAATAAAAAGTAAAAACAGTATTAAGGAAATCAATTTTTGATTGCTGCTCGGGCTGCTTGTTAATCAATTTGGGAGCGGACGTATCAGCTCTGTCACTTATAATTAATTCTTTATAATCATCATTAAAAATATTTCCTGAAAGATCAGTAAGCTTTCTAACAGTAAGATAATACTTATGGTCATCCTTCAGCGCGTTGTTTTGAACTAGTACAATCTCATCTTTTTTTGCAATACTTGAGAATGCAAAAACAGGATTCAAAATCTGATTTGAAGTTGAATCATAAATAAAAAAGTTGGAAGCGTTAAAAACTGAAGTATCACACTGCTCGCTTAATGTTACTAAAATATGATTTCTATCTGTCATCACAGTGCTTATTAGCCGCGGAGCAACAGTATCAATTTTATTAATAAAAAAGTTTAATCCGCTAAAACTTGAATCACTTCCGGTAAGATTTATATCCTTAAACGGGATACCGATTTCATCCTGATCCATCTGATAAATAAAATCTCTCAGCTGATCTTTAACAGCAAACACACGATAAACCGCTTCCGAAAGACCATTTAGTTTATAACTTCCATCTTTGCCAATTTGCGATAAGTAATCGGGTTTGCGGCTTAAATAGGTAGTTGTATCATCAATAAATCTGTAAGCAAAGATTAATGTTCCTTCAATTCCCTTTCCATAAACTTTGCCGCTAATAGTCCTTGTATCAATTTTTTCTCCGGTTGAAAAAGCAAATGAATACGAATTTGCCATTCTGTTCCGATTGTTAACATCAACCACATCCGTTCCGATAGTTACAACGTAAGTTACATTGTCTTTCAGTCCATCAGGAAAATATACCTCTACAGATTTACCACTCCAGCTGATTTCAAATTTTTCATCAAATGCAGGCGAAACGAATAAAGCTTCCTTGAAAGATCTTTTATCAACGTATTCAGAAAACTCCAGCTCAAAATAATTTTCAGAATAATTAACTGTTCCGTTTGCGGGATAACTGTAAATAATTTCAGGTGGAGTTGTATCGATCTCACCGCCTCCGGGAGGTAATTGGTTTGCGCATCGCACCAAAAATATAACAGATGCTAGCGCAAAAAATGTTTTTATTTTTTGTTTTGCTGTGAAAGCCATCTTCTGTACACGGCAACGTTTTTTAAATGTTCAGAATAAGTCCGGGCAAATCTATGTCCGCCATTTCCATCAGCTACAAAATACAAATAATTATTCTTTTCCGGATACAATGCAGCAAGTATAGCATTTGCTCCGGGATTGTTAATCGGACCGGGCGGTAACCCTGAATATTTGTAAGTATTGTATGGAGATTCAATTTGCAAATCTTTGTAAGTCAATCTTCTCCATCCATCCGGAAGCAGAAATTGAATTGTTGGATCTGCCTGCAAACGCATTCCGATTTTTAATCTGTTATGATAAACACCTGAAATTCTCGGCATCTCATCAACAAGATTTGTTTCACCTTTTATAATTGAAGCCAAGGTAAGAGTTTTATGAATATCAAAACCAATTTCTCTGGCGCGGGTTATTAAAGAATCAGTAAAAAAATCTTTAAGTGCCTTATGCATAATTGTCAAAACTTCTTCGGGTGGAGTGCGTTCATAAATTTTATAAGTTGTTGAAAATAAATATCCCTCGAGATTTGGAACATTTAATCCTAATGACTTAATGAATTCTCTGTCATTTGCTTTATTAACAAAGGAGGCAGAATCAATTCTTAAATCGCGCCTTACTTTTCCCCCGAGCCACTTTAAAGTTTGTCCATCATTTACTCGAATTGATCTAAGATAATCTGCAGGACCATTAACGAACAAATCAAGCAGATCCAGATAGCTTAAATCATTCTCTATCCGGAATCTGGCGGCTTTAATATTTTTTTCAGCGCCGTAAAGAAATGCTGCAACTTTGAAATTAAACTTATTAGGAATAATTTTTTGTTCGTACAATCTATCCACGACACTCGAAAATGGTTCGCCGTCTTTTATCTCAAATCTTACTGGCGCCTCAAGATCAAAATGATTTCCCGTAAAAAAAGTATAGTAACCAACAGTGATTATCGAAAAGAATACTACCAGAATAATGCTTAGCTGCAGCTTACTGAATATTTTAAAAACTTTTAACGGCAAATTTTTCTATTGATTGATGTACGAGTATTAAAAATTATGGTTTGCAATATACAGCAGTTAAGTGAAATTGTTTATTGAAGGATTTGTCATTTAAATAAGCAAAACTACCCGGATTTTGTACTTAGAAAATTTCTAATACACTTTTTTAATTCTTGCACTTAAAATTTTTCGGGAAAGTTTATATATCTC
>FWPV01003632.1_pt1 | contig 19191 bp, 12 predicted proteins | sample 2228371 | NCBI WGS metagenome assembly FWPV01 (sample SAMEA103939776, study PRJEB20133) | metagenome
TCGGCACGAGAAGACAAGGTGATACATATTCCCTCCTGGAGGCGGACGGCATGAGAATATTGATTATCGGTGGCACAGGCTTGATCAGCACCGCTATCACCCGCATCCTGCTGGAGCGTGGAGAAGACGTGACGCTCTTCAACCGGGGGAAGACGCCAGCCCGGTTCCCCGAAGGTGCGAAGTTCCTACACGGCGACCGGCGCGACTACCCTGCGTTCATTCAGCAGATGCAGGAAGCAGGCACTTTTGACTGTGTCATCGAGATGATAGGCTTCGTGCGCGAGGACGCCGAGAGTCTGGTGAGGACGTTCGCCGGGCGCACCGGACATCTGATCTTCTGCAGTACGGTGGATGTGTATCAGCGACCCGCCGAGCGCTACCCGTATCGCGAAGACGAGCCTCGTCATGGACTCAGCGACTACGCCCGCAACAAGATTATCTGCGAGGACGTGCTGATGGACGCACACAGTCACGGAGACTTTCCTGTGACTATCATCCGCCCTGCGCACACCTACGGCGAGGGAGGCACGCTCATCCACTCCTTCGGCTGGAGCAGTACCTACATTGACCGCCTGCGCAAGGGCAAGCCGATCGTGGTGCACGGCGATGGACAGTCGTTGTGGGTGTCGTGCCATGTGGACGATGTGGCACGGGCGTTCGTCAACGCCATCGGCAAACCGCAGACCTTCGGCAAGGCATACCACACCACTGGCGAGGAGTGGATGACCTGGAACCAGTACCACCAGAAGGTAGCACGAGCCATTGGTGCGCCTGAGCCGCACCTGGTACACATTCCAACCGACCTGCTGGCACGCGTCGCTCCCGAACGGGCGGGCATCTGCGCGGTGAACTTCCAGTTCAACAACATCTTCGACAACACCGCCGCCCATGAGGACCTGGGCTTCCGATACACCATCCCATTTGTGGAGGGCGTGAAGCGCACTGTAGACTGGCTGGACGCCCAAAATGCCATCGCCAACAGCGACGACGACCCGCTGGAGGACAGAGTGATCGAGGCGTGGCGGAGGCTAAGCGAAGAGATGGTTCAGGCGCTATCCTCTCGATAGAAACGGGCTGGGGCTGCCAGAGTAGCTGATCCAGAGTCGCTCGCGGGCGCGGGTGCAGGCAACATACAATAGTTGACGCTCCTGGTTGATGAACGCATGACGCTCCTGCGGATCGGTCAGTCGTTGTAGCTCTGGGTGGCAGGGGAACCAGAAATCATCCACCCCCACCACGGCGACCACTTTGAACTCGAGGCCCTTCCCACGGTGCGTGGTACCGACTGCCACAGAGCCAGCGGCAGGTAGTGCGGACTCCTTCAAACGGCAACAGGAGATGCCATGCTTCTGCAATTCACTGACGTACTCGTTCAGCAGCGAGTTCGCACGCGCGAACACGGCTATATCATTGGGCTGGTAGCCCTCGTTGATGCGCATCCATATCCATTCGGCTAACCCCTCAGCCTCCGCTTCACGGCAGGTGAAAGCGCGCACTACGGGCGGCTCTCCGCGCAAAACTGCCAACGGACGCAAAAAACTGGTTTCCTCGCTATCCTCGCTGTCCACCGTCTCGGGAAGCAACTTCTCCGCGTGCTGCTGGATCTGCCGGGTAGTGCGATAGTTCACGTAAAGACGCGTGCTGCGCCCCTGAGTGAAGATACCCAGCCTAGACCATGGCGTGACCACGCGATAGATACGCTGCCACGCATCGCCGCAGAGAAACAGGTCATCCTCCTGCGGTGCAGAAAGCGCACGTACCAGTGTCAGCTCCGCTGGACCGAAGTCCTGCGCTTCATCCACCACCACACTGCGGAAGGGCGGAGCATTTCTTACCATGTCCGCTACTCTGTAACAGAGTGTGCTCCACGTCACGGCGTTGTGCTCATCCAGCCACTGCCACATCCTTTCGAAGACGCCCCAAATCTGTCGGCGTCGCTCTGGTGAGAGCGGCGTTTTGCGTCCATATCTCTCCGCTTCGAGGTAAGCGTCGAGGGTGCGGATATTCCATGGCTCGACAACCTGATTCCACTCCAGGCGCATGAACGCAGGGGTGACAGGTAGTCGCATCTCTTCACAGAGGGCATCGAGATAGTGCTCCTGCTCGGTATCATCCATAATGTGTGCCTCGTTCCCGGTATGCTGGAGCCAGAGCCTGGCTGCCAGCTGGTGCAGGTGTCTCACGTGGACATGCCACGGCACTTTACCCATCAGCAGTTTGAGCTGGTACTGCAACGCCATCGCCAGATTCCTACTGAAGGTTGTCAACAGGATAGGCTGTGAGGGATAGCGCAATGCCAGCTCGCGCGTCCGGTGCACCGCCACCACCGTCTTACCAGTGCCTGCAGCTCCCGTGACTCTGGCGGGTCCGCTGTAGCGACGTTCCACTGCCGTGCGCTGTTGCGGGTGCAGATAGACCAGCCACTGCTCCCACGGCATATCCAGAGCACGCTTCAGATCGTCGAGACTCTGGGGCGTCCAGAATCGCCGCCGCCAGTCGGGATGCTTCACCGGATCGTCTACTTGCACCCGCACAGGCTCAGGCACAACCTCATTGCGAAGCAGTTTTTCAATGCGCTCCCACACTTCCCCGGGAAACTCGTCGATGAGCTCAATCAGGTCCTCCTCCGACGCGTATCGCAAAGCCTCTGCCCACTCCTTCGGCACTCCGATGCTTTGCAGATATTCTGCCGTGTATCTGCTGAGAGGCGCGTCCACTTCCTGCTTACGAATGATCTTCTCCACCTCTTCCTGCAGCAGCACGACCCTGGCAGCGCTGCCCGGACTCGCATCATAACGTCGCTTTTCTGCCCAGCGATATGCGTCATCGTGGTGACCTACATAGCAGATAACGTAATACTGGTCGTGATGGGCGAAGATGATACGCAGGTCGTCGTTCACCCGCAGAGACCACCAATGCCGGTACTGACATTTGTCCAGGCGATGGATAGAGAAACCCGGTGATGTGGGGTCCTGCATGAGGTCGAAACAGGTCCTTCGTACGAGGTCCTGCTCGGTCGGCGATAGTTCCTTCAGAGCACGAAAGAACGTGTTCGCGAACACAGGCTGAACAAACACTGTTCATCCCCTCTTCCTGTCCCGCTCGGGCAAAGCAACATGTACTGCGATAAATTGTACAATATTCCAGACTTCATGAGCAAGCGAACACGCCGTATTGACCGCAAAAATCAGCAAACTAGACAGGTGCGCTCGGTTGATGTCGCTTTGATCCACGTATGATTGTAAAAGACGGCATATTTCCCAGCAGAAACTGCTTGACACCCTTTCCGAAGGTGGCTATAATATTGTGCAAAATGGGAAATGCACAGGTAGTGTGCTTAGCCCATGCTGGAGCAGAACATGCGCGCGCTGAGTTTGCTGGTGTTGTTAGCGCTGGTATCAGTTGCAGTTGCTCAACCGGTTCGCCAAGATCGCGTCGACGAGGCAAGCGTCGAGACCGCCGCGAGGGCCTTGCGCGATACGCTCGCTCGCGCAGTTCGTGAGGCAGGCGGCGACATCGAGCGTCAGCACGTCCACCTGATACTCGCCTTCAGCACCGGGCACTTCAACAAAGACCCCCTGCGGGCGCAGGCGGCGCGCTTGCTGGCATGGTACCTGATCCGTGATACGCTGGTGGAGGGTGACCAGCTCTCCTGCTACGCCTGGGAACTATCCCTGTGGGATCACCGTCGTGGACAACCACGCACCGTTACCGTAGAAGCCAGTGCACGCAATGACCCCGCGAAGCAAAAACTGCAGGACATGTTTCCGACGACCGTGCAGGATGGCAGTGTTGGCGGGCACGATACCGAACGGGCTATTCTGGAGATAGTGCGCGAGGTCGGCAATGCCTCAGACGCCGTGATGGTGCTGATCACCAACGACGCCCAAAGCGTCGCCCCCAAAGGCTACCAGACCATCGGCACAGACAACCCCGAATACCAGCAGGTTCTGAACTGGTGGCGTCGGCTCCCTCAGGTGAGCCAGAGTGGGGCGTCGCAGGAAGTGCGTTTTGATGTCCATCTTGCAGCAGGGGGCAAAACGCAGAGGAAGCTGGACGTAGTGGTGCTGACACCACTACAGTTTGGAGGGCAGAATCTTCCAAAAGGTCGCGCCGACCTACTTCGCACGTTCACTGCCCCTACAGGTAGTCGGAGCAGCTCACGAGTGCTGTATTCAAAGATGTTCTGGGGTCTTGTCTTACTTGCAGTTGCGGTTGTCACTGCTATTGTTCTATCGGCGCGTAAATCGCCGTCGCGTGCCGCCCCTAAGGTTTCTGCTATTCGGATCAATGGGCAGACGGTGTCTGTAGGACACGTACAGGATGGACAGATGGTCTGTCGGTTAGTAGCAGGAGACTATCCTTCAGCCTCTGAATCCATACCAGCTATCCGTGTCTCATCAGAGTTTAGGGCGCTGGTAGCGGAGGTGTACAAGCACCCGACAGGCATAGAGGTGCACCCACGAGACAGCCAAATACTGCCGCACGATGAACTACGAGTTAGCGATGCTGGCACAGTGGTCATTCCCACTGGCAAGGGTAAGGCATACGAGATACAGTTCCGGACGAAGGTAAAGCCCAAGCCGAGTAGTCCGGGAAGATGGTATCAGACAACGGTTCGCTTTTCAGGAGTACGCGTAGACTCTACCAACGAAGCGTAAGGAGGTCTCTATGCAAGTCACAAAAACACTGGTCATCGGTCTGGGGAGCACTGGAACCCGAATTGTGGAGGCGGTAGCTCAGCACGTCAGTTGGGAACTGCAAAACATCCAGCGTGCGCCTTGGATACGTTATCTGTGCATCGAGACGGACAGCAATAATGTCCCTAACCACTTACCAATTACTGATTTCGTACCTCTGACTATTGGCGCTGATGACTGGTACAAGATAGTGCAATCGCCCGAGGACTACGACGAAGTCATGCATCTCACGAAATGGGCTGACCTCGACACGTTGAGAAAGCTACCAGAGTCCTCTGTATCTGCTGGCGCAGGCAACATTCGCATGGTTGGCAGAGTTGCCTTCCTGTTCCCGACTAACTTTGAGAGGGTACACCACGCCGTAATCGAGCGAATTGCTGCTCTACGCTCGCTGACTCCCGCAGATGCACAGGAAGCCTTTGGGAAACTTGCCGATGGGTCGTACCCTGATATCCAGTTCGGCTCTAATAACGTGTTTGTATTTGTGGTCGGGACGCTGTGTGGAGGCACCTGTAGCGGATTGGCAGCGGACTTCGGCTACTTTTTGCGAACCTGCCTGCAGGGTGATGATCGCTTGTTTGCTATATTCACACTGCCGCGAGCTGACCTCTCAGAGACCCACGATGATCACCATAACCGCCATAAGAAAAATGCCTACAGTGCACTGGTAGAACTAAACCAGTACTGTCTGCTATCCGACACAGTACTGTCGGCAGGTGCGATCCGCTATCCAAACGGGCTGTCGGCAAACGTGCGCACCTTACCATACGATCTCATTCACCTCACTATGCCGCGCGCGGTGAACCCCAGAAGTATCAACGAACTGACGACCGCCATTGCCGACTACATCTTTCTGAACGCCTTTGTTCCAGCAACGTTGCCAGTCAGATACACCGTGGATACGCAAATCCCCAAAGACGGACAGCACCACGCTCACGCGTTTTCTACTTTTGGGCTATCTACGCTTGAATATCCGGCTCAGCGCGTGATAGAGGCATGTACTAAGCGTCTTATGGTGCACACCATCAGCCGCTGGCTCGGACGAAGTTCGAACCAAGACAGGATCGACGAATGGCTGAACAGTGCGGGTATCGAATGGGAAGGCATCTCTCGGCTGTTGTTCACAGTTGTCGAGGATATCGACAAAGAGGCTATTGAGCCACAGATGTTTGACGTTTTTACAGCCGTAAGCTTATTCTCACCAGAAGCAGGCAGGCTGTTGAGCATTCTGCGCCAATTGTTCGATCCACTCGATGAGCCCCCGTCGGCCGGCGACGACCGTCGCGGCAAGGTGTACCGGGCTGTCATGGCAAATCGTCGCGCTGCCGCGGACAAGATTTCGGAAAATATTCGAGCTCGCTTAGGGGCTATTTTGCGCGATTACCGGCTCGGGCCTCGCGTGGCTGCAGCATTTCTCAGCGCCGTGGAGACTCGTTTGAATGAGATAGAAACCGAAGCGGCAAACGTTGCTCCGCCTCAGGAAGCCGTTTTGCCTTCTATCCCGCCACGCCCGAAGAGTCCATTTGAAAAACTGATTGAGCTTATTTTCAGACCTCGTCCGAGACCCTCCGGTTTGCCAGACATCTTTCGTACTTCTCTGGAGCAGGAAATTGAGGGGCGTAAGAACCAAATGGTAGCGCGAGCACTCCTGGACCGCACAACCGATCTGGGTACCACTCAGCACGGCATCATAAGCATCGTCCGAGAAGAGGTGCGAGTCTACCGACGCCGACTTGCAAACCTGATAGATCGTTTAATGCAACTACAGGCGTGGCTAGACAAAACAGCCAACCAGCTGGCAACGGAAGATCCTGACATTAACGGCGTATGTCTATTCATCCCAGAAGCAGCGGGGCAAGGTACAGTTCTCGAAGAGTTTCGAGCCTGCCTCGAGGCATATTCGTCTAAATCATATACCAGCTGGGAAGAGGAGCGGGAGAATCTTGCCACAGAGATCGTTTCGTCGGTGCTTAGCAAACTGAGTAACCTCGTGGTGATGTCCACCAATGTATCTAAGGATCTTGACCTGTTATTGCAGCCAACGTCCAATCTCGATCCCCGTCATTGCTTGCCGGACCAGGTGCTCAGGGAGATGGAAGAGACTGCGTACCGGCCGTTCCTGAGGCTCAAAGACGTCAACATCCTGACCAAACTGCAACAAATGGAGTCGCAGCTAGGCAAGAGCTGGCAAGCGCTCGTTCAGCAGGCAGCACAAAAAGCCGATACATTTCTGGACGTCAACGAAGCACTGGCGAAAAAGGGCGGCTTCTCCGCTATACAAAGCCCTCGCCAGCTCCTCGTGCCAAGAGGAGAAAACGCCAGATTGTTCGAGCAAACCGCTAGTCATGTTTTTCAGTCGTCCGACACGATTTGGAACTCGGACCCCAACCGGGTGATTTTTCTTCGGTCGCGGTTCCGATTCCCTCTACGCGCAGTAACGTCTATTGTTGGGGAGAACGGTCTAGCACAAGCCAATTGCGGGGATTTTCCGAGTTTCTACACGCGAAAAGATATACCGTGGATTGGACTGACAGAAAGAGAACAAAATCGCCTTCGCAAAGCTGAGGAATGTGTAGCCGTCGCCACACTGCTGGAGATTCTGGTTCCGCGAGGTGGCGGACTAACTATGGAAATAGCCCCAATCGGACCGGGTGATGATGGCATCAGACGCCTACCTCTCAACTTCGCCTCTGCAGCTTACCGACTCGCTCTGGGCGATCGTGAATTGGATGGCAAACCCATCGGCAATCTACTGAGTATTATTGAGGCGCGCATCGAGAGCAAGCGGAAGGAGTTCGCCGATAAAGGAGGCGATGTTGCTTTCGTGCAACACCTCAATGAGCAACTCAGAGCAAAGGTAGGAGGCGAAGTCAAGGATTGGAGCGTCGAGTGGTTCCGGGAAAGATTCGAACGTTTCTGTGCGGCAGACAAGCAATTGGCTGTAGCCTTCGATCACGTCTTCCCACCGGACCCAGACTTTATTGCCAGGATGCGCTTCTCCAAAGGGGAAGTGCTACCGGGAACCGCAGGTGAATGTCCCGAAGATGGTATTTACTGCCTGCAATGTGGCGGTTTCATCGGTTCAGATGAACGGGATGCGGCGCGCAGGGGATGGAGATGTGAGGTCGATCCGCAAAACCACTATTTTGGACAGCAGGTAAGAATCAGAAAGGGGTAACGAATGCAGATGCTACACGATGCGCATACGATCTTCATCGCCACATGGTCGGCGATTATCTTCTTGCTACTGATCAGGCACTGGTCGGCGTTGAGTAGGGTTATACGTGCGTACACCATCATTGCAACTGACACACAGAAGGCTATCAGCCAAGCGGTGGGCTATCGGCTCAGCGGGGCGCCGCTGAGCCAAGACACCCTGCCTTATGTAGCCCCGGTGGTCGAAGCACTGGTAGCCCTCCGCGACTTGCAGAACCCAGATTGGGCATCTGCGCTGGAGAAAATCAGGGCGCAGGAAATTGCGCGTCTCGATTCTTACCGACCTGTAGCTAACCGTTTCCTTTTGTTGGGGCTGCTTGGCACGGTCATCGGTTTGATACTGTCCCTAGTAACCTTGGCAGGTCCGCTCAGTGAAGCCTTTCGCGAGGGCAAAACGGATCTGGCTGGTTCAGCTGTCAACAATACGCTCGCAGGCGTTAGTGTGGCATTTGTCTGCACGCTCACGGGTATTTTGGGCGCCCTGATCACTAACTTTCGATTTATGAAGACGTATGATACTGTCCAGCAACTACTTACTAAGGTTGACCAGATTATACTGACAACCGTCATACCAGCACTGATGCCCAAGAGCGCAGTAGAAGAACTACGCCTGTTGAACCAGACTCTGGACAACCGTTTAAACCAGCTAAATACGCTTATCGTAGATAGCCAGAAGTTCATCGATGGATTGAGCCAGGCGATGAAGCAAGCATCCGATGAGTTCCGCGAAGTACTTGCCACAGCGGGCAAAACGATGGGAAGTGCTCTGGAGCAGCTGAAGAGTGCTTCTGCTACCATAGGGGAAGTCCTCAAGTCGGTAGCTCTCGACGTCAACCGCACAGCTGCAGAACTGCGCTCCAGTAGCGACATGCTGAAGGAGTCGGTGGGGCAGCTGGATGACTTCTACAAGAAGCTCTACAACCTGCAGGTTAACCTTATTCATGAGGTAGAAACGTCGCGGAGCCAACTGCACCAGCAGATGGATCAATCGCGTCGCGACCTTATGGAAATTATGAACCAGTCTCGTTTGGAGTTGCAGGAGCAGATCAACCAGTCGCGCCGAGAACTGAACGAACAAATCAACCAGCAACTGGAAAAGATAGGTCGCCTGGACGATACAATTCGCGAGCGCATGAACGAAGTTGCTGCTCGAATGGGTGATCTATCGCGCGATCTGCAGGAATCCGTTGCCGCCTATAGAGAGGCGGGAGACACCTACGAAAGACAGCTACACCTGACACTCAGCAGCCGTTTCGAGGCACTGGAAGATAGTATTCGCAAGCTCTTCCGCGACCACGATTTGTCTCTGCAAGGCGTCTCTCAAGAGGTACACGCTGTTCAGCACTCATTAGAACAAATCCGTCAGCCTTGGGAATCTGCACTGCGGCAGATGCGAGACTCCATCACTCTGCTTGAACAAGCCGTCATTCAGGCTGGTCCTCAGTTAAAGCAGATTGGAGCCGACATCCATGAGGTGAACCGGCGCCTGTTGAGCGAAGCAGAAAGGGCGTACGGGGAGGTGCGCCGGATCTTTGATGAGGTTGACCAGAGAGCTCAGTTATTCCTTCAACGGAGAGAAAATGACCACACTGTGTTGCGCGAGCAAATGCAACAGATCGAGGCACATCTACACACTATTGCATCAGACGGGAAACTCCTTAAGGCTTTTAAGGAGCTTTCCGACAAGATCGAAACGCTAGTACGTGATCGAGAAGTTTCCAAACGCGCCAGAAAGTCCACACGATCCCTGTCAGGGGAGACCACGGAGGCACGTCCGCTGGACGCTAACGAGGATATTGTAAATCTACCACAACTTGCGCAAAGAGAGGACAGCTCTCAAAACCTGTAGACGCAGCTATCTGAAAGTAGTTCACCAGCTACCGGAAAGTGAGGTCTGTCATGGCGATTCAACCAGAGCGCGGAGATTATTCGGACATCAATCCATTCATTGCATTTACAGATGTCGCGATCAACTTTCTGCTGATACTAACCATTATCGTTGCGCTTCTTGTAGGTGTCAGCCAGTACGGGTGGGAACGGGTTCGCTACCGCACCCCCATGGAGCAGTTCGAGAAAGCCGTTAAAGAAAGCCTTGCAGTATCTCAACGCCCAAATCTATTACCCATCGAGAGTCGCAACGACCCACCTGGTGTGCAAAGGTGGGTGTTTTCGGGACAAACGTTATTCCAGACCGGTAGCGCGCAACTTACCGTAGACGGAAGACGTAAGATTACCCTGTTTGCAAAAGTGCTTGGACAACACAAGGACAAGTGGCGTCGTGTGCGCATTGAGGGACACACGCGGGCGGCGCGGGTTGGCGAGCCCGAAACATGGGTACTCTCGGCACAGCGGGCAGCCGTAGTCGCGGAAGTTTTGCACACTCAAGGACGCATCGCGAGACACATGCTGGCCATAGCTGGAAGAGGAGGACAAGCTCTCCTGTATCCTAAACAGCCAAACCACCCTGAAAACGAACGCGTCGAAATCGTGATCGAGTTTTCGTTGAAGACGGCAACCGGTCAGCCCGTAAAATGATGACATGCCCACCTCATCCGAAAATATCGCGTGGCTGACGGAGACGGCGCGCAGGCTCCTGCAGGGCTGTCAGACGCGGGCGCAGGACGGAACCGTGCTCTACACCCCGGACGGCAAAGCGCACTATGCCGCGCTGTGGACGCGCGACTTCGCCTACATGGTCGAACACACCGCCGACCTGATCCCGCAGGAGCATCTGGAAGCCTGCATCCGTTATATCATGCGCGGACAGCGCGAGGATGGCGTCGTGCCCGACCGAGTGCGTCCCGATGGAGTGCCGGTCTACGTCGCCGGACCGGAGAGCAGTCCGCTGGGCGAGTATAACCTCGATAATGCCATGTTTCTGGTCATTGCGGCGGACGTGGCGATGGAGGGCGCCCCCACTGCGCGACGTAAAACGCTCTTCGATGAATGGTTGCCCGCGCTGGATAAAGGCATGGATACCATTCCCCTCAGCCCGCACGGTCTGGTGGTTAACAGTCCAGAGAAACCCCACTCCCCCTACGGTTTCACCGACTGCATCGGCAAGACGGGCGAACTGCTGATGGAATCGCTCCTGTACTGGGTGGCTTGTGGGAAGATGGCAAAGCGTCATCAGCAGACGGGAGACCGGAAGCGGGCGGATGCATATCGCGCTCGCGCCAGACGCATCGAACAGAACCTGCAACGACTCTGGGACGACCAGCTCGGCGCGTTCGTGGCGGCGAGCGTGGACTGCAGGCAGATGGATATCTGGGGCAATGCCTACGCCCTCGCTATCGGCTTCCCGCTGGGCAAGCGTAAGGAACGCCTCCAGCGACTGCTGGTGGAGCGTCGCGAAGACTACCTGTGGAAAGGACAGGTGCGCCATCTGCTGAAGGGGGAATACTGGCAGAGACTGCTTACCCCTGTGCCGCGCGACCGATACCAGAACGGTGCCTACTGGGCGACCGCCACCGGCTGGATTCTGCAGGCGATACACCCCATTGCCCCCGATCTCGCCCGCCACATCTTCGACGAGTTGGTCGAAGACTTCCAGCAACACGGCGTGTACGAGTGCGTAACTCCCGACTACCGCCAGCTGGACAGCTACGTGGTGAGCGCATGTAACCCGCTGGGCGCGGCGAGGAAGCTCTGGCGCAGTTCGGCAGGCAGGTAATCTCCTCTCCCGCAGGGAATTGAAAAATCAAACGTCATCTGTCAGGAAGAAGGAGTGGAACATGCTGGCACCAACACCCCCAATGGGATGGAATAGCTGGAACACCTTTGGCGCGGATATTCACGAGGAGCTCATCCGGCAGGTTGCCGACGTGTTCGTGGAAGCCGGGCTGAAAGAGGCAGGCTATACCTACGTGGTGATCGATGACCTGTGGGAGGCGGATGAGCGCGATAGCAACGGACGGCTCGTGCCCGACCCGAAGAAGTTCCCCAGCGGGATGAAGGCACTGGCGGACTACGTGCATAGCAAAGGGCTGAAGTTCGGCATCTACTCGTGCGCGGGAACCCACACCTGCGCTGGCAAACCCGCCAGCTACGGCTACGAGGAGATAGACGCCCGCACCTTCGCCGAGTGGGGCGTGGACTTTCTGAAATACGACTTCTGCTACAAACCGGCGGGTGTGGATGGTCCCTCGCTGTATCGCAGGATGGGTCAGGCTCTGCGTGCGACAGGACGCCCCATCATCTTCAGCCTGTGCGAGTGGGGTACGAACGAGCCGTGGAAATGGGGCGCCAGCGTCGGAGGGCACATGTGGCGCACTACGGGAGACATCAACGACTCGTGGGAAAGTATCGAGCAGATCGGCTTCAGCCAGAACGGTCTGGAGGCTTATGCCGGTCCCGACCACTGGAACGACCCCGACATGCTCGTGGTGGGCATGTACGGCAAGGGCAACGTGGCACGTGGTGGCTGTACCGATAGCGAATATCGCGTGCACTTCGCGTTGTGGTGTCTGCTTGCTGCGCCACTGATGATCGGTTGTGACGTGCGCAACATGAACGACTTCACCCACTCGCTCCTCACCAACAGGGGGCTGATCGCCATCAATCAGGACCCGCTCGGGCGACAGGGGTTCCGCGTGGGCGTGGAGTGGGACCACTTCGAGACGTGGATGAAGCCTCTGGCGGACGGTTCGGTCGCGGTGGGACTGTTCAACCGGCATAAAGACTGGAAACGCGTCATCACCGCACCGTGGGAGTCGTTGGGCATCCATGACCGACGTCCGTGCCGGGTGCAAAATGTCATCACCGGTGAGGACTACGGGGTATATACCCGCTTCTTCGGGGCGCCCGTAGACCCGCACGACGTGGTGGTGGTGAAAATCACGCCTGTCGAGGATTGATGGGGACACATGTCGCCGGCGGAGATCCTGCAACTGCAGAACGAGCACCTCATCGTCACGCTGTACGACGACGGCTCGGCGTTGATTATCGATAAGCACACCGACACACGCTGGCGGATGCTTCGCGTCGCCCTGCAGGAAGAGGGAGAGGTAGACGAGGGGCACGTGTGGCTGCGCAACGAGCGGTCGGTGTGCGAGCAGTATCCCGCCCGATTCCGGGTGCGCAGGGACGGCAAGTTCCTGCGCTATACCCTCATCAATCGCGAAGGGCAGGCGGTCGGTAGCGTGCTATGCAGTGTCACGCTCGATGACGAATGGCTCGAGTTCCGGCTCGTGAACATCGACGACAGCCTGCCCAGCCTCGTGTTCCCACCGCCTGTCGAATCCGAAAGTCTGGTCTTTCCGGTCGGTGTAGGGCGATGGGTGCGCAAACCGCAAACGCAACGCAGTATCTGGACGCTCTACTCGCGCCTGAACATGCGCTGGTTTGGAGGTCTGCGGGGAGATTGCGGCTGGATGGCTGTGTTTACCGACGGCCACGCCGACGCGGGGGTGCTCACCACGCAACTATGTGCCGCACCCATCTGGTTGCGCTCCCTGAGCCAGTGGTCACCTCGCACCGTGCGCTATCGCTTCACCACGGGCGGCTACGTGGGCATGGCAAAGGCGTACCGTCGGTGGGCGCAGGAGAACGGGCTGTTCCGCTCGCTTCGGGAGAAGATGGAGAATACCCCTGCCCTGCGCGACCTGATCGGCGGACGTATCATGAGCTTCATGCAGGCAATGCCGGTGCATCCCTCCCTCGCCGAGGAACGCTGGGAGCCGCTACCGCCTGAGGGGGCAGAGGACCGCCTGCAGGTCAACAGCACACACGAGCAGGTGCTGAGTGTGTTACGGGAAATTCGCTCCCTCGGCGACTTTCACGGACTGGCGGTGGTGCGAGGCTGGATTCGCGGCGGCTACGACGAGTCGCACCCCGATATCTTCCCGCCCGAACCGGCGCTGGGTTCGGAAGAAGACCTTCGTCAGCTGTGCGCGGGACTGGAAGGCATCACCGTCGCCCTGCACGACAACTATCAGGACATCTACGCCCGCTGTCCCAGCTTCCCACACGGCGTCAACCGGCGACGCGACGGCTCGCTGATGGCGGGAGGCTTCTGGGCGGGCGGACAGGCGTACATTCTCAATTCACGCTACAGCCTGATGTACGCCCAGCGCAACTGGGAACAGATTGCCACACTGGGTCCGCAGGCGATGTTCATCGATACCACTACCGCTACCCAGCTCTACGAATCGTGGGAGCCGGGCAATATGCAAACGCGCCTGCAGGACGAACGCTACAAAACCGAATTGCTAAGGTTCTTCTACGACATGGGCTTGCTGGTAGGAAGCGAGGAGAGTGCAGAGTTCGGCGTGCCCTACCTGCACTGGCTGGAGAACCGCCATCGGCACGTACCCGGCGAATCGGTGCCGATATGGGGGCTGGTGTTCCACGATGCGGTGGTGTGCGCACGCTATCCCTATATCGCTTCGTCCAGCAATGCGCGCATTCCCCGCTGGCTACCCGACATGCTGTGGGGCTACGTGCTGATGTTTGGACTGGAGGGTGAGCGCTGGCACAACCAGCGTGAGCAGTTCCTGAACACGCGCCACGTGGACGAATGGCACGCCCGTATCGGCATGGCAGAGATGACGAACCACCGCTACCTGACGGAAGACCTGCTGGTGGAACAGACCGAGTTCTCCACCGGAGAAGCCATTATCGCCAATTTCGCCCCCGAACCGCGCCAGGTGGATGGCGTCACTATCCCGTCCGGGGGCTATATCATCCGCACATAGGAGGGGTCCGATGCGCGTTTCTATCGCCGAGGAGCCTTTTCTCGAGCAGAATCGCACCCGCAACTGGGATGAGCGTGGTGTGTGGCGAGCGAAGTGGGTTACCTGCCCCGATGCCCCCCATCCGCCTTACGCACTCGCCTTTCGCAATCGGTTCCGTGTGCAGGATCAGCAGACCGTACGTATCCACGTTACCGCAGATGAGCGATACGAGCTCTATCTGGATGGCACACGCATCGGCAGGGGTCCCGAACGCGGCGATCGTCATCACTGGTTTTTTGAAACCTACGACCTGTCGCTGACTCCCGGCGAGCATACGCTGGTGGCACGGGTGTGGGTACTTGGCGACTATTCCCCCGTCGCCCAGATGAGCTTGCCTCCACAGGGGCTGGTAGTGTGCGCCGAGGACCCCACATGGAGTGATACACTGGATACAGGTGTCGCCCAGTGGGAGGTCAAACCGCTCAGAGGGTTTGCTTTTGATGCGGCATTTGGCGGATGGTTCACCGGCGCCACCCTGCATGTGGACGGCAGACAGGTGGAGTGGGGGTTCGAGCATGGCACCGGCGATGGCTGGCAACCGGCAAAGCCTGTCATCCCGGCGATCTCCCGGCATCGAGGTGACCGCCTGCCGGAACACGTGCTTCAGCCCGCTACCTTACCTCCTATGCTCGACCGCCCCTGGCGCGACGCGAAGGTGCGATTCGTCAGCGTGCTGGATGCGGAAAACACCGCCAGTATCCCCATCCGAATGGCAGAGCATCTTGCTGAAGAGGCTCCCGGCTGGCAACAGTTGCTGGACGGAGCTGGCTCGCTAACCATACCGGCGCACACCGCCCGTCGCGTCATCATCGACCTGCAGGACTACGTGTGCGCTTACCCCGAGGTGGTTTTGAGCGGCGGCAGAGACGCGCTGGTGCGCATACACTGGCAGGAGGCGCTGTACGAAGACCCCCGTCGCAGTGTGAAGGGCAACCGCAACGAGATCGATGGCAAGTTCTTCTGCATGACCTGGCACCTGCGCGACGGCTATGGCGATACCTTCATCACCGACGGTGGCGCCAATCGGCGATACGACAGCCACTGGTGGCGAGCGGGACGGTACGTGGAGGTCGTGGTGCGCACGGCGGAGGAAGCGTTGACCCTCGAAAGCCTCACCTTCCGCGAAACGCGCTACCCGATGGAACCCGAAAGCACCTTCACTGCCGATGACCCGCGCATCGCGCCGATAACGACTATCGCGGTACGTGCCCTGCAGATGTGCTCGCACGAGACCTATATGGACTGTCCGTTTTTCGAGCAGCTGATGTATGTGGGCGATACCCGCTTGCAGGTGCTGACCACCTACACCCTCACACGAGACGACCGCCTGCCTCGTAAGGCGCTGCTGATGTTCGATTCGTCACGCATCAATCGTGGCATCACACAATCGCGGTATCCCTCGCGCCTTGAGCAGATCATCCCGCCCTTCTCGCTGTACTGGGTGGCGATGGTGTATGATTACGCGCTGTGGCGCGATGATTTGCAGTTTGTGCGCCAGCGGGTGCCCGGCGTGCGCAGTGTGATGGAGGCGCATCTGGCGCAACTGACCGATGACATGCTCTTCCGCTGGATCGACGGCTGGAACTATGCCGACTGGGTTCCCGGCTGGCGCGGCGGCATTCCTCCAGCCACCGAAGGCATCTCGGCACTGCACCACTGGCAGGTAGTATACACCCTCCACCTGTGGGCGCAGATGGAGCAAATGCTCGGCGAGACGGAGCTGGCGCAACGGGCACTACGATACCGGAACCTGATGGCTGAGGCGGGCGTGCGGGCGTTCTGGAACGAACAGCGCGGACTGTTTGCCGACGACCTGACGCACGAGCACTTCTCGGAGCATACGCAGTGCTTCGCTATCCTCAGCGGGTGCGTGGATGAAGCGAGAGTACAGCGCATCGCACAAACCCTGCTCCAGCCCAACGACCTCGCCAAAGCGACGGTGTACTTTTCGCACTACCTGTTCGAGGTGTTTCGCCTGCTCAAACAGCCCGATGCGATCCTGCAACGGCTCGACCTGTGGTACGGCTTCGTGCAGAACGGGCTGAAGACCACCATCGAATCCCCGGAACCCGCCCGCTCCGACTGCCATGCGTGGGGCGCGCATCCGATATACCATTTCTACGCCAGCATCGCAGGCATTCGCCCTGCCGAGCCGGCTTTCCGACGGGTGCGCATCGAGCCGCAAATGGGGAGCCTGCGAGAGGTGCAGGCAAAAATGGTGCATCCGCAGGGCGAGGTTGCCGTTCACCTGCGTAGAGAGGCTGGACGCTTGCACGCGGAAGTGTCCCTGCCCACCGGCGTGCAGGGCTTGCTGGTCGCTTCCGGACAAGAGGTGCCCCTGCACGAAGGGCATCAGGCAGTCAATCTGGAAGTGTCTGGGTGGTGATAAGCTCCATGTCGTTGCAGTAGAGAAGAACGGCATCGAGCTCTTGGGCATGAACCAACATCGCTTTCGCGTAGCCGGGTAGCGACCATCACTGCGCGCACAGAGCTGTGACGCAGTCCCATTGCTGAACTTCAAGAGATCAGCAGAATTCGACGTGGTTAACCATGTCCTCCGGTGTTAGCAGCTCCCACACAAGGGCGAGAAACCGAATAATTTCGCCCGTAGAGCGGATAGGAGACACCCACACAATGCCTTGATGATGCATTCCTTGCGCGTGTAGCCAGATAATCACTATCGCGCGTTACGAGCACGCTTCCGGTCATAGCTGCGAACTGAAGCTGCTCGCTGTCTGAAGCAGATAGCAGAGCGCACTCCGCGGTGGTACTCACCTCAATGCCGCGTCGACGCAACCCATCCGCTACTGCTTGGGGCATGTTCTCATCTAGGTGGAAGCGAATCCTCCCGGGCACGGTGCACCTTCGCAGATAGTTTCGAGTTGATTTGTTGACGCAGGCTGTTTACCAGCGCCTCTTCCTCAGCAATCGCCTGACGGATCTCGTCAACGTGGTCCCAATAATAGGCAAGTGCAGCATAAACCTGCGCCAGCGTTAGCTGCGGGAACTGCGCCACAATGTCATCAGGACTCCATCCGCAGCGCTCATGCCAGATGACCACGTCCATGACTCGAATGCGATGACCAGCAATACGCGCCTGACCGCCGCAAATCTCTGGCGACTTCTCGATATACGGTGCCATCACGATAGCCATTGCGCTCCCTCCAGCGTGATTATAGCCTACTACTTGCTATGCTCGCAACAGGGGAACTTCTCCGTTTCTGGAAGGTGTGACCCGACGTGTGCCGAAATGGAATGGGCGCAGGGAAAATGAGAAACGGAGAAGAGCATGGTGACCATCATTCAGACAAGCGAAGGCTGGCGTCTGTTGCGCCATGGTGAACCGTTCTTCATCAAAGGCGCCGTCGGCAATCGGTTCCTCGATCGGCTCGTAAGCGCGGGAGGCAACTCCATCCGGGCAGGTGTCAGAGACCTCGACACCGCGCACGCGCTGGGGCTGACCGTTCTGGTGAACCTGCCCTTCGGCAAACCACGCTGGGGTTTCGACTACACCGACCGAACCGCCGTCGCCCGGCAACTGGACGAACTGCGCGAGATGGTACAGGCGGTTAAAGACCATCCAGCCCTGCTGATGTGGGCAATCGGCAACGAACTGGAGATATGGACCACCCCCGAACAGCGCGAACCCCTGTGGCGGGCAGTGAACGAGACAGCGCAGATGATACACGAGGTAGATGGCAACCATCCTGTGCTGACCCCGGTAGGCTGTGATTACCGGCATCTGCTGTGGGAAATCGATGAACAGTGCCCTGCACTTGATGCCATCGGCATCAACGCCTACCAGGACATGCTCACTCTCCCCGAAGACCTGAGGCAACTGCGCTGGACGCGCCCGTATGTGGTCACCGAGTTCGGTCCAAGGGGGCACTGGCAGGTGATCAAGACGCCGTGGGGCATGCCCATTGAAGATTCCAGCACCCACAAGGCGGAGTTCTACCGACGTGCTTACGAACACGCCGTGCAAAACCGTCCACAGTGCCTCGGCGCGTACGTGTTCCACTGGAGCTTCCACCACGAGAAGACGCACACCTGGTACGGCATGTTTCTGGAGGACGGCAGCCCTACCGAGCCGGTAGAGCTGATGCAGTTTCTGTGGACGGGCAGGTACCCAGGCAACCGTTGCCCGCGTATCGAGGATATGTGGCTTCAGCAGGAAAACAGCACGGTGCATCGGGTATATGCTGTTCTGCCTGCCGGGGAGCGAGTAGAGGCGCACGTGAAAGCCTCCGACCCCGATGGCGACGCGTTGAGTGTCAGATGGGAGTTGCGCCCTGATGTGGCGGATAACCCCAACGTCGGAGGAGACCGCGAAGAGCCCGTTCAGCCGATCGCCGGGGCGGTGCTGGAGAGCGTGGAGAACCGGGCGATGGTGCAAATGCCGTCTCAGCCCGGCAAATACCGCCTGTTCGTGTATGTCTACGATCCCCAAAGCAATGCCGCTACCGCCAACATGCCTTTGCTGATACGAGATTCGTAAGATTCCTTTGAATTGTGTGCAAAAACCGTTGATTTTCACGCAA
>FWPV01003664.1_pt1 | contig 19191 bp, 16 predicted proteins | sample 2228371 | NCBI WGS metagenome assembly FWPV01 (sample SAMEA103939776, study PRJEB20133) | metagenome
TCGTCGTTGTCTGTGTCGTATACTTATAATTTGCATTATCAAAGTTTTCTGTGAAGGTATCACTATAAACAAAATTAATAATTATAAAAAAATCTCTGATTATAAAGAGAGAAGAAGATTAAGACACATCGCACGTGGAATACTTCCCCCTAATTTTGGATTAATTATCCGAACAGTTGCAAAAGACCAAACCGAAGAAGCAGTTAAAGAAGATTTAAATAACCTTGTAAAAACCTGGCAGTCAATCGAAGCTACCGCTAAAAGTGAAGAACCCCCAACACTTGTTTATCAGGACTTAAGTACAACAGATAGTGTTATACGTGATCTTTTAACCTCTGATGTTTCAAAAGTATTCGTTGATTCAAAAAAATTATATAAGCAAATCAAAAACTATGTTCAGGTTGTTCAGCCAGATTTACTGGAAAAGATTGAGTTGTACAAATCATCCTCTTCAATTTTTGATGAATTTAAAATTGAAGAACAGATTACAACTTTGCTCGGAAGAAAAGTTCCTTTGCCAAGCGGAGGTTATCTGATTATTGAACATACCGAAGCAATGGTTGTAATTGATGTTAACAGTGGTCGTTATGCCAGAAGCAAAGAACAAGAGCAAAACTCTTTAAAGACGGATTTAGAAGCTGCCCGTGAAATAGCAAGACAGTTAAGATTAAGAGATATCGGCGGAATAATAGTGGTTGATTTTATAGATCTTGAAGAAGAAAAAAATCGCAAAAAAATTTACGACGAGCTTAAGAAAGAATTCCGGAAAGACAGATCTAAAGTTTCAGTATTACCAATGAGTGATTTTGGTTTGGTTCAAATTACAAGGCAGAGGATCAGACAAAACATAATGCAGGCAATGAAAGATGTTTGCCCGGTTTGCGGCGGATCCGGCTTTATGACAAAAGAATCACATCTGGTTTATGATATTGAACATTGGTTAAGGAAATACAGAAAATATTTTGGTGGCGTCAGTCTGATTATTAAATGTCATCCTACAGATGCAAATCGTTTGCAAAACAAAACTTTTACTAAAATTCAATTAAAGTATTTAGTTAAATTTAGTATTGAAGAAGATCCCGGTATTCCTATGGGAAGATTTAAGTTCTTCTCTAAAAAAGGGGTTGACTTAACAGAAAAGTATAAATAACCAAGGAGTAAAAATGAAGTTTTTTATAGATACAGCAAATATTAACGAAATAAAAGAAGCTGCGGCACTAGGTATTCTTGATGGCGTTACAACAAATCCATCGCTTGTATCCAAAGAGGGAAAAGATTTTAGAAAACTGCTTGATGAAATACTGGCTATTGTTGATGGACCCGTTAGCGCAGAGGTTATATCAACAGATTTTAATGGAATAATTAAAGAAGCTCACGAGCTTTCTAAAATACACCACAACATTGTAATTAAAATTCCGCTTATTAAAGAGGGCTTAAAGGCTGTCAGAACATTAACCTCCGAAAATATTAAAACCAACGTTACTCTTTGCTTTTCACCATCCCAGGCACTGTTAGCAGCAAAAGCAGGCGCTACCTATATCAGTCCATTTGTTGGAAGACTTGATGATATTAGTCATGATGGAATGGAACTGATTTCACAGATAGTTCAGATTTATAAAAATTATAATTATAAGACACAGGTACTTGTTGCAAGTATCAGACACCCACTTCATCTTGTAGAAGCAGCATTGATGGGTGCTGATGTTTGTACGATGCCTTTCTCTGTAATTGATAGATTATTTAATCATCCTTTAACAGATATTGGTCTTGAAAAATTTTTAAGTGATTGGAAGAAAACCCAAAATAAGTAATTCTACTAAATATTCCGGAAGAAAAAATGAAACGCACAACTCTTTATAATATTCATAAAAATTTAGGAGCAAAAATTGTTGAATTTGCAGGATACGAAATGCCAATTCAATATTCATCAATTATAGCTGAGCATAAAGCTGTTAGAAATTCTGTGGGTGTTTTTGATGTATCTCATATGGGCGAAGTTTTTGTGAAAGGAAAAAAAGCGTTGGATTTTGTGCAGCATATTACTGTAAATGATGCTTCAAAACTTTTTCCCGGCAGAGTGCAATATTCTGCGATGTGTTATGAGGATGGCGGCATTGTAGATGATTTACTTGTTTACAAAATTTCTGATGATGAATATATGCTCGTTATCAATGCATCCAATATTGAAAAAGATTTTGCCTGGATGCAGAAGAACAACATATTTGATGTTGAACTTACGAATCAAAGCGATGCTTATTCTTTACTTGCAGTTCAGGGACCCAATTCACTTAAGACGTTACAAAAATTAACCGATACTCAGATTAATCTTGAGTATTATCATTTTGTACATCTAAACCTTGCCGGTGTTGAGATGATTTTTTCACGTACTGGATATACCGGTGAACTTGGATACGAGCTTTACTTTAAGGGCGATGAAAATGTAGCTGCAAATATCTGGAACAAAATATTTGAAGCAGGAAAAGAATTTGATATACAGCCGGTTGGTCTCGGTGCAAGAGATTCGTTAAGACTTGAAATGGGTTACTGTTTGTACGGAAATGATATTGATCAGACAACAAATCCTTTGGAAGCAGGATTAGGATGGATAACCAAGCTATCCAAACAGAATTTTATCGGTAAAGAGGCTCTGTTAAAGTTTAAAGAAAAAGGATTGAGCAGAAAACTTGTTGCAATGATTTCAGATGAAAAGATTTTTCCAAGACATGGTTATGATATTACTGTAAATAATGTTAAAATTGGCTCGGTTACAAGCGGTACTGTAAGCCCTGTGCTTGATAAACCAATTGCATTAGGATATGTTGAAACAAAGTATTCAGAAATTGGTACGGAAGTAAATATATTAATACGATCTAAGGAATATCCTGTTCACGTTGTTAAACTTCCTTTTGTTAAAAGATAGTTTAGAAAATGAAAGTAAACGTTTTTCTTTCTCCTGTGATTGTTGATGAGCTTTATTTTACTGGCAAATCAACGGTTGTGATTGATGTTTTAAGAGCCACATCAACAATTGTAACTGCATTAAACAACGGCGCAAAAGAAATTATTCCTGTTGCCTCAATTGAATTTGCAGTTAAGGTTTCAGGCGGAATGTTTGGAGGGCATACATTACTTGGCGGCGAAAGAAACACAAAAAAAATTGAAGGATTTGCTCTTGGCAATTCACCCTTTGAGTATATTAAAGAAGTAGTTGATGGCAAGTCGATTGTATTTTACACAACAAACGGAACCAAGTCTATTGCAAAAGCAAAATATTCTGATAGTCTTATAACCTGTTCATTCCTGAATATTGGGGCAGTTACAAAATATGTTCTATCAACAGGAAACGATATTGAAATAGTCTGTGCCGGAAGAAATAATTATTTTTCCATTGAAGATTCGATATGTGCAGGTATGCTGATCTCTGAAATCAAAAAAAGTTCTGGAAATGTTTTGCTTAATGATTCGGGAATGGCGGCATTTACGCTGTTTGAAAAATATGGAGATAATTTATCAGAAGCACTAAAAAATTCTGATCACGGTAGGATATTAATTGATAACGGCTTTGAAAAAGATATTGATTATTGCTGTCAGAAAGATCTATTTGATATTATTCCGTTTTACAATAACGGAGTGATAAGAAAACAAAAAAATCAGGTTTGAATAAATTTTTATTGAAAATTGAAAAAGAAAAAAAGCACAAAAGATAAAAACGGTAAAAGTTCATCTTCAAAAAACCGATTTGTTTTAACGAAGGAAAACAAACATCAGATACTTGGTATTTTTCTGCTTATCATTTCTGTGATACTTTTTTTAAGTGTCGTTACATTCGACAGAAGCGATGAAGCAAGCCTGACAAACTTGTTTACAGATTTTTTCAAGTCATTCGACCAAAAAATAGATGTTCAGAACTGGCTTGGGGTAATTGGTGCTCACTTTTCAAAATTTCTGGTTAAACAAACATTCGGATATTTTTCAATTACTATTCCACTGGTAATTTTTTTGTGGGGATTATCATTCTTTAAAACTATCGATTTCAAATTCAGACTCCACCTTTCTAACTTTCTTCTTATCAGCTCAATAATAATAGCCTCTTTTTTTGGTGTGCTTCGTAATTATGATTTCCTTACCGATACCTATGAACTATCCGGATTTATCGGAGATCACCTTGGAACATTTTTAAGTGGATTAGCAGGAAGTATAGGAAGTGTTTTAATTCTCATTTTTGCTTTCATCACTTTGCTGATTTTTGCGCTTGATATAAATCTTCAAACTATAATCGGATTTTTCAGAGATATTTTCGCATCATCAGAAACAGAATCTGATAATGAAAGCTTACAGAAGGATGAAACTAAAACAAAAGAAAATCTTGATAAGATTAAAAAATTAAGTGGCGACAAAAAGAAAAAGAAAGAAATTCTTCCCGATGAAGAACTCTCTGCAGAAGAATTGATGGAGAAAGAAGCAGAAGAACAGACCAGGATAAGGATTATCAGAAAAGATGATACTCCTGCAACGGTTGAGCAAAATGAAGTTGTAAAAGATGAAGTTAAAAAAGTCAGTATAGAAAAAACAGGCGAGCTACCGGAGAAAAAAGAAAAAACTGAAACAGTTGAAGAAACTAAACTTCCTAATCAATGGGAAGAAAAAATAGATTACCTAATGCCCGGATTAGAATTGCTTGAAGCATCTCCGGAAGTAAATTATGAAGTTGCCGAAGAGGAACTTACGCGAAATGCCGAACTGCTAAGAGAAAAGCTAAAACTTTTTGATATCGAGATTAAGGATATTTCAGTAACACCAGGTCCGGTAGTAACTTTGTATGAAATTGTTCCTGCACCCGGAGTAAAAATCAGTAAGATTGTTGGATTGGAAAATGATATTGCCCTTGCTCTGGCCGCGCGCGGAATAAGAATCATTGCACCTATTCCAGGTAAAGGTGCCATCGGTGTTGAAATTCCCAACGCCAAAGCTTCAATTGTAAATGCACGTTCTGTTTTAGCACGAATAACAGAAGCTGATATGGAATTGCCAATGGCTTTCGGTAAAACTATCAGCGGTGATGTTTATGTAAGTGATTTAGCTAAGATGCCTCATCTTTTAATTGCAGGCTCAACCGGCTCAGGTAAAAGTGTTGGAATAAATATGATTGTTAGCAGCCTGCTTTATACAAAACATCCCAGCGAAGTTAAATTTGTAATGGTTGATCCAAAAAAAATAGAACTTTCGTTTTATAATAAACTGCGTAAACATTATTTAGCCGTTTCACCGGATCTTGATGAAGAGATAATTACTAATCCGCAGAATGCCGTGCTTGCTTTAAAGAGCGTTGAGTACGAAATGGAAAGACGATATGATAAGCTTGCAAAAGCCGGTGTAAGAAATATTGTTGATTATAATAAAAAAGTGTCTGATCCCAAAACCAAACCACACGATACTGATGTAATAAAACATCACCCAATTCCGTACATAATAGTTATAGTTGATGAGCTTGCTGATTTGATGATAACAGCCGGTAAAGAAGTTGAAGAACCAATTACAAGATTAGCACAGCTTGCCCGCGCTGTGGGAATTCATCTGGTGCTTGCTACTCAACGTCCATCAGTAAATGTTATTACCGGCGTTATTAAAGCTAACTTCAGTTCAAGAATTGCATATCAGGTTGCTACAAAAATTGATTCAAGAACAATTTTAGATATGAACGGTGCAGAACAGCTTCTCGGTCGCGGAGATATGTTGTTTCTTCCTACCGGTTCACCAAAACCAATCAGAATTCAGAATGCCTTCATCTCTACGGATGAAGTTGAAAGAATTACAAATTACGTTTACTCACAACCGGCTTATTCCAAACCATATTTTCTGCCATCTTTATATGATAAGAAAAAAGATGCTGCCGGCGGATTTTTACAAGATCTTGATCCTATGTTTGAAGAGGCTGCAAGAGTTATTGTTCGTCATCAACAAGGCTCAGTCTCACTGTTACAGCGTAGATTAAAACTTGGTTACTCCCGCGCAGCCAGAATTGTTGATCAATTAGAGGAAGCAGGAATTGTCGGTCCAAGTGATGGCAGTAAAGCCAAGACTGTTTTGGTAGAAAACGAAGAGCAGTTGGAAACAATTCTTCGTTCTATTTAGTCAAAACTGTTATCAATATTTTAATAAAGGGTTTTATCGTGAAAATTTTACTTAGTACAATATTTTTATTTTTTACCGCTACACTTTTCCCTCAAAGTGCAGAATCTGTATTAAGTTCATTACAGAACAAATTTAATTCTATAAATGATCTTTCTGCTGACGTTTTACAAAATCTTGATGGGAAGAAAAATGTTACCGGAAAAATGTTTTTTAAAAAGGAAAACAATCTTCGTATCGAATTTCCCAATCAGATTTTGGTTGCTGATGGAAAAACTGCATGGAACTACAACAAGAAAGAAAACAAACTTATAATAAGTGAGTACGAAGAAACCGGCTCGGGCTTGCTATCAATAAATTATTTAGTATATCAATATCCTTCTGAATGCGAATTAACTTTATCTAAAGAAGGTTCAAATGATGTACTCCATCTTAATCCTAAATCAAGAAAAAATAATCCGGGTATCGTTAAGCTTTATATAAATAAAGATAATCTGATTGATAAAGCTGTTATTCAAAAACCCGGCACGGCAAATCTGGAAGTAAAATTTTCAAACTATAAAATCAATCAGAAAATATCTGCTTCACACTTTTCATTTACTGCACCGGAAGGAACAACTGTAATTGACCTCAGAGAATAAAAGTAAATTTAAAAAAGCAGGCGTTCTGATTAACTACGGTTTTTCTGTTATTCTGGCTGTGGTTTTTCTTTACTTTGCATTTTATGATGTAAACTTTTCTGATGTTATTTCAATTGTATCAGGTGCAAATATTCTGTGGGTAATCATTTTTATAATTATTGCTTTTCTGGGTCATTATTTTCGTGCATTAAGATGGAAGTACATTCTGAATTCTGTTAAACCAGATACGTCAATTAAAAATTTATTTGGTGCGTTAATGGTTGGTTATGGAGTAAATTGTGTTACTCCCAAACTTGGTGAAGTTACTAGAGCTGTGCTGCTTGGCAGGTGGGAGGGTTTATCACGCTCATCGATGTTTGGCACTGTTATTTTAGAAAGAATAATTGATATCATATCTTTAGGACTCTCTGTTGTTGTGGCAATATTTTTAACTACCGAAAGTTTATCGGATAAATTTCCCTGGCTCATTACTTCGCTGTACATAATGGCCGGAGCGATTATAGTATCTATTATTTTCCTTTCGCTTATACTTGAGTTAAAAGAAAAATTTTCTAACTTAATTGTTAAAATTCTTGGAAAGATATCTACAAAGCTTGCTGAAAGAGTAGCATATATTTTTAGAATGCTTGCTGAAGGATTTGCAAGTTTAAAAGGAGCAAAAAATTATTTTGGCACCCTATTTTTAACCCTGATAATTATGCTACTGTATGCATTTGGTTCTTATGCTGGATTAAGAATGCTGGACTTGCAAAACATCCAACCGGTTACCTTTTCTATGGGATGGGTAATAATGAGTATAAGTGCAATTGGCGTAATTATTCCAACACCCGGCAGCACTGGTTCATATCACACGCTTGCTAAATCTACTTTGGTTTTAATTTATGGATTTAGTGAAACAATTGGAGCGGCTTATGCATTTTTAACACATATAATTTCTTATATGTTGTTTATCATTACTGCTTTGTTAATGTTTTTTGCACTCAATAAACAAAAAGAAAACATAATTAAAATTGTTGAAACAGAAATAAGGGAATAATGAAAATATTTTATCAAATAATTTTTGTGCTGATATTTTTAAGCACCGCTTTTTCTCAAAAGCAAAATGAAATAAGAGTTTCAATGGGCATTGATTTTATAAGTGTACCGGAACTAAAAGATTATCTGGAAGCTAATTATACAGATAGGCTAAGCGATTTCAGTTCGGCTGTTAATTTTTCAGGATCATACGGAATGATGGTTGGGCAAACCTCTCAATTAGAACTTGAACTAGGCTACTTATTAAACTCTTATAATGCTAATTCAACACTTGGCAATTATGATTTAACTTACTCACTGCTAATGCCATCAGTTTTGTATAATTATGTGATAGCTGGAAATGGCTACAACTTTAAGTTCGGCGGAGGTGCAGGATTAAGATTTTTATCTGTTGACGAAAAACTTCCTTCAGATCCAAACAAGTATAACTTTTCTTCAACTGGATTTGGGATGATTTTGCGGGCAGCAGGAAACACAGCTCTTGCAAAGGATGTCTACGCACACGTTGCTGCAGATATTCGTTATGATGTGATTGGAAAAGCTAATGAAAATTCAGAGCCCAATCACCTCGGTAACGTTAACTTTAGTTCTTTATCTTTCGGAATAAGACTTGGAATGTCATATCAATTTTAAGGAGCCGGTTTGAGTTTAATTGAAGCGATAATTTTGGGAATAATTCAGGGGATTACAGAATTTTTACCAATCAGCAGTACTGGACATCTTACGCTTGCCGGAAAGTTTATGGGTTTAATTTCTGATAAAAATCCTGAGCACTGGACTTCTTTCATTGCTGTTATTCAGCTTGGAACCATGTTATCAATTTTAATTTATTTCTGGAGTGATTTGTGGAAAATTCTTTTGGATTTTCTTGATAATAATTTTAAGAAACGATTAAAATATTCTGAGCAATCAACAAACTCCCGCTTAGGTTGGATGATAATTGCAGGCACTATTCCTATTGTAATTATTGGTTTATTATTTAAAGATGTAATTGAAGGAGCACTAACAAAAAATCTTTATGTAATTAGTGGCAGCCTGATAGTACTTGCAATCATTCTTGCTGTTGCTGAAAAAACTGCAAAGTTTAAAAAAGATATTGAAGACATCACATTATTTGATTCCTTTATGATTGGTATTGCACAAGCAGTTGCTTTAATTCCCGGATCTTCAAGGTCCGGTACTACAATTACGGGAGGATTATTTTTAGGTTTAAAGCGCGATGTAGCCGCACGATTTTCTTTTCTGCTAAGTGTTCCGGCAATACTTGCAAGTGGGGTTCTTCAGTTGTATGAAGCATTAAAATTTATTGATGCGAATCTTACAACTAACCTGATAGTGGCTACAGTATTTTCTGCTATAAGCGGTTACCTTGCCATAGATTTTCTGATTAAGTTCTTAAAAAAGAATTCAACTTTTGTCTTTATTTTTTACAGAATAGTATTGGGAATATTAATTCTAACGTTGCTTTACTTAAATGTAATAAATCCATAGGAGGTTAAATGTTAAGATTATTAAATCTGATAATCATAATCACTTTACTTAGTACCACAATAAATTATTCACAAAAAAAGGAACCTAAAAAAATGACCGATAGCATTACCGTAGCCATAATCAATACAAATATGGGTACGATTGAATTAGAATTATTTGATAAAGAAACTCCAAAGACTGTTGAAAATTTTGTAGGACTTGCTAACAAAGGCTATTACAATGGTGTAATATTTCATAGAGTGATTGATAATTTTATGATTCAGGGCGGTGATCCAACAGGTACAGGAAGGGGTGGAGAAAGTTTATGGGGAAAAAGATTTAATGATGAAATTGTTCCTTCTCTAAAACACAGCGGACCCGGAATCCTTTCTATGGCAAATGCCGGACCTAATACTAACGGAAGCCAATTTTTTATAACCTTAGTTGCAACTCCCTGGTTAGATGGTAAGCATACTGTGTTTGGTAAAGTTATCAACGGGATGGATGTAGTAAATGCAATCGGTAAAGTACCTAAAAATCAAATGGATAGACCGTTAAAAGATGTTGTTATGGAAAGTGTAACAATAGAGAAAAGAGCAACAAAATAAATTTAAACCGCATCCGCAACGATGCGGTTTTTAGTTTATAAAAATGAAGCAGCAGGAATTTTTTTCATCACGGTGGACTTTAATAATCTCAACGCTTGGGATAGCAGTTGGAACAGGAAACATCTGGCGTTTTTCAAGAATTGTTGCTCAAAACGGCGGCGGATCTTTTTTAATTCCCTGGGTTATTTTTTTGCTGCTTTGGTCAGTTCCTCTTATAATTGCTGAGTTTGCAATTGGCAAATCCACACGATTTGGTCCTATTGGCGCCATCAGTAAAACAGCAGGAAGAAAGTTTGGCTGGATGGGTGCTTTTATTGTTTTTGTTTCCACTGCAATAATGTTTTACTACTCTGTAATTACGGGTTGGTGTTTAAGATATTTCATTTCAGCAATTTCAGGAGATCTTTTAACCGCACAAAATCATATGGTTTACTGGAATGATTTTGCAGCAGGTTATCAACCGATTGTATTCCATATTCTTGCTTTAGTGCTTGTCGGCTTTATTGTTATCCGCGGGGTTAGTAAAGGAATTGAAAAAGTTTCAAAGATTTTAGTCCCATCTTTACTTTTAATTCTGATAATTCTTTTTATTCGTGCAATAACTTTGCCAGGCTCGATTGAGGGTATAAAATACTTTTTTACTCCGGATTTAAATATCATTATAGATTATAAAGTCTGGTTAAATGCTCTTACTCAAAATGCATGGGATACAGGCGCAGGGTGGGGACTTATTATGACTTACGCTGTTTACATGAGAAAAAAGGAAGATATCTCCCTGAATGCAGCATTAATTGGTTTTGGAAACAACAGTGTTTCTTTAATTGCCGGAATTACAATATTTTCAACTGTATTTGCTTTAAGCTCTGTAGATGCTATGCAGCAGGTATCGCAATCTGGTCCTGCCAATACCGGCTTAACTTTTATCTACTTGCCTATTTTGTTTTCAAAAATGTCTTCAAGTTTTTTAATAAATACTTTTTTTGCTTCAATATTTTTTCTGGCTCTTTTCTTTGCCGCGGTAACATCTTTAATATCAATGGTGGAATTATCAACAAGAACTTTAATTGATTTTGGGTTTAAAAGACGGAAAGCAATTGCAATCATTATAATTCTCGGGTTTCTTTTTGGTCTTCCTTCAGCAATCGATTTAAAATTTTTAGCAAATCAGGATTGGGTTTGGGGCGTAGGGCTAATTCTAAGCGGTGCTTTTATCTCTTTTGCCATAATCAAATATGGCGTTAATAAATTCAGAGAAGAAGTAATTAACGGTTATGGCAGCGACGTTAAAATTGGTAAGTGGTATAATTTTATCGTAGGTATTGCAATTCCAATTCAGGTGATTGTATTACTTTTCTGGTGGCTTTATTCATCGATATCCTGGGATGCAGAGTGGTGGAATCCTTTTCATTCAGAAAATTTTGGAACAGTAATTTTTCAGTGGGCTGTTGTGATAATTATTTTTATATCTTTGAATAAACTTTTTGTAAACAAAACATTAAAAGAAAATTAGTTGGAAATTAAAACTATCATAACCATTATTTTTGTGCTCAGCATTGTCTGGGGAGGATTGATAGTGTTTATTCGTAAAGCTTATAAATATGAGAATCTGAAAAGGCAAAATGGCCAGGAGTAAAGTAACATCAATTTTAGAGATTGAAAAGCAGTTAAAACAAAAAAAACTTTTACCTGTTTATTATCTTTTTGGAGAAGACTCATACAATATTGATTCTGCGGTACAATCTATTACCAAATATGTAAATCAGTTTATCGTTTCAGATTTTGATAAAGAAACTTATTATGGTGAAACACAATCTTTTTCAGCTCTATTAAGTGCAGCCTTAACATTTCCATTTGGTTCTGAAAAAAAACTTTTGGTATTAAAGCAAGCCGAAAAACCAAAAGATAAAAAAGAGTTAATAAACTATTTAAAGTCACCAAGTGAATTTTCTGTAATTATTTTTATTCATGACGGTGAAATTTCAAGTTTAGATACCGAGCCTTACAAATCACTGGATAAAGCCGGATTTCTTTTTGAAGCTAAAGAGTTAAAGGGAAACAACCTGATTGAATGGCTCATTAAAAAAGTTGAGAACAGCGGAAAAGCACTTTCGTATGAAAACGCTCAGCTTCTTACTGATATTGCAGGGGATAACAGGAATGTTTTGGAATCACAGCTTGAAAAAATTTTCCTTTTTCTTGGCGATCAGAAAGAAATTACAATAGATAGTGTCCGCTCACTTTCAACTTCATTAAAAGAATACACCATTTTTGATTTACAAAACCAGATCGGTAAAAAAAATAAAGCCGGTGCTTTAAAGGTGCTTAACAATCTGCTTAAAAATGGAATGGAAGCCCCTCAAATTATTTTTATGCTTAATAAATATTTTACAAGTCTTGCGCGCTTAAACGAACTTATGAATCAAAAGATGAATGATTTCCAAGTTGCCAGAATAATTGGCACCCATCAATACTATCTCAAAGATTATCAGGCAGCAAGAAAAATTTATAACGATAAAAATCTGACGGCTGCATTTGCAGCACTTTTAAAAGCTGATATTACACTTAAAACAACTTCTTTGGATCAATTTTCATTATTAAGTATTCTAATCGCAGAGATTATCCCTGATTAATTCCGGATTTAACATCAAAAAACAGTAAATTTTTGTAATTTTTAACCAACAATTGAAACAAATATCTAACAAATAAAGTAAAAGTCTGGTGCCGGATAAAAATTTTTATGAACTTAGTGATGAAGAGCTGATTCTGGAATTCCAGCAGAATAATGAAGAAAAGGCTTTTGAAATTCTTGTTCAAAGATTTAAGAATCCTTTAACAAACTATGTTTACAGATTTCTTGGTGATTATGATTCTTGTGTGGATGTTGTACAGGAGGCATTCATAAAAGTTTACAGATATAAAGATAATTACAGTTCTGTTGCAAAGTTTTCTACATGGATTTATACGATTGCAGGAAACCTTGCAAGAACAGAATATCAGAGAAGGCGAAGAAAAAATTTCTTTTCAATTAACAATTTTGGTGAGGAAGAAAAATCATTTGATATTCCGGATAACTCATACAGACCTGATGATGCAACTGATTCAAATATAAAAAATGAAATTATTCAAAAAGCTTTGCTAAAAGTTAAAGACACATATCGTGAAGCAGTTATTTTAAGAGATATCCAGGATTTATCTTATGAGGAGATAGCAGAGATCTTAAAAATTGAAGTAGGAACCGTTAAATCAAGAATAAACAGAGGAAGAACTGCATTACAGAAATATCTTAAAGATATTTACAATGATTAGGTTATAAAATGAACAACGAAGAAAAAAATAAAAGGCTAATAGATGATTTAAAAAATCTTCCAAAGGTAGATGCGCCATCTGATTTCGAATCTCAACTTTGGAGAAAAATTAATTCATCCGGGAAGGAAGAGATAGAAAGCTTCTGGGATAAACTTTTCTCTCCTGGTAAATTATTTCCCGGAGCAATTGCTGTAGCAACTGCGATAATAATATTCTTTATTATAGATACCAGTCCTGAAGAGTTGGAAGATCCTCTTAATTTAGAACCAAGAGTAAGAGAGGATTTAATAATACTGGATGAATACAGTAAGCCGGAAGCAATTGTAAATCAAAAACTGGAAGAAAAAAAAGAAACCAAATCTGAGAGAATGAAAAAGGATATGCCTGTTGAACAACCGCAAGCTCAGACGATGGAATCTGCTGAAGGTCGTAGTTTGTCCAAGTCGCAAAGTGATCTTTCAACCGAATTAGAAAAAGAAATTGCACAGGTTCCCGCTGCAGAGAGTCTTAAAACAGAACAATCACAAACATTAGGTGGTACAGTTAGTCCGGCTCCCGTTTCGGTATCGTCTAACGAAATAAAAAAGGATAATCTTAACTTTATGCAGATAAATTTATCTGTAAAAGAAAGGCAGCAGGTTGAGCAATTGAAACAGCGCATGCAAGCCACAGAAAGGGCTAAATCCGAATAAAAAAAGCATTTTTAGAACCTTAACTCTTATTGGATAATACTTCTAAAACGCCTATATTTACCGCCACGATTTTAGAATTAAAAAAATTTAGGATAGTTATGAAAAAAGGAATTCACCCTGATTACAGACCAGTAGTTTTTCAAGATGCATCTTGCGATTTTGCAATCTTAACAAGGTCTACTATTAAAACCAACGATACGATTAAATGGACCGATGGCAACACTTATCCTCTTGTAAAATTAGAAATCTCAAGTGGCTCTCATCCATTTTTTACAGGCAAACAAAAATTGGTTGATACTGCCGGTAGAGTTGAAAAGTTCAATAAAAAGTATAGCAAAAAAAATTAGACTAAAATTAGCTTATGGTTTTAGCCCCGATAAAAAGGGGCTTTTTTATTTTTGCTTTTTAAAAGTAAATTGATCCCAGTAAAAAGATTTTTAAGATGAATAAAAAATTAAGAATTATTGTTCTGTCATTAATTGCTTTGATTTTAATCGCAATTATTTTTCTTCCTAAAATATTCTCATCAAACACATCCGGACCTGAAAATACCTCAATGAGCAGAGCCGAAACTGTAACTGTTAAAGCTCACATTGTAAATTATGAAACTTTGAACAACCGTGTGTTTGCCACGGGAACTATCCTTGCAAATGAAGAAGTTGAATTAAGAAGCGAAGTATCCGGCAAGATTACCCAAATATTATTTAAAGAGGGATCGTTTGTTAACAAAGGTGATTTACTTGTTAAAATAAACGATGCTGATTTACAGGCACAGCTTAGAAGGGCAGAAACAAAAGTTAAACTTTCCAGAGATAAAGAATTCCGTCAGAGACAGCTACGCGAGGGTAACTTAATTAGTCAGGAAGAATATGATAACACAGTATCTGAGCTTAATGTTAACATTGCTGATTATGAACTAATCAAAGCTCAAATAGATAAAACAGAGATTCGTGCACCATTTAGTGGAATAATAGGCCTTCGCTCCGTTAGTGAAGGAAGTTTTGTTACTACATCAAACGTAATTGCCCGATTACAAAATCTTAGCACTTTAAAGATTGATTTCTCAATCCCCGAAAGATATTCTTCAGTTGTAAATGTTGGTGATGAGTTGGAATTTAAGATCAGTGGAAGTTCTAATCTTTATAAAGCAAAAGTTTATGCTATAGAACCTAAAATCGATCCCACGACAAGAACATTGCAAATCAGAGCCATATGCAGTGCATATAACAGGGAGTTGGTAGCTGGCGCGTTTGCTAATGTTGAACTGAAATTAAAAGAAATTAATAATGCTATTTTAATTCCAACGGTGTCTATTGTGCCCGAAATGAAAGGGCAAAGAGTTTACATCGTAAAAAACGGAGTAGTTGTTCCGCAGCCTGTTGAAATTGGAATCAGGGGCGAAACCCGTGTACAGGTTTTGTCCGGATTAAGTGTAGGGGATACTGTAATTACATCCGGAATTCTGTTATTGAGACCGGGCTTAAAAGTGAAAATTTCAGAATTCAATTAAGTTTTATAAATGAGTTTATCATCCGTAAGCATACAACGTCCGGTTCTTGCTATTGTAATGTCAATCACTATTGTGGTATTTGGCATCCTTGGATATACCTATCTTGGTGTCCGTGAATTTCCCTCTGTTGATCCACCAATAATTACAGTATCAACAAGCTATGTTGGAGCAAATGCTGATGTAATTGAAAGTCAGATTACAGAGCCGCTTGAAGAATCAATAAATGGGATTGCAGGCATACAGTCGCTCACTTCTGTCAGTCGTGATGGAAGAAGCACAATTACAGTTGAGTTTAGTATCGATGTTGATCTTGAAGCTGCCGCAAATGATGTTCGCGACAGAGTTTCGCGTGCATTATCAACACTTCCGCCGGATATTGATATGCCTATCGTTGCAAAAGCAGATGCAGATGCGACACCAATAGTTTTTCTTAATGTTAAGAGCGATACAAGAAACTTGCTTGAACTCTCTGAAATAGCTAATAATGTTTTCAAAGAAAGATTTCAGACAATAAATGGAGTAAGCAGCGTTCAGATTTGGGGAGAAAAAAAATATTCGATGCGATTATGGTTAGATCCTGCCAAGCTTGCTGCATTTCAGCTTTCCCCTGTTGATGTAAGGAATGCTCTAAACAGAGAAAACGTTGAACTGCCTTCGGGTAGAATTGAAGGTGATGACACCGAACTTTCAATTAGAACAATCGGAAGGTTGGAAACCGAAGAAGAGTTTAATGATCTGATTGTTAAAGAGTCTGCAGGCAGAATTGTCAGAATCAGAGATATCGGAAGATCACAGCTTGCACCAGAAAATGAGCGCACAATATTAAAGCGTGATGGAATTCCGATGGTTGGGGTTGTACTAATTGCACAAGCAGGTGCAAATAACATTGCCATTGCAGATGAATTTTATAAAAGACTTGAACAACTTAAAAAATCTTTGCCTGCAGATATAGAAACAGGAATCGGTTTTGATGTTACCACTTATATCCGTGAATCCATTAAAGAAGTAGAACAGACTATTCTAGTTGCATTCGGATTAGTTGTGTTGATTATATTTTTGTTTTTGAGGGACTGGAGAACAACAATTATCCCGGTAATAGTTATTCCAATTTCATTAATTGGATCATTCTTTATTATGTACATCGCAGATTTTTCAATAAATGTATTAACCTTGCTTGGGATTGTTCTTGCCATCGGATTGGTTGTGGATGATGCAATTGTAGTTTTGGAAAACATCTACAAAAAGATTGAAAACAAAATGGATCCGGTTGAAGCGGGAAGAAAAGGATCAGCTGAAATCTTTTTTGCCGTTATCTCAACAACAGTTGCTCTTGCATCTGTTTTCATTCCCGTGATCTTTCTTCAGGGATTAACTGGCAGATTATTCAGAGAATTTGGAATTGTAGTTGCTGGTGCTGTAATTATTTCTTCTTTTGTGGCGCTTACATTAACACCAATGTTAAGCACTAAAATTTTGAAGAGACGCGAAAAACATAACTGGTTCTATAATCTTACAGAACCATTTTTTATAAAGATGAATAATACTTATAAAAAACATCTTACCAGTTTTGTAAAACGCAGATGGTTAGTATTTCCTGCTATACTTATAACAATAGTGTTAATCTATTTGTTGTTTGCTGCAGTAAAAACAGAGTTGGCTCCTCTTGAGGACCGCAGCCGTCTCTCAATAAATGCAACTGCACCAGAAGGAGCCACATTTGAATATATGGACAGATACGTTGATGAAGTAGTTGACATGCTTGTACAAAATGTTCCGGAAAAAGAAGGAATAATTTCAGTAACCTCGCCGGGATTTGGTGCGGCAAGTTCTGTAAACACAGCCTTCATCAATTTAATTTTAAAACCACCGGATCAAAGAGAACGATCTCAACAACAAATTGCGGATGATCTAACTCCGCTTCTTAGCAAATTTACCGGTGCACGGACATTCGTAACGCAGCAGCAAACAATTGGCGGCGGAAGACGCGGTGGTTTGCCTGTTCAGTTTGTTTTACAGGCTCCGGATTTTAAAGCACTTGAAGAATATCTGCCAAAATTTTTAGATGAAGCCAGAAAATCTCCGCTTTACACTATTGTTGATGTTAACCTTAAGTTTAATAAACCTGAACTCAAACTTTCAATAGACAGACAAAAAGCAAGAGCACTCGGAGTATCAACAATCGATATTGCCCAAACCATTCAGGCTGCGTTTAGCGGACAGAGATTTGGATTCTTTATTAAAGGTGGAAAACAATATCAGGTAATCGGACAGTTTGCCCGTGAAAACAGAGATGCGCCAATTGATCTTAAATCTACATATGTTAAAAATAACCGTGGGGAACTAATTCAATTGGATAATGTGGTCTTTACAGAAGAACAAAGTGCTCCACCTCAGCTTTTCAGATATAATCGTTATGTGTCTGCAACCGTATCTGCTGGTTTAGCCCCGGGCAGAACACTTGGCGAAGGTATTAACGAAATGTATAATATTGCCGAAAAAGTGTTGGATGAAAAATTTGCAACTGCTCTTACGGGTACATCTAAAGATTTTCAGGAAAGCTCATCAAGTTTATTATTTGCTTTTATACTTGCACTTGGATTGATTTATCTTGTTCTCGCTGCTCAGTTCGAAAGCTTTCGCGATCCGTTTATAATTTTATTTACTGTTCCCCTCGCCATTGCCGGAGCATTGCTATCACTTTGGTATTTCGATCAGACGTTAAACATCTTTAGTGAAATAGGAATAATTATGCTGATCGGATTGGTTACCAAAAACGGAATTCTTATTGTTGAGTTTGCAAATCAGCGTAAGGCTGCAGGGCTTTCTAAAATTGATGCAGTTATTGAAGCCGCAACTTTAAGATTAAGACCCATTCTTATGACGAGTTTATCTACAGTTCTTGGAATACTGCCTATTGCCCTTGCCCTTGGTGCCGGCTCTGAAAGCAGAGTTTCTATGGGTATTGCTGTTATCGGCGGACTGATATTTTCAACATTTCTTACTCTGCTTATTATTCCCGCAATGTATTCATACCTATCAAGAAAAACTGCTTCTGTTAGTAATGTAACCGAGTGATTATTACTTACTTAGTTAGAGAATCTTAACTTAAAAAGTGTTAAATTTTATAACACATTTTAACAGGATTTTAATGCAGCTTTGCATTTTTGAGGATATCAACTACAGTAATTTTGAACCAATGGTCTTTTCACGACCTGTGTACGATCTGGTTTGTGGAATTGATTCTCTGAAGAATAAAATTATTCGTAGTTACAAAAATACCCGAGTTTCTCTCCATTGTCGCCCCTACCTTGCTGATAGTATTAGAAGAGATAACCCCGGATTTGAAATAAACAAAATTTCTGATGATCAGTGCTTGTTTATAAATGGCAGAATAGTAGCCCCTTCAAATATTGCTGATTTATTACCACTTGCTTTTGCCGAAGATAAAGTAATTGTAAACGGGGAAACAGTTATTGCTGCATATCTATCCGGAGAAAATTTGGATTACAAAAAAAATCATCTTAACGATCTTTTCTCAGTTGACGATTTTAATGGTTTACCGGTAAAAATTCTCGATTTAAAGTGTGCAAATTATTTATGGGATTTAATTAGTTATAACAGCAATCAAATTCAAGAAGATTTTCTTCAGCTTTATCTGAGAAGTGGAAAACAAAATTTTATAAATACAGTTAATAGTTCAGTTCATTTGTTGAATCAGCAACAGATATTTATAGGACAAGATGTTACTTTAAAACCTGGTGCTGTGCTGGATGCGAGCAATGGACCTGTTATTATTGATA
>FWPV01006270.1_pt1 | contig 19188 bp, 13 predicted proteins | sample 2228371 | NCBI WGS metagenome assembly FWPV01 (sample SAMEA103939776, study PRJEB20133) | metagenome
CCGCGCTTTCCGCCACCAGCGTCGCTGCGTTGCTGTGCGCCGCTCGAGGCCGGAAGATCGGAATGGTCAGCAGCGTACCGATGCGCTGGCCGTTGTCGAAGACGGGTTCCAGCCATTCCGGGGCGATCCACCCTTGAAGTCCGGCCGGAAGGCCGTCATCGGTGGCATGACCGAGCGAGATCGAAGCGATATCCAGCCTGCGCGAGCCGATACGACCCACTGCGAGTTGATTGAGTGCTTCTTCGGCCCGTTCATTGGTCTTGACCGGATTGCCGCGGCGATCGAAAACCACCACACCGTCACCACTGGAATGCGTCAGTCGGTGCATGCAGCGCTCAAGAAGACGGAAACGGATACCCATTTCATGCTTGGCCAGACGTCCCTCGATCTTGCTGGCTGTCGCCACCACCAGCGCGAGGCTGTGGCGGTTATAGGTCTGGTGCAGTCCGGACACGTCGATTGCGCCAAGCACCGAGCTGTCGTAGGGGTCAAGAATGACGGTCGACGAACAGGTCCAGCGCTTGATGCCCGCGCAGTAATGCTCGGCTGAGTGGATCTGAACCGGATGACGCACGGCGATTGCCGTGCCGATTGCGTTGGTGCCACAGGCTGTTTCGCTCCAGCTTGCGCCGGGCGTCATGTTCATGCTTTCGCCTTCTTCGCGCGTCGCATGGTCGCCTTCGAGGCTGAGGATGGTACCGCTGTGGTCCGTAAGCACCATGATGGTGCCTGTTTCGGCCAGAAAATCACGCGCCATCGCCATGACAGGCGTGCTGGCGCTGAGCAGATCACCGTGCTTCTGCTGCAGGGAATAGAGCGAGTTCTCGCTCAGGGGGGGCGGCGCCTGGTACTTGCTGGGATCAACATGCGCATTCAGACAACGGCGCCAGGAATCGTCGATCAGCCTGCGCAGCGCATCGGAACTGCACTCCTCTCCGTTGAGCACACGCTCCCAGTGCTTCATGACGTCCCGGTCACGCTCGGGGCGGGAAAACATCTGGCTTTGATCGTCGTCCCTTACATCCATGGCCACCTCCTTTTTTGCACGGAGGCAGACGAATGCCCGGTACGCCACAACATCGCGTTGCGAAGCACGGGGTCCGACTCCTCCAGGACCCGCGTAGCGATGTACTTCGAGGTACACCGTCTCGCGGGCTGAATTGAAACCTGCTGCGCCGACGAAAGCGATTTCGCCGGAAGTACTGAAGCGATCGATACGCGCGCCGTAGCTGGCGATAAATCGCTGGCGTATCCGAAACTTACGTAAAGCTTACTCCTGCCACAACTCAAGCGCCACTGCCGTGGCTTCACCGCCACCGATGCACAAGCTTGCCACACCGCGACGGCCGCCTGCACGGCGCAGTGCACCAAGCAGGGTCACGATCAGGCGCGCTCCGGTTGCGCCGATCGGGTGACCCATCGCGCAGGCACCACCGTGGGGATTCACCTGATCCGCATCCAGACCGAGGTCGCGTATCGCGGCGAGGGTCACCACTGCAAACGCTTCGTTGATTTCAAAAAGATCGACATCGGCCATCTTCCAGCCGCTGCGTTCGACCGCACTCCGGATCGAAAACGCGGGCGCCATCGGGAAACGTCGCGGCTCACCCGCATAGGACGCATGGGCGGCGATACGGGCGAGCGGTGTCAGACCGAGGGCCGCCGCACGCGAGGCGCGCATCATCAGCACGACGGCGGCACCATCCGAGATCGAACTCGAATTCGCGGCCGTCACCGTTCCATCCGCCTTGAACGCAGGCTTGAGTGCGGGAATCTTTTCCGGTTTGGCCGACTGCGGCTGCTCATCGCGCGAGATGACGGTCGGCGAAGCGCCACGCCCTTTGCCGGCAACCGTTACCGGCGCGATTTCCCAATCAAAGGCGCCGCTTGCGGTGGCGTCGCGCGAACGCGTCAGCGAGCGCAGAGCCCAGGCATCCTGGTCCGCTCGCGAGAAGCCGTATTCCTCGGCACATTGTTCGGCGAAGACACCCATCAACGAACCGCGGTCGTTGTATGCGTCTTCAAGCCCGTCGAAAAACATGTGGTCGATAACCCGATCATGGCCGAGCCGGTAGCCGCCGCGCGCACGCGCGAGCAGGTAAGGCGCATTGCTCATCGATTCCATGCCGCCCGCAGCAACGATGCCTGCGGAGCCGGCGACGATCGAATCATGCGCCAGCATGACCGCCTTCATGCCTGAGCCGCACACCTTGCTGACCGTCGTGCAAGCGGTCGAATACGGGAGGCCGGCGCCCAGGGCTGCCTGCCGGGCCGGCGCCTGTCCAAGACCTGCTGGCAGTACGCAGCCCATGTAGGCCTCATCGATGTCCGTCGCCTGGACGCCTGCTTGCTGCACTGCAGCAGCGAGCGCGATCGAACCCAGTTGCGGGGCCGTGAGGGAGGACAATTCGCCCAGGAAGCCGCCAAGTGGAGTACGGCGAGCCGCTACGATGACAACAGGATCCTGGGACGAATTCAAATCACGCTCCTGATAGGATTGCGCCAAACCATGTCTCGGGACACGCGCCGCGCGATGCTGCTTTCCGCAACACCCCTTCGCCCGCTCGAAGCCCCGCATCAAAAATCGATGTCACAAAGTGGATTCCCCGAACATCGACCACGGTAAAGCACGATGCTTCCATGTGTTCGATATTAGGACGCACCAAATTCGGACAGTCAAGCCCACGCGTTGCGCAAGCTGAGCACTTCGTCAATGGACCGTGGATCTTCCATGCAGGAAAGGTCGCCGATGGGTCGCCCGATGTAGGCGCTGCGCAGCACTCTGCGCAGTACCTTGCCGTTGCGCATTTTCGGAATCTGGCCGAGGACATGTATGCGTGCAGGACGAAAAGGCTTTCCCAGCAACCGTGTCACGTGATCGGACAGTTCGGACTCCCATACACTCCACCCCGTATCGGAATCCGTACGCGCGTCATGCAGGCGGACGAAGCACACGACGGCCTCCCCCTTCACGGCGTCGGGAACGCCCACCGCAACCGCTTCGGCGACCAGGGGATGGGACACGAGCGCCGATTCGAACTCGATCGGGCCGAGTCGCTTGCCGGCCACGCGGATCGTGTCATCGCTGCGACCATGTACGAACCAGTAGCCATCGCTGTCCATGCTGGCCCAATCGCCATGCAGCCAGGCGTCCGGGAGGCGCGACCAGTATGTTTCCTCGTAGCGAGCACAGTCCTTCCAGAAACCGCGCGCCATGCCGGGCCAGGGCTGTCGAACGACCAGTTCGCCGACGCTCCCGCGGACCGGCCGCCCCGCGGCGTCGACAATGTCCGCTGCCATGCCGGGCACCGGTCCATTGAACCCGCATGCCACCTGGGGCAACCCCGGGAAGCAGGTCAGTATTCCGCCGCCGACTTCCGTACCACCCGAATAGTTGATGATGGGCCGCCTGCGTTTGCCGACGGTTTCGAACAACCACAGCCAGGGCGTCTCATTCCATGCTTCGCCCGTCGATCCGAAGACCTTCAGCGTATCGAGCATGCCGGGCAGCGGCACCGCGTCGTGACTGCCCATGAGGCTGCGCACGAGACTGGGCGAAAAACCAAGGTGCGTCACACCGTGAGCCTTGACGACACGCCACAGCCGACCGGGGTCGGGATGGTCAGGGGGCGCTTCGCACAACACGATGGTGCTGCCCAGCATCAGGCCGCCGAACACCATCCAGGGTCCCATCAGCCAGCCCATGTCGGTCACCCACATCAGGGTGTCGTCGGCCTTCAGATCAAACGCCATCGCAAGATCCTGCGCTGCCTTGACCGGAAATCCGGCGTGGGTGTGAATGACAGCCCGGGGTTGCCCTGCCGTGCCCGAGGTGTAGATCAGCAACAGGGTCTGATCCGGTGGAAAGGTCTGCACAGCCGCCGCGTGAGGCGGCAGCGACTTCAGTGCTTCATACCCAAGTACGTCAAAGTCGAGCGCGTCCGGGTCACATCGAACTGCTGCGGGCGACGACTTCCGTTCCACGACGATGACATGGCGGATCGACGTGCATTGAGACGCAGCGCTCAAGGCATCGGAAAGCATGCGTATCGACTGGCCGCGCCGGTCATGGCTGTTCGCACAGATCAGCACCGTAGCCCCCGCATCCGCCAGACATCCGGCCACGGCATCGGACGAAAGGCCTGAAAAAAGCGGGACCGACACGACCCCGATGCTGGCTGCAGCAAGCATGACGACTGCAGCTTCCGGAATCATCGGGAGGTAGATTGCCAGGCGGTCGCCGGCGCCCATGCCGATGGCGAGCAGTCCGGACGCAACACGGGCCACTTCATCTGCAAGATCACCGTAACTCAGGCTGCGGCATTCCCCCGCATCACCTTCCCAGCGGATCGCGATCTTTTCTCTGTTTCGCCTGGCGTGCTTGCCGACGAGATTGTCGACCAGAGCCAGTCGTCCGCCGACGAACCAGTCCGGCCACATGATTCCCCCCGACAGATCGAGCGTCTGCCGATACGGGACCTGCCATTCCAGGCCGATGTCCTGCAACACCCGATCCCAGAACGTGGCGGGATCGCGTTCCGAGTCTTCCTGCAATTGATCCAGCGTTCCATATCCATGACGTTCGATGAACTGGGCAAGCCGGGTACCCTTCCATTCGTAATCAGAGGGCGTGAATACCTTCATTGTTGAACCTTGTGACCATGCAATCACGCAAACGTGGGTTCCTGCTCACTACTTCTTGATCTCCGCCGGACATGAGAAAAAAGCCCGACCCCGCTGAATGCGGGGGCGGGCGAACATGCCGGGAGGAGGTACCAGCAATACTTGCAAAAGAACTTACTTGCCGGTTGCGACTTCTTCCAGCACGTTGAGCGACACGTCGGTTTCCTTGACGCCGGCCGGATTGGACTTCATGTTCGACGACCAGTTGGTGGCGTGGCCACGCTTGACGTCGATGATGTGTCCGATCACGGGCATGACCGCCTTGTAGCCGTCGTCGCCGGTATCAGGCCGGTTCTGGAAAATGAACATCTTCCAGAACTCACCCTTGCGGTCGAGCGCGAAGCCGAGGTACGGACGCGGGAAGTCCACTTCCATGTACACGGTCTTCTTGCTGTACGGGTGCTCGTCAGGGCACACGCCTTCGACCACATACACTTCACGCGGCTCCCAGCCGATGTCCGGCGCGGGGTTGAAGTGCGGCGGGATTTCGATGCCGATGCGCGGGAAGCGCTTGGCCGGCTCGGTGTAGGGCTGCTTCACGTCCACGCTGATTTCCGGGCTGTGCGCGATGGCCAGCACCCAGCGCTTCTCGATCAGCTTGTTCGACACATACTTGGTCGGTGCGGCATCCCAGATGTCCCAGTCGTCATACAGCTGGTCGGTGCCACCGATCGGGTCCATCCATGCACCGCCCGACAGGCGACGCACGCGACGCACGGACTTCAGGTAGGCGTAGGAGTCATCCGGCACCTTCGAGTCAGCCTGGTTGTAGCGGACCGAGAACAGGCCCAGACCGCGGATGTCCTGTGGGTAGGTGGCCACGAAGTAGGTCTTCTGCGAAATGTCGCCCTTGCCGACGGTGATCGGGCCCCCGTCGAGGCGACCTTCCATGTAGTAGCGACGCGACTGGAAGGCCTGCACCCGCTCGTAACCCTTCTTCGCATCCAGGAAGGCCCAGGCGATGTCGCGCAGGTCCATCGTGGCGCCGTAGGTGGCGGCACGCAGGTTCCAGATCACCTTGTCGCCGGCGTGCGGGTCATCCATCTTGATGGTTTCCGGCGGGAACAGCATGCCGGCTTCCCATCCCGACACCGTACGGTCAGCCGGGTTGAACTTGACGTTGTTGATGTTCTTCTTCGACCATTCAACGTACTTCGGATCCATCTCGATCTTCTTCGAGTTCGCGAGCTTGATGGTCGTGTTGTAGTTCTTGATCATCCACTCGAGCTTTTCCGGGACCATGCTGGCGATGGTCTTGTTCTCGAAGGTGTCGTTCTTGATGCTGTCGTAGTTTTCCTTGTTGATCACGAAGCCTGCGGCCAGTTCCTTTGCAAAGGCCTGACCGGCGCCTGCTGCGAGCATCAGCGCGATCGCGCCGGCGACGCCGGTGCGGGCAAGGTTGCTACGGGATTGGGTACTCATCTTCATCATGTCTTCTTTCCTTTGATCAGAACTGACGGGTCACACGAAGCACGAGCTGGCTGGCGCGGCTGAAGTAGCCGAACAGCTGAGACTCGCCACCGCTGAACTGCTGACGATTGCTCTTGCCGCCATCCCAGAAAATATCCGCTTCAGCCTTGGCCACCCACTTGTCGTCGAACACGACCGACAGGCTGGGGATTGCGAAGCCACCACCGTTGGACAGATCGAAGCCCACAGCAAAACCCGGGTTGATCGTGTCGTTCTTGTAGTTCAGGCCGGTAAACAACGTCAGGATGGTGTTGTGCTCGTTCAACGGCGTGCCATAGGCAAACAGGCGAACAAGCTGTTCGTTGCCGTCATAGTTCAGCACTTGCGTGTTGAACAGCTGGATCGACGAGAACGACGGGCGCGACGTGCCGAGCAGGTCCTGGAAGTTCAGGTCCTTGTCGATACGAAGCATCGTGCGCAAGGTGTCTTTCTTTACGATTTCGCAAAGACCGAGACCTGCGGTACACACACCGCCACCACGCGTGATGTAGTTGCCTTCACCGAAACCGCCCACGCCAGCGTTGTACGGCTGGTCCTTGGTGTAGGCCACTTCAGCGCTCAGAACCGCATCGAGCGTTTCGCTGTATCCGCTGACCGTGACACCCAGAACGTCGATCTTCGGGTTGATGCGCTGGAACAGCTGTTCGTTGCTCGTGACGCCCTGATGTGCAACTGCACCGAACAGCGACGGCACAACACCTGCGCTCGCAACTGGATCGGCGGCAAAGGTCGTCAGGTAGGCAATGGAGTAGTTCAGGCCGTACGCCTCACCATTCCAGCGGATACCGCCCGTCACGTCATCCTTGTCACCATCCTTGTGATCGCAGTTCTTGCTCGTGCCCGAGCTCAGGTCAAACCCGCGATACGGCTGGAAAAACCAGCGGCCGCCATTGATGTCGTAGGTGTTGCCGATGTCTTCGCAACGATCCCAGCCCGGACGGATGTAGGCCGCGATCAGGCCCTTCGCTTCAGGGATGCGGATCTTGGTCGACAGCAGAATCAACGGCTTGCGCCATTCTTCGTTCTCGCCTTCGAAGAACAGGCGCCAGCTGTAGTCGTAACCATGCACCAGGTCCATCGCCTGGAAGAAGTCGGACTCACCCCAGACCAGCTGCTGCTTACCGAACTTCACGGTGACGCGCTCACCGATCGGCACTTCAGCCCAGAACTCGCGAATTTCGCCGTTGTTGTAATTCTCGGTGATGCTCTTGGAGTCACGATTGCTGTTTACACCGAATGCATTCGCCGAACCGTCAGCACGCAGCTCTTCCAGATCCGACAGATAGTTGGTCTTGTATTCGCGATCCAGACGACCGATGGCCTTCCACTTCACCGGGCCGGTCTTCACGTCGAGGTCAAGCAGCAAGGAACCACGCAGCATCGAAAGCTTGCCGAAGCTGTCCTTGCCAACCCGGCTCAGCTCGGGTTGATCTTCCAGGTTCATCGAAGCCCAGGCGCGCACATAGCCGCTCAGTGCCCAGGTGAAGTCGTCACGACCCGCCCATGTTCCTTCGAGGCCAGCGGCATTCGCGACGGGCATACCCATACCGGCCAGCACAGCTGCAACAGCCAGACCCGGTCCGGTCTGCCTGAAGATTTTGCTTCTTCTCATGTCTCCATTCCCTCCGTTTTGGCACTACCCATGAGCCATCTGCTCACGCCCGGCATCGTGTGATGCCGGGCGAGGCAAGCGACCCTCACACAACTACTGCAGATCCCTCGGCGCGCTCGATCGGGCGCTCTTTGCTCCCCACGACGAACGTGGGGCGGAACACATATACGATTGCCGGCATGATGAACAACGCGCTGAAGGCCGAGATGAAGAGCCACAGAGCGATCAGCAAGCCCATGTCTGCCTGAAGCCGGAGCGACGAGAAGCTCCACAGACCCACGCTGGTAATCAGCGTCAGCGCCGTCAGCAACACACCACGCCCCTGGCTGGTCAGACAGTTCAGGATGGCCTTCTCGACGTTGTCGTGCAGGTGCAGTTCTTCGCGGATGCCATCGACGATGTAGAAGGTGTAGTCCACCCCCAGACCGATACCGAGTGCCACGACCGGCAAGGTATTGATGTTCATCCCGATTTCGTTGTATGCCATGTAGCTGAACGTGATCGTGTTCGACAGCATCACCGGGATCATGAAGAACACCCCCGCGACCATCGAATGGAAGGTCACCGTGCAGCACACGACGAGCACCAGCAGCGCAAGCGCGATGGCTTCGATCTGGCCCGCGAGAATCACCTCATTCACCGCGGCCAGCACGCCGACCAGACCACCTGCAAGCAGGTATTCGGCGTTTTCGATCGGGTTCTGCTTGACGTAATCCTGCACACGCGCCACGGCGGTACGGATCGTCTCACCCTGGTGATCGCGGAAGAACAGCGTCACTGCCCCGTTCAACGCATCGCTGTCGGCGTAGCGATCCATGTCACCCGGGTCGGAGCCCGACACGAACATGTAGGTCAGCTCACCGTTCTCGCCTGCATCGTTGCCAAGCTCGCCGTACATCGGATTGCCTTCGCGCAGGACGCGACGCACCTGAGGCAGGATGTCAGCCAGTGAAATGCTGCCGCCGACTTCAGGCTGGGCTTCCATGTAGCGCTGGAAGTTGGCCATGCTCTGCAGCACTTCCGGCTCGCGCAACGAACCCTTTTCCTTGCCCGCGACCACGACGAACATGCGGTCCGAGCCCTGGAACTGGCGGTTGATGTCCGCTGCATCGGTGTTGTACTGCGAATCCGGCCAGAGAATCGGCGAGCCCGGATTCGCGTCACCCACCTTCAGGTTGAACGAATACCAGAACGACACCGCAAACACCGCCAATGCCACGCCCAGCACGACGAAACGTGCCTTCGTGACCACGATGCTGGAAGCAAGATTGAGAATGACCATCAACAGCGGCCGGATATTGATCGGATGCACGAAGCGGTGACTGTAGGAACCGTCGGCGTTCTTGCGCGGGTTGAACCACGAAAGCAACACCGGCGTCATGATCAACGCACCGATGAAAATCGCGAAGATCCAGACGGTACCGATGTAGGAAATCTTCTCGAGCATCGGAATCGGGGTCAGCGCAACCACCAGCACGCAACCGGCATCCGCGACGATCGCGAGCAGACTGGGCTTGAACAGGTGCTTGGCACTCGCCACCGCGGCGTCGGACGCCTTTGCCGTTCCATGCGCAATTTCATCGTCGAAGCGCGAGATGAGCTGCACCGAATTCGAGATCGCCTGCGCCGTGATCAGGAAGGCGACCACGATGACCAGCGGATCGAGGTGGAATCCCATCAGCTTTGCAGCACCCAGCGCCCAGCAGGCGCTGATGATGGCTGCGATCAGCGGAATGATCGTGCCATGAACGGTACGCGTGATCAGCAGCAGGATCAGGACGAGCGATGCGATCGCAGCGAAGAAGATCTGGATCGTTTCGTCGAGGTAGAAATTCACCCAGCCATACAGCACCGGCTCACCGACGACACGGACCAGCACGCCATCGCCCTCGGCTTCCTTGACCAGACCCATGATCTGGTCGAAGGCCTTGCTGTAGTTGATTTCCGTATCGAGAAAGTCAGCCGTGATCAGCGTAGCCTTCAGGTCGATCGACACATACGGTCCATAGATCAGCGGGTTGTTCAACACCGCCTCACGCAGGATGGCCATTTCCTTGTCATCCGCAGGCAGGCGCGGCCACATGATCGGGCGTGACTCGACTCCCTCGGTGGATGCCCGGACTTCCTTCGTCTTCTTGGATGCGATGGAAACGATCTGGTAGGTATCGACCGCGTCGACCTGCTGCAGGCCGACCGTCAGCTTCTGTACCTTTTCAAGCACTTCCTTCTTGAAGATATCGCCGTCCTTGACTTCGACCATGATGCTGACCATGTTCGAGCCGCCGAAGGTGGACTTGAATTTCTGATTGACCTCAACGTAAGGATGATTCTTCGGGAGCAGATCGCTGAACACGGTCTTCACTTCGACGAACGAAGCAAGATAGGCCATGACGATCGTTGCAATCAGGACCGCGAGTACGACAGGTATCCGATTCTTGATCAGCAATGCGAACGTATGTTCGACTTTGCTGAAAGTAGTATTTTTCACGCGATTCTCCTTGCCTACTATCGACCGACGACGGTGATCTTGCCGTCTTCGAGAATTCCGAGATTTGCGCCGGCAACGAAATACTTCGAGCCGGCCCGGACGATCTGGGTGCGCCACGCAACATCACCTTCAGCAAGACGCCCGGCAGTCCATTCGGTCGCGTCCGCGTTCGACGTAACCTTCACGCCCTTGTCGCCGACTGCAACCCAGTTGTTCTCGTCCCAGATGACATCAAGCAGGTGCTCGCGCGTCAGGCCCGGCACCACGCGCCAGGTCACACCGGCGTCATCGGTCACCAGCAGCGTCCCGGTCAAGCCGACGGCGACGCCATGCGTTGCATCACGAAACGTGACGGCCATCAGACTGGACTGATTCTCGGTCTCGACCGGCGTCCAAGTCTCACCACCATCTTCGGTACGCATGATCGTACCGATTTCGCCTACCGCCCAACCGGACTGCCCGACGAAGTAGATCGCGTTCAATGCACGGTCATCTTCCGGAAGCAGCCGCGTCCAGTTGGCGCCCTTGTCGGTCGATTTGTAGAGCCCGGAGAATTCGCCAACGGCCCAGGCCGTGTCGCCGAACACGCGGACACGGAAAAGCTTGTTGGGATTTTCGGATTTCGGAGTATTCGACAGCTTCCAGCTTGCACCGCCATCGGTGGTGTGGAGGATCGTGCCTTCGTTGCCCGCTGCGACCGCCGTCTGCGCATCCCAGGCAGCAATGCCCTGGAGATTCACAAGCGTGGGAGTGGGTTGTCGACGCCAGGTCTTTCCGCCATCGTCGGAACGGACGATCTTGCCCGCCGTACCGGCTGCCCAGGCGATCTGCTCGGTGGGGGTGATGATGCTGAAGAAGTTGTCCCGCCGCTCGATCGGCTTCGGTTCAACCTTGGTGATGACTGCTTCTGCCTTGACGAAGAAGCCGGCGTATAGCAGACCGCCAATAATGATGATCGGGAGTAATTGAGTAATGATGCTCAGTATCTTCTGAACACCACCGCCAGAGTCTCTTGCCTGTTGCATCTTCAGTCTCCTTCACGCGTCATTTCGTGCTCTGCGCGCGACGCTTTTCATGACCTGTTTTCGATGTTCGGCACGACCGTTCCCTACGGCGGTGTAGAGCACATCGGCTCTGCCGGCATCAAGTACAGGGTGTTTGGAGGAACGCAGCCGGCTGTAGCCGGCTGCGAACTGGCCCCTGACCTCCTCCGGTCAAGGGCCACGCGTGCCTTGTTTAGGCAGCGCGTTCGGGTACGGGCAAGCCCACCCACTCCTTGTAGAACGTTTCGATGTCCGGCTCGAAGTCATGGATCACCGGGTACCACGGGGTCGGAGCTTCGACGTCGTGCATCGTGCCGCAGCTCGGGCAGTAGTACTCACGATAAACCTGCCACTTCGTGTCCGGCGCCATCAGCGCCGGATAGACGTCGGCCATCGCTTCCGGCGTGTCGCGCACGTAGATGTTGGCGAACAGCTTCCAGTTTTCCTTGTAGCCGCAGAACTCGTGGCCACAATCGCACTTGACGATCCACTGCTTGTTCTTGGCCGACTGCACGATGTACAGATGCGGGCCCAGCGGAAGGACGATGCGATCCGGGAAGCTCAACTTCGCCTGCAGTGCTTCCACGTACATGCCGAAGCGTGCCTTGTCCTTCGGCATCTGCAGCATGCGGAACGTTGTATCCCAGTCGAGGGTGCCCGCGGCCAGGTGTGCTACTTGCTCTTTGTTGTAAGTCGACATTTGCTACTCCTAGATTCGCTTGACGTTCAGGCCGGAATTCACTCTTCGACCTGGACGATGGTACGGACATCCGGCATCAGCGACAGATCCATGCGGAACTTGGATCCGTACGACGGCACGCCCAGCTCGGTTTCCAGTACGTCCCAGTCGGCCGGCAGATCCCAGAACGTCTTGAATTCGTTCTTGAACACTTCCGACAGTGCGAAGCTGGTGGCGAACATGTGCTGAACCGGCGTGGAAGCATGCTTGCTGATGATGCGGGCGCGCTCTTCCTTCATCCACTCGCGGGTCGGCACCGAGCGTGCGATACGTTCCTTGCGGAATTCGGCACGGCGGGCAGCGGTCTTCGCAGCATCAACGGTGTAGACACCCTTGGCGTTCTGCGTGACGACGGCGGCGTAGACCTTGGCGGCGAATTCCGGCAGCAGGAACAGCTCGTTCAGGTCCTTCTCGATCGACTTGACATCGCGGTCCAGAGGATCACCGAAGCCCGGGCCACCACGCAGGTAGTTCAGGTACAGATCGTGGTTGGCGTAGCAGTCTTCCGTCGTCATGCACTGCTTGTCGCGCTTCACGAGCGACGTTGCATCGATGCTTTGTTCGTAGGTGTGCAGACCCGGATCCAGATCGGCGCCCAGCGGGATCGCTTCGCCGTTGGCGATGCGACGCTCGAGGCCCGTGTTGTGGGCTTCGAAACGATAGCCGGTTGCCGACGGGTAACCACCCATCAGACCCCAGTCGCTGTTCATGTAGCCATTGCCCATGAAGAACATCGACCAGTCCTGCGAATTCCACACCATGCGCAGCGTTTCGAAGCCGCAGCCGCCGCGGTACTTGCCATAGCCGCCGGAGTTGGCCTTGACATTGCGACCCAGGTACAGCAGAGGTTCTGCCATTTCCCAGATTTCGATGTCGCCCATGTCACCTTCCGGATTCCAGATGGCGGCGGCGTGGTTCAGACCGTCCTTGACTGCGCAGGCGCCGGTGCCGCACGACGAAGCTTCGAAGCTGTTGACCGCGTGGATTTCGCCGTCCTGGTTGATACCGCCACCTTGCAGCCAGTTCGACGTGTTGGCGTTACCGGCATTGACTTCTTCGAGGTAGCCGCGGCTGAAGTAAGCCTGCGACAGACCACGCCACAGCGCCGACCAACCCGACACCAGGAAGTGCCATGCATAGGCGTGGCCGGTGCGGCGGTCGTCCGGGTTGCACCATGTGCCTTTCGGCAGGCGGAATTCGGTGGCGAAGTAGGCACCGTCGTTGATACGCTGCGTCGGAACCAGCGTCTGGCACATCATCACCCACATGCCGCTGGTGAAAGCGACCTGGTGGGCGTTGAAGGTATGCCAGCCCCAACGGCTTGCGCCTTCAAAGTCGAGGCGCCACTTGCCGTCTTGCTTGATCGTCATCTTGCACGGCGAGTGCATGATCGAATCCAGCTTGGCAAACTTGCTCGACACACCGATGTCTTCGTGTGCGTACGGCACATCGACGAAAGCGACCTTGCGATAAACGCCCGGGATCGTCATGTCCTTGATACGCATCATCAGGCCGCGACGGCCTTCTTCGATGACTTCGTAGGCGAACTTTTCGTACGCTTCGACGCCGTCGGCTGCGATCACTTCCTCAACCAGTTCGCGGATCATGTGGCAACCGGCGATACGGGTCTTTTCGTCGAGGATCCAGTACTTCGGCGTACGGACCGAACGCTGCGACTCATGCAGCCAGTCACGCAGCGGGGTGTCATTCACACCGGTCTTGCGGCAGGTGATCATGTAGCCGTCGCCGAAACGCGAGGTCTGGCCGGTCGACATCGAACCCGGCGTCACGGCACCGGTGTCGATCACGTGCGTCACACCACCCACCCAGCCGATCAGACGACCTTCGTGGAAAATCGGGACGATGGTCGCGATGTCGCACGGGTGGACGTTGCCGATGGCGCAGTCGTTGTTGGTGAACATGTCACCCGGGGCGATGCCGGGATTGGCTTCCCAGTTGTTTTCGATCATGTACTTGATCGCAGCGCCCATCGTGCCGACGTGGATGATGATGCCGGTCGAGGTCAGCACGCAGTCGCCGATCGCGTTGTACAGCGTGAAGCACAGCTCGCCCTCCTGCTCGACGATCGGGCTGGCCGCAATCTTCTTGGCGGTTTCACGTGCGTGAACCAGACCGCCACGCAGCTTCGAGAACAGCTTCTCGTAGCCGATCGGGTCGCGTTCGCGCAATTCGAGCTTTTCCAGGCCGTTGTAGTAGCCGGTCGTGTTGGTGCGCTCGATGACATCGCCACGGAACTGCGACAGCGTCTGGCCGTTCTTCAGCAGATCGGCAAAACCGGTTTCAGTGTTACTCAACATATTCATGGTTGTTTCTCCTCACTTGACTTCTTTGAGATGGAACAGGCGGTGCTTGTCGACCGTGGTCTCGAAGCCGTTCGGTACGACGAAGGTCGTGGCGTCCGATTCGATGATGGCGGGCCCGACGATGTGGTTGCCGGCCTTCAGCAACTCCATCTTGTAAAGCTTGGCATCGACCCACTTCTTGTGGCGATAGAACGGGCGGGTACCGAGGAAAGCTTCGGCCGGCGGCGTCGGGCCACCATCCGGATCTTCCGGCAATACCGGCTTCTGCGTCACGACGGTACCGCGCATGATCGCGCCAGTAGCCGAATTGCCCAACTCCGGCGAACGAGCCGAATTGGCATACACGCGACCGTAGGTGGTTTCGAACGCTTCGACGATCTTGTCCCAGTCCGCTGCAGTCGCTGCATTGGTGATCGGGGAATGATTTCGAGGTCGTTCAGCTGACCGGTGTATTGCATCTTGTAACCCGGGATCAGCAGCACATCTTCAGCCTTGTAGCCGTTGATGATGAACTCTTCGACCACCTTCGAAGCCAACTCGGCCCAAGCTTCCTGGAGCACCTTGCAGGCAGCAATCTTGGCGGCGTCGGTGCCGTGCTGCGGCACTGCCAGATCGACTGACTTGTCGTAGCGGTATTCGAAATCGGCGCAGGCGCAACCGAAAGCGGAGAAGCCAGCCGCCCAGGCCGGTACCACGACGTCCTTGAAGCCCACGCCAGCGGTGTAGCCGTAGGTGTGAACCGGGCCAGCACCACCGTAAGAGAAGCAGGTGAATTCGGTCGGGTTGTAACCACGGGCACTGATGTTGGCACGCAGGTATTCGGACAGCGTCAGGTCGAGCAGTTCGATCACGCCGGCAGCGGCATCTTCAACCGACAGGCCCAGCGGATCAGCGATCTGCGCCTTTATGTGATCACGTGCGCGCTGAACGTCGAGCTTGATCAGGCCGCCGAGGAAGTTGTTCGGGTTCAGATAGCCCAGCACGACGTGGCAATCCGACACCGACACGGTATCCAGACCGCTTTCCGGCCAGCAGGTGCCGACACGGTAACCGGCGCTGTCCGGGCCCAGCTTGATCGACTTCGAGTACGGATCGATACGAACGAAAGAACCTGCACCGGCACCGACCGAGTCCATCGCGACCAGCGGCAGCGACAGCACGAGACGCGCCATGTCCGGGTCGGACTTGATCGCGAACGAACCCTTGGTGATCAGTGCCACGTCAAACGACGTGCCGCCGATGTCCGAGCAGGCAATGTTCTCGTCGCCGAGCGCCTCACCCAGCATCTTCGAACCGATCACGCCGCCGATCGGGCCGGACACGATGGTACGGGCCAGTTCCTTGGCCTTCCAGCTGATCGTGCCGCCGTGCGTGGCCATCACGCGCAGGTCGAACTTCGCACCGTGCTTCTTGAAACGGTCGCTCACCAGCTTCAGGGTCGCACGCGACGGTTCGGCGCCGTAGGCTTCCAGAATCGTGGTGTTCATGCGGTGGCTTTCCTTGCGCTGCGGGTAGTAATCCACCGAAGCGAAAACCGGAATGTCGACCCCCAGTTTCTTGAGCTCTTCCTTGCACGCGTCGCGAGCCAGCTTTTCGCTGTCTTCATTCTTGTGCGACTGGAGCAGGCAGATCACGATGGCCTTGGAACCGGCTTCAACCAGTTCACGCGTGGCCTGACGGACTTCTTCGACCCGCAGCGGGATCACGATCTTGCCCTGAACGTCGGTACGTTCGGTCACACCACGGGTGCGCGAGATCGGAACGAGCGGCGCGTCGTAACGGTGCGTATTCAGGTGAATGCGGTCTTCAAGCGCGTAGCCGAGGTAGCTCTGCAGTGCGCGACCCATCGAATGGACCTGCTCGAAGCCCTTGTTGCAGATCAGGCCGACATCGAGGCCCTTGCGCTGCAGAACGCGATTCAGCATGGCGGTGCCCGAATACACGCAGGTCACCAGTTCCGAATACACATCATCAACTTCGCGGCCCCAATGCGCCAAAGCATCGACCGAAGAGTTGTAGATCGCCAAGGATTCATCCTCGGGATTGCTTTGTGCCTTACCGACCACGAAGCGGCCGTCAGCACGGACAAAAAAGGTGTCAGTCATGGTGCCGCCTGCGTCAATCCCCAGCACCTGAACCGACGAGTTTTCGATCGTCATCTCCACGTCTCCATTTAATTAACCTGCCTGTGTTTGCTTCCGGCCCGCCCCAACGGACCGGCCTTTCCTGATCGACCGTCGTGCAATCGAACGCTAATGCTCTGCAAGGACAGTGCCAGCGTGCATTCGATCACGAAAAACAAAGGCAACCATTTGTTTTATAAGAACTAAGGCTCGAACGACATCGCGTACGCCCCGAACCGTACGGCGTCCGGACGGATGGAATTCGGACGGCTTGCCTGAAGCGGACCGTCTGTCGGTCGGACAGTCGGTCCGGACGCATTCAGAACCGACGTCTCGCGGCGGGCAGCGGATGTTGCGACGCAACATGCCAGATCGCTTGAAACGGCTTGCCGACGCCCAGCGCGCGGAACGGGTCGTCGCGGCACGGCGATGCGGCCGACATGAGAGCGACCGCGACGCACGAACAGATCATTGAACTGCCGTTCAATGGAACGATGTTTCCTGGGGTAGAGCCGGGGCTGAAACGCGGCGGATTCCGCGTGGAAGTTCGGCGCTTCGCGCGTCGCAGTAAAGATGCCGGATGGCGCGGTCCGAATTTCCGCGCTCAGCGCAGAAGAATGGATTTGACGCGATAGACCTGCTCGGCCGGCTCGAACGGGCGCGGCACGGATACACCGCGCCGACAGGCTTCCCGCGCCGATATACGTTCCACCCAGCGGGCCAGCGCGCGGTAGGGCGTCATGTCGATGCCGGACCAGGCATGCATGCGTACGCTCGCCCACTGGGCGATATCGGCGATGCTGAAGGCGCCGGCGAGGTAGTCATCCGCCTGCAGTTGCGCATCAAGGCGGGCAAACAGCGCGCGCAGTTCGCTGCGCGATGCACCGCCGTTGCCGGCGAGGTCAGACGTGACGCGTCTTGCGCTCGCTGCAGCGCCACCGGATGCAGGGCTGGCCGGATCCATGGAAAGCCATTGTTCGACCCGGGCGCGACCGGCAGCGTCCCGGGGCATCAGACGCCCGGTCTTGTCGGCCAGATAGAGCAGGATTGCCCGTGACTCGATCACCGCGCGATCGCCGGCCGCACGATCGACGATCGCCGGCACGCATCCGCACGGGCGAGTACGCAGAAAGTCCGGCGCGAGCTGCGGATCGCTGCAGGCGTCGATGGGATGCACGGTGTAGGGGAGGCGCAGCTCTTCGAGCGCGATCGACACCTTCCAGCCTTCGGGTGTCGGAGCGGTGTAAAGATCAATCACCTGCGCATCCCCTGGATTGTCGCCGTGCCCGGTCAGGCCTTGGCGCTTGGACGGGCGCTGACTTCGTCGAACCAGCGCTGCAGATTCCTGCAATCGGCCGGAATCTTGATGTCGGACCAGAAGGCAAACTCGACGCTGCAGAACAACGTGCAATCGGCGATCGAGAACATGTCGCCCGCGATGAAACGGTTCTTGGCAAGTTGCTCGTCGAATTTGCGGAAGAACAGCTCAAGACGCATGCGGCCGCGATCGACCAGCGCCGGAATCTGCGGCACCGGCACGGCGAAGCCGGGAAGACCGCGGTCGATGAAGGCTTCGTGCGTGTTACGGAACACTTCGCCGGCTGCCATCATGCCTTCGTCGAACGCACGGCGCTCCCACATTTCGACGACGCCGCGCTCGTAGGCATTGCGGCCGAACATCGGGGGCGACGGATACATCTCGTCGATGTAACGCGCAATGGCGATCGATTCACCCAGTTGGCGGCCATCATCGAGCTCCAGCATCGGCACCATGGCCTGCGGAAATTTCGCGATGTAGTCGGGGCGCAGCTTCAGGTCGTCACCACCGACTTCGATGATTTCGATGTCGAGACCCTTTTCCGCGATGCACATGCGGGCGCGCTTCGGATTGGGTGCTGCATGCCAGTCGTACAGTTTCATCGGGGCTATCCTCCTTGTTGTCACAACATGTCCGAATGTTCGGCGAGGTACTTGGCCACGCCACGGTCTGTCGGCATCACGCCGACCTTGCCCTTCTGCCAGCCCGCCGGACACACTTCACCGTTACGCTCGGTGTATTGCAGTGCATCGATGACGCGCAGAAGTTCATCGATATCCCGCCCGATGGCGAGACTGTTGACGATCTGGTGCTGCACGATGCCCATCTGATCGATCAGGAAGGTGGCGCGCAATGCGACGCCGGTCGGACCTTCGACATCGAAGGCCCGGCACATCGAATGGGTCACGTCGCCGATCAGCGGATAACTCAGCTGACCGATTCCGCCCTCCTCACGCGGCGTCTTCTTCCACGCAAGATGCGAAAACGTGGAGTCGATCGAACAACCCACGACATCCACCTGCCGCCGCGAAAACTCCGCCATGCGATGTTCGAAGGCAATCAGTTCCGACGGACAGACGTACGTGAAGTCGAGCGGGTAGAAGAACAGCACCACATACCGCCCCCGGCAGTCGGCGAGGCGGAACGGCCGGAAATCATTGTCAGGCCAGACCGCGTTCTCGGTGAATTCGGGGGCGCTGCGCCCGACCAGCACACTCACTTCCTGCCCTTTCCTGACTCGCCGAAGCCGAACTGTTCTGCGCGGAACGGACGGCGCGCGAGGCTTGCCAGCGTTTCCGGGTCACAGCCTTCCGGATGCCGCCACGCCATCAGGCGCTGATAGCTCGCGAGCAGCTTCATGAAGCGAGGCAAGGCGCGATCCTGCGGGG
>FWPV01007788.1_pt1 | contig 19188 bp, 12 predicted proteins | sample 2228371 | NCBI WGS metagenome assembly FWPV01 (sample SAMEA103939776, study PRJEB20133) | metagenome
CTCCGCCGGAAACGACGGGGCGCAGGCAACCACGCCGGACAACCCGTACTGCCTGACCGTCGTGGCCACCAACTCCTCCGACCTGAAGACCTCCTGGTCCGCCTACGGAAGCAACGTGGACCTTGCCGCTCCGGGAGAGTCGATCCTCACCACCAACCGCGGCGGAGGGTACGCCGGCTGGAACGGAACCTCCTTCGCCGCGCCGATCGTCGCGGGGGTCGCGGCACTCGTGTTCACGGCCAACCCGAACCTCAGTCCGAACGACGTGATGCAGATCGTCAAGGACACGGCGGACGATCTGGGCGCCGCAGGCCGCGACAACGTGTTCGGCAACGGCCGTCTGAACGCCCAGAGGGCTGTGTTCTCGGCCCTTGCCATGCTGGACGACCAGGAGGAGCCCACGGTCTCGATCAACGCGCCGTCGTCGCTGAGCGGAACGGTGCGCGTCACGGTGAACGCGTCGGACAACGTCTACGTCCAGAGCGTGGCTCTGTACGTGAACGGCAACCCGGTCGGAACCTCCACGACCTCTCCTGCGACGTTCGATTGGGATACCACCACGGTGCCAAACGGCAACCACCTCCTCGTCGCGAAGGCCCGGGATCTGAAGGGCAACGAGGGGTACGCCGAGCTGCCGGTCACGGTTCGGAACGGCGACACCCAGGCGCCTCAGGTCTCCTTTGCGAACCCAACCGATGGAGCCCAGCTCTGGGGCCGCCTGCGGGTTCGGATCAACGCGCAGGACAACGTCGGGGTGCGCACGGTCCGATTCTTCGTGAACGACACGCTGATCCGCACCTTCACTTCAGCTCCCTACGAGATGGACTGGAGCTCCGCATCGGTGCCGGATGGTGCCCACGTTCTGAAAGCCGTCGCGGAGGACGCGGCGGGCAACCGCTCGACTGCCCAAGTGAACGTGCAGGTGGTAAACAACGTGGACAACACGCCTCCCACCGTCAGCTTCCGGTTCCCGCGCACCGGCCAGCGGATCAACGGCGGCGTCGTGCTCAGCGTCGATGCGCAAGACGACCGCCAGGTGCGCTATGTCCGGCTGTTCGTGAACGGAACGCTGTTGCGGACCTTCACGGCTGGCCCGTATGAGATGAACTGGAGTACCCGCTCGGTTCCGAACGGCACCTACGTGTTCCGCGCCGAGGCGGTCGATGGGCTCGGCAACACAGCCAGCGACTCGGTTACGGTGACGGTGGACAACAGCGACACTTCGTACGTGGACAACGAGGCTCCTACGGTGAGCTTCGTCAACCCGACGAACGGCCAGACCGTCTCGGGCGTGCTGAACATCCGCATCGAGGGTCGCGACAACGTCGGAGTCGAGAGCATCCGGTTCTTCGCGGACGGCGTGCTGATCCGAACCTTCACGTCCGGCCCGTACACGATGCAGTGGAGCAGCAAGTCGGTCTGGGACGGCCCGCGCGTCTTGCGCGCGGTGGCGCGGGACAAGAAGGGCAACGAGTCCGTGGCGGAGATCACGATCAACGTCCGGAACTACTGAGCCATCTGCCCAGCCGAAGCCTCATGGGGCGGGGTGCGCTGCACCCCGCCCCTATCCCTTCAGGCCTCGCGGGCGCGGATCGCGTCGGCGATCTCGCCGAAGTTGGGAAACCTCCCAGCCTCGTGCTTGCTGAACACAAGGTCTCCATCGAGCCGGACGTCGAACACTCCACCACCTCCTGGGATCAGCACGATCTGCTCCAACAGAGGCTTCTGCCCGATCACCGGCTTGAACTCCGAGAAGAGCTGCTCCGCCAAACTGGCGGCGCGGGGAGCGTAGTTTCACTCCATGCAGAATCGAATCGACAGAACCATCGCAAACGATATACCCTACGCTCAACCCTTCTGAGACGTCAGGTAAGCGTTGAGCCTCCGCACAACCTCGTCCCGCTGTGCGGACGTCGTGCCCGCGGCAAGAACGATCGGCCTTCCTTCTGTGTCGGTGAGCACCACGGCCTTTCTCCATCCCGATTGGCGGACGCCCTCCGTCGCGGCGCCAGACACTCGCTCGACGCGCGCTGCTCGGCGGACATCCACCAGGTACGTGCGTTCTTGCCGGAAGGGTCCTAGGCGTCGGCGCACCGTCAGGGTCGAGCCGTCCAGTCGGATGGACTCCTCGGACGCCGTCGCGAGGGCCAACCCGAGCATTCCAAGGCCCACGGCCCAGAAGATGCCGTAGAACAGGAGCAGCGCCAACGCGAACGGCCCGAACGCCCTCCACATTCCACCGATCATGAACAGCGCGTGCACCGTTGTGAACGCGGTCCAGCCCAAGCCGAAGAGAGCCAGGAATGCTCCTCCACCCAAGTTGCCGGGTGAAGTCTTCATTTCCAATGGACCAGCCGGAACGACCTCCGGCTTCAAACCGAGCTCCTGCAACGCCTCCAGCTGGGCTAGTTTGTCCTGGATGCGTTCCAGGTCCACCCTGCTCTCCGAATCGCCAGGCGCCAACAACGCCAATCGTCGACGGAGCGTCTCCTCAAGAACAGGAAGGTGCCTTGCGGCCCTCTCGACGGTTTCCACCAGCCGCCGGTCGGAATCCTCCACAGACGCCTTCAGCAGGAAGACATCCGGCAGGGTCCGCCGCAGTTCCTCCACCCGCGCGATCCGCTCCCGAAGCTCCGACTCCGTGGCCGCCGGATCCTCCTCCAGAAGCGGGGCGAGGCGCGCTACCCAGATCTCGGCCTCCTGCCTTAGCACAGAGCGGTCGCCGGACTCCGAACTTCCCACGGTGTGATTGTGTCTTCTGGCGTTGTTGCGCTTCGGCCCGCCGATGGGCTTGAATGTGCCGTGGCCCCGTCCGAAGTCCCCCCTTGGCGCAGCGTGTCCCTCATCGCGTTCCTTTTCCTCGTGACGGCCACCTTTGGATTCCTCCAACCGTTCGTCCCGCTCTACCTGGAGACGGCGGGGCTGGACAGACGGCAGATCGGCTGGCTGCTGGGCTTGGGCACGGGCACTTCCCTCCTGCTGCAACCGCTCTGGGGGCGTCTGTCCGACGTCTGGGACACTCGACGACCGTTCATTTTCGGCTCGGCCCTCGCGGCGGGTGCGGCTTACCTGTGTTTCCCCCATCTCAGGTCGTGGCCCGCCTTCTTGGCGCTGCAGGCGATCGGGCAGAACGGAGTCATTTACCTGTCCGCCGTTGGCGGCGTTCTCGTGGGTCGGATGGTGTCCAGCAAGTCCGGCGGAGCGGTGTACGCGAACTACCGGCTCTGGGGGTCGGTCGGTTACATCGTCGTGAGCCTGCTGACGGGCTTCCTTCTGACCAGGCAAGGCGGACCCATCGACCGTGGCCTTCTCGATCGCGCCTTCACCACCGTGCCTTTCCTCTTCCTGCCGATCGCCCTGCTGGCTTTCGCCGTTCCCGACAGACGGAGCGACGTCAAACCATCGGGTCCGCCGCCGCGCGCGCCGATGACCCCCAACCTGCGCGTGTTTCTGGTCTGCCACTTCCTCTACATTCTCGCGCTCTATGGGGCCTCAAACTTCCTGTCGCTGTTCATGAAGGAACTCGGCGGAACGCCCCTGTGGGTCACCTCCATGTTCGCCGGTGGGGTGGTATGCGAGGTTCTCGTGATGAGGCAGTCCGGACGATTGTCCGACGTCTACGGCCGCCGGCCTCTTATGGTCCTCACGTATCTGTTGTTGCCGATTCGCCTATTGCTCTACGCCGCCTGCATGGCGCCCTTGCACGTGTTCCTGGTGCAGCTGCTGCATGGGCTGAACTTCGGGATCGTCGGCGTGCTCTCCGTCGCGCTCATCAACGACCTGGCCACCGATCAGACGCGGGGGCAGGCGCAGGCTCGCCTCGTCACCGTGTCGGGTGCGGCGACCACCTTGGGACCCATCCTGCTGGGCTTCGTCGCCGAAGCGGCGGGCCTGCGGTGGATGTTCAGTGTCGCCGCGGCGACCGCCCTTCTCGGTGCGATCCTGATGGTCCGCTCGTTCCGGGAGACGCTCCCGCATCCCAAGCCTTTGCCTTGGCGATGGGCTTCGTTTCTGCAGAGCTGAGCGAAGCCCCGCTCAGTGCATCTGTCGGTCTCCCAGCAGCGTCTGGATGTACGCGATCTGCCCGGTGTGGTAGATGAGGTTCCACGCGTGGGTCGAAGCGATCTCTAGAAGAGTCCTCTCGCGCCCTCCGAAGAATGGGACGGGGATGCTCGTCCCAAGCTCGTCGTCCGTCATCGCCTCCAAGACCGCCAGCATCTCGTCTGTGTCTCGGCGACCGATCTGCTCCGCGTCGTCCAAGCTCCAAGTGGACCACTCCGATCGGAGAGCGTCCATCTCCTCCGGCTGAATCTGGAACGACCTCTCCTTGAGCACGCGAGTCAAAAGCCTTGGAATGCCCGCGCACTCGCGAACCTGGTCCAGCACGCTCCTGCCCTGATCCAGAGGCCGCCACTCGAGCTTGTCCGCCGGCACCGCCCTCGCGTTCCGGAACACAGCGTCGAGTTGCTCGCGAGTGAGTTGGATGAGATACTGCTTGGCTTGCATGGGTCCATTCTGACGGCTGTTCGCCTCGGCCTCAGGGTATGTCCTGATCTGCCAAGCTTGGCGCCACCGCGAACGTAGACTCCAGAGCGCTACGTCCGAGGACCGTGCCTGGGGGAAGCCCCCGCTCGTCCAGCACGGCGTCGGGCACCGCGCGTCGGAAGGCCGCTTCCGCATCCAGCACCTTCTGCGTGTAGTACGCTCGGATGAACCTTTCCTCCCCGCGAAGCTCCCAGCTGGGTCCGTCGGTGGGATTCAGGAAATACACCGGCTCCATGGCCTCCCAGCCGTCCGCTCCGTACCGCTCGAGCCAGGCGGCCACCAAGACCCCGGCTTTCAGCTCGTGCACGATCCGGTAGTACGGCGTGAGGAGCCAGAAGACGCAGTAAGCGGCTTGCGCTGGGTCGTCGTAGTGGCTGTGCCAGCGGTGGGCGGCAACCATCGCTTCGCCCGCCTCGTCGTAGATCGAGATCGGGAAGCCGGCCTCGACCTGTGGCTCGATGTCCAGCGTGGAGTCAGTCCTCTGCCAACGCACCGGCGCGCCGGGTTGGCGCTCGAGCAGACGCACCAGCGCGTCGATGGCGACTTGTGCAACAGAGGGCTGGTTGCTCAAGAACGGTCCCCTTGCGGAAAGCCCGGCGACGTCATCACGAGATAGGCCTGTCCATGGTGGTATCCGGGATGGTACGCCAGCCTGGCCAGCGCGCCTTCGCCGTCGATGACCGGCCCAAGAGCGCTCACGATGTTCTTCGCCAGCAGGCCGGGAGTGGGATTCTCCAGCAGCGGCCTCGCCCAACGCTCTCCCTCGGCGAGGCACCAGGCCACCCGCTCGGGTGTCAACTCATCCGGAGCGAAGGGGAATGGCCGGTCGTTGACCACGCCGTCGGTGGCAGCCCTAGCCAATCTCTCCAGATCGCCCTCCAGCTGCGCGTCGGTCAGTTGGGCTGCGAAGGACACCTCAACCCCAGCTACGTGCACGGCCATTTCGGCGATCGTCAGAGCGCGGTCGTGCAGCCTCCAATTCAGCTGGTTCTGGTCGAGCCCCTCGATCGCCCGGAGGAAGCGTTCCCGCACGAGCTCCCAAGTCAGGATGGAACGTGCCATGCTTGAAGAATACCGAGGCCGGCTCAGCGACCTCCCCACGCACCGGGCAGGATCGCGGGCTGAACGCCCTTGGCTCTCAGGAACAGCCGCCTCAGGCGACGGCAGATCGCACGGCAAAGCAGCCGGGCGAGGGGTCGGATGGGGGCATCGCCGCCTGCCAAGGCGGCACGCAGGGGCCACTCCGACAGCGCATCCCGCTGGTAGGAGGACGCCGCGCGCGGATCGAGGAAACGGCGCGTGAGCGCCGTTCGCACCGCCTCCTCGGTCAGGTGTCGGTGTGTGTCCAGCTGGAGGCGCGTCTCCCGAGCGAGGTCGGCGGACAGATCGGGCTCGAGCCCGAATCCTCTACAGAGGCCCTCGTACAGCTCCGCCAGAGTCTGCCACGGGGGAGACGGGAACATCGCCAAGGCGTCCTCGATGGTGAACAGGCTGCGGAAGACGAACCATGTGGCAGGCAGCGGCTCCTTGGCAACCCACTCGATGTCGAACAGATCGAACGCCGGCCCGTCGGGGATCGCGTTCGTTGGATTCACGTCCAGGGCCTCCGGTGCCACGGTACCGTCGGGAAGCCTCCACGTTTCCAACGCCCAAGTCAGAAACCTCTCAAGCACCTCGCGGAATTCGTGGGTTCGACCGGCGAACGCGAGCGATCGGAGTTGCTGAAACACCGAGGCCTCCAACTTGGCCGGCTGCTCCTCCCGCGGATTCCAATGGACGGTGTCGAACCTCGCCGTTCCCGGAACGAGAGGGCGCTTACGGACCAGCAAGCCTTTGCCGCCATCCGAGGCGAACGCCGTTTCGGACGGAACGCGCCGTTTCAGAGAGTAGTGCCACGCGAGCTCCTTTCGAACCAGGTGCCGATCGAGCAGACGGTGTCGGACCTCGCTCCCCGGTTCGACGAAGCCCACGAACAGGAAGGAGTTGGAGAACTCGTGGAGCAACCCGCTGCGAGCGAGCTCCACAGCGGCCAGGCTCAAGGGAAAGTTCTCCGGATGACGCCGCAGAGCCCTGGCTTGGGCATCTCCGACCAACTCGGCGGCGAACAGCGGATGGCTCTGAACGAGCCTTCTGCTGATCACCACCGAGGGCATCTTGTAATCGGGCCACGGATAGAACTCGTCCACATGGCGCAACCCTGCCGAGCGGAAGAGTCGGAGAAGGACCTGTCTGGAGAAGGTCCTTGCAGAATCGTGGTGCGGGTATCCGACGATGCCGTCGAAAGCGCGGCTCGAGTGGTCTTCCGGAGCACCGGCCCAGTACTTCAGGCCGTTGCGGTTCTCGATCGCCACCGCCACCGCGCCTCCGGGCCTCAGGTGCGAGGCGGCGCACTCCAGCACGCGTTCGAACGGCTCCAGATCGCCGGCTCCCGACGGCACGTAGATTTCCGAGTACTCCAGCACGCCCACCAAGAGCACGACATCGAAGCGCTCGTCCGTGGTGAAGTCCGCCAGGTTGGATACCGCCACGCTCGCGTTCGGCAGGTCGCGGAGCCGAGTCCGCAAACCGTCGGCTCGGGCCGGCGCACCTTCCACACCAACATACTTCGCGCACCGCTCTGCGACCACCCGGGAGGCTCCGCCCATGCCGGCGCCGAATTCGAGGACGGAGAGGCCCTCGAAGCTCAGGGGACGAAGGAGGTTCCCCCTCTCGGGGGAAAGGTGGTAGGAGAGTTCCCAGTCCGATCCCTCCGGGGACAGCAGGGCCAGAGAGGAGACATCCTCCGACTTGCGAAGAACCTCCAGGACCCTCTCCTCGGCGCCATCCATGTAGGAGATCGCCACAACCAGTCCTACGGAAGGCCTGGGTGCGCCGAGTTCCCTATGAGGCGCTTCTAGGAAACTTCTCCGGAATTCGAATGCGGAAGACGGTGCCCTCTTCGGGCGTGGAGACGAAAGACACCGAACCTTGGAGGTACGACTCGACGAACAGCTTCACGCTGTACGTCCCCAGTCCGCGCCCCGCCTCGGCCTTCGTGCTGAAGGAGCGCCGGAAGATCTGCCTTTGGATCGCCTCGGGCATGGCTCCATCGTTATGGACCTCGAACACGACGTCCGAACCGTCCTCCAGCGCGCGAACCGTGACCTGCCCGCCTTCGCCGGTCGCCTCCAAGGCGTTCTTGACCAGGTTCCCGATGCAACGGATCAGATGCACGCGGCTCGTCTCAACCATCAGGTCCGTGGCGGGCGGGACCACTCGGAAAACCCTTCCCTCCGCCAAGTCGTGCGACGCGTAGAGATCCTCCACCACCTTGAGCACCTTGGCAACGGACACGGGCTCGATCTGAACGACGAGCTCGCCGCGCTCCGCGCTCATCAGGTCGCGCTGGTCCTGGATCTCTCGGATCAGCTGGTCCGCGGAGACTGCCAGCATTTCGCTGAGAGGCCGGACCTCGTCGATCGAGTCCTGCAGCCGAATGAGGGAGGCCAGGCTGTTGATGGCCGCCGCGGTGTTCAGAACGTCGTGGAAGAAGACCCGCTCCAAGAGTTGCCGGCGCTTCTCGTCCGCGATGTCCTTGATGGTGACTATGGTGTGCGGCTCGCCATCGATGTGGACGGTGCTGGTGTACACCATCACGTCCAAGAACTCGCGGACGCCGCCCTGCTCGATGACCAGCCGCGCCTCTTCTGCGGATTGTCCGCGAGAGTTCAGGTTCGAGCGCACGGCTTTGGAGGTTCCACAGTCGTGGCAGACGCAGGAATCCCCGCATCCGAACGGGCTCTCGCTCGAATGCACGCATCCGATCGCCTCGCCGATGCGAAGGCCGATCACGGCATCAAGATCCTTGTCGCGGACCAGCTCCTTGGCCTTCTGATTGATGGCCAAGATCTGCCGGTTGGAGTCGAGGATCGCGGCGAAACCGGGGTACCCCTCGAGCATCTCGATGACGAGGGGGTGCCGGAGAATGCGCTCCCTCTCGAGGCGGATCTCTTCCGGAGAGGCTCGGCGGGACGCTCCTGGCTCGCGCGGCAGGATTTGTGATCGGGCCACTGACTTCATTCTACACACGCTGCTGGGCATTTGTTCCCAGTTTTCAGTTGGGCGCCCCAAGGGGCTTAACCGGGGTTCTACCCGATATGGTTGAAGAATTGGCTGGTTTCGCGCAATTTTGGAGCCACTCTCAGCCGACGAGGAAGTCTGCGGTATCTACGGGAAGCCTCTCCGCAGCCTCCGCCCTCGCCAGGATGGGCCGATACGGAAACACCCTGTGCGCCAGAAAGGCCGTGTAGCCGTCCCTGTCCTGAGCCTCGCCCACCACGGTGGCGTAGGGGGAGCACACGATCGCGTGGCCGTCCCGCTGGTACGTCTCCTCGAACACCGTCACGTTGAGCAAGCCGGTCTCGTCCTCTAGATCGAAGAACAGGACGCGGCGGCCGCTGCGCGTCGGCGGAAAGCGCAGACGGATCGGGTTGCCCACCACGAACGCACGCGCGCCCGGCTCGAGCCGAGACGCCTCCGCGGCTGTCACTCCCCCTTTGGATCTCACCCGCTCGCGTTCGAACGCCATCAGATGCCTGCGAACGTCCAGCCCGAGCACCCTTCTCTCCAGGATGGCCTTCTCCTGCTCGAAGAAATCCTCCACCTCCGGCAAGCCCGGCTCGCCGAAGCGCAGGGGCAACGACCCAGCGCCGCAGCCCTCGGACCAGTCCACCGCCGAAGGCACCGCCCACAGCACGGCTCTCCGGTTGGGATGCAGACGGTCGAACGCGCCGCACAGGATCAGGCGCTCGAGCTCGTCGCGGTTGGGACGCAGCCTCGCGCAGAAGTCGAACACCGAGTCGTAGAACCCGTGCGCGCGCTCCCGGACGATGCTCCTTGCGAGCTGCTCCGAGATTCCGGAGATCTGCCGAAGCCCCACCCGGATGCCTGCGGCGGGCAGCACGATCCGCGGGTCGGTCTCCGATCGGACGTCCTCCACCTCGAAGTCGTAGCCGCTGAAGTTCACGTCCGGTCCCAGAACCGCCACGCCCCGGTTCCGCGCCTCGTTGGCGATGGTGCAAGGCCCGTAGTAGCCCGCGGGCTGGGCGTTCAGCAGCGCCGCGAAGTAGGGCGCCGGGAGGTTCTGCTGGCAGTAGATCGAACGGATGGAGATCTCGGCGAACGCCAGCGCGTGGCCCTGGGCGAACCCGTAGCCCTTGAAGGCCGCCACCAGTTCGTACACGCGGGCGGCGAGCTCTTCCCCAAACCCGCGCTCCACGACCCTCCGAACGATCTCCGAGCGGATCGACTCGGCGAAATCCTCGCGCCGACGCTTGTAGATCGCGTCGCGGATATCCTCCGCCTCTCCCGAGGAGTATCCGCAGAACGCCTGGAGCAGCTGGTCGACCTGCTCCTGGAACACCACGATGCCATACGTCATCCCGAGAATCCGTTCCATCTCGGGGTGCTCGAAGGTGTACGGCTTGAGGCCTCGCCGACGGGCGATGAGCTCGTTGAGCTTCACCGCTCCTCCCACCCCCGGCCGGATGCCCGCCTGCACGAGGCTGGCGTCGTGCAGGTTCTCGGTGCGCATCCGCACGTGCGCCTGACGCATCGCCGGAGAGGCCGACTGAGGAATGCCGATGAGGTGCCCCGACCGCATGGTGCGGTACACCTCCGGGTCGTCGATCGGCACGTCCTCCACACGGAACGAGGGATCCTGCAGCCGGACCCTCTGCTGGGTGCCCGCCAGAACGTCGTGCCCCCGCAGACACAGCAGGTCGAACTTGTCGAAACAGTGCTTGGCGCTGCGCTTGTCCCACTGGATGATCCGCACGCTCTCGACTCCGGAACGCATCACCGGCACGGTGCAGGCGATGGGCTCGGCCGAGATCACGACGCCCGAGGAGTGAGCCCGCACGTTCTGCGGGATGTCCATCAGGCGACCCGCGAGCCGGAACACCCATCGAAACCGTTCCTTCGGCACGCCGCTGTCGCGGAGCTCGGGACGCTTCTCCAAAGCCTCCTCCAGCCGGTCGGGCGACACGCCGCCGTGAATCCGCTTGGCCAGGAAGCCGATCGTCTCCTCCGGAAGGCCGAACACCTTGCCGACTCCGCGCACGATGCCACGCGAGCAGTAGGCCCCGAACGCGGCCACCGTGGCCACGCGGTCCTCGCCGTACTTGCCGGCCAGATAGTCGCGGACCTCGTCGCGGCGCGCCGCCTCGAAGTCGATGTCGATGTCCGGGCGCTTGCTTCCATCCTCCGGCAAGAAGCGGTCGAAGTGCAGACGGTGGCGGAACGCGTCGATGCGGGAGAGCCCGAGACAGTACGCCACGGCGCTGTCCACCACCGAGCCGCGTCCGCTCAGAAGAATCCCTTGCTCCCTGGCCCACCGAACGGCATCCCACGCAACCAGAAAGTGGTCGGCGAACCGCAGCCGACCGATGCGCTCGAGTTCGCAGTCCAAGCGACGCCGCAAGGCCTCCGTGACCCGGCCGTGCCGCTCGATGGCGCCGATGTACGTGATCTCCCGCAGAGCGCGCATCGGGTCCGGGAAGAGCGAGGGCAGGCGCGTGCGGCCGGGCAGAACGTCGTCCTCGCAACGCTCGGCGATCCTCAGCGTGGCGTCCAGCAGGTCGGGGCGGTCTTCGTACAGCTCGGCCATCTCCGCGGGAGAGCGCAGGAAGCGCTCGGCGTTCATGGCTCGCTCGGGAACGACGGGAGCTTGGGGCTGGTCCGGGTGGCGCTGAGGCTTGCGGCCGATCACCTCGTCGACGGTGCAGAGCGTGTGGATGCACGTCAGGACATCCTGCGCTGGAAAGTCGGACGGCCGCGCGTGGGTCACCGGCCCCCCCGCGACCGCCAGCACGCCGGCAGCCTCGGCCAGCTGGAGCAGGCTGCGGTGGAGCGTCGCCTCCCACGGTAGAAAGCTGCGCTCCACCTCGATCGCCACGTTGTCCACGCCGTAGAGGTCCGTGAGGCGGCGCAGCGCGCGCCGGGCTCCCTCGTGATCGCGACGGATCAGGAACCTCGCCAAAAAACCATCCGAGCCTCCAGTCAGGCAGACGAGGTCCCGTGCGTGCCTCTCCAGGCGTTCCCAGCTGCAGAGCGGATAGAGTCGCGGCTCCTCCAAATGGCAGTCTGTGATCAGTCGCGACAGACTTTCGTAGCCGTGGCGGGTGCGGGCGATCAGCACGATCTCCCCTCCTTCCGGCATCTCGAAGCTCGCGCCGACGAGCGGGCGGACACCCGCCTTGCGCGCCGCCAGAACGAACTCGAAGGCGCCCATCAGCGAAAAGGGATCGGCCAGGCACACGGTGTGCACGCCGACCTCCGCGGCGGCCAGCGCCACCTCCTCGGCCAGCATCGCGCCGCGCCCGAAGGCGTAGCCGCTCAGCACGTGCAGCGCGGCGTAGCCGCGAGCCTGGGGGGTCGTCCTGCGGGCGTCGATCAGCGGGCGGTCCCGATCGGCGAACGCGCCGCAAGCGCGCGCGACCTTTTCGTCCCGCGTTTTGGGCAACCGGACGGCGTTCGGAGCCGCACCGTCCTTGTGGCGCGGCCGAAGCAAGAAGTCTTCCCGAGGGTCCTCGGTGGTCCAAGGCGCCGACCTCCACGAGGAGGCCACCGGAGGAAGCTCCCGTACGGTCTCGCGCCGGACACCCCGTTCGTCGAGACGCAGCACCGTCTCGCGCACCGGCTCGAAGCGCCACCACTCGCCGGTCTCCCGCCACCAGGCCAAGACGCTCGGGTCGCTCAGATCCACCCCAGCCCCTCCCTCCAGGCCTTCAGCACGCGCTTGGACCGCGATTGCTCCAGCTGCGAGGCGGGCCTCACGGCGTGCTCGCCGAACTTGGCCAGCAGAGGCGCCAGAACCCGGTCGGCCTCCTCACGCCCCTCGGCGCCGATCCGATACAGGCTCGCTTGGCGCCGGGAGGAGGGCTGCAGCTCCGGGATCTCCGCGGCCAGAGCCTCGACGGGCTCCCGCACCTCCATCGCCCGCCACAGCAACCCTAGGGCGAACCTCACCGAAGTCTCGCTCTGCATGGGCTTGGCGAAATCCCGTTGCCCTCTGTGGACGCCCGATGCGGTTTCCACCGCGAGCGAGAGGCGGGTTCCCTGCAGATCCTCGGGCACCATCCTCGAGGCCAGCTGCCGCGCCAGCCGGGCGAGTCCGGCCTCGACCGCCTCGACCAGCTCCACCGGCGACTGGAAACGGAAGCGGGCCAATGCGCTCCGAGGCGGGTAGAGCGGCTTCACGGGCTCCTTGAGTCCGCCGCGTGCGGCGCGATGGATGCGCAGCGCATCCGCCCCGAACGCCGCCCGCAGGCACTCGGGCGGAATCGCCGCGACCTGACCGATGCGCCGGTATCCCAACAGCTCCAGGCGCTCCCGCTGCTCCTGGGGCACCGGGATCAGACGCGCCACCGGCAAGGGCGCGAGGAACCCGGCTGGGTCCCGCCACGCACGCCATCCGGCGTCCTCCTCCATGGCCAGGCGGGCGATCCACTTGCTCACCGAGACTCCCCACCGCACCGGGTATCCCGCGTCGAACAGGTCCCGCACCAACCGATCGAGAACATCCTCGGGACACGGATGCGCGGAAAGGTCAACAAAGGCCTCGTGCTGCTCCAGCGGCTCCACGACTCCGGAGTGCCTGCAGCAAACGTCCAGCCACGCGCGTTGGCTCTCCCGGTGCTCGTCAGCGCGCCACGCCAGTCGCTCCGCCTCGGGCACGAGGGTTTGGGCGAGCGAGCGCGTCATCCCAGGCTCCACGCCGCGCCGCCCTGCCGCCTCGTTCGCGTCGAGCACACGATCCCCCGCCAGCACCACCGCGGGGGCGGGGTTCTGGTCCCGACCCAAGTTCCGCACGTAGAAGCGCGAGACGCACAGGTAGACAAACATGGCAATCTTTGTCTACTATTATAGGCCCATTCGGCGTATCCGGCGGCACCCTTTCCCCAAACTCCTCCAGCGACGAGGACTTCCACCCGGTAATGTAGACAGGTACCGCCATGCGCACCGCCCTGCTCGCCGCCTCGCTGCTCGTCGCCCCGTCCTTCCTGCAGGCCCCCGCGCCGCCCGCCCTGACCCTCGACGACGCCCGCCAGTGGGAGGTGCCGCTGCAGGCCTCTCTGAGCCGGGACGGCCTGTGGTTCGCCTGCACCCTCCGGAACACGGAGGGCGAGTTTCGCCTGGTTCTCCGCAAGACCGACGGTCCCGAAACGCACGCCGTCCCCAACGCGCCCGCTTGGGCGTTCTCCGACGACTCCCGCTGGATCGCGTACCAGCAGGGACCCACGCAGCGGGAGCGCGAGCAACTGGAGAGGGCCAACAAACCGGTGCCCAGCAAGGTCGTGCTCCGACGCCTGGAGGACGGAACGGAGGAGACGTTCGAGGAGGGACGGTCCTTCCAGTTCCTCAAGTCGGGATTCCTCGTCGTCTCGGTTCCCGCAACCCGGGAGCTTCTCATCAAGCCCTTGAACGGCGGACCGGTGTGGTCCATCGCGGGCGTCGCCGGCTATGCCGCGAACGAGAGCCAGACGCTGCTCGCGGTGGGGCTCGCGCCGGGCGGGCCAACGCAGTCCGTGGCGATCTTGGACCCCGCCCGCCGGACGATCCGCACGGTGCATTGGGGCAAGGGCCGACCGTCGCCCGTGGTGTGGGCGAAGAACGCGGACGCTGCGGCCTTCCTGTGGAGCGAGGACCGAGAGGGAAAGGAAGGCCCCTTCAATCGGCTGCACTTGCTTCCGAACGCCAACGAGCCGGAGTTGCGCACCGTGGTCCTCGACCCCGAGAAGACGGAGGGCTTCCCATCCGGCTGCCGCATCGTGGAGGACGTGCCGATCCAGATCAGCACGAGCGGGGAGTCCGTAGCGTTCTGGATCCGACCGTGGAAGGACAAGCGCAAGGAGGAGCCGAAGAGCGAGGAGCGCCCCGACGTCGAGGTCTGGCATTGGAAGGACGTCGAACCCATCCCCCTGCAGAGGAGGCAGGAGGCAACCATCAAGAGGAGAGCGTTCCTCGGACTCTGGAGCGTCGGGCCAAACCGGTTCCTGCAAGCCACCGACGACCTGCTTCTCCGGCCGATCCTTTCGAGAAACCACGCCCGGGTCCTGATTGAAGACCCTCGGCCGTACCGCACGGCCAAGGTGGTCGGTGGCATCACGTACAGCGACTGGTGGGTGCTGGACCCAGCCACCGGGGCTAGGAACAAGGTGGCAGAGCGAACCCAGTGGGATCCGTTCCTCTCTCCCGACGGCTCGCACGCCGCCCTCTACGCTGACGGCCACTACTCTGTCGTGGATCTAGCCACCCTGCAACGCCGGGAGGTCACCCGACGGGCGGGGGTGCGGTTCGACGAGGAGCTGTACGACGGACCAAGGCGCCAGCCCCCAGCGGAGTCGAGCCCCGCATGGGTCGCGGACGGGCGCCGCGTTCTGTTCTTCGACCGGTACGACACGTGGGCCTACGATCTGCGGTCCGACGCCTTGGAGCGGCTCACGCGCGGACGGGAGGAGAGGATCGTCTGCCGACCGATCAACGTTTACCCGGATGACGAGCAACTGGACCTGCGCAAGCCAACCTACTTCGTGCTGCAAGGAGAGGAAACCAAGCGCTCCGGGTTTGGTCTGAGGATGCCCGATGGCCAGTTCTCCGTGCTCGCCTACGAGGATCGGCGCCTCTCCGGGCTGCGCAGGATTCCAGAGGGCGACCGCTTCCTCTTCTCGATCCAGAGCTTTCAGGAGTCGCCCGGCTTCTATGTGACCAACGGCCGCTTCGAAGCGGTGAAGCCGGTGCTGCGCACCAACCCGCAGCAGGAGCGGTTCGCCTGGGGCAAGACTCAGCTCGTGAGCTACAAGAGCCGGTGGGGCGTTCCTCTGCAAGGGGTGTTGGTCTTCCCAGCCCGTTACCAGCAGGGAAATCTGTACCCGATGGTGACCGTGATCTACGAACGGCAATCCGACGGCTTGCACTCCTACCGGTTCCCATCGGACACCGACCCCTACAACGTGCAGATGCTGAGCCAGAAGGGGTACTTCGTTTTCCTTCCCGATATCGCCTATCGGACGGGCCACCCAGGGCTGTCCGCCGTAGACTGCCTCGAACCCGCGCTCGATGCCGTGGCGCGGCTCAAGGTCGGCGTGGACCCGCAGAGGATCGGCCTAGCCGGTCACAGCTGGGGAGGCTACCAGACGGTTTTCGTGCTCACGAAGAGCAAGCGGTTTCGTGCGGGAGTGGCGGGCGCGCCGTTGACCGAGCTGATCTCCATGTCCAACAGCTTCTACTGGAACTCGGGAGTGCCCAACGCGGAGATCTTCGAGAGCAGCCAAGGGCGCATGGGGGTCCCGTGGTGGGAGGCGCTCCAGGACTACATGGCCAATTCGCCGCTGTTCCAAGTCCAAGGTCTGCAGGCGCCCCTCATGGTCGTCTTCGGGGATCAAGACGGTGCCGTGGACTGGCATCAGGGCCAGTACCTCTACAACACGCTCCGGAGGATGGGGAAGCCTCTGGTGATGATCGTGTACCGCGGGGAAAACCACTTTCCGGCCAAGCGCGCCAACCAGGCTGATTTCGCCCGGCGGGCCTTCCACTTCCTCGACGTGCAGCTGAAGGGTGCCAAGCCTGAGCCTTGGGTGACAGACGGGCAGCCGCTGCTGAAAGAGTAGGAAAGCGAGTGGCGCGGACGAAGGGACTCGAACCCCCAACCCTCAGTTCCGAAGACTGATCAAAAACCCCAAAGAGGGGTCTTGAGGCTACTTGAACTGAGGTGAGGTAGGTTGGACACGCGTGAATCGCTTCTATAGCCACTTTGAATGTCTGGTCGAAACTCTGGTAGCCCGTTCATAATGCGGGGGTGCCCCGCAAGAAGCAAGGTTCGATTGTCTGCATCGAGCACACCGTAACGGCCCGCGTAGGCCGCGAGAGGACGACTCTCACCCACAAGTCGCGCAAGGGCCTTCAGCGCCTCATCGCTGACTTTCAAGCCAAAAACCCGAGCGCCACGTTCGGGGCCGTCCGCGAGACGCTCTTCGAGGGCTACGGGTGGACGAAGATCAGTTGGCACTTCATGGGGCCTCCGCTTGACGAGCAGGTATGGGCACGGGGCACCACCAGAACGGAGTGCGAGCAGAACATCGAGAAGAACATCGTCAAGAAACTGGATGAGGCCAAGCTGAAGCGCCTCGGCGAGAGCGAGGAGCGCACCGTCCATACCAACCGCGTGGCGGCAGAGTTCGACTCGTTGGAGGAGGAGCGGAAGCGACAACTCGGCGGGGTGACGTGGGCCGACTACGCCCGTCAGGTCATCGACGCGAAGCTGAACTCCGATCAGGGTTACGTCGGACAGTACAACAACGCGCTTGGATACATCAAGAACCACATGAACACGCCAACCGTCCCCGCCGAACGTGGGGAACGGGTTGAACCGTTCGTGATCGGCAAGCTCCTCCTCGGAGAGATGACGCAGTTGCACGTGCAAGAGTGGCTTGACTCGGTGGATCGCCGTAAGAAGGCGAACGGGGAGCCATACACGGCTCAGACAAAGAAGCTCCTGCGGAGCTTCATCCGCATGGTTTACTATCAGGCCCAAGCGGCGGGCAAGCCCGTGAAGGCGATCCTCTGGGATCAACGGCGCGGGGGCGTCCGCATCACCAAGCCCGTCCACAAGGTCAAGGCGCTCTTCTCCGATGAACTCGTGCGGGAGCTTTTCCTGGCCTGCGAGAACGACATGGAACGCGCACTCGTGGCCTTGTGCCTGTGCTCGCTCCGCGCCCCTGGAGAGGTTGTGGCTGTCAGGTGGCGCAACATACGGGGCGGCATCATCCAGGTCGAGAAGCAGCACCGAGACCAGAATGGCAAGCTCCTCGTGACCAACACCAAGACCCGCACCGTTCGTGATGTTCCGATCCCTCCCCACCTTGCGAAGTTCATCGAGGCTGTAAGGCCCAAGGACGCCAAGGGTGACGACTGGGTGCTCCAAGGCGGCTATTGTTCGAAGAGCGCGAAGAAGACCGATCTGGATGGGAGCCTATCGCCTGGGCGGGCGCAAGACATCTTCGACCGCATCGTCGCCAGGATGAAGGCGGCGATGGCGGAGAAGGAGCGGCCCGTGTACGACGAGTTCTCGATCTACTGCTGTCGCAAGACGGCCCTGACGGCGATCAGCCGCGTCACCGATCCGAAGACGTTGATGTCCATCGCGGGGCACACGTCTGTTGCCACGACTATGCAATACTACTTGGAGGCGAGTCGAGAGTCGAAGGTCGAGGCCATGAAGAAGATCGCCTTCGGAGCCGACGTGTCGCTTCCTGCCTGACGCCTGAAAACCGTTGATTTCCGTGCGTCAGACTTGGTACAGTCTCGACATGGAATCCGCCCTCGTTAAGGCGTCCGAGCAACCCCTATGCAACCCCGACCTCGGCGGCTTGAGGGACGAGGCGAGGGAGTACGCGCGACGTAGCAAGGGCGTCCTCACCGTCCGCGTGTACGACCGCGAGTGGCGACGGTTCACGGCGTGGTGCTCAGAGAACGGCTTGGTCGCTCTCCCCGCCGATCCCGAGTCGGTGTCACTCTACGTAACGGGCCTGTCTCGTACGAAGAGCGTGGCGAGCATGAACGTCACCGTGGCGGCGATCTCCCAGGCCCACCAAGCGGCGGGAGTCGGCAGCCCGACCCAGACGCCCGCTTTCAGGGCTGTCTGGCGGGGTATTCGCCGCACCCTCGGGGTGGCCCCGAAGTCGCAGAAGTCCCCTGCTACTACGGAAGTCGTCAGAGCCATGCTCGACGAGCTTCCAGACAGCCTGATCGGCGTCCGCGACCGCGCCCTGATCCTCGTGGCGTTCGCGTCCGCGATGCGGCGCAGCGAGCTTGTCGGCCTTGACTGCACCGACGTGCGCTTCGTGGAGCGCGGAATGGAAATCGCCGTGCGACGGAGCAAGGTCGATCAGGAAGGCGCTGGGCACGTCATTGCCATCCCCTTCGGCAACGCGGAACGCACCTGCCCTGTCCGCGCCCTTCGGTCGTGGATCGAGGCGGCGGGGCCGACAGATGGCCCGCTGTTCCGCTCGGTGGATCGGCACGGGCGCGTGTCGGCTGGAAGGATGGACGGCGGCTCGGTGGGACGGATCGTCAAGCGGGCGGTGGAGAGAACGGGGCGCAATCCTGAGGACTTCGGGGCGCACTCAACCCGCGCGGGTTTCATCACCTCGGCGGCGGCGAACGGCGCGTCGGAGCACAGCATCGCCAAGACCAGCAACCATCGAAGCGTCCAAGTGCTCCGATCCTACATCCGTGCAGCCTGCCGCTTCGACGACAATGCGGGGAGCAAGCTCGGCCTGTAACGCCGAGCACTCGATGGGCTTGGTCGGAAGCGCCCACATCCTGATGCGAAGTCGTAGAAGATCGACTCTTGCGCGAACCTGACCACCCGTCAGGAGAAGCTGGGCCGTTCTCTGAACGATCTCGTAGAGAAGCCAGAAGAATGTCTACTAATCGTCAGGGATTAGTCGTCGGGAAGTGCTGCACGAGATCGGCATCAATGCAGGATTTCCCCGACTTGCGGCTTGCCCCGCCGCGCTCGTGGTGAAGCGCACTGTCCGCGGCGGCAAGCCATGCGTGATCTTTCAGCTACGGCACAGCGGGGGCAGATGGGCGCGACGATCA
>FWPV01007789.1_pt1 | contig 19187 bp, 16 predicted proteins | sample 2228371 | NCBI WGS metagenome assembly FWPV01 (sample SAMEA103939776, study PRJEB20133) | metagenome
TTGGTTATCGACTGACACCAGCATCGCTTCCAGGTACGTCGCCAACGGGGTTATACTCATCTTGGGGTCTCCTGTTGCACCAGAAGGCCCCCATTCTATCGTCTTTTTTCTGGGTTGCGTAACTTGAGTGTAGAGAAAGCAGTATTGCAGCTCGAGGCCCATTTTGGCGGCCTGGACTACCTGATCAACAATGCCGGGGTGGGCATTTTCAAGCCCGTCCATCAACTCGAGCCCGAGGAGTGGCAGCAGGTGTTGCAGACCAACCTGACCGGGCCGTTTTTTGCCACCAAAGCCAGCGTGCCGGCCATGCAGAAGCGGGGTGGGGGCCACATCATCAATATCGGTTCCCTCGCCGGAAAGAATGCCTTTGCGAACGGGGCTGCCTACAATGCCAGTAAATTTGGCTTGCTGGGCTTTTCCGAAGCCTCCATGCTCGATCTGCGCTACCACGGTATTCGGGTCAGCAGTATTCTGCCCGGCTCCGTAGACACCCCCTTTGCCGGCAACAACACCGGCGCTGCCTGGAAAATCCAGCCCCAGGATATTGCCCAGGCAGTGTTATACCTGCTGCAAAGCGACCCCCGAATCATTCCCAGCCAGCTCGATTTGCGCCCCAGCCAGCCGCCGAGGAAGTGAACAACGGAAAAAGGCTCTCGGATACCTGTCGTGGTCCCACCCTATGCCTTACACGATTGGGCGTAAGGTACCGGGCAGAGCAATAATCGCTGTTTGATGCAAGCACTGAGGTATTCGTGAGGGGAGGAAGGGAGAGGGGTTCAAGATCGATGAAACCGGACAATTGTCCCCAATGCAGGCTTTGTGGCCCTTCCTTGCAAACTCATCGGAAAATCTCTCTGGTACGCATATCTTGAAGCAACTTTTAGCCGTGTCTTGGGGTGATTCCAGACTCTTTACATCATCGAAGAATGTAGTAAGATACCACTAGACGCAGAAGGCAGATGGTCTGAAAAACAACGTTGAGAACGTTGTGGAAACGCTGCCAGAAACTGCTGTCAGAGGTTCAAAGCAAGCTGTGTCCTGGTTTACTGTCCAGAACATAGCTTGAAACTAGGAGGAGGACATGAAAAAAGGTCTTTTGATTGCAGCCATAGCGGCCCTGGGTTTGGCGGGCTCGGCTATGGCACAGGGCCGGCTTACGGTCTGGACGCACTACGGCGGCCCTGAACTGGCCTGGCTCAAGCAAACTGCGGCCAACTTTAGCAAGAGCAGCGGAACCCAAGTAGAAATCGTCGAAGTACCCTTTGGCGATATCCAGAACAAGTTTATTCTGGGTGCGCCCCAGGGCCAGGCTGCCGATCTGGTGGTGAGCATTCCCCACGACTGGGTAGGGGCTATGGCGGCGGCGGGTGTGTTGGAGCCCATGGGTAAGTATGCGACCAGCAGCTATGTCCAGAGCCTTTCGGATGTAGCGGTAGAAGCCCTCACCTTCCGCAATCAGCTTTTTGCGTTGCCCATGTTTGCCGAGTCGGTGGCGCTTATCTACAACAAGAAGCTGGTCAAGGAAGCCCCCAAAACCTGGGACGAGTTTCTCAAGATTGCCCAGGACAACACCAAGGGCAACTCCTTTGGCTTCCTTTACGACCTGGCCAACCCCTACTTCAACTATGGCTGGTTCACGGCGTATGGGGCCTCGGTGTTTGGTCGCACGGCACAAGGGGTAGACGCCAGCCAGACCCGCCTGGGCGGCGATGCAGGGGTGCGGGCTGTCAACTTCATCAAAGACCTGCGCTACCGTTACCGCTTGATTCCCGAGGGCGTGGACTACGGCGTGGCCGACAGTGCTTTCAAAGAAGGGGCCCTGGCCATGATTCTCAACGGCCCCTGGGCGATTGGCGACTACAAGAAGGCTAATATTGACTTTGGTATTGCGCCCTTGCCCAACCCCCCCGGTGGTCAGCAGTGGCGTCCGTTTGTAGGGGTGCAGGGTGTGGCCATGAACGCCTACTCGCGCAACAAGACCGCCGCCGCCAACTTTGCCAAGCTGTTGGTCACCACCCAGAACCAGGTGGCCTTCAACAAGGCGGGTGGCCGTCTACCGGTTTCCAAACAAGCTGTACAGCAGCTGCGCAATGATCCGGTAGTGGCGGGTTTCTCGGCTACCATTGCGCTGGGTTCGCCCATGCCCAACATCCCCGAGATGGGTAAGGTGTGGGGGCCATGGGGGAATGCCCTTTCGCAGGCCGTCCAGAAGTCGGACACCAACGTGGCTCAAATCGTGGCAGCCATGGTAACAGAAATTAACCGGGGCCTTTCGGGCCGATAGAGCATCCTCCCACGAACACCTGATACAGCGAAAACCTTTACTTCCAGAACCCCCTTCGCACGAAGGGGGTTTTTATCCATGGGTAGATGAGAGAAAAAAGTGTGCATTCCAACATCGAAATTAGGCGCCGATAGGCTACTCTAATTTTCATAGCTGCGCCCAGCGCACGGACAGGAGATCCTAAGATGCGGCGTTCTTGGCTAATTTTTGCGGTAGTGGCTTACCTCGGCATGTTGGCTGCGGTGATTCATGCACAGCCCGTACAGACGCCCCGAACCCTGACCGCCGAAATTCGAAGTGCCCTCGAGCAGGTCTACACCCGTGCTTTGCCTGCAGCGTTGCGTATCGAGACCGTTCCCGAAGGTACGGGTTCCGGTTTTTTTATCAGTCCGGATGGGCTGGTCATGACCGCCTATCACGTGATTGAGGACACCAGCAGTTTTCGGGTGGTCAACTCCAAGAACGAATCGTTCCCTGCCGAACTGGTGGGCTACGACGAGTTCCGCGATATTGCCATTTTGCGGGCCAGGGTGAACGCACCGGTGCCGTTCTTGCCGCTCGAGACCGGCCAGGGTCCACGCACGGGCGAGCCCTTGCTGGCTATCGGGAACTCGAGAGGGGCGTTTATTGCGCCACGCTATGGGCTGGTTAATACCGTTGAACGCGATATTTTCCCCTTCTTCAACTCCATCGCCATTTCCACCACCATTCCCCTGGCCCCCGGCGACTCGGGTGGCCCGGTTATCAACCAGGCCGGGCGGGTGGTGGCGGTAGTGGTGGCGATTGGCCAGCCCAACGGGGTATTTGAGAGCTACCTGTCGCCTTTACTGGGCTTGGGAGAGGTAATTGACCAGCTCCAGGCGGGCCGTAAACGCGATGTGCCCTATATTGGAGTGCAACTTTTCCAGATTGATGATGACACTGCCGCCACCCTGCGCATCCCCAAGGAAGGGGTTTTGATCCGGGGACTGTTGCGTGGGGGCGCTGCCGAGCGGGCCGGTTTGCGTGGCTTTGTGGTTCGCCGAGAGAACGGCCAGGAAGTCTACGACTTTGACGTGATCCTCGAGGCCGATGGCCGGAAATTCAACGATGTCACCGAGCTCCAGCGCTATATCCGCAGCAAAGAGGTGGGCGACAACGTGACCCTGACCATACGGCGGGGCAGCCAGACCCTCAAGATTGAACTCAAACTCACCGCCAACCCAACCCGGCGCAGTTAGAGCGCTCTTCACCAATTTTGAACCATCCGACGTCAAGAAAGCCTTGCCCTGGACAGAACAGTGGCCGCTGGGATGGGCCGCCACCTTGGTGAAGAGTGCTGTAAGGGTCTCAACTCCTGTCCCTACCCCCTCTGCATCACCGCTTCCACAACACACATTGCGTTCAGGCAAAGAGAATATTATTCGATATGGGGTCGCCATCCATCACGGTAGCAAAATTTGAAAAACTTTTTGCATTTGCAAAGGAACACTTATAAAACTTGACACTCTGACCATTGCTTCACCCTGCCAGGGTAAATAGGATTGAAGGAAAGTCCCGAAGGGAGGCCCTCTATGGAACGCCCATCTAAGGAAGTTATCCAGGAGAACCGCGACTACACCCTATTTTCGTGGTCGGTGCAAAGCACCTCGAACCCTATTCACATGACCCGTTCAAAAGGCGTGTGGTTCTGGGACGGCGATGGCAACAAGTGGCTGGACTTCAGCAGCCAGCTCATCAACATCAATGTGGGGCACCAGCACCCCAAGGTACTCGAGGCCATCAAGAAGCAAGTGGACGAACTCTGCTTTGCAGGCCCGAGCTTTGCCACCGAGCCCCGGGGGCAGCTGGGCAAGAAGCTGGCCGAAGTGACGGGCCTGGCCAAGTCCTTTTTCTGTCTGGGCGGGGCTGAGGCCAACGAAAACGCCATGAAGATGGCCCGCCTCTACACAGGCCGCGACAAGATCATTACCCGCTACCGCAGCTACCACGGCGCTACCATGGGTTCCATGACCGCTTCGGGCGACCCCCGGCGCTGGCCGGTGGAGCCAGGCATTCCGGGCATCGTGCGGGCCTTCGACCCCTACTGCTACCGCTGCCCCTTCGGCAAAACCCCGGATAGCTGCCAGCGGGAGTGCGTCGGCCACATCGAAGAAATCATCCAGATGGAAGGCCCCCATACCATCGCGGCCATCATGGTTGAGGGCATCACCGGCTCCAACGGGCTTTTGGTGCCCCCCGACGACTACTACCCCAGGCTGCGGGCGCTATGCGACAAATACGGCATTCTCCTAATTACCGATGAGGTGATGAGTGGCTTCGGGCGCACCGGTAAGTGGCTCTCCACACAGCACTACGGCATCAAGCCCGACATCGTGACCAGCGCCAAGGGGCTTACCAGCGGCTACATGCCCCTGGGGGCGGTGATTGTCTCCAAGCAAATTGCCGATTTCTTCGAAGACCACATGCTCTGGGGGGGTCTGACCTACTCGGGCCACCCGGTCTCATGTGCCGCCGCCGTGGCCAACCTCTCGGTCTACGAGGAGGAGCACCTGTTCGAAAACACCCAGGAACAGGGCCGGTATCTGGGGGAGCGCCTCGAGGCCATGCGCAAGAAATACGCCTGCGTGGGCGATGTGCGCTACATCGGGCTATTTAGTGTGCTCGAGCTGGTCAAGGACAAAGCCACCAAGGAGCCCCTGGCCCCCTTTAACGGTACCTCCCCCGAGATGCAGAAGCTGGCGGCTTACCTCAAGTCCAAGCACATCTACGCCTTCAGCCGCTTCAACAGGCTCTGGGTCTGCCCACCGCTGGTTATCAACCGCGAGGAACTCAAATACGGCCTGGACGTGATCGAAGAGGGTCTGGCCCTGGTGGATGAGGCGCTGGGCGTGGTGGGGGCGGCTGCCGACTAAGCGTAAGCTCAAGCGAGCGCAGCCTTTTTGTGAAAGGCCAACCCGAAGCCACCGGCAATCTCGTCGGCCTGGTGTCGAGAACGGCGAAATAATAGGCACATCTTTTGCTTTGGTATCGTTCAATCCTTTCTCCTCACCCTACCCTCTCCCTCGGGGAGAGGGTTTTTTGTCCACCACTCTTGATACTGTCCCATGAGCCTCTTAAGGGACCGTTCTTGGCAGAGCCTATTCCGCTATAGAAGCGCTTCCATCCTGTACTCAGGTGGGATAGACTAGCCTTACTATGCAAATTGAGCGTTCGTTTGGGATTCTGCTTCACCCTACCAGCTTTCCGGGCCGGTGGGGGATGGGGGCTTTGGGCCGCGAGGCCGAGCGGTTTTTGGACTGGCTGGCTTCCACTGGCGCTAAGTGGTGGCAGGTGTTGCCGCTGGGCCCTACCAGCTACGGCGACTCGCCCTACCAGTCCTTCTCGGCCTTTGCCGGAAACCCCTACCTGATAGACCCGGAAATGCTCATAGAAAAGGGCTGGCTGGAAAATACCGAGGAACCCCCGCAGTACCCCGCCGATAGTGTGAATTACGGCTGGCTCTACGAGAACCGCTGGCCCCTCCTGAGGCGGGCCTTCACCGGGTTTCAGGCCAGGGGCTCTGCGCAGGATAAAGCGCTTCTGGAGGCTTTTATTCAGGCCGAACAAGCCTGGCTGGAAGACTTTGCGCTCTTCATGGCGCTCAAGACCCGCTTTGGCGGCAAGCCCTGGAACGAGTGGAGCCCCGAGCTGCGCGACCGCAAACCGGCAGCTCTGGCCAAAGCCCGCGAAGAGCTGGCCTACGAGGTGGCCCTGCACGAGTGGATTCAGTGGTTGTTTTACACCGAGTGGGGCAAGACCAAAGCCTACGCCGAGTCTAAGGGCATTCGGATTATTGGAGACATGCCCATCTTTGTGGCCTTCGACTCCTCGGATGTGTGGGCCCACCCGCAGTACTTTTACCTCGATGCCGATGGCAACCCTACCGTGGTGGCGGGTGTTCCGCCAGACTACTTTTCCGAGACCGGCCAGCTCTGGGGTAACCCGCTCTACCGTTGGGATGTGATGGAGGAAGAGCACTTTGCCTGGTGGGTTTCGCGTATCCGGCAGTCGCTCAAGCAGTGCCACCTGGTACGCATTGACCACTTTCGGGGCTTTGAGGCCTACTGGGAAATCCCTTTCGGCATGCCCAACGCCATCAAGGGCCGGTGGGTCAAGGCGCCGGGTGAAAAACTCTTCAAGGCGGTACGGGCGGCGCTGGGGGATGCGCCAATTATTGCCGAAGACCTGGGGGTCATCACGCCCGAGGTGGAGGCTCTGCGCGATGGGTTTGGCTTTCCAGGCATGAAGATTCTCCAGTTCGCTTTTTCCGACGATACCAACGTCTTCCTGCCGCACAACTACCCCAAGCATGGCAACGTGATTGTGTACAGCGGCACCCACGATAACGACACCAGCCTGGGGTGGTTCAGCACTGCGCCCGAGGCCGAACGCACCTTCATGCGCGACTACCTGGCCCGCTACGATATCCGCTGCCTGTCGGAATACGAAGTGGCGGGCGCCTTGATCGAGCTGGCCTTCAAAAGCCCGGCCAACCTGGCCGTAGCGCCCCTGCAAGACGTGCTGGGACTGGGCCCCGAGGCCCGCATGAACTATCCCGGCAGGCTGGGGGGTAACTGGTCGTGGCGCTATGGCGAAGAGGCCCTCGAGCCCGGCCTGGCTGCTGGATTGCGGGCGCTGGCCGAAGCGAACCGGCGGGCCTAGCGGAGGCTCTGATGAAGATTGCGGGGGTACTCGAGACCTGCCTGTACGCGCCCGACCTGGACGCCGCCAGGGGCTTCTACCAGGGGTTGCTGGGCCTCGAGCTATTTGCCGAGCAGCCGGGGCGGCACCTGTTTTTTCGCGCAGGGCCGGGGGTCTTTCTGGTGTTCAACCCCGAAGCCACCCAGCAAGAAACCGTCTTGCCGCCGCATGGCGCACAGGGCAGTGTACACGTGTGCTTCAGGGTGCCCGCAGAGGAACTGCCAGGCTGGGCGGCGCGGCTCGAGGCTCACGGCTACCCGGTTACCTGGGCCGAGTGGAAAGCGGGCCGGAGCCTGTACGTCTACGACCCCGCTGGCAACCTGATTGAGCTGGCCCCGGCGGCGATATGGGGCTTGGCAGATAGTTGATGGTCTATGGCCGATAGCCGATGGTCCGTTCAGGTTAGCAGGTTTTACACAGTCATACCATTTGGGCTTGGACACTTTGCACCTCATAGAAGGTGGAAGGTAGGGAATAGGGGGTAGGGGATTATCAACCACCACCTACCTCCCACCACCTCCCCCTCGTGCGTTGCCTAAAGTTGGCTATACGCCTAAAGTTGGCATCAAATGCCCATTACCTGATGAGGGGTGGCAATCAGGTCTACGGTGCGCTCTGGCGGGCAGGGGAGGTGCTCAAACACCATCAGGGTATGGGCCAGGGTGGCCCAGGGGGCGGCCACTTGCAGACCCTTGTAGGGAAAGCCATAGCCCTTGCCAATCCAGTTGCGCTGTTCGTCCACCGCTACACTGCCTACCAGAACCAGGTCAATGGCGGTTTGCTCGAGTTCGACGGGTTTGCCCAGTTGGGCGATTTCCCGCACCCGTTTGAGCTGGTGGGGTAGAAGGCCCTCCAGGCTCAGGTACTTTCCGGCTTTGTCCGGGTGCGGCATCAGGACGATTTTTCCAGACTTCAGGGCGGCCTCCCGTAAGGGTTTGAGCACCTGGTCGGGGCCGGCCAGTACCACCGTAGCCAGTTGCCACAGCTTCAAAGCCATCAGGCGTTCGGCAGCCCGGCTGGCCCCCACAAAATTGGGGTGGTGTCCGTGGGGTGGGGTGGGGTAGGTGGCGGCCCGGTGCTGTGCCAGGGCGCTCCAGACCATTTCGCGCACTTCACCTTGCGTCACGCTGGCAGTATATTGCGCTCTTCACAGACGTGGCCGCCCACCCCGGCGGCCACTGTTCTGTCCAGGACAAGGCTTTCTTATAGCCGGATGCCTTGAAATACGCGAAGAGCGCTCTATCGCATGGCGATTCATGTCTGGCCGGTGAGCAAGAGGCGCAGAAATGTGGCATCCGAAAAGGCCGTTCTGCGCCCTGCAAGGCTTTCTACAATACCCTCGGCCTGGCGTACCACCACCAGCCTGAGCTTGCGGCTGATGTAGAGCCGTTGGTCGCCGGCTCCTGCCGCAACCGCCAGGTCGTCGGGTAGACCAGGGGAACCCGCCAGTGGGTCTATGTCCTGCCCTACACGGCCAATGGCGGCCCGCTCTGCTGGGCTGATAGGGCGGCCTAACCACCAGGTCAGGCCGTAGATGGGGTTGACCCTCGAGGGCTCAAAGCACTTTTCCAGGAGCGCGGCATCCAGAACGCGCCGCCCCTGCCAGACCCCTTCGTTGCGCACCAACTCCCCAAAGCGGGCCCAGTTGCGGGCGGTCAGGAAGGCCCCGGAGGGCAGGTGGGGGTTACCGTCGGGCCCCCGGCGCCAGAAGGCGTACTCGAGGCCAATCGGCCCGAAGATGCGGCGCTCCAGGTATAGCAAAGGGTCGCCCTTTAGTTTTCGGCGCATCAGCTCGCCAAAAATCTGGAAGGGAATGGGGCCATAGGAAAACCGCGTGTCCGGGGGCGCCTCGGCAGGGGTTTGGATGGCGGCCTGGTAGGTGGGAGGGCGGGCCAGGGTGCCGCCGGGAATGCCGCTGGTCAGGTGTAAAAGCTGGCTCAGGGTGATTTGTGAACGCAGGGGGTCGCCCTGCCACTCGGTCAGGGTCTGGGCCAGGGGCTCGTCCAGCGAGAGCAGCCCGTCCTGCGCGGCTGCCACGGCCATCACCCCACAAAAGCTCTTGGTGCCGCTGGCCAGCTCGTGGGCGCGGGTGGGGCTGCCCCTCCCGGGGTAATCCTCGAACACAATCTGGCCGTCTACCATCACCAGAAGGGAAATGCCCCGGTTCTGGGCGGAGTAGGTGGCGGCTAGCTTGTGGAAGGCGGGGTTGGCAGGATTGGGTGTGGTTTGTGCGAATCCTCTGGCGCCGCTTAGCAAGGCGGCCAGCCCCTTGAGAACGGTGCGTCGGTGCATGACCAGAGCCTAGACGCCCAGGCTGAAGTTTAGCTGAAGTGAAGGGGTTTGAGTTCGGGTAGTTTTTGCAGGTGTTCCCGGAAGGCCTCGAGGGTGGCTTTGCGCTCGGCCTCGCTCATTTCACCCGGCCCGTAGGCAATGAAGGGGGGCAGCACTTCCAGGCCACAGTAGGCCAGAATGCCGTAGTGGATGGGCTCGAGTACCCGCATAAGGTCGCGCTGGGGCGCTTGCTGGAAGTAGTCCTCGCGGGCCCCTACGGTCAGGCTCAACATGGCCTTTTTGCCCCGCAGCAGACCATTTTCAAAGGAATGCTCGTCGTCGTAGGCAAAGCCAAAGGCAAACACCCGGTCTATCCAGCCTTTCATGATGGCAGGCATCCCGTACCACCAGTCCGGAAACTGAAAAAGCAACAGATCGGCGCGGCGAACTTTGTCTATTTCCGGCTGGATCTCGCTCAGGTCGCCCTGTAGCTCCCGCGCACTCAGCACGGGGTTGAAGCGCATGGTGTAGAGGTCCGAGAGCAAAATGCTGTGCCCCGAGCGGCTCAGGGTGCGGACAGCCACGTCGCGCAGGGCTGCATTGAAGGAATTGGGGTTGGGGTGAGCATGAATGATCAATACGTTCATCGGCTCAAAGCCTACGGCCAAAAGCCCCAAAGCTGCAACGGGATGGTTTATACCGAATCCACATGAACCCCTTTCCTTCTCTCCTTGCGGGAGAAGGTGGCGACACCCCGCCAGCGGCACGCAGGAATGACATCAGGGGCGTCAATGGCTGCGTGTGGGGTGTCGCCGGAGGGAATGCCTTCAACGAATACCCGTGTCATTCCAAGGAGGCGTTAGCCGACGAGGAATCTGGTACGGCGCAAGGCTCGTGATTGTTGGGGATGGTAACGCATCAGATTCCTCGCTGCGCTCGGAATGACACTTTTGAGTGGATTATTGTGCCTTTTGCGTCACCGTTCTGAGTAAGCTACCAATGTTCTGTCCAGGATAAAGCTTTTTTACAGCCGGATGGCTTCAAATTCGTGAATAGCGCTCTATCGGTACAGTTCCCTGGCAATGACCAGCTTTTGAATCTCGCTGGTACCCTCGTAAATTTCTGTGATTTTGGCATCGCGGTAGTAGCGCTCTACACGGTACTCCCGGTGGTAGCCATAGCCGCCCAGAATCTGCACAGCGTCGCGGGTCACGCTGACCGCCACATCCGAAGCGAATAGCTTGGCGGTGGAGGCCTCGAGGGTAAACTTTTCGCCCCGGTCTTTCTTGGCCGCAGCTTCCAGAACCAGTGCCCGCGCGGCGGCAATGCGGGTGTGCATCTCGGCCAGTTTGAAGCCAACCCCCTGAAACTCCCGAATCTTCTGGCCGAACTGGGTACGCTCGTCGGCGTACTGCCTGGCTATCTCAAAGGCAGCACGGGCCATGCCCACCGCCTGGGCGGCAATCCCAATGCGCCCGGCGTCCAGCCCGGCCAGGGCCTGTGCCAGCCCCCGGCCTTCCTGCCCCAGCAGGTTTTCATCCGGTACAAAGACCTCCTCGAGGCGCACCTCGCAGGTATGCGCGGCATGGAGGCCCATCTTGTCCTCGGGGCTACCAAAGCTGAGGCCGGGGGTGTCCTTTTCCACAATGAAGCTGCTAATGCCGGCTTCGCCCCGCGCCATCACCACATAGACCTGGGCCTGCCCGCCGGAGGTGACCCAGCTTTTGAGGCCGTCCAGTTGCCAGCCGCCCGGCACCTTGCGGGCCGACGCCTTGAGCGAGGCCGGGTCGGAACCGGCGTGGGGCTCGGTCAGCGAGAAGGCCCCAATCCACTCGCCCCTGGCCAGCGGCACCAGGTACTTCTTTTTCTGGGCCTCGGTGCCAAACTTGTTCAGCATGTATTGCGGCAAGCCCGAAGTTACCGAAAGAATAACCGCCACGCTGGGGTCGGCTGCCGCGATTTCTTCCATGGCCAGAGCCCAGGTTACCGAGTCGAGCCCGGCCCCGCCCCAGGCTTCGGGGGTGGTCATGCCCAGCAGGCCCAGCTCACCCAGCTTTTGGAGCTGGGGCCAGGGGTACTGCCCCAAGCGGTCGTATTCGGGGGCCATCTCCCACAACACCTCTCGGGAAACGGCCCGCACCATGTCCAGTACCATTTTTTGGTCGGCGGTCAGAACGGCCATAAATATATCGTATCACCCAGCTTGTGTCGAAAAATCGTTATGGAATGGAAAGCTGAAGGCGTTTCGTAAGATTGGGAGGGATGTTGAAGCAACGCACACAATTGCTTATGGCGGCGGGCTTGAGCCTGCTCTTGTTGCCCCTGGGGCTCGTCCTCAACCCTGAACTTGGGGTGGGGGCGCTGCTGGGCGTCTGGCTGGGGGGTACGCTCATGGGCTTATTCGGCCCTACTTTTCGGGTTTTGTTGCTGGGAAGCGGGCTTTGTGCGCTGCTCGTTGCAGCGGTTGTCTTTACCCCGCTCACCCGGGTACTGATGAACGGGCTGGTGGTGGACGAAGCGCCGCAAAAAGCCGACCTGATTGTGGTGCTGGGGGGCGGGATGCACTGTGGGGCGGGGGAGCTCGAGGCCTCCTCGCTGGCCCGCTTGGAGAAGGGCCTGGAGCTCTGGCGGGCCGGCTACGCGCCCCGCATTTCCCTCTCCGACACGGTGGGCGAGATTTTTGGCGATGCCCGCTGCCCCTCGCTGGGCCTCGAGGCCCGGGCGCGGGTGCAGGCTTTGTATGGTACCGAAGGCCCCGAAATTGTCCTGCTGCCCCAGATGCGTACCACCCGCACCGAAGCCCTGGCGGTGTCCGATTTGGTCAGGGAGCGAAAATGGGCACGCGTCTTGCTGGTGACCACCCCCGCGCACAGCCGCCGGGCCGTGGGGGCCTTTCGCAAGCTGGGCCAGGACGTCGTAAGTGTGACCTCGAGCGAGCCCCGCTTCGACCTGGCCCTCACCGCCCCCGCCGACCGATTGCAAGCCCTGACCCCCCTCACGCGGGAGTATCTGGGTCTGTTGAAATACCGCTTACAGGGTTGGCTGTAGGGTTTCCAGAATGTTAGTACACAGTCGTATAGATGCCTATACGTCTTCACTGGAATACGGGAAGTCATTGCGAGCATCCGCAGGATGCGAAGCAATCCAGATCGCCCTACCCAGCCGGTAATTTGGCAAACTTCTTCTGGATTGCTTCGTCGGCCTTTGGCCTCCTCGCAATGACGGCCGCCACCTGGGAGATTGGTTGGCGAGTGCTCGGGCCAACGTTCGCCCGAATGTATAGGCTCCTTTACGACGTTGTATTAGGGCGGCGGATCAAATAAACCCAGCCTCCTGCGTCCGAGGTGTGGCAGCATTCGCGACGGGTGCGGGGCAACCGGAACCGCCCAACAGGCCCGGAATCAGCGGTAGGCTTGCAGGAACTGCTCGAGCTTCTCCCTGCCGGGCCGGAGCTGTTCCGGGGATAGCTGGGCCAGAGGGGTGTCCAGCTCTTCTACCTCGGCCAGGCTGGGCCGGCTGGGGTTGTAGTAGATCAGGCCGGTGATGAACTCGCCGGTTTCCTGGGCCCGGATAAGACGCTCCAGGGCCGCGAGTTTGTTGGTGGGGTCGTAGTCGGCGTCCAGGTTCCGCAGGCTAATCAGCGAGCCGTCGTGGAGCTTGACGGTGCGAAGCTCGCCCGGTTCCATGGGCTCAATCTGTATTTCTTCGGCAAAGGGGATGAAGCCAAGCTCGTGCAGGGGTTTTTCGTTTTTGGTGCCGTAGCCATAGCTCTTGGGGCTGTCGTCCTCGTTGTTGAAGGTAACGCAGGGGCTGATGATGTCCAGCACCGCCGTACCCCGGAACGAGAGGGCGGCCTTGATCAGTTCGCGCACCTGTTTGGCGTCGCCCGCAAAGCTACGGGCTACAAAACCGGCCCCGGCAATGATGGCTTCCATGCACAGGTCAACTGGCGGAAACTCGTTCTGGCCCGCGTATTTGAGCTCGAGGCCCTCCTCTGCGGTTGCTGAGAACTGGCCTTTGGTGAGGCCGTACACGCCGTTGTTTTCCACGATGTAGACCATCCGCACGTTGCGGCGCATCAGGTGCTTGAACTGGCCCATCCCGATGCTGCCGGTGTCGCCATCGCCCGAGACCCCAATGGCTTTCAGGGTGTGGTTGGCCAGCAGCGCACCGGTGCTCACGCTGGGCATACGCCCGTGCAGGGCGTTGAAGCCGTGCGACATGCCCAAAAAGTAAGCCGGCGACTTGGACGAGCAGCCGATGCCCGAGAGCTTGATTATCTCGTGGGGCCTCAGGTTCAGTTCGTAACCTACCTGGACAATCTGGCTGGAGATGCTGTTGTGCCCACAGCCCTTGCACAGGGTGCTGGGGGCGCCGTCGTAGTCTTTCTTGCTCAGGCCCACGGCGTTGAGCTTGAGCGGGATGCGGTCGGAAGGCATTGGGTTTTCCATGAGTGTTCCCCTGGCAGTTTGCTATCAGAGACCGGCTTCTTCGCTCAGCAAGCGGGTCTTTACCCACTCGGCGGTGAGTGGCAGGCCGTCGAGATGGGCTACCGAGCGCAGGCGGGTGGCATACTCGGGCATCTCGTTTTGCAGGATGCCGTGAAGCTGCCCGTCGCGGTTGAGTTCAATAACGTACACCCGTTCGTGGGCGGCCACAAAGTCCCGCACGGCCTGGTTGATGGGAAGCGCCCGCAAACGCAGGAAGCTGGTCGGGAGCTGCTGGGCGAGGCGGTCGCGGGCCTCATCAATGGCATAGCGGGTGGTGCCGTAGGCGATGATGCCGACCCTGGCCGAGGGGTGCTGTTCAATCGCAGGTGCGGGTACCAGGTTGCGGGCCGTATCGAATTTACGGGCCAGTCGGGCCATCAGGCGTTCGTAGTCCTCGGCCCGTTCGCTGTACTGGGCCTGTTCGTTGTGGCCGCTGCCCCGGGTGAAGTAGGCGGCCAAGGGGTGGGGTGTGCCGGGCAGGGTGCGGTAGGGGATGCCGTCGCCGTCCACATCTTTGTAGCGGGCAAAACCGCCCAGGGCCTCGAGCTCGGTTGCGCTCAGCACCTTGCCCCGTTGCAGGGGCTCTGTGGGGTAATCGAAGGGTCGGCCCATCCAGTTGTTCATGCCGAGGTCGAGGTCGGAGAGTACAAACACGGGGGTCTGTAGCACTTCGGCCAGGTCGAGGGACTTCCAGCCAAACTCGAAACTTTCTTCGATGGAGGAGGGGAACAAGACCGGGTGCTTGGTATCACCGTGGCCCAGGGTGTAGGCAAACGAAACATCGCCCTGGCTGGTGCGGGTAGGGAGGCCGGTACTGGGGCCTACCCGCTGGATATCCCAGATCACGGCGGGAATCTCGGTGAAGTAGCCGTAGCTGACAAACTCAGCCATCAGGCTGATGCCGGGGCCGCTGGTGGAGGTAAGGGCCCTTGCGCCAGCCCAGCCCGCGCCCATGATCATGCCGGCGGCGGCCAGTTCATCCTCGGCCTGGATGACCGTATAGGTGGGTTTGCCGTTTTGGTCCTTGCGTAGTTTGGGTAAAAACTCGCGCAGGGCATCCATAAAGCTGGTCGAAGGCGTGATGGGATACCAGGCTGCCACGCTCACCCCGCCAAACACCGCCCCCAAAGCGCCAGCCTCGTTGCCGGTCATGATGATGAGCCCTTCGGTCTTGTTCATGGGCTCGAGGCGGTACGGGTCTTGTTTGCGCAGGTTCTGGCTGGCCCATTCATGCGCCCGGCGCACTACCTGCAGGTTGCTTTCCACCAGCTTCTGGCGGTAACCAAACTGCGCCCCCAGGGCCTCCTCCACAACCTCGAGCGGTACCCCCAGCATCCAGGCCACCACCCCCACATAGGCCATATTGGCAATGTAGGGCTTGCGCTTGACCGGTACGTCCACGCCCGCAATGAGCTCGCTCACGGGAATGGGGTAGAAAATCAGGTCGTCGCGTTTGGGTAGATTTTTCAAGTCAGCGTTATAGAGACACACTCCGCCTGCGGGCAGCTCCTGAATGTCTTCAGCGGCAGTGACGGGATTAAAGGCCACCAAAATTTCCGAGGGTTTGCGGGCAATATACCCTTCGTGGCTCACCCGGATGTGGTACCAGGTGGGAAGCCCCTGAATATTGGATGGAAAAATGTTCTTGCCATGGACAGGAATGCCCATCTTAAAAAAAGACCGCAACAGGGTGAGGTTGGCGGTCTGACTGCCGGTACCGTTGGCGGTGGCTACAACCAGGGAGAAGTCGTTGATGACCGGCGAGCGGGTGGCATGGCCCGCCTCTTGCTGTCGTTCCAGAACGCTCATAGCACCTCCTAGTGCTTTGTCAGGCCAGCAGTTGGTCTGCCACACCATCCTATCGGAAATGGGTGAGGGGTTTGAGTGACTTTAGGCCCTTTTTTTTGAGAAATCTAGCACAAGAAGAGCCCCCTGGCTCGAGCCTGAACTGGGCCATGGTTCCCCCAATGTACGGCGGTTGCAGCCAAAACCAGAGGTGCTTGGCATCTGATTCAAAAAGACAGTTTGCACATCCAAAGCGCAGGCGACATTCCTGGGATTTCCAGGAATGTCCATTCAAACGGTTCCGAGGTTGCCCTTTCTGAGACTCCCAGCACGGTTTGCACAAAGCCACCTGGCGGTAGACTGGCTTATGCCCTCTATCACACTACTCAACAACGCAACAGTGCTGGACGTTCGTTCAGGAGAACTTCTACCGGGTCGCCGGGTGGTGATTCGGAATGGCAGGATAGAGCGCCTCGAGCCCATGCAGGCCGAGGCACCCGAGGCCAGGGCAGCCGAGGTGGTAGAGCTCGACCTGGGGGGCCAAACCCTGCTGCCCGGACTGATAGACGCCCATGTGCACGTGCTGGCCTGGACAGCCAATTTGCGTGAGCTGAACAATGCTTCGCCGCACTATAACGCCCTTCGGGCTGCCGAGATTATGCACGGGATGCTGCTGCGGGGCTTTACCACCGTGCGCGACGCTGCCGGGGCCGACTTTGGCCTCAAGCGGGCGGTGGAAGAAGGGCTTCTGGCCGGGCCCCGGCTCTACATCTGCGGGCGAGCCCTGAGCCAGACCGGCGGTCATGCCGACAGCCGGGCAGCGGGTGAAAGGGTGGTCGAGACTGTCAGTACCCCGGTGGCGTTTGGAACGGTGGTGGACGGGGTGCCCGAAGTGAGGCGGGCGGCCCGCGAGGAGATTCGCCGGGGGGCCGACCACCTCAAGCTGATGCTGGGAGGTGGGGTTGCTTCGCCCACCGACCGCCTGACCAACGACCAGTTTTCCCGTGAAGAAATTCTGGCCGCCGTTGAGGAAGCCGAGATGGCCGACCTCTACGTGATGGCCCACACCTACACGGCCCGTACCGTCAACCGGGCCCTCGAGTGTGGAGTACGGAGCCTCGAGCACTGCAACCTGATTGACGAGCGCAGTGTGGAGCTGTTCTTGAAGCACCAGGCCTGGATGGTGCCCACCCTGGTCACCTATCAGGCGCTGGCCCAGGAGGGGGTCTCGGCGGGCTTACCCAAGGAGGTGGAGCACAAAATTTACCTGGTGCTGGACAAGGGTCTGGCCGCCCTGGAGATGGCCTCCAGGGCCGGGGTGAACCTGGCCTACGGAACCGACCTGCTGGGGGCCATGCACCGGCGGCAGCTCGAGGAGTTCACCATCCGCGCCCAGGTACAGCCCAACCTCGAGGTTATCCGGGCCGCCACCCTCTACGCGGCCCGGCTGCTGCGGGCCGAGGGCCAGTTGGGCGAGGTGACCCCAGGGGCCCACGCCGATTTGATTGCGGTGGAGGGGAATCCCCTCGAGGATATCCGCATACTGACCCAGCCTGAACGCTTCCTCAAACTGGTGATGAAAGGGGGTCAGGTGCACCATCCGGCACAGGTTGTTCAAAAGCGCTCCGTGTAGCTTGCCCTCCAAAACAACCCTGGGTCACGACGCCGTGGTGAAGCATCTGGATATCTCGCCCTTACCAGACTAGGCCGCCCGCGAAAACGAGAATTCATCTGGGGCCAGACGCCTGTTACGCACCCAAGGGGGGGCGGGCCCGGCCCACAGGTGCTTGGGTTTCGAGTTTCCCGGCGGCCACTGTGCAGTCCAGGACAAAGGATTCTGAGTTCCGGATGACTCGATACTTGCGAAAAGCGCTTTAATACAGCGTCGTAAAGGTGGCTATACGCCCTGAAGGGAAAGTCGGCAAGAAGGTGCACCAACCGGTCTCTCATGCGAACCGGCGTCTTTGCGAGGAGGCCAAAGGCCGACGAAGCAATCCAGAGGAGGCTTTCGAAACTACCGGCTGGGTAGGGCGATCTGGATTGCTTCGCATCCTGCGGATGCTGCAATGACTTGAGCACTTCCTAAACCACGGTGAGAATGTACAGGTATCTATACGACGGTGTATTTAACTTCTGATCCAGGGCGGCTTTGTCTTTGTGAAGAGCATTCAAATCCAGCGGTGCAAAGCTCAAGTGTATTTTTCGCCGCGAACCACCTCTACGTTTTCCACAAAAGCAATCACCGCGTAGTTGGCAAAATATACCTCGGCCAGACGGTTCAGGATTTTTTCTGCTACAGAAGGGCTCACAATCGTTTCCAGACGAATGTTATTGCCCTCCCACTCACTGGCCCGCACCCCACGGCTGCCCTCGCCCCTGGCTGGTGTGATGGTGTAGCCCTTAGCGCCCAATTTTTTGATTTCCCGGACAAGCCGCTCTTCCAGGAAGCCCTCCGCAATGATGGTGACCAGTTTGAGCGAAACCAGGGTCATTAGCTACCTCCGTGCAGCCAGCGGGAAAGCGCAAAGTAGATGGGGATTCCCAGGGTCAGGTTGAAGGGGAAGGTGATGCCCAGCGAGGCGGTGAGGTAGTAGCTCGGATTGGCCTGGGGCAGAGCAATGCGTACGGCAGCTGGGGCTGCAATGTACGAAGCACTGGCGGCCATGGTGCCCAAGACCATCGCACCCCCCACCGACATACCGGCCAGGGTTCCGAACCACACGCCCAGAGCGCCTTGTATGAGTGGCATTATGATGCCAAAACCAATCAAAAAAAACCCTACCGTTCGCAGGTCGCGCAAGCGCTTGGCGGCTACCATGCCGAGCTCGAGCAAAAATAACACCAGCACCCCCCGAAAGGGGTCTACGAAGACCGGGGCAATTTGTTTAAGGCCTTCTGGCCCTGCCAAAAAGCCCATAATAGAGCCCCCCACGAGCAGCAAGACACTTCTACCGGCAAAAATCTCCCGCACCGCCTCGCCCAGTGAGCCTTCGCCCAGGCTACGGCGGGCAACCAGCAGCGCAATCACAATGGCCGGGACTTCCAAAATGGCTACCAGGGTGGGCAAAAAGCCCTCCACCGGTTGCCCGGCCGCCTGCATGAAGGTAGTGGCAGCAATAAAGGTCACCGCCGAAACCGAGCCATAGTGGGCCGCGATGGCGGCAGCATTCACCACATCGAAGCGCCCTATTTGCCGCAACACAGCGTAAGAGAGTAGTGGGGTAAGGACGCTCAGCACCAGCGTGGCCAGGGCGGGTTTCCACAGCTCGGCAAAGGGCGTGGTGGAAAGTGCAGCCCCGCCTTTGAGGCCGATGGCCAGCAGAAGATAGATCGAGAGGGTGGTGTAGAGCGCATCGGGGATTTTGAGGTCGGACTTGACCAGTGTGGCCGTGATGCCCAGGGCAAAGGCCAGCACGGCAGGGGAGAGCAGGTTGATACGGAGCAATTCCAGCGTATCCACTGTCCAGGATTCTACCGCTTTCTGGCATAGTTACGCATGGCCGGTAGCATTCCAGAAATCTGTTTTGGCTTGGAGTGGGTGGTTCTAATACCAACTCTGCGCGTGAGCGGCGCTAAACGCGCCCCTCCCTTGCCGCGCCAGGGGGCGCGTCCGAGGGACTTGTATATCGCTTTTG
>FWPV01007790.1_pt1 | contig 19186 bp, 12 predicted proteins | sample 2228371 | NCBI WGS metagenome assembly FWPV01 (sample SAMEA103939776, study PRJEB20133) | metagenome
CGCCGCCGCCTTTGTGGCCGCCGCCGCCGGGGCGCGCGTGGCCAAGCATGGCGGCCGCTCGGTGTCGTCGAAATCGGGCAGCGCCGACGTGCTGGAGGCCCTGGGGGTCAGGCTCGAACTCACCCCCGAGCAGGTGGCCGACTGCATTGAGCGGGTGGGGCTGGGTTTCATGTTCGCCCCCCAGTACCACGGCGCCATGAAACACGCCGCCCCGGTACGGCGCGAGCTGGGCGTGCGCACTATCTTCAACATCCTGGGGCCGCTCACCAACCCGGCCGGCGCCCCCAACCAGGTGATGGGGGTGTTCCACCCCGACCTGGTGGGCATCCAGGCCCATGTGCTGCAGCGCCTCGGCAGCCGTCACGCCCTCATCGTGCACGGCCTGGAGGGCCTGGACGAGATCTCCATCTCCGGCGAGACCCTGGTGGGCGAACTGCGCCAGGGTGAGGTGCGCGAATACCGCATCCATCCGGGGCAGTTCGGGCTGCCCACCCATGACCTCCGCAGCCTACAGGTGGAGACGGTGGAGGAATCGCGCGCACGCGTGCTCAAGGCCCTTGGCAACGAACCGGGCCCGGAACGGGACATTGTGGCCCTCAACGCCGGCGCCGCCATCTATGTGGCAGGGCTTACGGACAGCCTGGCCAGCGGGGTGGAGCGCGCCCGTCAGGTGCTGGCCTCGGGTGAGCCCCTGCGCCGCCTCGAGGCCCTGGCGGCCTACGGGCGATGAAAGACGCCCCTATCTCCGACAAGGCCATTGAACTGGCGAGGTGAGTCCGATAAAATAAACAGCTTTATCCGGCCGTGCCGGACTGGGGCGTGGCGGCGGGCTCTTTGGCCCGTTGCCACGGGTTGTGCTGGTTGGCGGGGCTTCCCGCCGCGATTGGGGGGGTTTGCCATGCAAGGCCTTCACCTGACCGCTGATCTCTATCAGTGCAACTGCAGCCGGGAGCTGCTGATCGACGCCGGACGGCTGGCCGAGCTGTGCCGCCGGCACACGCTCGGGGTGGGGCTCACCCTGGTGGATGAGAAATGGCATACGTTTCCTGACTACCAGGGGCAGCCCGGCGGGGTGACCGGCATGCTGCTGCTGGCCGAATCCCATCTGGCCGTACACACCTGGCCGGAGCGGGGTGGGGTCACCCTGGACGTTTATGTCTGCAACTTCTCGGCCGACAATTCCGAGAAGGCCGAGCGCCTCATGGCCGAGCTGCTGGCCGCCTTCGCCCCGGAGCGAAGCGAGGTCAACCGCATCCAGCGCGGCGCCATCGAGCCCTCCCAGGGCGGCGAGCTGATCCTGGAGGCCCTCAACAGCCACAGCCATTACGGCTACCAGGCCAGCCGCATCACCACGCGCCGCACCCCTTACCAGCTGCTGGAGCTGTTCGACACCCCCCAGTTCGGTAAGGTCCTGCGCCTGGACGGGCACTTCATGACCGGCGAGCGAGAAGAGTTCTTCTATCACGAGGCGCTGGTCCATCCCGCGGCCATCGCCCACCCCCATCCCAGGCGCGCCCTCATCATCGGCGGCGGCGACGGCGGCGCGGCGGAAGAGCTCCTCAAGCACCCCACCATGGAGCGGCTCGTGGTGGCCGAGTTGGACGAGGCAGTGGTCGACACCGCGCGGGAGCATCTGGCCGCCATCCACCGGGGCGCCCTGGACGATGCGCGGGTGGAGGTGCGCATTGGCGATGGTTTCGACTTCGTGCGCAACACCGCGGAGCGCTTCGACCTGGTGCTGCTCGACCTCACCGATCCCGAGACCCCGGCCGGCCCCCTTTATACCCGGGAGTCCTTCGGCTGGGTGAAGGCGGCCCTCGATCCGGGCGGGGCCATGGTCCTGCACGTGGGCACCCCCGTCTTCGAACCGGAACAGGTGCGCAATCTGGTGGGCGAGTTGCGCGCCGTGTTCGCCAAGGTGAGCTGCTATGGGCTCTACATCCCCCTGTACGGGGCTTACTGGGGCCTGGCCGTGGCCTCCGACGGGCTCGACCCGCCTGCCCTGGACCGCTCCCTGGTGGCCGACCGCCTCAAGGAGCGGGACATCCGCGATCTCCAGTACTACAACGCCGACGTGCACGCCGCCCTGTTCGCCCTGCCCAATTACTACCGTGACCTCGTCCGGGGCTGATGGCGCGCGGGGGTCTGGGCAGCCGGGGCGCAGACGATGAAAAACCAGGTAGCGGGTGAGGGACAAAGGGAGAAGGGCTGAACATCGCCCTATCCCACAAGTGTCATGCGTCCAGGACTTGCAAGGACACACCACCCTTGCCGGAGATCTCGGGGTCGGAAACGGTGCATTGGCGCAAGCCCTGACCACGGGTGTCTGGCGCCCCCGACACGAATCGAACGTGCGACCCTCCCCTTAGGAGGGGGATGCTCTATCCACTGAGCTACGGGGGCGACAGCCGTCATTTTACCCCCATTCGGCCACCGCCCGCTGGCGTCGTGGCACGAGAGGGCCTGGTGCGGTTGCATTGCGCCGCAGGCGTGCCAATATCAGGAGTAAGGATCCCTACCCACAGGACGAAAGGCTGGCCATGAGCCATCTGAGCGCATCCGATCTGAACGACATACGCAATGCCCTCATGCAACGGCGCGAGGCCCTGCTCAGACAGGTGGCGAGCGCCCTGGAGGAGAGCGACAAGACCCAGTATGCGGCAGTATTGGGGCGGGCATCCGGGGACAGTTCCGATGAGGCCCTGGCGGTGACCTTGGGCGACCTCGCGGCCGCCCGCCTGGATCACGAGGTGCGTCAGCTGCGCGAGCTGGACGAGGCCCTGCGCAGGCTGGACTTCCCGGATTATGGCTTGTGTCAGGACTGCGGGGCCCCCATCCCGGCGGCCCGGCTGGTGGCCAACCCGGCGGCGGTGCGCTGCACCGCCTGTCAGGAGTTGCATGAGAAGACCTACGCCGGCCAGCCCTACGGGTCGCTGTGACCGCGGGTGGTGTAGCGGGCGGCACAGGCCGCCCCGTTCACGTCGGGACATTGAGCCTGTCCTGTCAGGTTCGCCCCGTGAGATGGTCTCTGTGCGCGCATCTTGCACCCTTTTTGCTGGCCGGGCTGCTCTGGAACTCGCCTGGCGCAAGATCGGATCCCCATGCCGACGCGCGCCGCCGGATGGTGCGCGTGGTGGCCGAGATGGCGCGAGACAGCGCCGTGGAGACGGGCCGGCCGCGCCTCGATCCGCGTGTGCTCGATGCCTTGGGCCGGGTGCCGCGGCACCTGTTCGTCCGGCCTGAGGATGTAGGTCAGGCCTATGCCAACCGACCCCTGCCCATCGGTCATGGCCAGACCATCTCCCAGCCCTACATCGTGGCCCTCATGACCGACCTGCTGGATCTGAGACCCGGCCACAAGGTGCTGGAGGTCGGCACCGGCTCTGGTTACCAGGCGGCGGTGCTGGCCCAGCTGGGGGCGCGCACCTACAGTATAGAGATCATCCCGGCCCTCGCGGAGCAGGGGCGCAGGAATCTGCGGGCCGCCGGGTTTACCGACGTGCAGCTACGCGTGGGGGATGGCTACTACGGCTGGCCCGAGGCGGCGCCCTTCGATGGCATCCTGGTGACCGCGGCCGCCAGCCACGTGCCGCCGCCCCTGGTGCAGCAGCTCAAAGCCGGCGGCCGCATGGTGATCCCGGTGGGCACAGCCTTTTTCACCCAGCACCTGATGCTGGTGGAAAGGCAGGCAGACGGCGGCATCACCACCCGCCAGATCCTGCCCGTGCGCTTCGTGCCCCTGACCGGCGGGCCCGCAGGGCGGTGAGAGGCGGGAAGCGAGTAGGGGGGGTGGGATGGTGGGGAGCGCAGAGGCGGTGGACGCCGTGTACCATCGTACGCTCTCTGCTTGGCACGCCGGCGTGCCCTTCAGCATGTGGGAGCAATGCTCGTTGAACGGGGGGCTGGCATGAGCGTGTCACCGTACCGCCCCCTGTCCTCTGTTTCCTGATGCAAAAGCCCCCCATCCTGGCGGTTGGGCTACTATCCGGGGCGGTCCTGGCCTACGAGGTGCTACTCACACGGCTCTTTTCCATCATCCAGTGGCACCACTTCGCCTACATGATGATCAGCCTGGCCATGCTGGGCTGGGGGGCGGCGGGCAGCCTGGTTACGGTGCTGCAGCCGCGGCTGCTGCAACACGCGCAGCGTGCCTTTACCATTGCCGCCTGTCTGTTTGGGGTTTTGGCCGTCGGCGGCTATCTCCTAGCCCAGCGGGTGGAGTTCAATCCCCTGCAGGCCTTCTGGCAGCCGCGGGAGTTCCTGAAACTCACGCTGATCTACCTTATCCTGCTTCTACCCTTCCTGGCTGCCGCCACCGCCTTATGTATCGCCTTCTCCCGGCACGGGGCGGCGGCCCCCCGCCTGTATGGCGCCGACATCCTGGGGGCCGGTCTGGCCGGGTTGGGGGTAATCGGCCTGCTGTTCGTCTTGCCGCCCATGCGGGCCCTGGCCTTGGCAGGGGCGCTGGGGGTCATGGCCGGGGCCGTCGCCTGGGGGCTGCGGCATCGGGCGGCCTGGGGACTTGGGCTCGCCGCCCTGACGATGGCATGGCTGGGTGGGCAGTGGCTCGGGCTACAACCCTCCCAGTTCAAGGACCTGTCCCAGACCCTGCAGATCATGGGCACGCGCGTGGTGGCCGAGAGGTCAAGCCCCCTGGGCCTGATCACCGTTGTGGAAAGCCCGCAGGTGCCCTTCCGGTATGCGCCAGGCATGAGCCTGGCGGTAGCGGGCGGGCCGCCGGCCCAGCTCGGTGTCTTCGTGGACGGTGATTTTGCCGGGGTGATCGACCGTTTCGACGGCAGCCTCGCCCCCCTTGCCTATCTGGACGGCCTCACCTGGGCCGCGCCTTACCATCTGCTCAACCGGCCGCGGGTGCTGGTGTTGGGGGCGGGGGGTGGGCAAGACGTGCTCATGGCCCTGTACCATGGCGCCCGGTCGGTGGATGCCGTTGAGCTCGACCCGGCTCTGGTGGGCCTGGTCCAGGTGGAGCTGGCCGCCTTTTCCGGCCGGCCCTATGCCCAGCCCGGCGTGCGGGTGCACCTCGCGGAGGCCCGCGCCTTCGTGGCAGGGAGCGGGGAGCGCTACGATCTCATCCAGCTCGCCCTGGTGGACGCCTTCGGCGCCTCCGTGGCGGGACTCACCTCCCTGGCTGAGAACCATCTCTACACCCTGGAGTCCTTGGATGCCTATCTGGAGCGGCTGGCGCCCGGCGGCATGCTGGCCGTGACCCGCTGGATCCACCTGCCCCCGCGTGAGCTGGTGAAGCTGGCCGCCACCGTCATCACCGTCTTGAAACGGCGCGGGGTGGCCGAGCCGGGAAGGCATCTGATGTTGTTGCGGAGCTGGAGGACCGGCACCCTGCTGGTGAAGAACGGGCCCTTCACGGCGGAGGAGATCGAGGCAGCGCGCACCTTCTGCCGGGAGCGAGCCTTCGATCTGGACTGGTATCCTGGCATCAGGGCCGGGGAGACCAACCGCTATAACCGGCTGGCCGAGTCTTACTATCACCAGGCCATGCAGGCCTTGCTGGGTCCGCGGCCGCAGGACTTTCTGCAGCGCTATAAATACCGGGTGGCGCCGGCCAGCGACGACAGACCCTATTTCTTCCATTTCTTCAAATGGCAAAGCCTGCCGGAGTGGCTCCGGCTGCGGGATCGGGGCGGCCTGTCCCTCCTGGAATGGGGCTATCCGGTGCTGGTGGCCACCCTGGTACAGGCCGCGCTGGCCGGCGTTGCCCTGATCCTGTTGCCTCTCGTCCTCGCCGGGCAGCGCCTGCCGCTCGGGGGGCGTGGCGCGGTACTCGGCTACTTCGCCGGTCTGGGGGCGGGCTTCATGCTGGTGGAGATCGCCTTCATCCAGCGCTTCATGCTCTTTCTTGGGCATCCCCTCTATGCCGTGGCGGTGGTGTTGGCAGGTTTCCTCGTCTTTGCCGGCCTGGGCAGCCGTCTGGCCGGCCGCCTGCCCCTTGCCGGGAAACGAATCGTGTCCATCGCGGCATTGGCCATCACCGGCTTCGCCCTGGTCTATCTGGCGGCCCTGCCGGGGCTGTTCCGGGTCCTGGCCGGTCTACCCGACGCCGGGCGCATCGCCGTGAGCCTATGCCTCATCGCGCCGCTCGCCCTGCCCATGGGCATGCCCTTCCCCCTGGGGCTCAAGCGGCTTGCCACCGTGGCGCCGCCCTTCATCCCCTGGGCCTGGGGCATTAACGCCTGCGTGTCGGTGGTGGCGGCAGTGCTGGCCACGCTGCTCGCCATGCACCTGGGCTTTGGCGCGGTGGTGCTGCTGGCGGTGCTGGCCTATGGGATGGCGGCCTTGGTGTTCCAGGGACGGTGGGGGATGGGGGAAGGGGAATGGGGGATGGGATGAGAACGAGGTATGCTGGGATCCTCCGACACCAGTGGGGAGCGCCATAGCATGCCAATCCACAACGCCGACATCGCCGCCATCTTCGAGGAGATCGCTGATCTGCTGGAGATCCAGGGGGCGAATCCGTTTCGGGTGCGCGCCTACCGCAACGCCGCCCGCACGGTGGGGGAGTTCGGGCGCGACCTCGCATCCATGATCGCCAGGGGGCAGGCGCTGCCCAAGATCCCGGGCATCGGCGAGGACCTGGCGCGCAAGATCCACGAGATCGCCACCACGGGCAAAAGCAGCTTCCTGGAGCAGCTGCACAAGGAGCTGCCGGCGGCCATCACCGAACTGCTGCACATCCCGGGGCTGGGGCCCAAGAAGGTCAAGGCCCTCTACGACCAGCTCCGGGTGGACAGCCTGGAGGACCTGCGCGCCGCCGCCCAGGCCGGCCGCATCCGCGACCTGCCGGGCTTCGGCGAGAAGACCGAGGCCCGCATCCTGGAGGCCCTGGCGGTGCAACCCGACACCACGCGACGCTTCAAGCGGTCGGTGGCCGCCCAGTATGCCGAGGCCCTGGCACGGCACCTGCGCGATCTCCCCGGCGTGGGGCAGGTGGAGATCGCCGGCAGCTACCGACGCGCCCGCGAGACGGTGGGCGACATCGATCTCCTGGTCACCGCGCGCGCGAGCCCTCCGGTGATGGTCGCCTTCACCGGTTATGAGGAGGTGGCCGAGGTCCTCTCCCAGGGGGAGACGCGCGCCTCGGTGGTGCTGCGTTGCGGCCTGCAGGTGGATCTGCGGGTGGTGCCCGAGGCGAGCTACGGCGCGGCCCTGGCCTATTTCACCGGCTCCAAGGCGCACAACATCGTGCTGCGCCGCCGGGCCCAGGCGCGCGGTCTCAAGCTCAACGAGTACGGGGTGTTCCGGGGCGAGCGCATGCTTGCCGGCGAGACCGAGGAATCGGTCTATGCCGCCCTGGGCTTGCCATGGATCCCGCCGGAGCTGCGGGAGGATCGGGGCGAGGTGGAGTATGCCGAAAAAGGGGCGCTGCCCCGGCTCGTCACCCGCGCCGATCTGAAGGGCGACCTGCACTGCCACACCAAGGCAACCGATGGGGCCAACTCCCTGCGGGAGATGGCCGAGGCGGCGCGTGCGCGTGGCCTCACCTATCTGGCCATCACCGACCATTCCCAGCGCCTCAGGATGGTGCACGGGCTGGACTCGGCCAGGCTGCTCAAGCAGATGGATGAGATCGACCGCCTGAACGAGCGCCTGACGGGCATCGTGCTGCTCAAGGGCATCGAGGTGGATATCTTGGAGGATGGCGCCCTGGACCTGCCGGACGACGTGCTGGGCCGCCTCGACCTGGTGGTGGGGGCCGTGCACAGCCATTTCGACCTGCCCCCGGCGAAACAGACAGCCCGCCTGCTCAAGGCCATGGACCACCCCCATTTCACCATCCTCGCCCACCCTACCACCCGCGAGCTGGAGCGCCGCCCGCCCATGGAGGCCGACTGGCTGCGCGTGATCCGCCACGCCCGCGGCCGGGGCTGCCATCTGGAACTGGACAGCCAGCCCGACCGGCTGGACCTGCTGGATACCTGGTGCCGGGTGGCCAAGGAGGAGGGGGTGCTGGTGGCCGTCAATTCCGACGCCCATTCGGTGCACGATTTCGACGACCTGCAGTGGGGCATCGGACAGGCGCGGCGGGGCTGGCTCACGGCCCAGGACGTGCTCAACACCCGGCCGCTTACGGAGCTGCGGCCGCTGCTCGCCCGCACCATGGGCTGAGGCTACAACGCCGCCTCGATGCGCTCGCAGAGGGTACGGAGCACCTTGATGCGGGCGTATTTCTTGTCCTCGGCCTCCACCAGGGTCCAGGGGGCGATCTCGGTGGAGGTGCGGTCCACCATGTCGCACACCGCCTGCTCGTAGAGGTCCCATTTCTCCCGGTTGCGCCAGTCCTCCTCGGTGATCTTGAAGCGCTTGAAGCCGGTCTGCTCTCGCGCCTGAAAGCGTTTGAGCTGCTCTTCCTTGCTGATGGCGAGCCAGAATTTGACGAGCACGATCCTGTGCTCCACCAGCTGCGCCTCGAAGTCGTTGATCTCGCTGTAGGCGCGCATCCAGTCGTATTCGCTGCAGTAGCACTCCACCCGCTCGACCAATACCCGCCCGTACCAGGAGCGGTCGAAGATGGCCAGCCGTCCGCGTCGCGGGATGTGGCGCCAGAAGCGCCACAGATAGGGGTGGGCGCGCTCCTCGTCGGTGGGCGCCGCAACGGGAATGATCTTGTACATGCGCGCATCCAGGGCGCTAATGATGCGCCGGATCGCACCGCCCTTGCCGGCGGCGTCGTTGCCCTCGAACACCGCCACCACGGAGATTTTCTGGAAGGCAGGCGTACGCGTAAGCAAGGCAAGCCGTCCCTGGTACTGGGCCAGCTTCTGCTCGTATTCCTTCTTGGATAGGGAGAGGGTGAGGTCCAGGGCGCGCAGCAGATTCTGGCTGTCCACCCGCGGCAGGCTGGGCAGGCTGGCCAGCGGGCGCACCGGGGGCGTGGTCAGCTCCAGCCGCTTGCGCAGGGCCTCGAGCAAGATCTTGCCTAGGGTGAGGTTGCGATAACGCTCATCGGTGCCTTCGATGATGTACCAGGGGGCATGGGCCATGCTGGTCATGCGCAGGGCGTGGGAGGCGGTCTTGTAGAAGCGGTCGTAGAGTTTGAAGTGCTCCCAGTCGCGCTCGGTTACCCGCCAGCGGGTCAGTGGGTCCTTCTCCAGGCTTTTGAGGCGCTTTTCCTGGTTTTTCCTGGACAGATGGAACCAGAACTTGAGGATGAGCACGCCCTCGTCGGCCAGCATCTGCTCGAAGCGGATGTTGCGCTCCATGGCCTCTTCCAGATCGGCGGTTTTGATGCGCCCGTAAACCCTGTCGATGAGGGCCTGGCTGTACCAGGAGCCCTGAAAGATGCCGATGCGGCCCTTGGGCGGCAAGTTGCGCCAGAAGCGCCACATGGGCGGGCGGTCGCGTTCCTCGTCCGACGGCTCGCCCATGCCGTGGGTGTCCATGTGGCGGGCGTCCAGCCATTCGTTGAGGATGCGCACCGACTCGCGCCGGCCGCCGCCGTTCACCCCGCTGACGATGATCACCACGGAAAAGGCGCGGCTTTGGATGAGCTCGTACTGGGCGTCCAGCAGGGCTTCGCGCAGGGCGGGCAACTGCGCCGCGTAGGTCTTCTTGTCGATCTTGTGGCCCAGCTCCGCGGATTCGAACATGTCTTTCCTTTCAGAAGATGCCCAGGGCGTGCAGGAACACCGCCAGTACCCCCACCGGCACGATGTAACGCAGCAACCAGAGCCAGCCCCAGTAGAGGCGGGCGAACCGGCTACCAGCCTTGAAGGCCTGCTCGCGCGCCTGCCCCCCCATGCGCCAGGCCACGAACACGGCGATGCCCAGGCCGCCCAAGGGCAGCATCCAGTTACTGGCCAGGTAATCGGCCAGATCGAACCAGTTCTTGCCATGACCCTCGCCGAAGAGGACGGCCGTGACTGCCGCGAAGTCTGCGCCGAACAGCCGGGTGCCGCCGGACAGGGCCGAGGGGATGCCCAGCAGGAAAATGACTGCGCCGATGCCGATGGCCGCGCGCCGGCGCGACCAGCCGCGGCTGTCCATGAAGTGGGCCACCGCCACCTCCAGCAGCGAGATGGCGCTGGTGAGCGCCGCCACAGCCAGCAGGACGAAGAACACCGCCGCCCACAGGGCGCCGCCCGGCAGCTGGCCGAAGGCGATGGGCAGGCTCACGAAGACCAGCCCTGGGCCGGCCGCCGGCGTAAGCCCGGCCAGCATGATGATGGGGAAGATCATCATGCAGGCCATGAGCGAGATCAGGGTGTCCAGCCCGCCCACCGCCAAGGATGTGGCCACCACGTCGTCGCGGGCGCGCAGATAGCTGCCGTAGGTGAGCATGGCCCCCATACCCAGGCTCAGGGTGAAGAAGCTATGGCCCAGGGCTTCCAGCACCCCGGCCGGGGTGAGGGCCTGGGCATGCAGGCCGAAGACGAAGTCCAGGGCCGGCGCGAAGCCGTCCGTGCCCACGGCTCGCAGCACCAGGGCCAGGATCATCAGGAACAGCAGCGGCATGAGGATGCGGCTCCAGCGCTCCACCCCGGCATGCACTCCCGCGGCGACGATGGCGATGGTCAGCAGCATGAAGGCCCCATGCCAAAACAGGTTGATGCCCGGGTCCCGATAGACCTGGCCGAACAGGGCCTCCACCTCGGCCGGCTGCATGCCGGCGAAGCCCTGGGAGAGGGCCAGCCAGCTGTAGTGCAGGGTCCAGCCGGCCACCACGCTGTAATAGGAAAGGATGACGAAGGCAGCGGCGACGCCGAGCCAGCCCACCCCCTGCCAGGGGTTACGCGCCCCGCCCAGTTTGCGGAAGGCCTGCACCGGCGAGCGCTGGGCGGTGCGGCCGATGAGGATCTCGGCCACCATGATGGGCAGGGCCACGGCCAGCACACAGATCAGATAGATCAGCACGAACCAGCCGCCGCCATTGACGCCGGTGATGTAGGGGAACTTCCAGATGTTGCCCAAGCCTACCGCCGAGCCGCTGGCGGCCAGGATGAAGGCCAGCCGCCCGGACCAGTGCTCGCGCCTGGCGGGCGAGGAGGAGGGATGCGTCCTGCTGCTGCGGGATGTACTCATAAAGACCGGGTTGATCATTCATTATCGTTCATGACCCGTCTGCAAGGATACCCGCGCTATCACGCGCGGGAGGCATTGCGGCGCGCCATGTGGCGTGTAACTTAGTGCATGGACGTCGTGGCGCGAACCATCAGGCATCCGGGGTGGGACACGGCGCACTCCTCAAGGGTTTACGGCATAATGACTGCATGACCCGCAAGAAACTGCCCATCGGCATTCAGACCTTCGCCAAGATCCGCGAGGACGATGCCTATTACTACGTGGACAAAACTGCGCTGGCGCTCAAGCTGGCCACCGAGGGCTCGCACTATTTCCTCTCCCGCCCCCGGCGCTTCGGCAAGAGCCTCTTCCTCGACACGCTCGCTGAACTCTTCAGTGGCAACGAGCCGCTCTTTCGCGGCCTCTACATCCACGACAAGTGGAATTGGGAAAAGAAACACCCGGTCATCCGCCTGAGCTTCGCCGAAGGCAGACTGGAGACCCGGGCCGAGCTCGACGAGCGCATCCATGAGCTGCTCGACGAGAACCAGAAGGCGCTGGGGGTTGCCTGCACCCGCACCAGCATACCCGGCTGCTTCAGCGAATTGATCGATCTGGCGGTGGAAAAACACGGCCAACGCGCCGTCGTCCTCGTCGATGAATACGACAAGCCCATCCTGGACAATTTGACCGAGCCGGACACGGCCAGGGCGATGCGCGAGGGCCTGAGAAACCTCTACTCGGTCATCAAAGGCCAGGACGCCCACCTCCAGTTCGCCTTCCTCACCGGCGTGTCCAAGTTCAGCAAGGTCTCGATCTTCTCGGGCCTCAACAACCTGCGCGACATCACCGTCTCGCGCGAATACTCGGCCATTTGCGGTTATACCGAAGCCGACGTCGATACCGTCTTCGCGCCGGAGCTGGAAGGCCTCGACCGGCAGCAGATTCGGGATTGGTATAACGGCTACAACTGGCTGGGCGAGACGGTCTATAACCCCTTCGATCTCCTGCTGCTGTTCAAGGAGCGCGAGTTTCGCCCCTGGTGGTTCGAGACCGGCACGCCCACCTTCCTGGTGGAGTGGCTCAAGGCGCGGTGCTATTTCACGCCGCAACTCGAAGAGACCCTGGCCGACGACGAGCTGTTGTCCTCTTTCGACGTGGAGGCCATCCAACCCGAGGCGATGCTCTGGCAGACAGGGTATCTGACCTTCCGCGAGCGGATGCAGGAAGACGGGTTGCCGGTGTATCGGCTGGGGCTGCCCAATCTGGAAGTGCGCGCCGCCTTGAACCGGGCGCTATTGTCGGGCTGGCTGGCACAGCCCGCCGTGCATACCCGCCTGGGTCTGACCGTGCGCCGCGCCCTTGCGGCAGGCGACCTGGTCCGTTTCCGGCAGGCAGTGGAATCCCTCTTCGCCAGCCTCCCCCACGACTGGTTCAGAAACAACCCCATCACCCAATACGAGGGTTACTTCGCCAGCGTCTTCTATAGCCACCTGGCCGCGCTGGGACTGGATATCGTCGCCGAGGATGTGACGAACCAGGGGCGCATCGACCTGACGGTGAGGCTGCCCGAGCGCATCTACCTCTTCGAGTTCAAGGTGGTGGAGATGGAGCCGGAGGGAAAGGCCTTGGAGCAGCCCAGGGCGAAAGGTTATGCCGACAAATACCAGGCATCTGGCGTGCCCTTGCATCTCGTCGGCATCGAGTTCTCGCGCGAGGCGCGCAACATCGTCGGCTTCGAAATCGAAACACTGTAAACCCCCCGGCTGCGCCCCATCGCACAGCCTGGCGAGGTCTTCATCTGGGGGTGAGTAATGGGCAGCGGTTCTCCTCCATCCGCCACCCTGCCCCCTACACCCCTGCTCCTGTTCGGCGCCTGTGACCGCCACAACCTGGGCGACCTGCTCTTCCCCCACGTCGCCGCTGCCCTGCTCGCCCCGCAGCCGGTAGTGGTGGCAGGGGTGGCCGAGCGGGACCTGACCGCCTACGGCGGCCATCGGGTGCAAGCCCTAGCCCGCCTGGCCGCGCAATGGGGCGATCGGCCCGCCCACCTGGTGCACGTGGGAGGGGAGCTGCTCACCTGCAGCCTCTACGAGGCGGCGGTCATGACCTTGAGGCCGGAAGAGGCGCGCGCTGCCATCGCCCGCTACGATCGGGACGCAGCCGGCCGACAGGCCTGGGCGGAGGGGCTGCTGGGCTTGCGGCAGCAGGTGGCCTATCTGGCCCCCAAGGCCCTGTTCCGCAGGCCCGGCCGGTTTGTGCACCTGGCCCTCGGGGGCGTGGACCTGCCGCGCCTTCCCCCGGCCATGCAGGAGGAGGTCCTGGGGCGGCTCAGGGAATCGGATGCCCTCAGCGTGCGCGACCATGTCACCCAGGACCTCCTGGCGCGCGCGGGTATCCAGGCCGCGCTGGTGCCGGACCCGGCGGTGCTTACGGCGGAATTGTTCAAGGAACGCATTGCCCGCCATGCCGAAGGGGGAGAGCCCGCACAGGTGCGCTCGCGCTTTCCCCAGGGATATGCCGCCGTGCAGTTGGCTGCCGAATTCGGCGACGATGCCACCCTCGATGTCCTCGCCCATGGGCTCGCCCGGCTCGCCACCGAGACTGGACTGGGGCTCGTGTTGTTCCATGCCGGGGCCGCCCCTTGGCACGATGACCCGCAGGTGTACCGCCGTCTGCAGAGCCGCATGGGTGCTGCCCCGGTATGGCGGTTCGCCTCGCTAAACCTCTGGGACCTCTGCGCCCTGCTCGCCCACGCCCGCCTGTACGTGGGCAGCAGCCTGCACGGGCGCATCGTCGCCGCCGCCCATGGCGTGCCAGGGGTGAGCCTCGGTCATGCCGACGGCAAGGTCGATGCCTACCTCCAGACCTGGCTGCCCAGGACGCCCGGGGTGGCGGCACCCAATGCCCTGGCACAGACCGCCCTCTATGCCCTTGCAAACCCGCAGAACCTTCCCCCTCCTGACCGGCGGGGAATATGTCGTATATTGCAAGCCTTACGGACCTGTTGACGATCTGCCCGGGATGAAGATCCTGCTCGCCGATGACACCCGCAGCCTGGCCATGTTGCTGGCTGCCCGTCTGCGGGAATTGGGCCATGAGGTCCTGCTGGCGCCGGACGGCCGCGCCGCGGTGGAGTCGTTCCGCGATGAGGCGCCCGATCTGGTCCTCATGGACATCGAAATGCCCCTCCTGGACGGCTTCGCCGCCACCCGCCGCATCCGCGCCCTGGAGGCAGAGCGTCAGTGGGCGTGGACACCGGTGATCTTCCTCACCGCCCACGACTCCCTGGACTACCTGGTGCAGGCCATCGAGGCCGGTGGCGACGATTATCTGACCAAGACCGCCCACGAGCGGGTGCTGCAGGCCAAGATGCAGGCCATGGAGCGCATCGCCCGCATGCGCCGGGATCTGCTGCAGGCCCATCTGCGCCTGCAGGAGCTGGCCCATCAGGACGGACTCACCGGGCTGCCCAACCGGCGTTACCTGGACCGGCAGGTGGACGAGATCTGGCCGGCCTGCGCCCAGGCGGCCAAGCCCTTTGGCCTGCTGCTCATCGACGTGGATCATTTCAAGCGCTACAACGACCACTATGGCCATCAGGCCGGGGACGATTGCCTGCGCCAAGTGGCGCTCTGCCTGGCGCGTTGCGTGGAACGCCAGCGCTCGGGACAGGAGCGCTGGGAGTCTTTCGTCACCCGCTATGGCGGCGAGGAGTTCGCCATGATCTTGCCCGGCATGACGGAAGATCGGCTTCAAGATCTGGCCCAAGAGGTCTGCCGGGAGGTGGCCGCAGAGGGGATCGAACACGTCCACAACACGCCCTGGGGCCAGGTCACCGTCTCGGTGGGAGCGGCGTGGACAGCCCGGCCGCAGGGAGAGGTCAAATGGCTGTTCCGGCAGGCAGACGAGCGCCTATACCGGGCCAAGGCCGCGGGCCGCAACCGATGCGTGACACAGGGATGAATGCGCCTGCCGCCTGGCACATCACCGTCCCTGCCTGCATCGGGACTATCGATGCACTGGCAAGGTCGCGATGCGCGCCTCGATCAGTGCGAGCAGCCGGTTGTAGCCTGGCCCGCCCACCCCGCCATAGCGGGTGAGGAACACGGACTCGGGCAGGAATTCCGGCAGGTCGCCCAACTCCGGCAGATACAGTCGACTGTCGGCCGTACCGGCCAGCAGCCCCTGAAGCCGCCGTGCTGACTCCCGCGAGGCGGTGGCGCGGGCGCCGAACCGGCTGCCAGCCCGATCGGCGGCCAGGTCCCTGAAGCTGAAGCCGCTGCCGCCGCTGGTATCCCGCACCTCCTTGAACAGACCGGCCAGGTCCGTCAGATCCTCGCCGGCCACTGCCGCCAGGGCCGCCGAGAGGGTGAAGTGCTGCACATAGTCTCTACGCCCCTCGACCCTCAACCCTGTCAGCCGCCCCTCGCCCGGCAGTCCCAGGCGGCGCCCGTTCGCAGCCTCGGCCAGGGCGATGAGCAGGGCGCGGTTTTCCCCGACCGGGTCCGAGCCTGCGGAACGCTCCCGGGCCAGGGCGAAGAGCTCCCCCAAGACCACGGCGAAATCCGGGGCCGGTCGTTGTGCCGCCAGGGCGGCAAGGCGGGTCCGATAGAGCTCGAGCTGGGAGGGCATCACACCTGCCACCGCCCAAGCCAGTTCATCCAGGGCGGCGAGCACCTGTCTGGACTCCCAGCGCAGGGTAAGCCCCACCCCGGCCGCGTCTATGTGCATCTGCCGGATGGGCGCCATGAGCCCGGAGATGCGGCGGGCTGCTGGGGTTGCCGTGAGCAGTACACGGACGATGGGGTCGGCCAGCCTACGGGGCAGCGTCAGACCGCCCAACCGCATCCCAGCCAGGACCGGCAAGCCATCGGGCGCGGCCAGGTCCACTCCCACATGGACGTAGCGCTGCTCCCGCAAGGGGAGGAGCCGCAGGTCCATATCCAGCCGCAGCCGCTCCCCCTCGATACGGGCACGGGCCCGTCCCAGCCGTTTGTGGACGAGGAACTGATCTAGGGCGAGCTCCAGGTCCCGGCCGGTGAGCCGGACGTGCCGCTGCGGCCCCAGGGACCCGGAGATGGGGAAAAGCTGGCGGTAGATGGCCTGCAGCCGGTCCAAGTCCTCCGGGCGGGGGGACTCGGGCGGCGGCAGCCGGGGGGCGGGGCTCACGGCGGTATGCCACAGCCACACCCCCGCCGTGAGCAGAAGGCCCACGGCCAGGACCAGGACGCCAGCCACCCGTAGCCCGCCGGTCATGCTCCACCAGCCTCTGCCCGGCGATCCGGGAGGGCCAGGGTGCCGCCCCCGGGGCCTGGTTCAGTGGGCCTGCACCCCAGGGCCGAAGTAGCGATAGCCCAGGCGCAGGCCGCGGCTCAACTCGAAGCGCTTGCGGTCGGCCTCGGCGACGAAGTCCTTTTCGATGGAGGCATAGGCCTTGCGCGTCCACTCCTGGTCCAGGAGCAAATCCGCCACCCCCTCGGCCCAGGCGAGCTTGTCTGCCGGGGTCTTGAGCACCTTGGCGCAGTCTTCCATGAAGGGGAGGATCTGGGAAGGCGGCAACTCGTAGCCCTTCATGCGGCGGGCGAGCTGCAGACACTGCTCGGCGTGCTCGCAGGCCTGGACGGCGCGGGAGAAGAGGGTCTGGGCCTGGGCCTCGTCGCCCATCTCCCGGTAGAGCTTGCCCACATGGGCCAGGGCCAGGTGGTCCTTGGCGCGGATGGCGGCCTCGGCGAGCAGCCTGGCGGCCCATTCCCGATCGCCCAGGGCCTCCAGCACGGTCTCGGCCAGCTTGGTCCAGTCATAGGGGTTGTCCCCGGCCTGGGCGGCACGCGCCTCCAGGTAGGCCTTTGCGCGTTCGCGGCCGAAGGCAGCGTCCTTGAACTCGCGTGCGGCGGTGAGCACGATCTCCCGAAACCAGACGAAATCGGTGGCCGAGGCCACGCTCTCCTCCAGCAGTTTGCCGAGCCAAGCCTGGTCACCCAGGCGGTCCACCGCCAGGATCAAGGGTTTGAAGCGGCTGAAGTGGAAGCCGTCGGCGCGCATGAGGGACTCGGCGGAACCAAGCAGCTTGGCGGCGTAGGAGGCATCCTGCAGCTCCGCCATGACCCGGCCGGCCAGGGCGATGAACTGCTTGACCGTGGTGGCCTTGGCCTCCTCGTTCTGGATCTCCACGTATTTGGCCTGGTTGGCCTCGCGCCGGGCGAGGCGCTCCCTGACCCGGGCCAGCCGCTCGGCGTCGTTGGCGGCGTGTCTTTCCACCGCATCCACCACCTTGCGCATGTCGTCCAGGCTGTTGACCGCATCCTCGGCTTGGCCCAGCATGGCGGTAAGGCCTGCGGCATCGCCCAGATCGGCGTAGGCCTGGGCGAGCTGCAAAAATTCGCCGGTGCTGGCGGCGATCTCCGCCCCCTTGGCCAGCACCTGCCGGGTGAATTCGGCATTACCCTTGGCGGACTCCAGCACCTGCATCAGCGCCGTGAAATCCTTGGCGGATTCCAGGGCCTTGGCGTACAGACTGCCGGCGGCCTCGGGGTCGATCTCGCCCATGGCGCCGGAGAGGGTGATGAGGTCCGAGGGGCTGCCATATTTCTCCGCCCCCTCTTGGATGAGGGCCGCGGCCTTGGCCTTGTCGCCCAGCTCGGCGGCGACGGTCCTGGCCAGGCGGGCGTAGTCCGCGGCACGGCCGGCCTTGGCCTTGATCTTGTCGTAGATCTGGCCGAGCAGTTCCGTCGCCGCCTGCTTGAGCTCGCCCGCCACCACCCGGGCGAGGTTGTAGAGCTCCTCGGTGGCGGAGATCTCCTTGAGCGCGCCGGACAGTGCCTTGACGGAGGAGGCGGCGTCGCCGGTGACCAGCAGGGTGCCGATGCCGGCGGCCACCTTCTCCTCGCCGCTCATGGCGAAGTCCTGTCCCTGTTGCAGCATCTCCGCGGCCTTGGCGGCATCGCCCAGGGCCTGGTAGCCCAGGGCCAGGGTCACGAAGTCGGCGGTGAACATGGCGCCGCCAGCGGTGTCGTCCAGGAGCTTCTTCGCTCCCGCGTCCCCGGTGAATTCGGGCCGGGACAGCAGCTCCTTGGCGTAGCCGATGTCGGCCGGTGCGTCGAAGGCCTCGCGGGCCAGGGTGTACAGGTCTTCGGCGCCCTTGCACTGGGCGGCGCGGGGTTCCAGGGTGTCCCGAGTGGCCATGCTCCTCCTCCAAGGTTAAAAAAAACGTGTCGATTTTATCGTGTATCGGCTCCATGACGCGCCAGGTTTTATGGGCGCGACGGCCCGTGCCACGCCGTGATGGCGTGCGCGTGACCCGAGCGCGCCCTCATCGAGGCAGCCGTCGAGGGGCGGAGCGAGCGAGAAACGACCTCTGCCCGTTTCAGCGCAGGCCAACCTTCATGCGACGCCCGTGCCAACTTTCGCGGCGCCTCGAATAAAGGCGCGGTCGGTCCGTGTGCAATGCAAACGGAGCGCAGCGACGAGACGAGCGCCAGCGCGGACGCCGCGCATCGGCACACCGGAATGGCTGGGCGGAGGAGAGTGGAGCAGACAAAATCGTTTCGGCCAAGGCCGACGTCGGCGCAGCCGTTGCCGACCGAAGCAGCCAACGCCACGCTGCGCGGCCATCGGGTCGCGCAGCGATCTCTTGGCGTCGTGCATGCGGCGGTCTGACCGCACACTCGGTGAGGGCAGAAACGACGGCGTTCCGACGCGTCACCGTGCAACCCGCGCCAGCGTCTCGTGGCCAGCTTTCCGGCCCCTTTGGCCCGGCCGATCGACCATGAAGGTCTGATCTTTCCGCTTCGGCCACGATGGCCGGCGCCGTCGCTCAAACCGATCCCCTCGCCCGCAACCGCCATCCGAACAGCGATATGCCCACTCCCATCAACCACCAAGTCGCAGGCTCCGGCACGGGATTGGGGCCAGAACCAGGTGGAGGCGTGACAGTCGTCGGGTACTCGACTGTGACCTGTTTCAGAAGGAAAGGATCGCCTGTGGATATCTGCACGGCATTCACCTGGTTGAATCGCAACTCGTTTGCGGCAACGGCGATGGTGACGTTGTAGTCGGCCCGGCCGGTCAGGGATTGGCTGTAAGCAAAAGGCGTCGGATCGCCAGGTGCATACCCCGTGAACGTAATGGAGTCTGAGCCGCAATAATCCCC
>FWPV01007794.1_pt1 | contig 19181 bp, 18 predicted proteins | sample 2228371 | NCBI WGS metagenome assembly FWPV01 (sample SAMEA103939776, study PRJEB20133) | metagenome
ACGGCAGGGTTTTCGGTGACGCGTCCGTTCAAATCGACGTCGGACAAGCGGTAGTGCAGGACGGCTCCGGGCGCGATTTGGTCATCGCACTGAACATAATCGCCGCCGGCCTGATGCGCCGCCGGTACGAAGGCGACCGAGCGCCAGGAAAGGCCGTCGTCGCTGCGTTCCAGCAGGAAGAGAGCGGCGCTGATCTCGGCAGCCGTTTGCCATGTCAGCACCACCGAGCCGCCTTCATGACGCGCGGCAAAAGAGACCAGCTTTACGGCAATGGGCACATAGACGGTAAACGTGTCGTAAGAATACCAGGTGCCGGCCGAGCGCGGGTTTTCCACTTGAATGGTGTAAACACCCGATTGAGCGCTCGGCGGTACGGTCCAAGTCGAGGCGTTGGTGATCGTTCCCGTTGCCGAAGTAGTGACGGTTCCGCTCCATACCACATTGTTGTTCGCATCCAAAATGCGAACGTTGCGCACGCCGCCGTTGTAATAGGGCGAACCGGAGCCGGGCCAGCCGTCGCCGCTCACCAGCACCGTTTCCATGACGTTCCAAGTGCCGTTGGAGGAGTAGGGCGCCGAATCGCGCGTGTCGTTGATGCGCCCGTAGCCGCTGTTCCCGCCGCCGAGCGTGGTGGTGCCGCTTAGGCCGAAAGCGGCGGTGATATCGGTACTCGGCACTGTGGCGTCCTTGATGGAAACCGCTTCCGTCGTCGAGGTATGATAGAAAAAGCGAATCGGCGTGGTGAGGGTGATGCTTTTAGCGTATCCGGCCCTCTGCAGCGCCGTGAGGGGCACTTGGATGTCCAAATAGTAGAAAGACCCCATGTTGACGGAACGCACATATCCGGCTGAGACGGGGTTGACAACCTGCCAGTTGTTGGTTTCGGTCGGCAGATAGCAGAAGGTCTGAATGTACTCGGTAATACCGGCGGCGCGCACGTTCCAGTCCAACGAACCGTTTCCGTCCACGTCTATTTCGACCATCCAGGCATAAGGTCGCAAATCGCCTTTATTGTCGATCGGATTTCCGGCAAGCGCCATGCGGAAGAAGATGCTGGTTTGCGACGAGGCAAAATAGGCGCAGGCCGGCACGCTGTTGTTGACGACATCCACTTCGTTCGGATTAACGTCGCCGCTGGGGTCGACCATGTTGGCCCAGTTGTAGTCCAGCATGACCGTCCAATTGGTATCCGGCCACGGCTCCTGAGCGGACAATTGGGCGCCGGGCAAGAGAACGGCGATCAAGGACCTAAGAACAGCTGCGAATCCAAAACGCGCTTTGAAATAGGAGGAGCAACATTTCATAAAAATTTTCCTGAGATTTTAAACTTTGGATTATTTAGCCGGCGAAAAGATTTAGACTTTTTTGTGAGACCGGCCTATTGACGAACGCAAGAAGACAATTGAAGAGATTCAAGCGAGGCTGCAGCGAGGAAAACCACACGGCAACGAAAACCATAGACCCAGCCGCCCTATCCTTCAACAACTTGCCGATCCGATGATTTCGTTTACTTTTTACGAAAAGCATTTAATTGTGCGGAACACTTTTTTACAGGCCACCAATCCTTGCCCATAAAGTCTTTTTCGTGGATGGAAGGAGGCCGGCTTTTTGCCGAAGAAAAAGCGCCGTACTGAAATCAATCTGATTAAAGTGAACAGGGTGCAAAGGATTCGGAGAAAGAACAGTCCGCACAAAAGGCTTGAAACCTTCTTCTGTATAATCCACCACTTGTCAGCGGCGCGGCGAAGCGATCCATCATGACTTTGCGGGAAGAGAAAAAGGCGGGGCTGCGGCTCACATCGGGGACGATAATCGGCGTGAAAAGCGCTGCGATTGCTTACGGCGGCGAGGCGGCAACCGCCGGCTTTCCAATGGAACGCAAAGGCCGGGACGGCCCTGTTCAGGGTCGTTTTTTCTTTGTCGGGAATTCTTCCGCTGTTCGAAAGAACGGGAGCATGCCCAAAATCAGCAGCGTGAAAAAGACGCCGAAAAGAGGCCCGCTCAGCATGGTACGCTTCATTCGGCCTGCCTTCACGTTGTCCCAATTGTTCAAACGTACGGCCACGTCTGCGGGCATGATGCGGTAAATATTCCCGTAGGGATCGATGCCCAGCAGGGTGCCGTCGGAAAGGTGCTGCTGCAGCCTTTTTCCGGCAATGTAAAGTTCAAAGTGGTTTTCGCTTTTTTCCAACGGCAGTTTGCGATCGATGTGCGTCCACCAAATGCCGGGATCTTTTCTCAGGGAGCGTCCGACATCCACAAAAAAGCTGCTGCCGACCATAACGGTGCCCATCAACCCGATCATAAAGAGCGAAGTGTTGCGTTTCATTGTTATTCTCCTCTCACCAAGGTTCGTCATACGGCGGCGAGTCGTCGCTCACGCGGCGCGCCGCGACAGCCGGTCAAAGGTGAATCCCAACAACGAGCCGAGCAGCAGCGTCATGGCGCCGATGGGCAGGAGAGAGAGCGGTTCTTCGGCGCCGATAATGAACAGGCTCGGCAAAAGGCATAAAAACGACATCACCATTCCCTTGACCGCCGGCGCGAGGTTCAACGCGGACGTTGCGATCATAAATCCCGAAACGACCCAAAGGGTAAACGCCGAAAGATCGGCGTTCCAGCTCAAACGCTGAAGAATCATCGGCACGACATCCACAATGCCGGCTCCGGCGCCGAGCAGCTAGACGATAAGGATTCTCTTTTTCATCATTTCCTTTCTCCCCTTGAAAGCCGCCGTGGAGCGGCGGCCGTGCCCTTCGAATAAAGGTAACGCTTTTCTTTGCCAAGTCAAAGGCCAAAGCGCGGACGGCCGCTTTGCCATTACCGCCAAGGGTTGTGCATCCCCATCGCTTCAACACGGGGCCCTGAATGACGGGCTCGCAGCAATCGTTCGACTTGCCGTAAACTTTCAGTGCAGGGAGCTGTCCTCTTCTTTAGCGGAGAAATCCTTCTGCACTTCTGCGGCCCTCGGTTATATTAGGTTGGTGTGAACGTACTCTGATCAGGAATCGCCTTGCCATTCTTCCAATGATGCCGAAGGGGCGCCTCCTCAAGAGTGCATAGAATGCCGATCAACCAGCATTAGGGAAAAGAGGAGTTTTTATGAAACCGTTTCTTTCCGTCCTTTTGACGGCGCTGCTCGTTACCCTCGGCTGTCAAAAAGACTCTCCGACCGGTTCGACGCCGACTCTGCAGGATCAATGGACATTCGGCGAATCCCGCGAGTACGCGATATCTTCGGGACAAGCGTTCGAAATCACCGACCCCCTCAGCGGCTGCCGTTTTCATTTTCCGAACGGCGGCAACGGCAAGCTGCGCATTCTTTCCGTCACCAACGCTCCTAAAATTGAAATTGAATCCGGCGAGCCTTTTTATGTAGATTGGCAGGGCAGCGGCACGATCGAAATTCGAATGGCACAACATCCGGATACGGCAACGATTCTCCTCTATTACGGCGAAATTACCGATGCTGCCATTCACAAGAGTGACGGCTCTCTCGGCTGGTGGACGATGCTCGAAAGCGAAATTAAAGAGAACCAGGCCATTTATCCGCTTGCGGCATTTTCGAAAAGTCTGCTGAAACGAAGCGCCGGCGGTTATCGGCCGCCGGAGGCGCGCCTTTTCTCCGTGAGCAAGATCGCTGCAGGGTCGTCCAATTGGGCTAAATTATCCGCTCAATACAAAACCGTGCGCGAGATCACAGAAGTCTGGTTGAACCTCCTGCCGTCTTCCCTTAGCGAAGAGGCGAGGCGGCAGATCCGCGGCAATCTAAGATACGATGTACGACGCAGTAGCAAAAACTATTATATGGCCTTCGACAACTGGGTCTGGGGAAAAAACGCCGTCTTTTTCTTCAAGCCGGATGCCGAACTGGTCAGCATAGCCCACGAAACCGGGCATTACATGACTCAGGTGATGTGCGGATACAACCGTTACATGGAGATTTATAACCGCATTCCTAAAACCTATTGGGGCTTGGGCGGCTCCATTGATCACGACGTCGGTTATTACGGAGCGGGGCGTCTCTATTTGCTTGAAGAATACGCCTATGTTTCACAATACCTGATCACCGGCACGATCGAAGGTCACGATGTCTATAATCTTGCGCCGCAAAACTATATGAGCCAGCTCTTCGGAACAAAACCCGATCAAGTCGATTATCCGAGCCAGGAGGGTTTCGGCGCGGCCGCGCTTCTCAGCCTGACGCGCGACCCCTCTTTCCGCACCATCAAGACCTTCGACGTAAAAACTTACCCCACGGCCGAGGTGCCGGCGGTCAATTTCTCGCTGAGTGAGGCAACGGCGCTTTTGGCTCAGGGACCGCGCGACATCAACGAACTGCGGCGTATCATCCATGCGGCGTTGAGCGCCAAAGGCGCCGATGAAGCGAAAAAGCTGTCCGCTCTCTTCGAGCCGCTGGGCTGGAGTTATCACGGCAAGGTCACCGTCGTCGATCAGGACAACAAGCCGTTGAAGGGCGTCTCCGTGCAGAACATTCTGCATATCGGGGCAGAGATCTACCGCACCAACCGCAGTGTCATCTCGGGTGATGACGGAACCTGCTATATACGCCGCCTTTACCCCGGCGAGAGCGAACTGCGAGTCTTTTACAACTATTCAGATCAGCAGGCGGCTTATCTCGACTCGTCCGATTTTCCGATCTCCATCGATTGGGATCTGCCGACGAATCGGATCATCGATCTGCCCAAGATACAGGTCAAAGTTGAGCTCAAACCGGAAATCACCTCGGTCACTCCCGACAGCGGTTATGTCGGTACTTTGGTGTTTATCCAGGGGAAAAACTTTGGTGCCGATCGCGGAAACAGCCGCGTCCTGTTCGCCGGTGTCCCCGCCGTGACCTATTCGACCTGGACGGACAACTACATTTCGGTCTCTGTACCTCAAGGGGCTGTGGGTACAGGGCTTTGGGTGGAGGTCGGGCCGAAGAAAAGCAACGTGTGGCCCTTCAAATGCAAAGAATATGTTCCTCATATCAGAGAAGTACGCATCGAAGATGGCGTCGACCCGTTCCATTTCAATCCGGTTTACGGCGACACGCTTCGAATTCGAGGCGAACATTTCGGCGCTTACGAGGCGCCGAAATGCCGCGTGACGATCGGTGAAACCGATCTGATCATCATCCGTTGGGAAGACGCCGACATTTTGGTGCAAATTCCGATCGATTGTCCTGCGGGAGATTGCTCCGTCCATGTCGGCGACCTGGTGAGCAACTCGGTTTACGTTCCCGTCGTCGACCTTCTAAAGTTCGCTCAAACGCTGGGGACCGTCAGTTTCGATGTCCAAAGCATCCTTATGCAGGTGGTCTATGATGACGGCAGCCGCGGCGAGGTGACGCTGGCGTTCATTCAAATGGGCTCGAACATGCCCAAGCCCATTTTTGCCGGCCGCGCCTTCATCAGCGAAAAAGATGAGCAGCAGCCGAGCGGTCGATTCTATTACAGAATTGCAGGGACCTTGGCTGCCGACTATCGTTCCGTCGCAAACGTGCGAATCGACGGGCTTGAAGAAAACTCCGGCTGGATCAAAACGTGGAAAATTGAGCTGCGCGACATCCCGATCAATAGGTACTCACTTTCACCCTCTTCATCACAATTATTCTACAGCACCGCTTACCAAACCTATTTGTCGCCGTCACAATTCATCGATTGTTCCTTTGTCTTCTCTTCCAAGGTCGCCGGGATCAAAAGCTATCAAGCCGTCGCATTTGATATTTCACGGTCAACTGCCGCTGTCTATTTCATAACCCGATGAAAGGCGTGCGATCTTTGCGAATCATGTAGGTAAGGCCGCAAAACAGAACAAGCTCCGGAAAAAGGAATCCGGAGCTTGTTCGTTGCGGCCGACAGCTTAATTTACGGTCAAGAACCTTTTTCTTCGACGGCTTCAGCTGGGTTTTGTCATTCTCCTCTCCATCGGGCGGCGCCGACCGCGCACCTCTGCCGCAGCACAGATCGATGGACTGAACGGACGCCGCTCAGCGCAACAGTGTCATCTTGCCTGAGGCCGTCCGCTCGTCCGCTCTCAGGCAGTAGAGGTAAACGCCGCTCGGAACGTCGCGGCCGGCATCGTCTCGACCGTTCCATTGCTGCTCCCAGCGCCCGGCCGGCTGGATGCCGCTGAAGAGAGTGCGCACTTTACGGCCGGTCATGTCATAGATTTCCAGCGACACGCGGCTGCTGCGGTCGAGCGTGTAGGCGATGGTCGTCGCCGGGTTGAAGGGATTGGGATAGTTGCTCAACAGCGCAAAGCCGGCGGGCGCCGGTTTTTCTCTTATGCCGACGCTGCCGCCGTTCGGCCCTTCCATTTTATAGAGCAACTCCACCTGTTTTTCATCGAGCGCTATGTCCCAGATGCGCACACGGTCCATCAAACCGACAAGCTTGACCGCCGTGGCGGCATCCGCATTATTGGGACGCGCACCTAAGAAAAGATCGTCGCCCATGTTCTCTACTACCGGCGAAGCGGCCGTGCCTTCGGCGCACAACACGCCGTCGATATAGATTTTATACTCTACGGCATCGGCTAATGTCACCGTCACCTGGTGCCAGTCGCCGTTCATAAGCTCGATGCCGCACTCGGCTGCAGAAGTGGCCACTCTAAACTGAGAGCCGTCTTCCAAGTTCAGAATACAGTCTGCCCCGTTTTTACTCGGATTCAACCAAACATCCACATGGCGATCCATTATATCCGGCTCCCATGTCTCGCCGTCTGCCCAAAAGATGTAACCCCAGTTGGGCGTTCCTCTGTACTGAATCCATGCAGAGTAGGTGTAATTCGGGGAATTCATGTAATCTTTGTAAGGGACACGGACATAGCAGAGCTCGCCGAAAGCGTTCTCTTCGACGAATTCGATGCAGCCGCGGCCTTCGCCCGGTTTGGAATAGATGCCGCTTTGATTGTCGCGCGCCAGCCAGCCGCTGGGGTCATAGATTTCACCATGATTGCCGGCTGTGCCCTGATCGTATACGATCACGCCGTCGCTCTCTTCAAAGTCGAAAAAGCTGACCGGCTTCGGCAGATCGCCGACACTGCCGCCGCCGGCCACGTCGGCGTAGGTGCGGCCGATGCGGATTTCATCGTAATAGCATTCGGCAGGATTGGGCGGGTCGCCGCTGCCGATTCGAATGCGGTTGAAGCCGTTGCTCCCCTTCCACATGACCGTCGCATCGGCATTGTCGATGCTCGGCTGAACATTGGGATCGGGATTGACCCACAAATAGGCCTCGTCGTTGGCGTTGTCGCCGGACATGATCAACTGCACCACCATCCAGCCGCCGTCATAGGCGTCCACGGTCGAATTGCCGATGCCGACGCCGGTGCCGTCCAGTCCGAGCATCCGCGTTCCCCACGGTTTACCGATGTAGAGCAGCTCCTGGCCGTCAAGAAACAGCGACAGCCCGTTGTAGGAATCGTTGACGTCGATCTGGTCGAACCGTTTGTACAGCATGCTGATCCAATACTCGCCGCCGTCGTCCGGCCAGGTTTCCGCAAAATAACGGAAGGTGGTCCCGGATTCAAAGACCATGAGCGCCTTTCCGGTGGTCGGAATAATGTCAAAGCCCAGCGACTCGTTCACCACTTCTGCGTACCCCGGAACCACTTCTTCCCAGGGGCCTCCCCAGCCGCCGGAATCGTCGCCCTGCCCCCCGATAGTGCCTTCCGGGTAATCGAAGCTTTCGACCAACACCTGTGAAAAAAGAAAACTCAGCGGAACAAGCAAAGCCGCCGCAAAAACCAACAGGGTTCTCCAGGTTGATACCGCTCTTTTCATAAGTGCCTCCTTTCCTTTGGAGTAGCTGTTTTCCAAACACCGAACTCACTCTAGAACAATGCTCGATCGACGTTTCAGCTCGGAGCCGCCACCTCCTTTCGGGAAAAAGGATCAACCACGCCGCAGACTTGATCGCTGATGCCCCTCCTATGTCCCGCCGTCCTTGCCCTTTCGTCATTTCAAATGCGGCTTCTTTTACGGCCAATATAGAAATCATTTTACAAAACACCACACTATTTTTTTACTTTCGATGCTTTTTTTTGCCTTTTCAGTAAAGGGAGCCTTCGCCAAGGTTCCTGCGTGAAAGTAAGATTTCCGGCTGTTGAACGACTTGGAAAAAGTCCCTGAAGGAGGTTGTCCCATAAAAAGCGGCTTTGAAACGCCGACGTTCATTCTCTAATGTTTCTCGCCGGACGTCTTTTCGAAAGCAATAAACACCTGCATCACGGCGCCGAAGAGAGTCATCAAAAACTGCAGAAAAGGAGAAATGACCATCATGAGGATCAGCCGTCCGACAAAGCTTGCCCGCGGGGTATACAAAATGAGCGGCATGCCGAATTCCGCCACATCTGCGCTCGAATCGAAGAGCATCCTCCCGGCGGGCCCCCAAAGCAGCGCCATGCCGAAAAACGTGACCGCCGATGTAAGAGCAGCGCCTTTTAGGATTCCCCTGAGAATTACGGCGCAATCCGATATGTCCGCCGAAAGCCTTCAGGCTATGATCAGACCGACCGGCAGACCGAAGAGAATGCAAAAGATCGGCACCCCCATGCCCAATCCAACGCAAAAAGCGTCGAGAAGAACAAAAAGAAGCAGGATGCGGCGCCTCCCCATTCTAATGAGCGTTTGCATCATTCACCTCCCAATGAAAGGCTCGAGATTCCCGCAAGGAGCACCTCGACCATTATGAAAGAAAAGCAGATCATTTTCACGCCGGAGACCGAGCGATTTTCGCCTCACCCTCCGACGGCCGTCGTCGAAGCACGGCGCCCCGTCTTTGGTGCAGGCGGCAGCGAAAAGGCAACTTTTTGGGCGCCGTCGCAAGCGCCCGTGGCCGATTTACGGCGACCATCTTTTACACTCGGATCCCACTCCATTCTTGCACTTAGCGGCCGTTTTTCGTACAATCGTGCCAAAATTCCTCAGCAAATGAAGGAGAAGGAAAATGTCATCGACCATGGATCGTCGCACTTTTGTCAAAAGCACCTCGGCTGCGGTTCTCACGGCCTCGGCATACGGCCGAGTGTTGGGCGCCAACGAGCGGCTTGCCGTCGCCGTCATCGGCTGCGGCCGCATGGGGCAATACAACATCAGCGTGATGAAGAATACCGGCCTGGCGGACGTGGCGGCCGTGTGCGATGTGTACGAGCCGAACCTGCGCGAAGGGATGAGAGTCGCGGGCAAGGCGAAGGCTTTTTGCGATTTCCGCCGCATTTTGGACGACCCGGCCGTCGATGCCGTGGTGATCGCCACCCCCGATCACTGGCACGCGCTCATGACCACCCTCGCCTGCGAGGCCGGCAAGGACGTGTTCGTGGAAAAGCCGGTATCGGTCACCGTGGCCGAAGGACGGCGCATGGTGCAGGTTGCCCGCCGAACCGGCCGCGTCGTACAGGTCGGCACCATGCAGCGCTCTTCGCCGGTGTTTCAGAACGCCGTCGGAATCGTTCAAAGCGGCGCGCTGGGCAAAATCAGCCTGGTCCGCACCTGGATCGTCGGCAACGACTATCCCGACGGCATCGGTGCGCCGGAGGACTGCCCGCCGCCGCCCGACCTCGATTGGGACATGTGGCTCGGCCCCGCGCCGATGAGGCCGTTCAACTGGAACCGTTTCGGCGTCGGCGACCGCTGGTCGACCTTCCGCTACTTTTGGGACTATGCGGGCGGCATGATGACCGACTGGGGCGTTCATCTTCTCGACATCGTGCTGTGGGCGATGAAGCAAAAGGCGCCGCGAGCCGTCTCCGCCGTCGGCGGCAAGTTCTGCCTGCGGGACAACCGCGAAACGCCGGACACCCTCGAAGTCTCGTATCAATTCGACGACTTTGTCGTTACCTTTACCAATCAGGAAGCCAACAGCCGCGGCGTGGACGGCCAAGGATACGGCATCGAGTTCTACGGCTCTTCAGCCTCGATGTTCGTCGATCGCGGCGGCTACAAGATCATGCCGCAGGAAGGCGGCCGGTTCGACCGCCGGGCCCTTCCCGGCGATCTGCCGCCCGTCTTTACGTCGGGCGACAGCGGCAACGACGCCCATGCCCGCAACTTTATCGACGCTGTCAAAACGCGCGCCCTGCCGATTGCGGACATTGAGGTCGGCCACCGCTCCACCACCATGAGCATTCTGGGAAACCTGGCCTACCGCACCGGCGAAAAGCTGGTGTGGGACGCCGACGAGGAGCGCGTCCTCAACACCGATGCCGCCGACCCGCTGCTGAGCCGCGAGTACCGCGAGCCGTGGCGCCTGCCGGAGGCGTAAAGGCAAGGCTCCCTTCACCTCTCTGCAGCAGCGACGCGGCGGCCTTCTTTTTGTGGAAAAAGAGGAAAACGAAAAAGCCCGGTTTCGGCCGGGCTTTATGATTACAACCGCTTGATGATGTGGTATCCGAAAGGGGTCTCCACCACGCCGCTGATCCTTCCCTTCTTCAGCGAAAAGGCGGCGTCCTCGAATTCCTTCACCATTTGTCCGCGCCCGAAGAAGCCCAAGTCACCGCCGCGTTTGGCGCTGGGGCAGTCGGAATAGTTGCGCGCCAATTGCGTAAAATCGGCGCCCTCTTTGAGCCGCTGCAGCAGGTCCTGCGCCGTGGCCAGCGCCTCCTCCTTGCTGCGCGTAATATAGGCCGGCGCACGATAAGCACCGCGGTACATGATGAGAATATGGGCCGCGTGAATCTCCCCTTCGCGCTCTTTGCGGGCCTCTTCTTTGGGCTGTTCCTCCTTCGTCTCCTTCTGTGCCGTCGGCGGCTTAAGACCGAGACGGTTCTCCTCCTTTTTTTTGCTGCAGCCCAGCGTCCAAACGGCGATCAGCAGCATCAGCCAAACAATCGACTTTTTCACATGCTCCTCCACAAAGACCGTCATGCTTTTTCGGCCCTAAAGGTAACGAATTCCGCCCGAGTTTCAAATCAAAACTTCAAGCCGAAAGCAGAAGGGCGGCGAATTGCTGCAGCGCCCTGCCGGCTTCGCCGGAAGGAGGCGTGGCGCGCCAATGCGGCGACTCTTCGCCGTCGTGGGTGACGATGACATGATCGTAGCCGCGGCCGAGCAGCATCTCCTCCCATGCGGCGGCGGCGCGCACTTTCAAATCGGCCATGACCTCGGCCGTCAAAGCCGTGCCCTGTAGCCGCGCGCGGGCGATCAGTTTTCGCAGCATCATTTCCGCCGCGGCCTCTTGGGCGCTGCCGTCGCTGCGTTTCGCCGCCGCCTCTTCGATCTCCTCCAGGGTCGCCGGTTGCAGAAAAACACGGTGTATGCGCAGATCGGTGCGCTCCGCAACCCGTGGATGAGATGTAACGGCGGCGGCAAGCGAAGGATGCGCGTCGTATATCACCCGGCCGTAGCGCTCCAGCAGGGCCTCCATCTCGTCCAGATCGACGGCCTGGAGGATGGTGCGCGTACGGGCAACGACGAAACGGTTCGGCGGCAGCCGCCAAAGTTCCTCTTCGCTGCGGAAATGGTAATCGACCCCCTCCTGTTCGACGGGCCTCGGCGGACGACTGGTGTACAGAACCGGTCGTCCCCATTCGATCTCCGGACGACAGCGGCGCAGCGCCGCCAGTAAAGGGCTCTTGCCCGCGCAGGAGGGGCCGGAAAGGATCACGATCGTTTTCTGCATCTTATCCTCTGAATCTGCATCAAAAGATACGAACAACAGCGGTCGTATCAAATTCGAAATTATCCCTCTCGGACTTTCGTTATAGCCGCACACAATGGGAGGTGCGTATGAAACATCTGCTCGTTGCGCTGTCTCTATTTTCTTTGACGCTCTTTTGTGAAAAGAACATCGTCTCTGAATGTGAAGAGTGTCGAAAAGCCGACACCGGCCGTTTGATCACTTTCGGAGAAATTCAGCAGAGCCTCTTGACACCGCAGTGTGTTTCCTGTCACGGCGGGTCATCGCCTGCGGCAAACCTGAACCTGGAAGCGGGGCATGCCTATGACCAGTTGATCAACGTCGATGCCGTTACCGCACCGCACAAGCGCGTGGTCCCCTTTAAGAGCAGTGAGAGCTATCTGGTTTGGGCTCTCGAAGGGCAAAAAGCCCCCCTCATGCCGCCTTCCGGCAAAATCAATCAGGCCATGATCGATTCTGTCGTCGCCTGGATCGATCGCGGCGCACCCAACAACTAACCGGAGCTTGATATGAAAAAGGTCGCTTTTCTGATACTGCTTTTCCTGAGCGTGAGTTTGGCGCAGGAGTTCCGCGTCGACCCGAAACAGAACAATCGGGTTCAGTTCATCTCATCGGCGCCGTTGGAAAAGATCGTCGGCACCAGCAAGGCGGTCGACGGTTATGCGCTGCTCACGCAAATCGAGCCGCCCGAAGGCGAATTCTATTTCGAAGCCGACATGGCGACCTTCGATACCGGCATCAGCCTGCGCAACCGGCATCTGCGCGACAACTATCTCGAAAGCCGCCGTTTCCCTTATTCGAGCTATCGCGGCCGCATCGTCTCCGCCGAAGCCGCGGAAGGGGGCTTTAACGTCAAAAGCCGCGGCGTGTTCGATCTTCACGGCGTGCAGAAAGAAATGGAGATCGAAGGCCGGGCCGAACCAGCAGGGGACGGTTGGCGGCTTTCCGCCGCTTTCACTCTGCTGCCGGCCGACTTTAACATCGAGCGGCCGCAGCTCATGATGCTCAAAGTCGGCGAGTCGGTTCTCGTCGAGGTGGAGCTGTTTATCAAACCCGTGAAACCGTGAGGGCAACCATGGTCAAATACCCCGTGTTCCTGATGCTGTTTTCGACCGTCGTTTCGGCGCAGACCGTCGGCTGGCAGCGGACGGTCTCGGCAAAACCGCCCCTCGAGCTGTTTCATGCCCAGCACGTCGCCTTTCTTCCCACCGCCGAAACCCTGAGCAAAGGCGAACTGGAGTTCGAGGTGTCGCACCGTTTCGTTACACCGGTCAAGAACGGCTACGACGACTTTTACGGCGCGGACGGCCCGGCCAACATTCGTCTGGCGCTCGGCTATGCCGTCAGCAATCGGCTCATGACGACCGTCGGCCGCACCAACGTCAACGACAACCTCGAGCTGCAGCTCAAATGGGCGGCATGGGAGCGGCCGCATCCGACGCTGCCGCTCAAGGTCGGCCTGCGCGCCGGGGCGGCATACAACAGCCAAGTCTTTACGCCCCTGAAAAACGACTCGCGGCGACTCCAATTCTATGGACAGTTGCTCGTCAACACCCTCATCGGCGAAAAGGTCGGCATCGGCGTCGTCCCCTCTTACCTCTACAATGCGGCCCTTTCCTGCTGCGAGCTTCAGTCCAGCGCCACGCTCGGTTCCTACGTTCAATACTATGTCTCGCCGCACTGGAGCCTGATGGCCGAGTGGAATTCGACCGTGAACGGCTGGCGAAAGACGTACGATTCGTTTGCGCTCGGTTTCGAGTTGGAAACCGGCGGCCACTTTTTCAAAGTCTTTTTCTCCAACAACGACAAACTCAACACCACCCAATACCTTGCCGGCGCCGATAAACGATTTGAAGGCGACGGCATACGCCTGGGCTTTGTCATTACTCGATTGATCAAACTATAGGAGGTCATTATGAAAGCGAATGTCGGCGGAGCCGATAAAGTCATCCGCCTTGTTCTGGGTTTGGTGATCATTGCGGCAGGCTTTTACCTCAAAAGCTGGTGGGGCGTGGTCGGCGTGGTTCCCCTTCTGACCGGCTTTTTCAACTTTTGCCCGCTTTACACTTTATTCAAGATCGACACCGCAAAAAAGAAGTCGTGAGGAACGCATGAAAGCATCCGCTTATCTGTTGTTTGTTTCCGTTCTTTTGGCCGCTATGGGTGATCTGAGCGCCCGCAGCTTCCGCGTTTCGCAATTACCCAACGGCTCCAAATTCGGCTGTACCAACTGCCACACCGGCTTCGGCGGGCCGCGCAACGATTTCGGTAAGGCCGTGGGCAGCGGCTTTCTCGACAACAGCGGCAACACGCTGTGGGGCCCGGCCCTGGCGGCGTTGGATTCCGACGGCGACGGCGTGAGCAACGGCGCCGAGCTGCAGGACCCGCTGGGTCAGTGGAAAGTCGGCGACCCCAACCCCGGCGATCCGGCCCTCGTGTCGAATCCCGGCGACCCGACGAGCACGACGGCCGTGCGTCTTGCCGAAGAGTTTCCGCAAGTCTTTCTGCTCCGCGGTAATGCGCCGAATCCCTTCAACCCGTCGACCACCCTGACGCTGGAGCTGCCGCAGCCGGCAGAGGTGCGGCTCGACGTCTTTAATCCCAGGGGCGAACGCGTCTGCAGCCTGGTGAACGGCTCACTGCCCGCCGGCGTGCATCGCATTGCATGGAACGGCACCGATGACGGCGGCCTCCCTGTCGCCTCGGGCATCTACCTCGCCCGCTTCGAGGCTCCTGCAAGCGTGCAGACCGTGCGCATGCTCCTCCTGCGCTGATTCGCTGCCGTCGTTTTTGCCGGCATGGAAACGGTTTTCTTCCTATATTACCTCCGCGGAAAAGTATTGTAGGAAGGACGTTTCCATGCCGTGCTCTTTAAAAAGAATCCTTGCGGTTGCGGCTCTGCTGCCGCTTTTGAACGCCTCGGCGGAAGCGCCGCGGCTTCTCGCCCACTTTATGCCCTGGCACCAAACGCCCCAGGTCAGCGGCTACTGGGGCTACCATTGGACGATGCGGCACTTTGATCCCGAAAAAACGGACGCCGACGGCCGCCGACAGATCGCCTCGCACTACTACCCCCTCACCGGCCCCTACGATTCGCAGGACCCCTTCATCTTGGAATACCAGGTGCTGTTGATGAAAATCGCCGGCATCGACGGCGTTGCCGTGGACTGGTACGGCTTTGAGCCCTTTTGGGACTATGGCGTGCTCAACGAAAGCACCCACGCTCTTCATGATTGGACGCAGCGGGCCGGCCTTTCATTCTGCATCGTCTACGAAGACCAGACCGTCAAGCACATGGTCAACAACGGCCGCCTGTCGGCCGGCGAGGCGCTCGCACACAGCCGCGAGGTGATGCAGTACCTGCAAAGCGCCTGGTTCTCCTCGGCCGACTATGTGCGCATCAACGGGCGTCCGCTACTCATGGTCTTTGGGCCGCAGTACTTTATGGAAAGCTCCGACTGGATGTCGATGTTCAGCGTGCTGCCCGAGACGCCGTTCTTTGCCACCCTCGACAACCGCTTAGGGCCGGCCGCCTCGGCCGCCTTTCCCTGGCCGCCCATGTGGAAGTCCAACGCTCAGGGCATACTCACCCGCGCAGCGCTCGACGAATACCTCACTCAGTTCTACAATAAAAGCAAAGCCTGGCCCGCGGTCATCGGCGGCGCCTTTCCCGGCTTTCACGACATTTACAAAGAGGCCGGCGTCGGCGCCGGCTACGGCGTCCTCGATCACGAAAACGGCGCCGTCCTTCGCTACACCTTGGAAACGGCGATCCGAAAAGGCTCGGCCGTCATTCAGCTCATCACCTGGAACGACTACGGCGAAGGCACCATGATCGAGCCCACCGTGGAATTCGGCTATTCCTTCCTGGAAATCGTGCAGCAGCTCCGCCGCGACCTTTACGACTCCACCTTCCCCTTCCGCGCCGAGCACCTGCGCCTGCCGATGCGCATCCTGGAGATGCGGCGCGCCTACACCGGCGACGGCCGCGTCAACGCCGATCTGGACCGCGTCTTTTCCTACATCGCCGCCGGCGACATCGGACGGGCAACAACGCTGCTGGACAAGCTGCCCTCAGCGGTGGGCCGACGAGAAGAGCCGACGAACGGCGGCGTCCGCATCGGCAACTTTCCCAATCCGTTCAATTCGGAAACGACCATCGTTTATGAGCTGCCGCAGGCGGCCGAAGTGGAGCTGACCATCTACAGCGCCGACGGCCGCGTGATGCAGCGTTTGGCGGAAGGCGTGCAGCCGGCAGGCCGCCGTGAGGTGAAATGGGGGCAGGGGGTACCTTCGGGAATCTATATTTACAGATTGACGGCCGGCGAGCGCTCGGCGACCGGCAAGTGCCTGCTGCTAAAGTAAGCGGCTTTCCTTTTCAAAATCCCGTCACGTTTCCGACCGTCAAGACGGCCGGCATTGATGGCGTCGGCTTACGGTTGCGTCGGCGCCGCCGCTTCCCTCTTTTTCTGTCGAATGAGCAGCCCGACGATGACGACCAAGGCCACCGAAATCATCACGGTGAGGTACATTTTAGAGTCCCACTTACGATGCTTCACCACATGCATGCGGTCCAGTGCGCTCTTGTACTCTTTTAGCAAAGCCGTCTGGTCGGCGCTCAAGCCGTTTTCGACGAAAACTTTGTGATATCTGACCAGGCGCTCGTAGCCCTCCTGCATCTGCCTATACGAGGCGGCGTCGATTTCCTTCGTCTCGCGAACGCGTTTGATCTCGGATTGGACGACGCCTCTGAAAACCGAGCCCACATTACGCTCGGCCATGGCGATTTTCACCGGCTTGACGTCGGCGGGCAGATCGGCTTGGAGCATTTGCGCCAGCGTATCGATGTATTTCAGGCGCTCGGCGGACAATTCATCCACCTGCTTTCTCAGCTTTTCGATTTCGCCGCGCGAAGAGGCGGTCGAGCTTTTGAGGCGTGCGAGCTGTTTCTGCAGCTCGGCATAGCGCCGGTCGGCGGCCCGCAGCGAATCGATCAGCGCATCCGCCAGGGCGCCGATCTTTTCCGCCAGAGCGTCGATGACGCCTTCGCCGGCCCAGGCTTCCAGACGGCGGCACGCGGCCGAGCGGCGCAGCGCCTCTCGGTACTCCGGCGACAGATTGGCGGCCTCCACCAACTGGTCGCGCCGGCGCAGGGCGCGCTCCGACGCCTCTTTAGCGGTCTCGGCGTACTTGCCGACCGCCGCGGCCGTCGGCGGAAGGTCGGGGAAAGCGAGCGACGCCTGCTCCTCGCGCGTCAGCTCATCGAACACCTGCAGCGCCGCGGCCATGGCGGCGGCATCGGACTTTATTTTGGGAAGCAGCTTTTTGCGGAACAGACCGTTGGGGTCGAGGCGCGGGTCTTCTTCCAGCAGCTTCATCGCCAAATCGACCTTGCGCTCGGCCGCCGCCGGATCGGCGGCCAGCAGCGCTTCCCGCGCTTCGTCATAGAGCTCCTGCACATCCTGCGCCGCAAGAACCGCGGTCAGCAGAAAGAGGAGCAGCAGCGCCTTACCGATTCCACTTGTCATAAGCCCGTCCCTTTCGATCGATGAAAACCTGCCGCCCGTTGAAGCGGAAGCGCACGGCGGCATTTTCACGGCTGCCGTAGCGCGACAGCGATACGTCCGCATATACATCGCCCTCATCCTTGGGCGTCACGTCCACGCCCCTCACCTTGGCGCGCATGCCGTCGCTTTTCGGTTCGATGATCCATACACGGCGAAAGCCTTCCCCCACAACGTAAAAAAGGCCATAGTTTTCGATCACCTTGACCTGGCGAATAAAGCCGTTTTCCGCCTCGAAAATCGGCCCCAGCCCCAGAACGCCAAAGAACTTGTCGTCGCAGCCGACGGTCACCGAACTGTCGGCGTCCACGCTCAGCGTCATGGCCGGCGAATACTGCTCGAAGCGGGTTAAAGTAGCGGCGCAGCCGAGCACCAGCACCAGCGGCAGCGCCGAAACGATTCGCTTCATCCTTCCTCCAAAGATGGTTTGCCTCAAATTAAAGAGTCGCAGAAAAAGGCAGGCGGCGCAGATCTCGCGGCCGGCCGCCTTGCTTCACACCTTGAGAAATATCCTTTTCTTGTAAAGAAAGAGCAGAAAAAGGTACTTGACCGCAAAAACGCAGACGGCCCAGAAGAGGGGGCGGAACGCTCCCAGGTGATGGACAAAGCCGCGCACGAAAATGTTGGCGATGATGCCGAAATCGAACAGCGCCTGCGCCACGTAAATGGTGATCGAGTTCATGCCGATGACCACAAAGGGGAAGGCCCATTTCTGCTTTCCGCGAACGTCGATGACATAGTAAAAGAGCGCCAACAGCAGGAGGCTCCAGCCGCCGGCGTAGAGGACGTAGGAGCTGGTCCAGATCAGCTTGTTGATGGGCAAGACAACGTTCCAGATGAGGGCCGCCGCCAGGCAGCCGAGGCCGGCGAGCGCCAGATAGAGCGCTTTTTTCTTTTGCTCGATAGAGGAGCGCAGCAGGTGGCCGGCGAGCACACCGAGAAGCACCGTGGCCACGGCGGGGATGGAGCTCAACAGCCCTTCGTTGTCGCCGTGTTCGAAGCAGCAGAAGCGGCCGGGCAGCAGCAGCCGGTCAATGTAGGAAGCGAGGTTGCCTTCGGGCGTCAGCACGTTGCGGCCGAAGCCCGGCACCGGCACCAAAGCCATGATCGCCCAGTAGAAGAGCAGAATGCCGGCGGTCCACATCGCCTGCGTCTTCGGCTTGCGGGCGTGGATGACGATCATGGCGGCAAAAAAGTAGCAGATGCCGAAGCGCTGCAGCACGCCTGCATAGCGCATGTGAGCAAAGTCGAGACCCAGCAGGCCGTTGTAGACCAAACCCAGCAGAATGAGCAGCAGGCTGCGGCGCAGCACGCGGCCGTAGACCGCGCGCTTGCCTTCACCCTTTGCCAGATACTTGCTCAGGGAGAAGGGCATGGTAACGCCCATGATGAACATAAAGAGAGGAAAGATGAGATCGTAGAACGTAAAGCCGTTCCATTCGCTGTGCTCCAGTTGGCGCGACAGGCCGAGAAAGAACGGTGTACCCAATAGCGTGAACAGGGCCGGAAAGATCGAATCGCCGCCCGTGATCCAAAACATATCGAAACCGCGCAGCGCATCGACGGAGACGATGCGCTTGGAAGCCGCTCCTCCTTTGTCGCTCATGCTTCATTCCTCCGATTGGATGGACCTACGACAGCCGCTTTTTGGAATGACGATCGAACCGACTGACGTAAAAAGATACATCAAAATGTGCACACTTCAAAAGATTTTGCTGCGGAAGGGGCCGCTCTTTTTGCCGCGTCAAAATATGCTTGCTTGAGGATAAAAGAATTCGTATGATGAACCGAACCTTCAATTTTGGGCCGATCTGAAAGTTTTTCTAAAGAAATCCATCATCCCCTGAACACAAATGCCGGAGGTCGAGACCGTCGTCATGGACATTCAGACCCTCGAAAGCTATCTTTGGGATGCGGCCTGCGCCATTCGCGGACCCGTGGATGCGGCCAAATTCAAAGACTATATCCTGCC
>FWPV01007795.1_pt1 | contig 19181 bp, 18 predicted proteins | sample 2228371 | NCBI WGS metagenome assembly FWPV01 (sample SAMEA103939776, study PRJEB20133) | metagenome
GCTATTTTTGAGTAAAACATGCTGTCTAGCTTGTTCTCTATATCCAATATAAGATGATTTAATTTTATATGCGGAGCATATACATAAGAAACAAGCTGAGCAGGCTTGTTATTTTTTATCCAGATACAAGGGAATTTTATTACGCACTTACATAAGGAACATGCTGTCTAGCCTGTTAAATCATATAACAAAAAAGATTGAATCTAATAAGGCATCGTTAAGGGCAAATACAGATAGAATCAGGAATACAGAGAAGAATTAAGATGCAAAATGCAGAATTTAAATCTCCCGGGAATAGGATTCTCAAATGCTCATCATACAATTTAGAACTTGGTAAACGCACTCTTATAATGGGAATATTAAACGTTACGCCTGATTCTTTTTCTGATGGGGGATTATATAATAGGCTGGATAAGGCATTAGACCATGCCGAGAAGATGGTAGAAGATGGTGCAGATATTATAGATATAGGCGGTGAATCGAGCCGACCGGGTTCAGAGCCTGTCCCTGAAAATATTGAATTAGAAAGAATCCTTCCTGTAATTGAAAAATTGGCGAAAAAAGTAAATGTTCCCTTATCAATCGATACATACAAAGCATCTGTTGCCAGACGCGCCCTTGATGCAGGAGCTTGTCTGGTTAATGATATTTCCGCTCTTGAGGACCCGAATATGGCAGATGTGTTAGCAGAATATAATGTGCCGATCGTTCTTATGCATAAACAAGGGACTCCAAGAGACATGCAGGTCAATCCGAGCTATAATTCACTAATTCCAGAAATAATTGGGTATCTGAAATCCAGGATACAGATAGCACTGGATCGAGGTATACAAAGTGATCAAATAATAATTGATCCGGGCATTGGTTTTGGAAAAACAACAGAACATAATTTAGAAATTTTGCGTAAACTTAAAGAATTCAAATCATTGAACAAACCCATTTTAATAGGCACTTCGAGAAAATCATTTATTGGAAAAATATTAGATCTGCCAATAGAAGATAGACTTGAAGGCACAGCTGCAACAGTTGCCATAGCTATTGCAAATGGAGCAGATATTATCCGAGTCCATGACGTTAGAGAAATGAAAAGGGTAGCACTTATGACAGATGCTATTGTAAGAATGGCATGAGATTTATATAATATAATGTTTGGTAATATTATCAATTTTATAGGTGGAAAAATCCTTACCGCAATAGATATACTTGCAGTAGCATTTATCTTTTATAAAGCTTTTATGTTAATACGCGGAACCCGAGCTGTGCAGGCATTGAAAGGGATCGGAATTTTAATGGCTATATCTGCAATAGCTGCACTTGCAAGATTAAGGACACTCGATTGGCTACTGCAAAGGTTTTGGACATGGGGAGTTGTTGTATTTATAATACTTTTTGCTCCTGAGCTTAAAAGTGTTCTGGCAAGGATGGGCGGAACCGCGGCATTCTTAGGAATTGGTGGCAATGTAAAAGATGAGCGAACGTGCATTCAAATAGTAGTTGATGCTGCTGAAAGGCTTTCGGCAATTCGTGCTGGCGCTTTAATAGTCATGACTAGAGAAGCATCATTGGAACCATTTATAGAATCAGGCGTTCCTATTGATGCAGAAGTTACACGTGAATTACTAATGACTATCTTCTATCCGGATACAGAACTTCATGATGGAGCAGTTATAATAAGAAACGGGAGAGTTATAGCAGCAGGTTGCACTTTACCATTGTCACAAAGCCATGAATGGGAACAATCATTGGGAACCAGACATAGAGCAGCAATAGGCTTAACAGAAGAAACAGATGCCATAGTAATAGTAGTTTCAGAAGAATCTGGAGCTATATCTATGGCAGTAGAAGGGAAAATAACTAGATATCTTAATCCGCAAACGCTTAATAAAATTCTCATTGATTATCTAGTTACAGAACCAGCAAAATCTAGTTTATCATCAAGGAAGTCTGCTACACAATGAAAATCCGCAGGTTAATGAATAATATCGAAATAAAACTGATATGCTTGCTTCTAGCTGTGATAATGTGGTTTTATGCAAACAGTAGCACAGGAATCATAAATAGAGCAAGAGCTGCCATATCAGGTAAAGAACGAGGTATTATAACATTTCGTGATGTTCCCATTGAACTGGAAATGATAGATTCAGAAAATATTGAAAAGCTTATTCCCAGCCCTAGAAAAGCTGCTATTAGTGTTAGCTGTCCTCTAACTGCAGAAGTTGATACTACTAATTTTAATGTAAAAATAAGAATAACAAAGAAAGATAGAGATAGAAATCACATTACACTCTCAGAGGATAACGTTGTGTTACCTCCGGGTTTGAACTTTGAAAGATCAGAACCGGATGTTATTTATATACACTCGAGAACTTCATCTAATTTGTAAAGGATATAATTACTTAATTAATGATCATAGGTATTGGTTTTGATATAATAGAAGTATCAAGGATAGAATTAGCTCTAACTCGCTGGGGTGAAAGGTTTGAAAAGCGCGTTTTCACAGAAAAAGAGATTTATTATTGCCAGAGCAAAAGTGATAGATTTCAGCGTTTAGCTTGTAGGTTCGCTGCAAAGGAAGCGTTATTTAAAGCACTTGGAACCGGATGGAGAAATAATATGAAATGGACAGAAGTAGAAGTTTATAACGACGGGCTTGGTAAACCATATTTATCGCTTAGTGGTAAAACTCAGCAATTCTCTGAGCAATTAGGAGTTAATAATATATTTCTTTCAATTACCAGCACACGGAATTATGGGGCTGCCCAGGTCATTTTAGAAGGATAGGATATTTGATGAGTATGTTAAGATTTATTATATGTATTATATTTTTCATATTAGCAAGTGTTCATTATTGTCAATCGCTGGAAAATGATAAATTCACTGCTGATTTTTTACGGGAGTTCATACCTGTTGATGGCATGGGCATGGGAGGTAGCTTTGCTGCTCACAATACAGGTTCAGGCTCATTAAATAATAATCCAGCAGGTTTAGCTTTTCTGAAAAACAGTGATCTATCCATACGTTTTTATAGGTCTCCACGCATTTCTGCAATTATTATGAAAGAAACCGAAGATGATAAATGGTCAGATTATGGAATGTATAATGTTGATCCCTATGAAATAGAATACATAAGTTATGCCTTATCGTTAGGTAAAGTCGGAAATTTAGGAATCGGAGCTGCCTATAACCATAGTGGTAGGTTCATTAGAGTTAATAACGAAGGAAAAGCAATCAATGCCTTTCCAAAGGATGATTTATTGGTCGGATTAGGCTATAGTATTAAAATATATCGTAATTTTGCTGGTGGATTTGATATAAAATATTTGAGATCAAAGTTACCTTTTGAAAACAAGAATGAAATTGGCAAAACTTATCTGCTTAATATAGGTTTGATTAATCATATAGGAACAAGAGCAAAAATAGGTCTGGCTATAAAGAATATAGGCAAACCTTTATCTTACAATTCGCCGGATATTCCCGCTAAACTACGTCGGGAGATTGTAATAGGCACGAATTATATTCTTAAAGATACCAATAACAGCAAGTTTTCAATAAATGTGGATATTAACCCTCCATTTGAAGATGGAGTCAGATATAATACTGGTGCTGAATTTTTATTTAAAAATAAACTAGCTTTTAGAATTGGATATGTCAGAAACACAGCAGTATATTATGAACCACTAATTAATCTGATTACAGGAACTACAATTGATGAAAAAAGATTATGGATTCGCAAGGGAATGACCTATGGCTTAGGATTAAAAACCAATAGTTTTGAATTAAATATCGCAAGAGCTCCATATCGTAAACCTGAAATAAATGATGATGAGAAACTTAGAATAGAAAATGATGAGCAAATAATTTCGTTTTCATTTATAAAAAAGTTTTAATATAAATAATCATGCAGGATGAATATACTACAATCAGTGGTGTATCCAGAGCAGATATAGTGGTTAAAAAATCAAAATTTATTGGATTAACTACATCTGCTAACTCTGAGACACAAGCAATGGATTTTGTCAACAAAATAAGAACCGATTTTTCTGATGCAACTCATATCTGCTATGCATATAGTGTAGGACTAGGAAATAAAAAAATTTTGCGTAGTAACGATGCTGGAGAACCAACCAACTCAGCTGGTAAGCCAATACTTACAGTTATTGAGTCTTCGAAATTTGAAAATATTATTTGTGTTGTTGTAAGATATTTCGGAGGAATAAAACTTGGTATAGGTGGGTTAATAAGGGCATATAGCCTTGCAGCTAAAGAGTCTATTAATAATGCTAAACCAATAGTTTGCATCAATTCAACGGATATATATGTTAAGATACCCCATGAATACATTGGTGCAATTATTAACCTAACTTCTCGCTTAAAATGCAGGATACTTAGCATAGAACATGGTTCAAAGGCAGAAGCTGTAATAAGTATTAGAAACAACCTGATTTCTGAATTTGAAAAGCAAGTAAAAATAATTAGTAAAGATATATCGATAAGTTTTTAGTTGTAAAAACTATAATTTATTAAATTGGGAGTATTATTAATTATCATTTTCGAATGGGAGGTTACTGTGAAATACAGCAAAACGCATGAATGGGTCGAAATGGAAAATGATAAGACGGTTATAATAGGTATAAGTGACCGTGCTCAACAATCACTTGGTGAAATAGTTTTTGTAGAACTTCCGGAAGAAGGCGAAGAATTTGAACAGGATGATCCAATTGGTAGTGTTGAATCGCTTGATGGTGTTGTTATGAACATTTATGCTCCAATTACTGGTGAGGTTGTTGAGGTAAACACTTTATTAGAAACTTCCCCTGATCTGATAAACAGATCGCCAGAAGGTGATGGATGGATAGTCAAGATGCGAGTAGAAATTCCTAAAGAGCTTGATGCATTAATGACCCCAGCTCAATATGAAATCTACGATGCAGATATAATCAGTGAAGAAGAAGATTTTGATGACTTTGAGGATGAGGAAGAATATTATTAATAAACTAAGTAATCTAAAAGCCTCAGGCTTTTAGATTACCCCTACCATTATAGATAAATGTATGTTCTTGCCAAGACTCAGCTCTCTTTACTTATAATAAATATATTTTAACTTAACGTTGACAATGTATTACTTCTATGATATATCTTTCTTATACAAAAATAATTACCAGGAGAAATTCTGTTTTTCTTTTTGGAGGTTTTCATGACAAAAAAAGAATACGTTAAATCTGCAATACAGCATAAATCTACTGATCGAGTTCCTTACCTTATCGATTTCTGCGGAGATGCATGGGAGGCTTTGAAATCAAAAGTTGAGGATATAACAAAAATTTACGATAATTATGTCTATGGAATAGGTCCTCCATGGTGGAATTGGCACCAGCTGGGTAGTGATTGGTATGGGATGAATACTCCTAAATCTAAAGCAACAGTTATTGGCACAGGAAGCTATGAAGATTTTATCAATGCTGTTAAATCAGCCAGCGATAATACAGGTAAGTATATTCTTGTAATGATCTATGGTTCACATTTTGAGAAAGCCTACTTCTCACGAGGTATCCAAAATTTCCTGGCGGATATGGCGGCAGATCCCGGCTTTGCAAAAAAACTCTTGAACACTATAATAGAAAAGAATATAGTAATGCTTGAAAACATTTTAAATATTCCAGAAATAGACGGTGTTTTGCTTGGCAGTGATTGGGGTTCACAGCGTGGTCTTCTTATGTCTCCAGCAATATGGGAAGATATGATCGCTCCTGGTGAGCAAAGGGAATATGATTTAGTCCATTCTTATGGAAAGGATGTATGGGTGCATTCTTGCGGGTGCATTGATGTCATAATTCCAAGATTGGTAGAGATGGGTTTAGATGTTTTGAATCCAATACAACCAGAATGTATGGATATTCAGAAACTTAAAAAAGATTTTGGTGATAAGCTCACATTTTGGGGTGGTATTAGCACACAAGATACACTGCCTTATGGCACTCCTGATGAAGTTAAGAAGGAAGCTCGCAGGATAAGGAATATTATGTCAAAAGATGGGGGCTATATATTCGCCCCATCACAATCCATTCAGGGAGATGTCCCTGTTGAAAATATACTTGCTTTACTTGAAGTAGCAAATGAACCTGTTTGAAGACATTAAAAGGAGTAAAAAAATGGAAAAGCTTATGATGAAAATATTTATTTTATTCTTAGTATTGATTATGGCTCTTTCATTTTTTGGGTGCAGTAAACTTAAGAAAAGTGAAAGAATTGCTTCATTTCAAAAACTTCTAAAGGGTTATCTTGAAAAAGAGGTTACAATTTCGATGTGGAACCCTGAAAAAAGCAAAGCTATCACTTCCAACTATATAATTACTGAAGTGAATGTTGACTATATTGTAGTTAAAGAAAAGCTGGAAGGCGAGATCCTGGAATCAGATAAAAAAGAACCCGGCGTGGCAAATATAGCAATACCATTCCATAACATTACCAGCATACTTCTTAACAGCACACCACCTACTATAACGTTAAATGATCAAATATTACTCACCGGTCTCGGGGAGACTATAGATAGTCTGGGCTATGTTGGAAGCAGGATAGAAAGGCTTGATAGAAGCAAACCCAAGACAGAATAAAAATAATACTACTTCTATCAAGCTAGTATTATTTTTGCTATTCGTTGACAACTCTCATAGCAATATCTGCCCATTCCCACAAACGCTGTGGCTGGTAGCGAACTGTGCTAATATCTTTTAGTATAAATTCGACAGGACAGCCATAGCGATTACATTTATTTAGTGTATCTCTGAGATCTTCTTCGACAGCCTCCGGTCTCCAATCATCCCAGGCTAGAAATGCCGGGCTGGGTTTTCTTGAGAATACAAAATCATGCCCTATCCTTTCTGCACCTTTTTCAACATCTACCCATGGGCTCATGGAGATTTTCCTTACGTTTGGTAGTTCACGTATAATATCAATTTTATCATCCAGTGGTTCACAACATCCATAATAACCAAGCCCAAATCTTTCAAACCATTTCTTTGCATAATCGATCTCAAATTCCTTGTGCATAGCTGGTGAAACAGTTGAGAAAATTTGTGCCATACCAAATGTCCAGAGGTCTTTTGCACGAGGTTTTTGTGGATCAAATCCCTCCGCAGGTAATTCATCTGTAAAAGCTCCACTGCAATGAATTGTAGCTTGTCTATCGCCCAAAAGTCCTTTTTCTTCAAGTTGATCCAGCATGAAAAGACTTGCATCGGTTAGCCTGGATATGATCTTATGCATAAACTCTGGCTTATCGACTAAATCCATGATCATGTGGTCTGGGCTTCGCCACATGACTATCAGGTCCCATGGAGCAAAACCTGGCAAGGAACCCTGAGCATAGACCTCAAGTATACCATCAAAAATATCATGCGCTTGTTCAACTACCCGTCTTGTCGCATCTTCATCATGAGAAACTTGTGGCATTTGAATTTTCATGATATCATCTTCGCTCTTGAATTGGTCGATATAGCGATGACCAACAACAGAATTGCGTGGGTCAGTCACAGCAATTTCTTCATTAACGCCGATACCAAAACCGGTATTCCTTATTGCTTTGTAAACGGAGATAAATGGCTGAACGACCATATCCACACGCATATGCTTCCAGGAATAAATCGTTTGACGAAGATGGTTTTCAAGACCACGACAGAATCCATCCTCTGTTTGTAACGTTAATTCTCCGTTTACGTCCATTTCATGCCAGGGTATCTGGTCGATCATTACCATTGCACGCTTTGGCTTAAGGCTATTGATTGCCTTCCATAATGCAATTGTTTCCTGTTGTTCAGGTAAAGCTGCAATTTCTGCAACTTGCTTAGCAAGGTCCCTTAAGATATTTTTATCCTTATTACTTATAGACATTTTTCCTCCTTTTTATTTATTAGCTTTCTCTTAAAGTTAAGAGTAGGATGGGTAAATGGTTTTACTCTTTCATTATGTTAATCAATAAACTTTTATTTGTGATAAACAACAAACCAAATAAAAAAAAACATTTTACCCATCCTACTTTTTACTATTATTGCGTCCCTCCAAATATATCCTTAAAAGCGGAAACTGCGATTAATATATCATCTCGGTCTACTTCCTTATTTGTGACCAGTCGTATTTTATATAGACCATAGATCGATACTTTCACATTACGTTTGTTCAATTCCAGAGCTAGCTCCGAAGCTTTCATATTTAACGGTTTAGTATCAACCATTACCATGTTAGTTTCGCCTGTTATAAGACCGTCCTTTACTTTTTCAATCTTTGCAAGCTCATCAGCTAATAATTTTGCATTTTCATGATCTTCTTTTAACCTATCGATCATTTCTTGTAGGGCTATTATGCCAGCAGAAGCGATCACGCCTGCCTGACGCATGGCTCCTCCTAATCTTTTTCTGGCATTACGTGCGGATTTTATGAATTCTTTTGTTCCTGTCAATAAAGAACCGACTGGTGCTCCTAGACCCTTTGATAGGCAAAACATCACAGAATCTGCATATTTCGCTATTTCTTTTGCATCTACATTTAAGGCTATTGCAGCATTAAATATTCTGGCTCCGTCAAGGTGAACAGGCACATTATACTTATGAGCCAGTTCATATATAACCTTCATTTTCTCAATAGGTATTGCCCGTCCACAGGCACGGTTATGGGTATTTTCCAAACATACTAATGCAACTTTTGGACGATTAGGGTTTGGTATAAGTAGCTCTTCAACAATATCTGGATCAGGACAGCCTCCTTCGCCTTTTGCTAGTAATGGCAATGCTCCGGCTAATGATGAGAGGTTACCTCTTTCATAATAGTAGATATGGCATTCTGGTTCAAGTATTATTGAATCACCATGCCTGACGTGAGTCATTATAGCGGAAGTATTTCCCATTGTTCCAGTAGGCACAAACATTGCTGATTCTTTCCCTATCTTTTCAGCAGCAAGCTGTTCTAATGCATTCACAGTGGGGTCTTCACCGTAGCAATCATCACCTACTTCAGCATTAAACATTGCCTCTCGCATCTTTGGCGTTGGCTTTGTTATAGTATCACTGCGTAAATCTATGATCTTCATCAGTAACCTCCATCAATCAGTAATTATTATATTGCAAAATAGCAATATATAGGTTATTCATTATCCTTATTCCATATTTCAAGTATTTTATCTCTACTTGCAAGCAGATATCTTTTATCCCTTGAAAATACCTCCAGAGTTATAGTTCCATCATAGTTAAATTTTTTCAAGGCGGAGACAATTTTATCCCAGGATATAAGCCCTGCACCTAAAGGCAGGTGCAGATCTGTATTGCCACCTTTATTATCCGAAAAATGAACATGTTCTAAACGGTCATGAAATTCTGCGATAAATTCTTCTGTCTTATTCTTTTCTGTATTGAGATTTGCATGTCCTACATCAAGATGAAAACCAACATCATCAATAGCATCAAATAGAATATGAAGTTCCTCTACAGAGTTGAATAATTTTATTGTATTTTCGACTATAAGCTTTAATCCGTGTCTTTTTGCCTCTTCAGCAGCAGTTTTTATGGCTCTAATATTTCTTATTATCGACCTATCCTTATTAAAGATTCCAATAATGGATTCATCAGCATGGATATTGACTTTATGGACATCAAGTGCCTGGAATACTTCAAAACATTTACGCAATTCATCCTGCGCCAGATCACAAAAGCTCTGGTAAGGCGAAGCTATTGGCAAATAATATGCGGTATGTCCTATAACATCAAGATTATATTTATCCGTTAACTCCCTGACCATATCTATATCTACATTTATTGCAAGAGCTCCGGGTGGTTCTAAAGTCAGGTCTATAAAGTCGAATCTATTTTCTCCTATCCATTGAATCTCTTTTTGCAGATTACAGGTTGGATTGTTCATTGCTCCAATTTTCATGAATTATAATGCCTTTCTAAATTTGTTAAAAAATTTTTGTAATATAAATCATAAAAATATTTTAACTTTTTATCTTTCTGTTGTCCATTGTTAATTTTATTGAATAATATACTCTTAACTGTTATAATTTTCATTGGATAATTAAATCTAAAAAACAAAAGAAAGGAGGTAAGGCGAAAATTCGCCTAAAGAATTATGAAAAAGTTTCCGAAAATACAAAATGAAGTTATGTTAAAGCGACTGGAACCACCCCTTGGGATTGCTTCTATAGTTCTGGATACAGACACTTATAATGAAATTGATGATCAATTTGCCGTTGTCTATGCAATGCTATCAGAACAAATAAAGGTCGAAGCAATATATGCTGCACCTTTTTTCAACAGTCGATCTACTGGACCGGGCGATGGCATGGAAAAAAGTTATAACGAAATAATTAGAGTTCTGGAAAAAATAAAAATTAAACGTGATAATTTCGTCTTTCGAGGATCAGATCGTTATTTAACTGATCCGGATAAACCAGTTCAAAGCGAAGCGGTAGAAGACTTAATAGAACGAGCTATGAACAGGAAGGGTGATCCACTTTACGTTGTTGCAATTGGTGCAATTACAAACGTTGCATCAGCAATTATAATGGAGCCCAAAATTATAGAGCGCATCGTTGTTGTCTGGCTTGGTGGACAGCCATATTATTGGCATACTGCAAGAGAGTTTAACCTGGAACAAGATATAATTGCCTCGCAAACAATATTTAACTGCGGAGTGCCACTTATTCATATTCCTGCAAAAAACGTATCTGAGCATGTGCGCACAACTGTTCCAGAAATGGAAAGATTTGTAAAGGGGCAGGGTGCCATTGGTGATTACTTATATGAAATATTTTATAACTATCATTCCAATCATTATGCATGGTCAAAAGTTATCTGGGATATTACAGGAATAGCATACATGATTAATCCAGATTGGGTGCCTTCAATCATTTGTAATAGTCCTATTTTGACTGGTGATCTAACATGGAGTTTTTCTCCATGGAGACATTTTACAAGAGTCGCTATCGATGCTGATAGGGATGAGATATTTGGTGATCTATTCAGAAAACTTGAGAAGAATGGTAAGGTAAATAAATGAAAGATTATAAGCTATTAGCAATAGACCTCGATAAAACTTTGCTTGATAATAATCATAGAATTTCAAAGCGAAATTATTATGCCTTAAAGAGGTGTCATGAAAAAGGTATATATATTATTCTTGCCTCAGGTAGAGAAGTTGAAACAATAGATAAATTCTCTGATGAACTTGGGATTTATGATCCGATAATTGCATGTGTTGGAGCAATTGTCTGTGGAGAAAAGAAAAACGGAAAAAGGGATATTCTCTATCATAGCCCACTCCCATCAGGCATCGTAGATGATGTGATGGAATACACCAAATCTATGGGTTGGTGTCTGACGGTGCATTATCCTGATAAGATATTAGCTCTTGAACAAAATAAATATACTGATATATACCATAATCAGACATCTGCAACGTTTACTTTTGTTAAAGATTTCTATGATGTAATAAAGAAAAGTCAACCAACGAAGTTAATTATAATCGTTGATGCAGAAATAAGGGAGGGAGTATATCGGAGGTTTGTTAAAAAATGGGGTGATAAAGCTAATATCACAAAGACAAATCCAGAATATGTTGAAGTAAATGCTAAAGGCGTTGATAAAGGAACTGCACTTAAAGAGCTTTGCAGAATACTGGGTGTAAAATTGGAACAAACGATCGCCTTTGGCGATAACTACAGCGACCTTCCAATGCTTGAGGTATCAGGCGTTAAGGTGCTTATGGACAATGCGGAGAGCGAGATAAAATCGAAATTAAAATCCAGGTTTCCTGATTTGATAATTGCTCCATCGAATGAAAATGATGGCGTTGCACAGATCATAGATGAATTGATATAAAGGCTAAGCTCTGACAAATCGTGCGGCTATGGGAGATGAAAGTCAGAGCTTGCCATAAATGACAACAGAGCAATTGAATATCACTAAGCTAACTGCAAAAAGTTAAGCAATTCAAAAGGAGGGGAATCTTTTAGCATAGCTTAGATTTATCCTTATTTTTAAACAAAAAAATTAACAATTTTATTCCAATTATTTAACTTTTTTTGTAAGTTTTTTTTTATTATTCAGAGGAAATTTTTTATGAAAAAAAACATCTTTATTGGCTATAAAACAATTATACTATTATGTATGATTAACATCGTTGTATCTCTAGGTTGTGCTGTTCGTTCAGAATTTTCTGTCGGTCAAAAAGCACTGAATGAAGGTAATTACGACGGCGCAATTTCAATTTTCCAATATGCGCTCAGAAAATCTCCTGATGACCCTAAGATACTTACTGAGCTGGGTTATGCGTATTACAAAAAATTTGATTTTTATAAAGCAATACAATATCTGGAAAAGGCAAAATCCATCGATCCTGATTTTGGGAAAGCTTATCTTTATCTAGGCATGATATACGAAAGGCAAAATGATATACCAAAAGCTGTTAAAGAGTATAACTCATATTATCAGCGTATGCCATTTACTCCGATGGGACGAAAGCTTAAGGCGAGGATAGGGATTTTGATGCGCAATCAGATTGCATCAGAAATTAAATCAGCTATAAAACAAGAAAAGTCATTATCTGTGGCAAGTATACCAGAAAATACAATTGCAGTCGTTTATTTTTCAAATCATACAGGTAATGCTGAACTAGATCCTTTACGAAAGGGCATAGCTGATATGATGACTACTGATCTTTCCCAGGTAAAATCATTAAGAGTTTTAGAAAGAACAAGGTTACAATTATTAATGGATGAAATTGGTCTGGCTTCTCAGGGAATAATTGATCCCGAAAGTAAACCACGTGTCGGGCAACTTCTTGGAGCACGTAGATTAGTAAGTGGGGGATTTAGTATGCCGCAACAGGGTTCTTTAAGACTGGACTCCGTATCGAATGATATAGTTTCTGAAAAGATTGATGCAGAAACCAATGTATCAGGTAAATTAGATCAATTTTTCATGATGGAAAAACAACTCGTATTTGGAATCCTGGAAAGTCTTAATGTCGAAATAACTCAGGAAGAAAGGGATGCTATTCAAAAAATACCTACAGAATCGTTCCTGGCATTTTTAGCATATTGTCGAGGGATAGATTATGAAGATAGGGGCATGTATAAAGAAGCATCTAGTGAATTCAAAAGGGCAGTGGAGATCGATCCAAAGTTTTCGATAGCAAATGAGAAATTGAATGAAGTTGAAGCTTTGATAGAAAATCCCATGACAGGCTCTATTAATGAAATTACCAAGCTTGAGCAATCTGTGGCGGAAGCTGAACAAAAAGAAGTTGAAAAAGAAACATTACAAAGTGTTTCTGTTACTGATAGATTTGAACCTATCACTGAAAATATTAGTGAAGGGTTCTCTCCAGGCACTAAATCAGCTGAAGAAAATAGAAATGTTCCTCAACAACAGAATACAACCATAATGAATATAACAATAAATTGGTAGGAGTAGATCATGAATCGTTTTTTTATAATTACATTTTTAATATTTTTTATTTTTGGAAATCTCTCATATTCAGAGTCTGAAATTCAGAGAAAGGTTTTTTCTCCATCTTTTTCTTCGCTGGTTGAATATCGGTCATGGGAGAAAAGCTCTGAAAGTTCAAATATTAAGGTTTCACAATTTAGTTCACCATCAATGATCAAAGTGCCTATAAGCAGAAATTTTGCCATTGATTTTACTGGTTCTTTTGTGCTTTCTAAAGCTGAGAATAGTGAACTCTCAGGTTTAAGCGATATTAAAACACGTGCAGTAATTATGTTACTTAATGACTCTGTTATGCTTTCTGCTGGTGCAAGCATACCAAATGGTAAAAGCAATATGAATATGGAGGAAATTGCAGTTTCTACACTTCTTTCAGAAAAAGTGATGGGATTTAGGTATAACAGGCTTGGCGAAGGAATGGATTTTAATATCGGCGGAGGATTCGCACAAGCTTTCGGTCCATTGACTTTTGGAGCAGGTGCAGGATATTTAATTAAAGGTGAATATGAATATATAGAAGATATTGACATGAAATATAAACCCGGGGATCAATTAAATGTTACTGGTGGTTTTGATTTACTTTTTGAACCTGTATTATTACGAAGCGATGTGACCTATACTACTTATCAGATTGATAAAAATAACGGCTCAGATATTTTCAAAGAAGGAACAAAGCTTTCTGTTGCTGAAAATGTCTTTATTAAAATGGATAAGTTCTCGATCTTATTTTCTGGAAAATATATAAGTCGTGGAAAAAGTAAAATAATATATCCAGGAATCGAAACAGAAAAAAAGATTCTTGGTAATGAGCTCGATATTATCGGAACTATAAGTTTTAAGTTAATTAATGCTATAAGCTTAAATTTATTAACAGAAAGTATATTAATTTCCGAAAGTGATATAAAAAATGATAATGCGGGAGTTCTGGGATTCGGTGGTGGATTTAATATAAAGTTCACAAAAAGATCGTTCCTAGATATATTGGCTAAATATTACGTTGGAAGTTCAAATAAGGACGATTCTGATCTGAAAGGTCTCTCAGCAACAACTTATTTAAGGCTGGTCTTTTAATAAGTATATGGTCCTTTCAGTAGACATAAGAGAGGTTAAAAATGTTTTTAAGAAATTTATTGTATAGTTTTATTCTTTTTATCATTATGATGAGTATGATTATAGGGTGTTCTGATGAATATGAAAAAGAAACATCATTAAGTATCACTCTGAAGCTTGCTCCGGGTGTAATTCAGGAATCTGAAATAACGCGTGTTACAGTAAATGTATCTGGCGCAGATATGGATACGCTTGAGTTTGAGCTAAAAGTTGATGGTAGAAAAGCGACAGGCATAATAGCAGTGCCTTCAGGTTATGATAGGCATTTCATTGTCAAAGCTTATTCGGGAGAAACGCTTGAATTTGAAGGAGAAAGCTTTATCAGTCACCTGGAGCCTGGCACAAATGTTCCACTTGAAATTCAATTAAAACCTGTAACACCATCAAAACAGGGCGAGATATTTTTTGAAAATGGGAATATATGGGCAGTTGATAATAATCCGACAGCCCCAACTATTTTTACAATTAAACAATCATATATGATCACCAAGATAACCACATATCATTGGAACTATGCTAAAGGAAAGACTCCTGGCACGATTGCTCTTAAAGATGCTAATGGTAAAATATATGGACCATGGCAAGCAACTGGTAGCGAAGGTCAGGGCGGTGTTAAAGATGCTTATTGGAATGTAACACCTAATATTATTCTTCCACCAGGGACATATACTGTTATAGACTCTGATCCAGGCACCTGGGCGCAAAATTTTGAATCCAACGGAGAAGGTTTTGTAACTATTTATGGATATCCTGTGGAATCCAGTGAAACTAAGGATGAAGATATGTTATTGATTCCAGCTGGAGAATTCCTTATGGGTAGCGATTCTGGCGAAAATAATGAAAAACCTGCTCATATAGTCTATCTTGATGCTTTCTACATTGACAAATACGAAGTAACCAACGCCCAATATAAGAAATTTGTTCAGGCAACAGGACACAAAGAACCAGAAGGGAATATTTATGTAAATGGCAACTGGGTATGGGGTAAGCCATGGCAGGATAAGAATTACAATGGTGATAACCAACCTGTTGTCTGCGTGAGCTGGAATGATGCTAAGGCTTATGCTGATTGGGCTGGAAAAAGATTGCCTACAGAAGCAGAATGGGAAAAAGCAGGTCGTGGAGGATTGGTTGGTAAAAAATATGCTTGGGGAGATAGCTTACCGCCGCCAAAAAATTATGGCAACTTTGCAGATGAAACAGCGAAAAGAGTTTTTGGTTGGTCAGGAATCATCAGTGGCTATGATGATGGTTATGTATATACTTCTCCTGTCGGAAAGTTTACTCCAAATGGCTATGGCTTATACGATATGGCGGGAAATGTTTTAGAATGGTGCTCAGATTGGTATGATGAGAGATATTATTTAAATTCACCAGTATCGAATCCTAAAGGTCCGAACTCAGGAACATATAAAGTTACACGCGGTGTCTGCTGGTATAACTATGAGGACCCAACTCTGATCAGAATAGCTATTCGGTTATACGAAGACCCAACTTTTACGAGCAGTTTTTGTGGTTTCCGTTGTGCTAAATAAAAATAATTAATACCATCTCTCACAATTTAAAATGATAGTTCATAATATTTGTGTATTTTGGGGCAAATAGCCATTTTGCCCCTACATTTTTCTATTGCCAGCCTAAAAGGTTTGTATTTGCACAATAAAATATAGGATTTGTATAACGAACATTCATCTATTTCCAATTTTTTTTCATGCCTTCATTTCTCTGTTTTTCCTGAAAGATGTGGACAAGAAGTTTATGCTTTGCCTGGTTAACTGTAATTCGGAAAGAATAATACCAAGCTCTGCTAGGAGCAATATGTTTGTAGAAAAAGATAAAAAATAACATCATCAAGCTCCGCTAGGAGCGACATGTGAAAATCCTTTACCGTTCCATTGGCTTATTAACATGACGCTCCTATCGGAGCTAAAAATTTTTGGTGTTACTGATATTCTACAAACGTGTTACCCCTAACGGGGTAGAAATTTTGTATTGTGATTCTTCAAACTACTACTTATTCTACCAACATTTTGTCCCTACGGGACTTAGAAAATGCTGTTTTATTTGAAAAAAGGGAGTAGAAAAAAGCCTGTAATTTGGAAAGTTAAACAAATGTTAAGTTGTTCTTATTCATGATTTGACCATAAAATGTAATCAAAAAATTTATAAATAACCCAAAATTTTAAGCTATTTTACTATACATATATTACCTTTCCGAATTGCACTGGTATTTATAATCAACTTGACAGCCCGATCTGTTAATGATAACATTTCTTTGTGTTTATCAAAAGATGCAAAGTAAGGAGTGAAACCTTTTGATCTTAAACAAAAAAAAATTTACAGTTTTAACTCTTAAACACAAACTAATATCAGTCTTTGCACTTGTATCACTTATACCTATCATTTCTCTTCTAATTATCTCTTACATTATAATAGCTAAAAGTATTGATAGATTGGAAAGTGTATCAAATGAATTAAAAAAGCTTAGAGTTCTTCCAATGGTAGATATCACACGTAGTATAGCGTATGATCCAAAATTAATTGAAGCGCTAGAAAATAAGACCGATTTATCAAAAATTGACTTTGCACTTCCAGAGAGTTATATATTAGCAGTTTATAATCTTTCTGGAAAGGTTATATATAGCTCAACAGGTGATCCAGCTTTATATAAGCTTTTAGAATCCTTTGATCGATTAGGGTTACCTCCAATTTCAGATTTTCCCATCGAAGGTATTATACTTCCGGAAGAAACCATTAGAATAGATGGTGATGAGCTTGCAATTAATACGATGATGTGCAGATCATTAAAGGATGGAAATAAACTCGGTATCTTATTAATTGGTAAGATTACACCTACAATTCATGCCAATATTAGCAATGTCCGAAGAACCATTGTAATAATACTCGTGTTATCATCAATTTTAGTATTTATTATTTCATTATGGATAAGCTCATTAATAGCAAGAGAAATAACCGAACCTATACAAAAACTTGTTAATGGGACGCGTGAAGTGGCTCAAGGTAACCTGGACTACCAGGTTAATATATCCGCAAGTGATGAAGTTGGCATATTATCAGAATCATTTAATCAAATGACAAAAAGACTTAAACAATATGCAGAAGAGCTGAAACAGGCAGAAAAATCATCTGCATGGAAAGAAGTTGCACAAAAACTGGCACATGAAATAAAGAATCCCCTAACTCCAATACAATTGTCAGCCGAAAGGCTAAAAAGACGTTATTATATAAATCGAGAAGGATATGAACAAATACTTGAAGAATGCACCAATGTTATTATAGATGAAGTTGAAAGGCTTCGCCGGCTCCTTGATGAATTTTCACAGTTTGCGCGTATGCCAATGGTTAACCCGTTACAATCAAATATAAATGATATTATAGAAGAGTCAATAAAGTCGTATGGTGAACTACCCATAAACATAGAATTAAAGAAAGATTTTACAGAAACTCTTCCACAAGTTTTAATTGATCCTGATCAGATGAAAAGAGTTTTCTTCAATATAATCAAAAATGCTATTGAAGCTATGCAAGATGGCGGAAATTTATCAATAAAAACAAGACAAATAGAAGGATACATAGAGATAGAATTTTCGGATACGGGAACTGGTATACCTGAGGAAATAATGAAAAATCTTTTTACACCTCATTTTTCAACCAAAAGAGGCGGAGCCGGTCTTGGTCTTGCAATCGTAAAAAAGATAATTACAGATCATGGTGGTGATATAAGTGTCAAAAGTAAGGAAGGAGAAGGTACTAAATTCACAATCAAAATTCCGATTCAACAAGGAGAATATATTGAGCGATAAAACCATTCTTATAGTAGATGATGAACCTAGTATACGCTCCTCATTAAAAGGCGTTCTAGAAGATGAAAATTTTAAGGTCTATACTGCTAATAGTGGTGAAGAGGCACTAGAAAGCTTAAAAAATATCAAACCTGATGTTATTTTGCTTGATGTATTAATGCCAGGTGGTATTGATGGTATTGAAACGCTTAGAAGGATTAAGAGCTTAGAACCTGGTTCAGCAGTTATAATAATAACAGGACATGGAACTATTGATATGACAGTAACTGCAATGGAAATGGGAGCATTAGATTTTATCGAAAAACCTCTTTCCATAGATAGATTATTGATGAGGATCGAGCAAGCTCTTGAAAAGAAAAAGTTAAGGGAAGAAAATATATCATTAAAAAAAGAAATTGATGAACGTTTTCAGATAATTGGCGAAAGTCCACCAATGCGCGAGTTAGCTATGAAGATCATGCAAGTAGCACCGACCAACAGTCGCGTTTTAATTATGGGAGAGAATGGCACAGGAAAGGAGCTAGTAGCACGTGCTATACACAGGAATAGCAAACGTAGCGATAAACCGTTTATTCAGGTTAACTGTGCTGCAATACCAGATGAACTTATAGAGTCGGAGCTTTTCGGACATGAAAAAGGAGCGTTTACAGGAGCTATAGCACGTACTCAAGGGAAATTTGAACAAGCTAACGGTGGAACTCTACTGCTTGATGAAATTGGAGATATGAGCCTGAGAACACAATCTAAGGTGCTG
>FWPV01007796.1_pt1 | contig 19179 bp, 20 predicted proteins | sample 2228371 | NCBI WGS metagenome assembly FWPV01 (sample SAMEA103939776, study PRJEB20133) | metagenome
TATCAGTTTTAAAATTTGCCATTAAAATCCATTGTTTTTAACAAAAATAAGTAAATGATTAGAGACTTGCGTTATAACTCATACTTATCAGGAATTGCGTACACTCTATTATTTGCAATTCCTTTTATTACTAATCCTAATATTAAAATTTAGAATTGTAATATCAATAAATTATTATAAAATATTTGGTGTTCAACTTATCAGTGTTTTATATTAGGAATAAACTAATCCTAATATAATTCTGAGATACCCGTGCAAATTAAGAAACAACAATTACCTAGTAACAAACCTAAACTTCTCGATCAGATTAAAATTCATCTGCGCTCTCTTCATTATTCTAAAAGAACTGAAGAATCATACATAAACTGGATAAAGAGATATATCTTTTTTCATAATAAAACTCATCCCGAAAAACTTGGTAAAGATGAAATAAGAAAATTCCTTAATTACCTTGCAACTGAACGAAATGTTTCTGCTTCAACTCAAAATCAGGCGTTGCAGGCAATCCTGTTTCTTTACAAAGAAATTATTCATAAAGATCTTGGCTGGATTGATGACATCCAGCGCCCAACCAAGCAAAAACATATACCCGTCGTATTCACAAAATCCGAAGCTCATTCCATCATCAGCAATATGGAAGGGCTTCCGAAATTAATTGCAAGTCTTCTTTACGGCTCCGGTCTGCGTCTTTCAGAAGCGCTTAGCTTAAGAGTAAAGGATATAGATTTTGAATACAACCAAATTATTGTTCGTGATGGAAAAGGGGAGAAGGATCGAACAACATTATTACCAAAATCTTTAATCCCGCATATCAAAGAACAAATTGAAAAGCGCCGCCATCTTCATAACTCCGATTTGCAAAAAGGATATGGCGATACTGTTCTGCCTTATGCTTTATCAGAGAAATATGTAAACGCTTCAAAAGAATTCGGATGGCAGTATCTCTTTCCATCTGATAAACTTGTTAAAGATAAAAATGGAAAATTAATCCGCCATCATTATCACGATTCAACAGTAACTAAAGCAATTAAAAGAGCAATTAAACAATCTAAAATTGAAAAACCAACCGCAAGCGCACATACATTCCGTCATTCATTTGCAACTCATCTGCTTCAAAATAATTATGATATAAGAACTGTACAGGAACTTCTTGGACACAAAGATGTAAGGGTTACGATGATTTACACTCATATAATTAAAAACCTTGGTCTTGGTGTTAAAAGTCCACTTGATTTATAAACATTAAATTGTTTTGATAAATCTATACGATTTATATGATCTTTTTTAGTTTTTATTTTATTCTGGATTACTCTAAGGTGTGCGTGTACTTCATCAGGAAGTTTTGGTTTGTGATTTGCCCTTTTCAGGGTAATTCTCTTAAAAGCGATATTGTTATTATCACTTAGCAAAAAATTTTCCCTTGTTACAATCTTAACCTAAATAATTAGTTTTAAATCTTCAAGAAGGTGATTGATTAATATTTAAGTTTTGTAATTGTAAGCCGGGCAAAAAAATCCCGACTTAAATTACTTAAAAGCCGGGATGAATATTTTATAAAATGAAAAACTTTTTAATTCTTACCCAAATTTTGCTCCTTCTGCATTCTGCATTCTACATTCTACATTCTACATTATCCATCGTCCATTAACCATCATCCATTACTAACTATTCTACATTTCCTTTTCAGCTGTAAGGATTTTCCCTTTAACCAGCTGCCCCTGATCAACATGCTCCTGCGTAACGTAAACAACACCATCTTCATCGTGCGGTTCACCATAAACGCTGTGTACGGATTTCAATCCACCGAGATATCGTCTTGCATCAGAGACATAAACCAGATCACCAACCTCTGCTGCCATCTTTGCCATATCGTTTTTAGAAAAATGCATTAAGTCATCAGGATCGTCTTTTAGTTTCCAATTAACCTTAATTACCTGACCATCTTTTTCATTTACTTTGCTGCCTTTAAAGAATTCTTTTGCTTTAGCAATACCATAAACTGTTAAACCTTCAGTGTGTGTTTCTTCAGAGTATTTTGAGTAATAGTTTGAAGAGATAACAACCAGGACAAGCATAACAAAAGTTAATAGAAGCAGAACTGGTAATGAAGCAAGATTGAACAGGATAACAACAAATATTGCTCCGGATAAAAATGTAATACCGGACATCAGTGATCTATGATTAGGCATTGTTTTAATCCGGTCAACAAGTTTCTTTTGTTGATTTCGTGTTACAGTTGTAAGCACTCCAACAAATACACATACAAACAAATTGTACAAAGCACCAATGTAAGTGTAAGGATGTTTTGGATCGTAATCTGTACCATGCGCAAATACTTCAATCAATGGTCTTGGATAATACATTCCAAGCACCATTAACGCAACTCCAACAACAAACGTGGCTATAACAGATGCGTTTGTAAATTTTTTCCAGAATACACCAAGAAAGATTGCAACTACAAGCGGTGGAGTTAAAGTTGAGTGAAAATATCCGTGTGCCTCATAAACAGTTGGGAAAGCACTGAATGGAATTACTGCAAGTACACCCATGGTCGTAAAAATGGCTGTTGCAACTCTTGCAGCGTAAAGCTCCTGTTTATCCTCTTCTTTCCAGCTCTGGATTTTTTTAGTGAGCCATTTTTTTGCAGGTCTGTGTATATCATTTATGTAAACCGCAGCTGTTGCATTAAGTAAAGTATCTACTGTTGACATTAGTGCGGCTGTTAATGCTGCCATCACAAATCCAAAAACTCCCGGATGTGAAATAATGTTTGCAACAACAACAAAAATTGCATCTGGATTTGTATTTGGTGGTACTGCATCAGGGTTTACAACAGAAATCGCCTTACCAATCCAGCCTGCATTGCCAACAACTATTGCGCTAATCGGAAGCATAAATAAAATGTTAAACGTTGCTGCCTTGCGTCCTTCATCAACACTTTTGGTTGCCATAAAACGCATTATCAAACCCATATTCATAAATAAAAATCCAACGGAGCCGGCAATGCCATCCTGCCAGAAGATTCCAACAAAATTAAATCCCGGCGGATTATTAAAATGTGCAAGAGGTAGTTTCCAGCTTGTAGGTAAAGCATCCCAGAATATTTTAAATCCACCCAGGTAATCTAATCCTAAAACGAATACCAGCATTCCGGCAAAAATTAATACAAAGCCTTGTATCAAGTCTGTAAAGATTACTGCAGTCTGTCCGCCGTACGTTATGTAAATACCTACGATGAGAGCAATCACAATCACCAAACCCATCAAAGTAACTTCAAAGTGGATTCCAAAAATTGTAAACTCCGGTGGCAGCAGAGGCAGAATTGCTTTACCCATAGTTAAAAATCCAATGCCAACGTATCCAATCATGTAAAGCAATAAAAGTATGGTTGCAAGAAATCTTGTGGCAGGGGAGAATCTTTTTTCAAAATATTCCGGAATTGAACGAATCTTTGTGTAAACTATTATCGGTAGCCATCCAAAAATGAAGAATGGAACAAAAAACCAGTCGTTCATGTACGTCATCGTGGATGAAAAACCTGCTTCAAATCCTTTAGCGGAGTATTTGATAAAGCTGTGACTTCCGACTCCGGTTGCAACAATGCTCATTGCAATAAGCCACCATTTAAATCTTCTTCCTCCAAAAAAGAAATCCGTTGTTGTGCGGTTGTATTTACTAAAGTATGCACCAAAAGCCATAATTGCGATGAAGTAAACAACCATCACAATCCAATCAGTTGAAGAGCCTAAACTATGATGAGCTTCCATAAAAGTTTTTCTGATTTGTTAACGAAATTGTTTTGTGAGATCATAAATACAATGCGGCTAAAATCATAAGTGCATGAATAGCCATAAAATAAAAGTATCCGAATAATGTAATCTTCCACCAGTATCGGTGCCTTTTCTTTTCAAAGTTAACTGCCTTTGCTTTTGTAACGACGATTAATCCGCTTAAAAAGAAAAGTCCTCCTACACCATAAAGATAGATGAAAGGTAACCAGGTATCAGCAAATGTGGGCATATAAAATCCTAAAAAAATTACATCGTTAATATAATTTGCAAATTAAATTACTTCCTAATGAAATAATCTTTCCAAGTCTCATCAATCAGTACCATTGTGTTTAAAGGTACAATGCAGCAATAATCAAAAAACCGTGCAAAAAGAGAAAAAAGAAATACCCGCCAAATAAAACCCTTATCCAGAATTTATGTTGTCTGCGGGCAGGATTAAGTGCGCCACTTTTTATGATGATATACATTCCGGCAAAAAAGAAAATACCTCCAACGCCATACAAGTAAATGAATGGCAGCCAAGTTTGGAAAAAATCCGGCATTATGTACCCTAATGTTTAATTACTTACCTCTGCAATTTAAAGTCTAATGCATAGATTATCCAGAAAAATCGTAATTTAATCTCCGAATCTTTATTAATGGCTGAAATTTCAAACATTATCAAAAGAATTAACATTAATTTAATATTGATATGAAAATTGAAAGTAACATAAACTCTATATTTCCGTACTTCATTTAAACTATTTTTAAATAATTGAGAGGTTAGAGATGAGAAACAATAGTATTTTTATTTATGTCATAGTTTCAGCAATTGTAATCCCGCTTCTTTTAATCGGATGCAAGAAAAAAGAAGATGGGGCCGTAAAAACCATAATTACAGTAAAAGGATCTGATACGATGGTTAATCTTTCCCAAAAGTGGGCTGAAGAGTATATGAAATTAAACCCGAATGTATCAATTCAGGTTACAGGCGGCGGTTCAGGAACTGGTGTTGCTGCATTGCTTAACAAAACAACCGACCTTGCAAATTCTTCACGTGAATTAAAACCATCAGAGCTTGAAGAAGCAAAAGCCAAAGGCGTAACTCCTGTTGTATATGAAGTTGCATTAGATGGTATAGCTGTTATTGTACATCCTCAGAGCAAAGTTGATAATTTAACCTTAAAACAGGTTAGTGATATTTTTGCTGGTAAGATTAAAAACTGGAAAGAAGTTGGCGGTGAAGATATGCCAATTACTCTTTACGGAAGAGAAAACAGCAGCGGTACTTATGAGTTCTTTAAAGAACACGTGCTTGGTAAGGATGCAAACGGCAAGCAGGTTGATTATTCGCCTTCGACTCAGGTTTTGCAGGGAACAGCAGCTTTGGGTGAAGCCGTTGCCCGCGATGTGAAAGGAATCGGTTACGGAGGTGTTGGTTATTTTGCAGAGAGAAATGATATTAAAATTCTTCACATCAAAAAAGATGAGAATTCTCCGGCAATTTCACCGGCAGAAAATAATAAAGTTAATTATGATGTAATCTGGAGTGGTGATTATTCAATTTCGAGATATTTATATTGCTTCACAAATGGAGAAGCTTCAGGCAAAGTAAAAGATTTTATGAGTTTTATAACATCCGAAGCGGGACAAAGTGTTGTTAAAACAATGGAATATATTCCATTGCCTCTAAAAAAATAAAACTTAATACAGGATAGTTTCTTTGGAGAGAGAGAAACTATCTTTATACGTCGTAGAGAGAGAGAACAAGTGAAAAAGATAATTTTTATTTGCGGGATAATTGCGTTTTTAAATTCAGTTATCTTACCACAGGATTTTAAGGCAGGAAAATTTTCTGCTCAGGTATTTGCGGATTACTTTTATAATGTCAGTCGTGATTCTAATTTTTCAAAATTAGATAATACGGCTACTGAAGGTGCACAGGATCTTAACGGATTTGTACTAAGAAGGGCTTCACTTAATTATGATATGGACATTTCAAAAAAGTTTTCTGCCAGGTTTAGAATTGAAGCTGATTCTAAATCTAATACTACAAACAACAGGATTGGTGTTTTTATTAAAGATGCCTATTTGAAATGGAATGATATTTTTGAAGGAAGCAATTTATTGGTAGGAATTCAACCAACCCCTTCATTTACAGTTTCTGAAAAGTATTGGGGATACAGATCACTCGAAAAAACTATTCAGGATCTCAGAGGTTTTGTCCCTTCACGTGATTTTGGAATAGCACTGATGGGCCAGATTTCTGAAACAAATAAATTCAATTATGTGGTTATGTTCGGAAACAATAGTGCTAATAGTCCTGAAACAGATAAATACAAACGATATTATGCCTCAGTTGATTTTAGTCCGATTAAGAATTTTACAGTAGCATTAACCGGAGATTTTAAATCCAGAGCATCTATTGATGACCCGAATAATGCTAGTGAAAAACTGGCAAATAATTCTATTCTTGGTTCCTTATTTTTGGGTTACAGTGAAAAAGAAAATTTCACACTGGGGCTTGAAACAGTAATGCAGATTAATCAGAATAGCCGGCAGTCTCCAAATTTAAGCGGAGCAGTAGAAGTTAAGAATATTAATACTTTGGGTTTATCTTTTTTTGGCTCCCTGTGGATAACTGAAACAATTGCAGGTATTTTGCGTTATGATTTTTTTGATGCTAATGTAGATTTAAACAGCAAATCAGACTCAAGACATTATATTTTAGCTGGTATAGATTTCAAAATGGATAAAAATGTTTCGATTATCCCCAATATTATCTATGAATCGTATGGAGATACTCCACGAGGTCAATCAACTAGTCCTTCTTTAACGGCTCGGGTTACTTTTTATTTTAATTTTTAATTATTTAAAAATGAGCGAACAGGAAAAAGAGTTTTATTCAAAATCAGCCGAATCCAAGTACGGTAAAAAAATCAAAAAGTTTACCCGTACAAAAGAATCAATAATAAAATTGTTCTTTGCTATAAATGGTGCTGCCGCACTGGTTTTTATTATTCTGATATTTATCTTTCTGTTCAAGGAAGGTTTCCGCGCTCTTGATCATATCGGATTAATGGATTTTATTTACACTACCAGAGATACCGCCGAAGGAGTTAAAGAAACGGTCTATCAATGGTATCCAACTTCAGAAGAACCAAGATATTCGCTTATCCCTCTGATCCTTGGAACACTTTTAACATCAATCCCTGCAACAATACTTTCAACAATACTTGGTGTAGCTGCAGGTATCTATCTCTCTGAAATTGCAAATCCAAAATGGAAAGAATTTCTTAAACCGATGATAGAATTGTTTGCAGGAATTCCAACTGTTGTACTTGGTTTTATTATGCTTGTTTTTGGTGCAACTTTTTTTAATGATCTTTTACATCCGGATAACAGACTTAATGCTTTTGTTGCATCAATCGGCTTATCGTTCGTGATTATTCCTGTTATTGCATCGCTCACAGAGGATGCACTTCATTCAATCCCGAATGATTTAAGGATGGCTTCTTATGGTCTCGGTGCTACTAAATGGCAGACAATAAGCAAAGTAATTTTGCCGGCTGCCTTTAGCGGAGTTTCTGCAAGTATTATCCTTGGATTTGGCCGCGCTATTGGCGAAACAATGATTGTGCTTATGGCCGCAGGTAATGCTGCAAACATAACTTCTAATATTTTTCTCAGTGTAAGAACAATGACAGCAACCATTGCTGCAGAGATGGGTGAAGTATCTCAGGGTTCAGATCATTATTTTTCTTTATTCTTTATAGGTATTGTATTATTTACAATCACATTCTTTCTTAATCTTATTGCAGAAATTATTATTAACAGGATGAGAAAGAAGAACACTTTTTAATGGAAAACTGATGTTAAGTCTTCGGAAAAAGAAAAAAGATATTTTCGGTACAACATCAATCTGGATTATCAGAATAATGTTTTTTCTGTTAGTGGCAATTCTTATGCTGCTCTTAGGTAAGATTGTTGTGCAGGGTTATGGTACACTTTCATTCGAGTTTATCTTTGATGAGCCAAGAAATAATATGACCGAAGGTGGTATCTGGCCTGCAATCTTTGGCACAATTGCCGTTACATTTATTATGGTGCTGTTTGCAGTGCCGCTTGGAGTTTTTGCAGCTATATATTTAAATGAGTATGCAAAGGATACGATATTTACAAGAATCATACGTACTTCAATAAATAATCTTGCAGGCGTTCCATCTATAGTATTTGGTTTGTTTGGACTCGGATTCTTTATACTCTTTATCGGAAGAAATATGGATGAAGTTCTGCAAACCGGTTTGCTCTTCGGTCAGCCGGCTTTAATCTGGGCGAGTGCAACGTTAGCAGTTCTTGTTTTGCCGATTGTAATTGTTTCAACCCTTGAAGCGTTAAACTCTGTTCCCAAATCTCATCGTGATGCTTCTTATGGACTTGGAGCTACAAAATGGCAAACGATTAAAAATGTAGTTTTACCTCAGGCTCGGCCTGGCATACTAACGGGAACAATTTTAGCGATTAGCCGTGGAGCAGGAGAGACGGCACCAATATTGTTTTTAGGTGCGGCGTTCTTCTTGCCAAATTTACCAGTGGCAGATCTTTGTATTGGAGATTATTGTATTCCGGTTATTAATCCGGCAAAACAATTTATGTATCTGGCTTATCATATTTTTATATTGGCAACGCAATCCTCTAATCCAACTAAAACGCTACCGTTGCAATATGGTTCAACTTTAGTTCTGATAATCCTTACATTTTTATTAAATATTACAGCAATAATTTTCAGATACAGATTCAGAAAAGCTTTAGGAAGAATTTAAATAAAAAAAATTATACAGATGAAAGAAATAAAAATTGTTACAAAATCATTAAATCTTTATTACGGCGATAAGCAGGCACTTAAAGATATAACTCTTAACATACCTGATAAAAGAGTAACTGCTTTTATAGGTCCTTCTGGCTGCGGTAAATCTACCTTCCTTAGGGTGCTAAACAGAATGAATGATCTTATAGATCACGTTAGGATTGAAGGTGAAGTGTCTATTGACGGAGTTAATATTTATGATAAAAATATTGATGTTGTAAATCTCAGAAAAAATGTTGGAATGGTTTTTCAGAAATCAAATCTCTTTCCTAAGACCATTTATGAAAATATTGTTTACGGACCCAAGATAAATGGAATAAAAGATAAAAAAACACTCGATGAAATTGTGGAAAGAACCTGTATGCAATCCGCAATCTGGGATGAAGTAAAAGACAGGTTAAACGAAAATGCACTTAGTCTATCAGGTGGGCAGCAGCAGCGTCTTTGCATTGCAAGAGCTTTGGCTGTTGAACCGGAAGTTATCTTGATGGATGAGCCTGCAAGTGCTCTCGATCCTATATCTACTGCCAAAATAGAAGAACTGATTCACGACCTGAAACAAAGGTACACCATAGTTATCGTTACTCACAATATGCAGCAGGCAGCACGAGTAAGTGATATGACAGCATTCTTTTATCTTGGTGAACTGATTGAGTTTGACAGAACAACAAAGATTTTTACCAATCCTTCTAAAAAACAAACTGAAGATTATGTAACTGGAAGATTTGGGTAATTGTGTACTTTGTTTTTCAAAATAAAATAATCAGAATCCTGTAAGCCGAAAGAGAGAATAAGGAGAAAAAATGGAACGCCTATTGGACGAACATCTGGATAAATTAAAAACCCGCGTAATAAAAATGTGCAGCCTTGTTGATGAACAGGTGCAAAATGCAGTAAAAGCAGTTGAGGAAGATAATCTGGAACTTGCTCAATCTGTAATCGAGCGTGATAAAAAAGTAAATAAGTTTGATGTAAAGATCGATAAAATTTGTCAGCGTATCTTTGCACTTGCCCAACCAGTTGCAATGGATTTGCGTTACATTATGTCCTCTCTAACTATTAACAGCAATCTTGAACGGATAGGTGATATTGCTGTTAACATCGCTGAGAATATTATTTTAATTAAACAAAAACCGGAATTCTATTCTGAAACCGTGTTAGAAAGAATGTTCTTGATAACTAAGCAAATGTTAAAAAATGCAATTGATGCGTTTATCGGTGCTAATCCGGAACTTGCCAAAGAAGTAATACTTGCAGATGATGTAGTTGATAAATTAAATGCTGAAAACCATCTTATTCTTAAATCTATAATGAAGCGCAGCCCTGAAAATATTGAAGGTGCAGTTGCTTTACTCGTTATTTCACGGGAACTTGAGAGACTTGCGGATCACGCAACCAATATTTCTGAAGATGTATTTTTTATTGTTGAAGCACAGTTAATTAAACATAAATATGAGAAGTATATTTTTGGTGATGAAGAGAGTGATGAGGATGAGAAAGATATTAATACTTAAGTGAGAATTTCGTCCAGAGATTCTATAAATAGTCTTTTTATCTCTTCGGTTTGTAAGTTTTCATTTAGAAGTGCAAGCTTGTTTGCAAAAAACATTCCCCAGCTGTTTAAGACAATAAAAACCGGGAACATAGAGCTTAACTTTTTAATTTGTTGTGAGTAATGTTTCGTTAAAAAATGTTTTAGTATTTCAGTCTCCCTGTCAAGCATCCATCTGATAGCTGCTGATTCTTTTTCAAAAGATCGCCCATTAAAAAAAGACAACAACGCCTCATAAATCATTTTATTCTGGTCGGATACCAATTCTTTCTGCCGATAATAATTATCTAATTTTTGTTTAAGCTGCAGAGATTCATGCTCAAAAATTTGCTTAATCTGCTCAATAAAATTTTCGCATTCCCACTGAAGTGTTTCAAAGTAGAGTTCATCCTTAGAACTGAAATAATGGTAAATCGTTGCTTTTCCGATTCTGATGTCTCTTGCAACTTCATCAAGGGTTGTTTTTGACAAACCGTGTCTCGCAAATCTTTTTGCAGCGGCTTTAATTATTTGGGATTTTCTTTCGTTTGGCATAATTAAAAAAGTTCTGCTGCTAAAATATGGAAAGACTTAATGGGATAAAATAATAAGCTTTTCAAACTTTCATTAAGAGGGATATTTTTTTTATTTTCACAATTAAATAATGAAGAAATCCTATGGCTGTTCAATTAAATCAAATTATAATTGGAAATAATGAACCTTTTGTGCTTATTGCCGGGCCCTGTGTAGTAGAAAATGAAAAAATGACTCTATCAACTGCTGAAGAGATAAAAAAAATCACATCAGATCTAAAAATTAATTTCATTTTCAAATCAAGTTTTAAGAAAGCAAACAGAACCAATATTAATTCTTTTACCGGATTAGGTGATAAAGAATCTATCGCCATTCTTAAAAAAGTTAAATCATACATAAATCTTCCGGTTATAACCGACATTCATTCTGAATCAGATATTGAACTGATTGGTGATGCTGCAGATGTTTTACAAATACCTGCATTTTTATCCCGCCAAACAGAATTGCTGATCGCTGCAGGTAAATCAGGCAAAGTAGTTAATATAAAGAAAGGACAGTTTCTTGCTCCGGAAGATATGAAACACGCTGCAGATAAAGTTGCTTCAACCGGGAATAATAAAATTTTATTGACTGAAAGAGGAACCACATTTGGTTATCACAATCTGGTTGTTGATATGAGATCATTAGTTATAATGAGAGAAATTGGATATCCGGTTGTTATGGATGCAACGCATTCCGTTCAATTGCCCAGCAAAGATTTAACAAGCGGCGGGCAGCCAAAGTTTATAAAGCCTCTTGCCCGTGCAGCGGTTGCAGTTGGAATTGATGCTCTCTTTCTTGAAGTTCACCCTGATCCTGAGAATGCACTTAGTGATGCGGCTAGTCAGCTGCCCCTTTCTGAACTGAAATCACTTTTAACTGAATTAAAAGAAATTGATCAACTAACAAAAGCAAATAATTAGTTGAAAGAAAATATTTTTCCACGAAAGATTTTAACAGCAGAAAAAATTCTTCTGTTCTCAATTCTTCCGGAAGCTAAAACAGGATATGCAGCTTATAGAAAATTAATTCCGGAACTTTTTGTTATTGGGGAGGGAAGACTTGGCGGCGGAAATTTTATTTTGGGAAATCCAGACGATAAACCTGATCTGACAATTTCTTCTTCTCCTGTTTTTGCAATCGGAACTGCGCAGACAGATGCAGCTAAGTATGATATGACAATTCATTCAATATCTGAATCAATGATTGAATTCCAGATCCAACCTTATCCTGTTGAAGAGAATATCCGCATTAAAAGTGTGGTTACTTACTCATTGTGGAATCCAGGTATGAAAAATCCCGAAAACAATTCAGTTGTTTACGAATATGAGATTAAAAAATATGAGTATCTGTTAGCAATTGCTCCTGAGGTAAAAAAAATATGGTTGCACGATTATAAAACCGGAGTTAATCATATTATTCCCGTAAGCAATTTTTTTAATGAACTAATGAGATTAAAAAATATTAAAGATGATAATCAGCTTAGAAAACCGAATAATTTTTTTGAAAACCTGGAAACTTATTCGGCTTTGGACATAAGATTAGCATTTTTAATGTACAACAAATATTTAAAACGGTTTAATTTAGCAGGTGTTCTTGAAAAAACTTTGGAAGAACAAGTTTCGAGAAAAAAACACTTTAAATTTTTTGGCAGAGGTTTAAATTGAGTGTAAATGAAATCATAAAAAATGGTAAAGAAGTTATCAGAATAGAAGCTCAGGCTGTTGCAGATCTTCAGGAAAGTATAAACGGAGATTTTGTAAAAGCTGTTGAAACAATTTATTCATCCAAAGGCAGAGTTGTTTTAACAGGAATGGGTAAATCAGGTTTAATTGCCCGTAAAATAGTTGCAACACTTAACTCGACCGGAACAGCCGCGATATACCTGCATCCCACAGATGCTTTGCATGGCGATCTTGGAATGGTGCGGAGCGAAGATGTAGTGATTCTGATTTCCAAAAGTGGTGAAACAGAAGAAATATCAAATCTCCTCCCGATGCTTAAGAGAATGAATGTAAAATTAATTGCGATGTGCGGTAACAGAAACTCAAGACTTGCCAGGGAGTGTGATGTTTTTTTAAGTATCAATGTTAAAGAAGAAGCTTGTCCTTACGATCTGGCACCAACTGCATCAACTACTGCAACGCTTGCACTTGGTGATGCATTATCGGTTGCTCTTTTGCAAAAAAGAAATTTTACTGAAGAGGATTTTGCTTTCTTTCATCCGGGCGGCAGTCTTGGTAAACGATTATCTCTCAAGATAAAAGAGATAATGATAACCGGTGAAAAAATTCCTGTTGTAAAAGAAAACAGTTCTATTAAAGATGTGATTTTTGAAATAACAAGTAAGAGGCTTGGTACAACCTGTGTAGTTAATGATGAAAATAAACTGGTTGGAATAATAACCGATGGTGATCTGCGCAGATTACTTGAGCGAACTCTTGATATTAAAGAATTAACTGCCAGAGAAGTGATGACAACAAAACCAAAAGTTATGAAGTCCGATTATCTTGCATCATTTGCATTGCAGCAGATGGAAAATTATAAAATTACAAGCCTCGTGATTATTGATGATGAAAATCATCCGGAAGGAATTGTGCATTTACACGATTTGATAAATCTTGGTTTGCAGAGAAGATGAAAATTATTCCAATCCTGCTGCTTTCTGTACTTCTGTTTCAATATTGCTCCTCAAAAAGAGTTAAACCGGCTGTGGATTTTACTATCAAAACAGAGGAAATGCCCTCTCAGGAAAGCTGGAACTCAACCGTAACTTTTTCAGACTCCGGAAAAATAAAAGCAATTCTGTGGGCAGGTCATCTTCGTAAATATAATGAAAGACGTGAGACACTGATAGATGAAAATCTTAAAGTAGATTTTTTTAATGATGATCAAATAAAAACAACCACACTTACATCTAAAAAGGGGAGAGTTGAAGAAGTTACCAATGATTTATACGCAATGGACAGCGTGATTGTTTTTAGTGATAGTGTAACGATTAAAACACAGGAAATGAAATGGATAAATAAGGATAGAAAAATTGTGTCCGATAAATTCGTAACAGTTATATCACCCAAAGAAATGATTGAAGGATATGGATTTGAATCTGATCAAAGCCTAAGGAATTATGTAATTTACAACATTACTTACGTTACAAGATCGGATACTGTAAGATGAACTACAGAGTTGTTACACTTTTTATTTTGATATTTTCACTGTTAACTGCAAAAAGTTTTGCTCAACAAAATGAACTGATAAAAGTTGTTGGTGATTCACTTGTTGGAAAGTTTGTAAATGGTGAGTCCATACGCGAAGTTTATGGAAATGTCGTCTTAACTCAGGGCAATGTTGTTATAACCTGCAATAAGGCAATCCAGTATATCAGCAGGAATGAAGCTGAGCTGATTGGAAATGTGATTGCAAAAAAAGATACGTTAACAATTAAAACTCCGCGCGGCTTTTATTACGGAAATCTAAGTAAAACCAAAAGTGTGAGCGGTGTGCTGCTTGATGATAAAAAGGTTATTCTTTCTGCCGATAGCGGAGAATATTATTTCGATGAAGATCGTGCATTCTTTGAAACAAATGTTAGACTTTATGATACAACAACAACATTAACATCTGATAAGCTTGATTATTTTCATAAACAGGACAGAGCAATTGCTATAAGCAGAGTAAAAATAATTGATGATGAAAACGAAATCATTGCAGATACACTCGAACACTTCAGAAAAACTAAAGTAACTTATGCTTTTAGTAATGTCAGGATAAAGAATCTTAAAAATAATACTGAGATTTACGGCGAGCATCTTGAAGATTATCGGGATCAGGATTATTCATTAATTGATATTAGTCCTTTGCTTGTGCAGGTGGATACCAGTTATGTAACTAATGAAGATAGCATAAGAGAAGCTAAACTGGATACGCTTTTTATAAAAGCAAGAATTATGGAATCATTTCGGGATTCAACTGAAAGATTTACTGCAACTGATTCTGTTTTAATTTTAAAAAATGAGTTTGCTTCCAGAAATGATATGACTATTTTTTACAAGCAAAATGATCAGATTATAACCAAAAAATTAAACGAACAGGCGAGGCAGCCGATCATTTGGCATGGTAAATCACAGTTGACAGGTGATTCTATAACTATATATCTCGAAGAGAATGATATTAAGCGACTCGATGTTGATGGAACAGCTTTTATGATGTCGCAGAATGAATTTTATGATAACAGATTTGATCAGACTTCCAGTGACGGGGTAAAAATTTATTTTATTGATAACAAAATTGATCGTGCTGAATTTACCGGCAGTGTTTATTCGATATACTATATGTTTGAAGGTGAAACTAAAAACGGACTAACCAAATCAAGTTCATCAGAAGCCAAAATATTTTTTGTGAATGATGAAGTAAGTGAAGTTAAACTGTATGTAAATCCTGCAAGTGAATATTATCCGGAACATCAGGTCCAGGGAAATGAAAATTTATTCCTGTTGCCACGATTTATAATAATGGAAGATCGCCCAACCAAAGAAGAAATGTATCAAACACTTAAGCAATTGCAGTAAAATTATGAGTACAACTTTAAGAAGTGAAGATTTAGTAAAAGTTTATAAGAAAAGAACTGTAGTTAACAAAGCTTCTGTTCAGGTTTCCAAAGGTGAAATTGTTGGACTATTAGGTCCAAATGGCGCCGGTAAAACAACAACATTTTATATGATTACAGGTATGATAAAACCTGAATCAGGAAAAGTTTTTCTTGATGATAATGATATAACCAAAGTACCGATGTATAAACGTGCGAGAATGGGAATAGGATATTTGCCACAGGAAGCTTCCATTTTCAGAAGGCTTTCTGTTGAAGAAAATTTACTTGCAGTGCTCGAGATGACAAGGCTTGATGCCAAACAAAGAAAAGAAAAATGTGAACGGCTTCTTGAAGAATTAACGATTACGCACATAAGAAAAAGTAAGGGATTTCAGTTAAGCGGGGGTGAAAGAAGACGCACGGAAATTGCACGTGCACTTGCAACAGATCCGAGTTTTATTTTGCTTGATGAACCATTCGCAGGTGTTGATCCGATTGCTGTTGAAGATATTATGAATATTGTTTCAAATCTTAAAAACAGAGGAATAGGAGTTCTTGTAACTGATCACAATGTTCACGAAACTCTTAGTATCGTTGATAAAGCATATATTCTGATTAATGGAATAATATTCAAACAGGGTGGTGCACATGATCTTGCGAATGATGAAGAAGTGAGAAAACTTTATCTGGGTGAGAAATTTAAGCTGGACAGATATTCTTAATCAGACTCCGAACTTTTTTAACAAGCCTTCTGCAGTTTTTAGGTTTTCTGTTTTGCCTACATCAATCCAACTAATATCATTTGCAACATAAGCCTGAATGTCTTCTGTTTTAGCAAGTTCGAGATATGCTTTTATAACGGAGAATACTTTTTCATCGGGAAATAATTTAATCAAATCAGGATTGATGATATGGATTCCATTAAAGGCAAACTGATTTAAGTTTTCATCCTCACGCACAATAACTTTCTCGTCTTTTTTTACATCCTGCCATCCACAAAGAGTATTCTGATCATTAAATAAAAGATATCTGCTGCTTACTCTTTTGCTAACACAAAGTGAAGCAACAGCATCATCAGTTAAATGATAATTGTAAAATTCCTTTAAATCCAGATTTGAAAAAACATCAACATTATGAATTAAAACAGGTGAGTCATCAAAATATTTTAATGCATGTTTAATCCCGCCACCGGTATCAAGTAACAAATCAGATTCATCCGATATGATTATATCAGCTGCGAAAGTGTTTTTATTTAAAAATTCAATCACTAAACCTGAAAAGTGATGAACGTTTATTACAATTTTCCGGAAGTCGTAATCAATTAAATTTCTAATTACAACTTCGAGTAACGTTTTACCATTAATTTCAACCAGTGCTTTTGGGATGCTATCGGTTAATGGTTTCAATCGTGTGCCCAATCCTGCAGCCAGAATCATCGCCTGCATTATCTAACCACCTCTTCTTTAATGCCTTGCTCAATGTGTGATAGAAAAATATTGATGTCATATTTCGCTTTAAGATGCTCGAATAATTTATCAGCGCAGTAAACGGATCTGTGTTGACCTCCTGTGCAGCCAAAGTTAACCATCAAATTCTTAAACCCAAGTTCAAGATATTTTTCAACAGTAGAATCAACTAATTGATAGACATTTGTCATAAATTTATCAACGTTAGAATTATCCACGAGAAATTTTATTACATCAGGATGACGTCCGTTCAGTAGTTTATACTCAAGGTGTCGTCCGGGATTATTTAAGCCTCTGCAATCAAATACAAATCCGCCACCATTGTCTGCAAGATCAATTGGAATTTCCCGTTTGTATGAAAAACTTGTTATCGTCACAGACAGTTTATCATTAGGTAAAACTTTATCTTCATAAATATTAAATTCATCTGAAGTAATTATATTCTTAAACACTTCGTGCAAATGAGGAATATCAAAATCGAGCTTGCCTGTTTCAAGAAGATATAAAAGATTTTTTCTCGCCGGAAGAATGCTCTTGATCAGATGCACTTTTTTCTCAAATAAACCTCTGAAACCATATGCTCCCATTGCCTGCATTATCCTTATTAAAACAAAAGCATAAAATGATTTTAAAAATTCTTCCTTACTCAGGTTATATTTTGATTCAAGGATTTCCAAATAGTGATTTAATAATTCTTCTCTCAAAGGATTTGGAATCTCAGCCTTTGCATCATAAAGGAGTGAAGCAACATCATATTGCAAAGCACCTTTTCTGCCTCCCTGATAATCAATAAAATAAATCTGTTCATCTTTTAACATTACATTACGTGACTGAAAATCTCTGTATAGAAAATAATCGGTACTTACAGACGAGACGAAAGAGGCAAATTTCTGAAAATCATTTTCAAGCAATTGCTCATCAAATCCTATTCTGCCTAGTTTTAAAAAATCATATTTGAAGTAATTTAAATCCCAAACTATTGACTGCCTGTCAAACAAGGCACGCGGATAACAGTAATTGTAATCAATTTTTTTATCAGCTTCTATCTGGAATTTTAATAATTCTTCTAAAACTCTTTTGTAATAAACAACCAGCTCGGGTGAAGCTGCATAATTATGTTTTTTTGAATGTATGATAGAATATAAAGTAGTATCTCCAAGATCATTCAATAGATAAACACTGTTCTTTAAGTCTTCATGCAAAACAGTTGGAACATTTAGCTTCATTTCATTAAATGTTTTTGTAAAGGAGAGGAAAGCTAAATTCTCTTTAACGTCTTCATTAAAAACTCCGATTACAGTTTTATTGCCATAAAAAATTCTGTAATACTCTCTGTAAGAAGCAGTTTGCGGCAGTTTCTGAATGAAGTCAGCCTTTTTACCGTGCCATTGTTTGAAAAGATTTCTTATCAAATCAAGTTTAACGTGATTTGGTATCATAAAATAAATTCTTCCTTTAGTAAGCCGTAGATGTAGTGATCAATAAATTTATTTTCTTTGAAAACACTTTTACGTTGTCTGCCCTCAAGCACAAATCCGTTTTTTTCTAAAACTTTTCTCGATGCTTCATTACCTTCAAATACATTTGCAGTAAGCCGGTTAAAATTGTACGAATCAAAAAGATATTTGCAAAAAACGTCGAGTGCTTTTGTTGCAATGCCAAGATTCCAGAACGGTTTACCTAACCAAAATCCAACTTCGGCACTAAAACGATGAACATCATCAAAAGGCACTGCTCCAATACCACCGATTAATTCTTTCTGATCAGCAATTGCAAAATACAATAAACTTTTGTTATTGATTACAAAATTAATCCACTGTTCTGCATTATTTTTCGTGTAGGGGAAAGGAAATGAATCACGCAAATTTATAAAAACATCATAGTCATTTGCATATTTAACTAATGATTCAACATCATCCATAGTAAAGTTTCTTATCAGATATTTATCGAAAGCGATATTCATTTACCAGTATCCCAAAGGTCCGCCGTAAGCACCTTGATCATTTCGGCTTCCGTCATAATCATTAAACTCTTCTTCCGGATTTCCGGCATTCTTGCAAGGTGAGAGATAAAACAATCTTAAATCAAAAGGAGTATAAAATTGCGGATCCATATTTCCAAAAGCAAAAAAATTGTATTGCTCTATTAAACCTGAGCTGTCCGTAGAGGCAAATTCAAAATGCGGATTATTTAATTGTGATGTGTTCTTATAAAAAATATTATTTTGAAGTTCTGTTGAAACAGGTGTAACTACAAAAACACCACCGCAGCTATTATGTGAATGATTTTGGTAAAAATGATTGTTGATGATTTTTAAAGTCGAATTTTCTGAAACTATCGCCCCTCCAGCAATGTCTGCTGAATTATCTCTGAATATCAAATTT
>FWPV01007797.1_pt1 | contig 19178 bp, 11 predicted proteins | sample 2228371 | NCBI WGS metagenome assembly FWPV01 (sample SAMEA103939776, study PRJEB20133) | metagenome
CGACTCGTAGGCCACCTGGCGCACCCGGTCGTGGCTGAAGCGATAGCCGGCCGCCTCCTCCACCAGCACGCGCTGGCGCACCAGCTCTTCCAGGGCCGTCAGGCAGGTTTCGCCGGGCAACGCGCATAGATCGTCCAGCACTTCAAAGTCCACATCCATGCCAACGACCGCGGCCACGTCCAAAACCTGACGTGCGGGCCGGGTCAGCCGGTCCAGGCGTTGCTGGATGACGACCCGGATGCCGATCGGGACATCTACCGGGCCGGCGGCCTCGCCCGGGGCGTGCCAGACCCATACGCCGGGCCGTTCGACCACGAGCGCGCCCTCTTCGCGCCAGGCAGTCAGGGTCTCCACCAGGAACAGGGGGTTGCCGGCGGTCTCCTGGTAGAGCCGCTCGACCAGGCCGGCGGGGGGGCTGCTCAACGCCTGGGCCGCGAATTCCGCCACCTGGGCGGCTGTCAGGCGCGGCAGCACGAGGCGTTCCAGCACGCCGGCCCGGTCCAGCGTTTGTAGCGCGTTCAGCGCCTCCGGGCGCGCAGCGGCATCCTCCGACCGGACGGTGAGCAACACGAGGACACGCGCCGGGCGCAGGCTGGGAACCAGACGGGCCAACGCATCGAGCGTGGCGGCATCGGCCCAGTGGAGGTCTTCCAGGATGAGCAGGTGCGGGGCCACGCGGCCCAGCCCCACCAGCGTCTGGAGCAGCGCGTCCAACAAGCGAATCCGGGCCAGAGCGGGCGGCAATTCCTCGCGCGGGGGCAGGTCCGGCAGCCAGTCCGCGATCTCGGGCAGCAGGGCGTCAAGCTCGCGGAGCCGGGCGGCGTCCATCACCTTGCGCAGTTGGGCCGCGCGCAGCGGGGTGAGGACGGCGCGCAGCGCCGCGATCAGCGGGCCGTAGGCCGGCTGCGCGGCCTGTTCCTCGCCCCGACCCAGGCCCACGGTCACGTCCCGCCAGCGCGCCCCGGTGATCACTTCGTCCACCAGGCGCGTCTTGCCCACGCCGGCCTCGCCTTCGATGAGCAACGCCCCGCCGCGCCCCTGGATGGCGGCTTCCAGGCGGGCCAGGGCGGCGGCGCGTTCCGCCTCGCGGCCCACCAGCGAGAGCTGGCCCAGGTCGGCTGGCGCGGGCGCCGTGGGCCGGGCCACCACGGCCTGGCGGATCTGGTGGTAGAGGGCCGTGGTCTCCGGGAGCGGCGCCACGCCCAGCTCCTCGGCCAGGGTGCGCCGGCAGACCAGGTATTGGCGCAGGGCGGCGTTGCGCCGGCCCAGAAGTGCGAGCAGGCGCATGACCTCCCGGTGCGCGTCCTCGCGCAGCGGGTCGCCGATCACCAGGCGTTGGCCGTAGCGCAGGGCTTCCTCGTATTCGCCCCGGCCCTTGTGGTAGCCCACGAGCGCGCGCAGGGCGTCCAGGTAGAGTGCGTGCAGTCGCTCGCGCTCTGCCAGGCACCAGTCGTCGTAAAAGCCTTCCAGGAATTCGCCGCGATAGAGCGCGACGGCGGCGCGCAAAACCCCAAGTTCCAAATCCCAAACCCCAAGTCTCGGCTCGCCGTTTTGGGTTTTGGCTTTTGGGCTTTGGGCTTTGGCGACAAAGTCGCTCACATCCAGCCAGTAGTCGGAATCTGGGTTGAAGCGGAGGGCGTGATGATCGGCCAGGAGGTAGCCGGGGCCGATGACCTGCCGGATACGCCAGAGGGTGTCGGCCAGGTTGTGGAGGGCGCGCTCGTCCGGCATATCGCCCCAGAGGAGGCCGGCCAGGACCGCGCGGGGATGGGACCGGTCGCGGTACGTGACCAGGTACGCCAACAGCGCGCGGGCCTTCTGGGTGGGGAGCAGCAGGTCTGCATCGTCGCGCTGCAAGCGGAACTCGCCGAGGAGGTGGATGCGCAGGGTGGACATGCTATCTTCCGGGCAAGTGCTCGTGGAGCTGGCCGCTGGTCGGTGGCATAGCTCGTCGTGGACGAATTATACCACAGGGTCATCGCGCTGGCTATCGCCGGTCGCGGCGCTGGGGGCTTGAACCGTGACGCGGCTTGTACTATAATGGGGCTGGAGGGAGCCACATGGACATCAACCGCACGCTACAACGTATCCTGACCGACCCCACACCGGCCGACCTGTGGCAACTACAAGGCGAATTGTTAGCCATCGGCACAGAAGCGGCCTTGCAAGCTCGTCGGGTGGCTGGCGATTTCTACATGTATTTGAGCGACCTGGAGAGCAAGGTCACATCGCGCCGGCATAGCCGCTGGGCGGCAGTCCTGGAGACGGCTTCCGTCACCAGCGTGGGCTTTCAGGACATGATTGACGAGGAGGTGGATCTGCTCAAACGGGCCATTGCCGCCGGGGGCACGGCGCTGCTCGAGATCGCTGCAGCCTACAAAAATGTCCAGGCCTGGGAGGTGGAAGCCGCCCTGGTGCACCACGACGCGGCCTGGCAGCTCTACGGCGAACTGTGGGACATCTCCACCACCCTGCTGCCGGACCTCCCGGCCGGGCAACGTCGGGCGCATCTGGGGGCCTTGCTCGATCCGGTGGTGGCCCCCGATACCCCCGCCGGCATCAAGGCCGCCTTGCTGGTCAAGCTATTCCAGGTGGTGCTGGCGGTGCGCCTGGCCCCGGTGCTGGCCGGGGAAGCGTGAGCGTGACAGGCTCCCGATCAGCAACCCGGCCAGCGCGTAGCACAGCACAGCCACCAACAGCACGGCGGTGAAGCCAGCTTCCAAAGCCAGCATGGTCGCCAATACCGCGCTGACCACGGAAGCGCAGCCGTTGACGGCCCAGGCCCAGGGCACGATCCCCGGGCGCTGGCTGGCGGCCCGGCGCAGGCCGGCCGGGAAAGGTATCCCCATCAGGAACCCCACTGGGGCCAGCACGACGGCCGCCACCAGCAGCCGCGCCCAGAACGACCATCCCAGCCACGCATGAAACATCGGCCCCAGCCCCATCGTCGCCGCCAGCAGCGTCGCCACCAACGCCGCGAGCGTCACGCGCAGCGGCAGACGCGCCGCCGCCAGGCTTCCCAGGCCGGAATAAAACAACAACGCCCCCAACACCAGCGCAAAGGCCACCGTGGGCTGGTCGAGGAAGAGGATAAATCGCTGCATCAGCGGGATCTCGGCCAGCAGGTAGCCGCCGCCCAGCAGCGCAAAGTAGGCCAGCCAACGGGCCTGGGGCCTCTCCCCTCTCCCCGCCTGGAAGGGATGGGGGGATGGGGCGAGGGCCATCCCCACGGCCAACGGCCCCACGATGAGCGCGCCGGACGCCACCAGCGACAGCACCAGCAAAGCCACCAGGATCAGATACCCACTACCCCCGAACGGCTGCCAGGTACGCCCCAGCGTGCTCAGGATCGCCGGCACCTGATCCCACTTGAAATAGTGATGAAAGAAGGGACGGTCGTCTGTGGGCGGGACGATGGCGTATTCGGCAGCGCGGATCGTGACCTCTCGCTGCGCCGGGTCCACCAGACGCGCGGCCAGCTCCTCGTAGATGGGTTCGGACAGCCGGTTGTGGTGGTTAACCTCGTCCGGGCGCAGGTCGGCGGCCCACACCAGGTCAAAATGGCGGGCGGCGCAGAACTCGCGCACCTTTGCCCGGTCAGCCGGGGAAAACGGCGTCGGGCTGGCCAGTACCGTGAGGGTGGACCAGTCGCGGATGGCTACCAGGTGTGCACCAATGTCCTGCCAGCCGGCTTTTTCGCCCGCCGCCAGCACCAACGCGAACAGGCGCATCTCCTCGCTGGGCGGCTGTTGGAGCCACCGTTGCGCCACGAACAGGCCGTTGGGCTGCAATCGCGCCAGGCAGGCCGTCACTCCCTCCACGGTGAGCGTATAATCCTCGCCCAGCCCGTAGGACCCCACCAGCACCGGCCGATGCCCATCGGTGAGGGCTACCTGCACGATGTCGAACGGTCCTGACAGGCCGGCCAACGCGCTGCGAACCCCTTCTACTCGCACGGTTACGCCGGGGGCTGCGTATAGCCCTTCGCTCACCTGGCGCGCTGTGAACTCGCGCACGGCGTGCACGATGAGGGGATTGGGTTCCACCACGGTGATGGCCGCCGCATCACCGTGGCGGGCTTGCAGTGCTTCCAGGCCGCCGTGGGGGGCCAGGATCAGGGCACGGGCGTTCGGACGCAGGACGTAGGGCAAGGCGGTGGGCCGGTAGTCCAGGAACGAGAGGTCGTTGCCGACGGTGATGGGGCTGAGGTTGTCGCCGTCCACCGTCAGGCCAAGCTGGGCTGGGGGCAAGAAGGGCGAGGTCAGGCTCAGGCCGGGCGCGGACCGGATCGCGCTGCTCTCCACCACGTCCACCCGGCCGAAGGCGTTCCAGGCCCGATAACGGAGCTGGGCGTCCGGGTAATGTAGCGCGTAACTGAGGGCCTTGTACGGGGAAAGGCGCAGCTCCAACGCGGCTGGCCGGGTCACGAGGACGCCGACGAGCACCACGGCCCCACCCAGGTAGGCCAGGGCCGTGGGGCAGCGTATGTTGCCCGGCTCGGCCCGGCGCAACAGGCCGGCCGCGCCCCAGGCCACCAGGGCCGTCGCCCAGACGGTCCCTTCACCGCCCAGGAGGGGCAACGAGGCCAGCACGGCCACGCAGCCGGCCGCGGCCCCCACCATGTTCGCGGCGTAGAGGGCCGGCGCGCGATCCGGCCAGCGGGCCAGGGCCAGGGCCATCACCAGGCCCCCGGCCAGGAACGGGGCCACCAGGAGCAGGTAATATAGCCCCAGATAGGCCCATTGGATGCTCTCCAGGGCCAGGCGATACGTGTCGAAGGGCAGGGCATTCAGCAAGAGGTAGCCGACCGACAAGCTCCCGGCCATGCCCGCGGCCGCCGCCGACAGGCTATGGCGCCGCGCGCGCCAGCCCGGTCGTGATGCCAGCAAGGACCCGCTGGCCCCGGCGCCCAGCAGCGCGATGCTGACGCCCAGGAAGGCAAAGTGGTAGCCCTGGGTCAGGGAAAAGAGGCGGGTGAGCGCGATCTCGAAGGCCAGCGTGGCGGCCGCGACCAGGAACAACCCGACGTAGAGGGTGCGTCGGGCCGCTGGCAGCGCGGCAGACCCGTCGGCGGCAAGCTCGGTCATGCGGCGGTCTCCACCCGGCCCTGGCCGGGCATTCGCGATGGATATATTGTACCACGGCCGAGACGGGGGGGCAATGGTGCACGAGATGCGGTCATCCGCGCCGGCCGTCCGTTATCCCGAGACCCGTGTATCACGTGCGGTTGCCTGCCCTGACGGGCGTCCAGGGAAACCGCACCTGGGTGCATACGGATTGCTTCTTTGCCCCCCATCTGATATAATGATAACGCGCTGTTCCCCCGCATCTGCTCCCACCTTCCCAGTTTACGCTGGCCCCCTTCCCGAAACCAGCGGCCTGGCTATCGTGGGGTCTCGTGAGCTGGCCTCCTGGCCCTGGCCGATGAGGGGGTGCAGCGGCATATCGCCGGGAAACCGGTGCGAAGTGGTCTATGTCCCAGGGCGGTTGGTGAATGTGGTCGTGGGATGACAGATGCCTCAGGTCCTATGATCACCCAAACCGTGACTACCCGGCCTACCCTGGCGAAGGTCCTATGATCACCCAAACCTGTCGTATCCAGCCGTTTCGCGCCCACGATGGCGACATCGAGCCGCTGCTGGCCTTTGCGCGTCGGGCCATGCCGCTGCTGGCCCCGGGCTGGGCCGCTCCGACCGACTGGCTGTGCGACGACCGGGAGGGTGAGGCGGGGGCCTATGATCGGCGCATTCGTCGCCAGGGAGACGCGCAGCGCGGCCTGGAAGTGGTGCATGATGCTGGCTATGAGCCACGCGGCGGGGGCCACGCGGTGGACCGGGTGACGGTGACCGCGTATGGTCTGCCGGATGGCGTGGCCCTGCGTCTGGAATGCACCCGGAGCTGGTACGACCCACGCTTCGTGGAGGTCCAGGCCGGCGGCCCGGCCGAGGCCGTGGCCGCGGTGCTGGATGCGTTCCAGCGCGAGTTTGGCGGGCGGCCGGCGTTGCTCCCGGAGGAGATCCCCTCCGAGCTATCCAGCCTGCACACCGCGTTGCGGGCCGGGGCCTGGGCAGCGGTTGAACTGCGCGCTGGCGCCATCCTTCACCTTCAGCCCGACGAGCCAGCGGCCCGGTTCGCGTTGGGCGTGGCCCGGGCCGCTCAAGGCGACCTGGCGGCCGGCGAACAGCACTTGCTGGCGACCCTGGCGTGCCAGCCCGACCATTACGACGCATTATATAACCTGGGCCTGGTCTACCTGGCGCGCGGCGAGCCAGCGCAGGCCATCGAGGCCCTGCGCCGCTCGCTGGCGATCCGGCCCGACAACCATGCGGTGCTCTACCAGTTGGGCCGGGCGCTGGAGGCCGCTGGCCAGCGAGACGAGGCGCTGATCGCGTACCAGGACGCCCTGCGCACCTCACCCAACCCCGCTGGCTGGCATTACACCGGCCTGGATTTCACCTCAGCGGCCCAAAAGGCCGTCCGGCGTCTGGCGCGGTCATAGGCGCGGTGGCTGCCCTCGTGCCGCGAGCGTTCCGCCAGATGAAAAACACTGCTCAAATATCGCACGCCGCCAACAGTATACTCTCCTCCCTCGTGAACGTCAACGACCGGACCACCCTTGTCATCACCTTCACTGTGCGGTATAATGCTTGCCAGGAGGGATGCATGGTCGAATGGAACGCTCGGACCGTCATCCGGCGGCGGCTGGCTGGCGAGGTTGGCACGATCGTCAAGGACTGGGGCGGACGGTTGCCCGTGGCCCTGGTCTACCCCAACACGTACCAGGTGGGCATGTCCAGCCTGGCCGTCCACGCCCTCTATCGGCTGTTCAACCAACACCATGACGTGGTCTGCGAGCGGGCCTTCCTGGACAACCTGGATACGCCCCTGGCCCTGGAATCCCAGCGCCCCCTGACCGACTTTGCGGTCCTCGCCTTTACCGTCTCCTACGAGCTGGACTATTTCAACCTGGTGGCGATCCTGCGGGCGGCCGGCATCCCGCCATTGGCGGAGGAACGCGACGAACGGCATCCCCTGGTCATCGCCGGCGGCCCGGCTCCCACCGCCAACCCCCTGCCCCTGGCCCCCATCTGCGACGCGGTGGCCGTGGGGGATGGGGAGGTCATTGTCCCCGCGTTGCTGGACGCACTGCGCGCCGGCGACCGGGACGCGCTGGCGACTGTCCCTGGCATGTACACGTCGCAGGCTAGACGCAATACGCAATACGGAATACGCAACACGTCAAACGTCCGGCGTCAAACAGCGCTCGATCTGGATGCCTTCCCCGTCTCCACCGCCATCTACACCCACGCTACCGAGTTCGGCGACATGGCGCTGGTGGAAGTGAGCCGGGGCTGCGGGCGCGGCTGCCGGTTCTGCCTGACCGGCTACTGCCTGCGGCCGCCCCGGGAACGCTCGCTGGATGTGCTCTTGCAGCAAGCGAAAGAAGGTCTGCGCCACCGCCAGCGCGTCGGGCTGGTGGGGGCTGCCGTGAGCGACTATAGCCACCTGGATGAGCTGGTGACCGGCATCCGGGCGCTGGGCGGGCGCATCGCCGTCTCCAGCCTGCGGGCCGATTCCCTCTCCGAACCGCTGCTGGACGCCCTGGCCGAGAGCAGCGTGCATACCCTCACCCTGGCCCCAGAGGCCGGCTCCCCACGCCTCCGCGACGCCATCCGCAAGGGTCTCACCGAGGAGCATATCCTGCACGCGGTGGAGCAGGCCCAGGCCCATCGTTTCCTGCATCTCAAGCTCTATTTTATGGTGGGATTGCCCGGCGAGACCGATGACGACGTCCTGGCGATCATGGATCTGTGTCGGGCCATCCGCAAGCGATTTCGGCGCTACATCACCGTCAACCTGACGCCCTTTGTGCCCAAGGCGGGCACGCCGTTCCAGTGGGCGGCCATGACGCCGGCGCCAGTGGTGCGCGCACGCCAGAAACGCCTGACGCGCGTCCTGCACTACTTGCAGTGCTTTGTCCGCCGCGACAGCCCGGACTGGGCGGCGGTGCAGGGGGTGCTCTCGCGCGGCGACGAGCGGGTGGGCCGGGCACTGGCCGACCACGACCGCCAGACCCTGGCCGCCTGGCGCGCTGCCCTGCGGCGGCATCACATAGACCCGGCCCCGTACCTCGGCTCGTGGCCCCCGGACGAGCCGCTGCCCTGGGATGTGGTGGAGCACGGCGCAGACCGGGACCTGCTGCGGCGCGAATACCAGCGCGCGCTGGGAGAAGCCCCATGAATGACCGCGAATTCATGAATCAAGTCACCAACGACCATGATGATTTCTTACAGACCTTTCTGGACGTGTTGGCGGAACAGCAAGTGCCGTTCTGCGTCATCGGCGGGCTGGCCGTGAATGCTTATGTCGAGCCGGTCGTCAGCCTGGACCTGGTGGTTGTCGCGGATCGGCTGGATGAACTGGCGGAACGGTTGGCCCAGCGGTTCACCGTCCGCCGGTTCCCGCACAGCCTCAATGTGTCGAGCCAGGCATCAGACCTGCGCATCCAGATTCAAACCGACCCCGAGTATCAGGCGTTCATCCCCCGGGCAGTTCGACACGTGGTCTTGGGCTACGAGGTCCCGGTCGCGGCGTTGGAAGACGTGCTGCAGGACAAGGTATGGGCCTTCTCCGACCCGGCCCGGCGGCCCAGCAAACGTCAAAAAGACCTGGCCGACATCATGCGCCTGGTGGAAACATACCCACACCTGTTGGCTTGGCTGCCAGACCCCTTGCGCGAGCGCGTCGCCGCCGACCTGAGTGCATGAGCAGGGGAGCGGAGGGGCGGGGGAGCGGAGGAGCGGGGGAGCAGGGGAGCAGGGGAGCGGAGGAGCGGGGGAGCGGAGGAGCAGAGGGGCGGAGGAGCAGAGGAACACGAAACACGCACCACGAATCACGAATCACGCATCACGCATGAACGAAACGATCATCACCATTGCTTCTTATGACAAACAAGCCGCCGACTTTGCTGCCCGGTGGTTTGACTTGCGGCTGGACCGCTCGCTGACGGCCTTTGGGGAGCGATTGCGGCGGCATCCGCCCGCGCGCGTGCTCGATCTGGGCTGCGGCCCCGGCCGCGACGTGCGCTTTCTCAGTGAGATGGGCTTCCGGGCGCTGGGCCTGGACCGCTCAGCCGGGATGCTGGGCGAGGCCCGGCGACGCGTGGAGGCCCCGTTCGTCCAGGCCGACATGCGCGTCCTGCCCTTTGCCGATGGCAGCTTCGATGGCGTGTGGGCCTGCGCTTCGCTGCTGCACGTGCCCCGCGCCGAGGCCCCGGCCGTGCTGGCGGAGATCAAGCGCGTGCTGGAACACGGCCACCTGTTCCTGGCCGTCAAGCGCGGCGAGGGCGAAACCTGGGTGGAGACAGAGCACGGCCCGGTCTTTTTCGCCTACTATCACCCGGCCGAGATCGAGCTGCTGGTGGACCGGGCCGGCTTGCGCGTGTTGGAGCAGTGGGAAAGCCCCGATCAGGCCGGCCGGGAACATCCCTGGTTCCACCTGGTGGCCTGGACGAAGGTGGTCACGCCCCGCGTGGGGGCCGGCGCGGCCATCTTTGACGCGGCCGGCCGGCTCCTGCTCGTGCGTCGGGCCGATAACGGCTACTGGTCCCTGCCCGGCGGCCACCTGGACTATGGCGAGACGTTGGTGCAGACGGCCAGGCGCGAGATTCGAGAAGAGACCGGCCTGGACGTGCAGATCGAACGGCTCAGCGGGGTCTACTCTGCGCCGTACCCGGACGGCTTTACCGTCAACGGCGTGAACCAGATGGTGGTGGCAACGTTCGTGGGCCGGGCCGTGGGCGGCGAACTGCGCCTCAGCCCCGAGATCACCGCCGCGGCCTTTTTCCCGCCGGACGCCTTGCCTGAGCCGATCATGCCCACCCACGTGCGGCGCATCCATCACGTCCTCCACGGCGACGGCGTGTTCTATGAGTGAACAGAACCCGGAGACAAACATGACCACCTCGCAATTGTTATACCTCTCCCGCGCCGACGTAGAGCGCGTGGCGCTGGACATGTCCACCGTCATCCACCTGCTGGAGACGGCGTTCCGGGAAAAGGGCCAGGGCCGGGTGGAGATGCCGCCCAAGCCCGGCATTCACACGCAACCGGATGCCTTTATCCACGCCATGCCGGCCTACATTCCCGCGCTCCGCGCGGCTGGCGTCAAATGGGTGAGCGGCTACCCGGACAACCCGGCGCGCGGCCTGCCCTACATCAGCGGCCTGCTGATCCTGAACGACCCGGAGACCGGCGTGCCCTACACGGTGATGGACTGCACGTGGATCACGGCGGTGCGCACCGGCGCGGCCACCGCCCTGGCCGCCCGCTACCTGGCCCGGCCCGACAGCCAGACCGTCGGCATCCTGGCCTGCGGCGTGCAGGGACGCGCCAACCTGGAAGCGCTGGCCGTGCTGTTTCCCATCCAGCGGGTCTATGCCTACGACGTCCGGCCAGAGGCACAGGCGCAATATGTGGCCGAGATGTCGGCCCGGCTGGGCGTGGAGGTCATCGGCGTGGACACGCCCCGGGCGGCCGTGGTCGCAAGCGACCTGGTGGTCACCTCTGGCCCCATCCTCAAGCATCCCCGGCCCACCATCGCGCGCGACTGGCTGCGGCCGGGCGCGTTCGCCAGCGCCGTGGATTTCGACTCGTACTGGAAGCCAGAGGCCCTGGCCCAGTTCGACAAGATCGCCACCGACGACCACGCCCAGTTTCGCTACTACCGGGACCAGGGCTACTTCCAGGCCACGCCAGACCCCTACGCCGACCTGGGCGAGATCGTGGCCGGCCGCAAGCCGGGTCGCACCCGGGACGACGAGCGCACGATGGCCCTCAACCTGGGGCTGGCGTTGGACGACATGGCCGTGGCCCCGGAGGTCTATCGCCGGGCGCGGGAACACGGCCTGGGGACCTGGCTGCCGCTGTAGCGCGCGGGCCAGAGGAGAACATGGCGTGACCGAGAGCGAACGGCTGGAACAGGCCATTGCCGCATTGGAAGCCCAACGCACGCTCTTGGGCGATGCGGTCGTCGAGACGGCGCTGGCTCCCTTGCGGGAAAAGCTGGCTGCGCTGGCCGGACCGCCGGCGGCCGAGGAACGCCAGCTCGTCACCGTGCTCTTTGCCGACCTGGCCGGCTTTACCGCCCGGGCCGAACAGCTCGACGCCGAAGAGGTCCAGGACCTGCTGGACGAGTTCTGGCGGGCGCTGGACCCCATCATCCTGGAGCATGGGGGCCACATCCACCGGCACATGGGCGATGGTGTGGTGGCCGTGTGGGGCTGGGAGCAGGCCCGAGAGGACGACCCGGCCCAGGCTGTGCGCGCCGCGCTGGCCCTGCAGGAGGCGATGGGCCAGCACGAAGCGGCCCGGCGCGTGGGCCTGCCCCTGCGCGTGGGGATCAATACCGGCCTGGTGGCCATTGGGGCCGTGTCGTCCGTGGAGCGCGAACTGGCCGGCGATACGGTCAACCTGGCCTCGCGGTTGGAGCGGGCCGCCCCGCCCGGCGGCATCCTCATCAGTCAGGCCACCGGAGACCGGGTGCGGGGCCTCTTTGACATGGCGGCCCAGCCGCCGCTGACGGTCAAGGGCAAGGCCGAGCCGGTGCAGACCTACCTGGTTTACCGCGAGCGGCCCCGGGCCTTCCACATGCCCACCCGGGGGCTGGCCGGGGTCGCCACCCGCACCGTGGGCCGCGACGCCGAGCTGGCCGTGCTGCAAGCCGCCTACCAGCAGGCTCGCGAAGGCGCCGGCATACAGTGGATCACGGTCTCTGGCGAGGCTGGCGTGGGCAAGAGCCGGCTGCTCATCGAGTTCGTGGGCTGGCTGGACGCGCAGCCCGAAGCCATCGTCCATCTGCGCGGCCGGGCCTGGACGCACACGCAGCACAGCCCATACTTTTTGCTGCGTGACCTGCTGTCATACGGCTTTCAGATCCGCGATGGCGACTCGCTGGACGAAGCCCGGGCCAGGCTGACGGCCGGGCTCACCGCCGTGCTGGGCGACGAGTTGGGACCAGAGGCGGCCGCCTTTATCGGGCAGTTGGCCGGGTTCGACTTTCGGTGCAGCCCGTGGATCGCTGGCATCGTCTCGGACACCCAGCAGATCCGGGGCCGGGCCGAGGTGCTGCTGCGCGAGGTGCTGGCCCGGCTGTGCGCGCGAGGGCCGGTGGTCCTGTTGCTGGAAGACCTGCACTGGGCCGACGCAGAATCGTTGCGCCTGCTGGCGGCGCTCCTCGCCGAGCCGCAGCCGTGGCGCTGGCCTGTGGCCTTCAGGCTATGCGCCGTGGGCCTGGCCCGGCCCGAGTTCTGGGAGCGGAGGACACACTGGGGGACAGCCGCGACCGGTGAGCCGTTGGCGCATCACCGGCGGCTGGATCTGCAACCGCTGGCCAACGAATTGGCCCGGGAGTTGGTGCGGGAATTGCTGCAGCGATTGGCAGAACCGTCGGAGTGGCTGGTCGAGTTGTTGGTCGAACACAGTGGAGGCAACCCCTACTTTGCCGAGGAATTGGTGCATTGGCTCATCGAGGAAGGCGTGATCGAGACCGGGCCAGAGCCGGGTAGCGCGTGGCGGGTCACGGCGGAACAGCTGACCGGGCTGAGCGTGCCGGCCACCGTGCAGGGCGTGCTCCAGGCACGCCTGGAGCAACTCAGCCCGGCCGAGCGGGCCATGTTGCAGCAGGCCGCGGTGCTGGGCCGCGCGTTCTGGGCCGATGCCGTGGCCTACATCGGCCAGGAACCAGTGCCAGCGGCGCGCTGGGCTGCCCTCCAAGAGCGTGACCTGGTGTTCCAGCGGCAGGTGTCACAATTAGCCGGGGAAGATGAATACCTCTTCAAGCACGTGCTACTGCGCGACGTGGTGTACGAGTACACGCTCAAAAAGTTGCGGCGGGTCTATCACCGGCGCGCAGCGGAATGGCTGACCCAGGTCGCCGCCGAACGAGCCGCCGAGTGGGCTGCGATCATCGCGCAGCACTACGAGCAGGCCGGCGAGGCGATGGCGGCGGCCGAGTGGTATGGGCGGGCTGGCCGGCAGGCCCAGGACACGTATGCGCCAGCGGCCGCCATCGAGTATTACGAAAAAGCGCTGGGGCTTTTGCCGGCGGAGGAAAAGGCCGCCCCGCGTGGGCTGGATGTGTACTACATGCTGGGCGAAATGCTCTCCTGGCAGGCCCGGCTGATCGAATCGGCCGAGGCGTATGTGACCATGATCGAGATCGCGCGGACGGTTGGGGACCTACCCGCGCAGGCCCGGGCCTGGAACAGCCTCGCCAACGTGCAGGACAGGCAAGGCGACTATCTGGTCGCGCACGCCAGCGCGCTGCAAGCAGAGGAAATCGCCCGGCTGGCCGGGCTGTCGGTCGAATTGATGAAAGCAGTACACAACCGGGGCTTTGCCCTGTTCCACCTGGGCCGTCTGGAAGAGGCCCTGGCCCTCGGCGAGCAGGCACTGGCGCTTGCCACAACGCTGGATGATCGGAGTGAGATGGCTCGCGACCTGACCTTACTAGGCGGGATCTATGACCTCTGGGGCCACTATGAACGGGCTGCGGACACCCAGAAACGATCCCTCGAGCTGTATCGGAGTTTGGGCAACCGCAAGGGAGTAGGCGTTGCACTGAACAATCTCGGCGAGAACGCGCGCTTGCGGGGCAATCACGACGCGGCGGTGGCCTATTTTGCGGAAGCGGTGCACGTCGCCCGTGAAATCGGCGACCGGCACGGGGAAATGATGTACCTCTGCGGCCTGGGCGGGGCCAGGGTAGGTCGGGGCGATTACGAGCTGGCCGAGGCCGACCTGCGTCAGTCCATCCAGATGGGCAAAGCAGCCAGCGCCCAATTTGCCCTGGCCTATCTGTACGTGTTTCTGGCCCAGGCCTTGCTGGGGCAGGAGCGAACGGCGGACGCGCTCGATGCGGCACGGCGCGCGCTGCAACTGGGTCAGGAGACGGGCCTCCAGGTGACCATCGGCGAGGCGTGGCGGACACTGGGCGCGATTGCAGCCCGGCTACCTGGTCCCATCTCGATCCAGGATCGCCTCTGCGATGCCGTGAAGTGCTTTGAGGAGAGCCAGCGCATCTTTGCCGAGATGGGGATGGCAGGCGAACGCGCGCGCACGCTCTGCGATTGGGCCAGGTACGAGATAGAGAGAGGAGATAGAGCGCAGGGAGAGACGATGTGGCAAGAGGCGCGGGAGACCTTTGCCCGGCTGGGGATGCAGCGAGAAGCGGAGCGGATGGGGGCACAACGAATGTGGGCGTGTGGGGGTATGGAAGAATGAGAGCCATGCAACACGCAACACGCATTACGCATCATGCTTTACGCAACACGCATCACGCATCACCCCTACGCATCACGCATCACGCATCACGTTTCACGTTTTACGTGTCCCGTCTCACGCTCCCGGCCCTGCTGCTGCTGGCCTTTGCCCTGCGGGTCCACGCCCTGGATTTCCAGCCCCTCTGGTTCGATGAGGGCAAGAGCGTCTTCTTCGCCAACCAGGCCCCGTGGGACACGGCCATCCTCACCGCCGAGGACATCCACCCGCCGCTCTACTATTGGTTGTTGCACGCCTGGGCGCTCGTGGCCGAGTGGGGTCCGTTGGCCCTGCGGTTTCTGTCGGCCGGGCTTAGCCTGCTGGCCGTACCGCTCATCTACCAGCTGGGCCGATTGCTGACCGGCCGCCGCCTGATGGGCTTGCTGGCAGCCCTCATCCTGACCCTGGCCCCATTCCACGTCTACTACGCCCAGGAAGCCCGGATGTACGCCCTCGTCACCACGCTGAGCCTGGCCTCCACGGTTTTGATGCTGCGCGCGTTGGCCCTCACCCCACCCCCCACCCCCTTCCCTCTCCCAGAGTTCGGGAGAGGGGAGGGGGCCAGGGGGAGAGGAGAGGGCTTTACCTGGCTGGCGTACCTGGCGATCACCGTCGCGGCGCTGTATACGCATTACTATGCGGCGTTCATCCCCCTGTTCCAGACCATGTGGGTATTGCTCTGGGCCTGGCGAGACGCGCGCCGGCGTCGCCACTTATTGCCCTGGCTGGGGCGCATGACGTTGCTGGGCCTGGCCTACGCGCCCTGGGTGCTCTTGTCCTACCAGGTACTCACCGCCTATGTGACCGCCAAGGTGGCTCACGAAGCCTATCCACCGCTGCCCCTCTGGACCTATCTGGCCGATCACCTCTCGGCCTTTAGCGCGGGCACGCTGGGCGACCGCACTGCACTTGCCCTCATCTGTGTAGCGCTGGCTGCGCTGGGGATTTTTACTGCTTGGCGACCATTTCGGATTTCGGAACCACAATCCGCAATCCGCAATCCACAATCCACAATCCGCAATCCGCAATCCGCAATCTATCTCCTGCTCTACCTGTTCGTGCCTCTGGCGGCTGGTTTCGTCATCAATCTCTACTTCCCTTTCCATCCGCCGCACTATGAGCGTCAGTTCCTCTACGCGGCCCCGGCCTGGTATCTGCTGATGGCTTTCGGATTGGCTGGCCTGGCCGCCCTGGTTGGACGAATGTCACCTGAACGAAGGTGGCGTATCCTGGCGGCAGGCGTGATGATGGTGGTCCTGCTCGTTCTGGCTGCGCTCTACGTGCCCACGCTCCATGCCTTCTACACCACGCCGCGCTACGTCGCCGATGACTATCGGCCGCTCCTGGTCCGCGCGCAGGCTCTGGCGCAGTCAGGGGACGTGGTGGTTTGCATCTATCCCTGGCAGATGGGCTATTTCCAGAGCTATCTGCGCCCGCCACGTCCCCGGCTCTACTATGCGCCGGTCGCGGCCTGGGATAACCTCTCCCGGATGGAGGCCGACCTGGCCGATCTGTTGGATGAATACCCCCGACTCTGGTTCCCGTCATACCAGGTGGCCGGGCGGGCGTTGGAGACCCGGGTGGAGACCTACCTGAGCCGCCAGGCCCACATCATCGAGCAGGGGTGGCACGAGAACAACAAGTTGCTTTTCTACGCCGCGCCGCTGCCGCTGCCGGCCCCGGCCCCCGGCGCGCGCTTTGGCGACTCGGAAACGGCCACCGTCGTGCTGGACGAATACCAGATGGCGACTGGCGAGTTCCCGTCGGCATGGGGGGTGGTCCGGGCGCGTCTGCGCTGGCACCTGCCCGCTCGCACGACGGAACGCTTCCTGGTCACGTTGCGCCTGGCCGATGCCAAAGGCCGCACCTGGGCGTTGTCGGATATGGAGCCGCAGGCCGGGCTGTGGCCCTTTGCGCTATGGGGTACGGGCGAATCGTTCGATGACCGCCGGGCCACGCTGATCCCGGCCGGCACCCCGCCGGGCCTGTACAACCTGTACCTGAGCCTGCACCGGCAAGACGGCCAGCCCCTCCCGGTCACCAGCCCAGACGGCACCCGGCCCGGCACAGAACTGCTCCTGGGCCGGGTGACCGTCGTCTCCCCACCCGAACCACCGCCATTGGCGGCCTTGCCCATCCAGTATCCGCGACCGGCCGCCTGGGGCGACGTGCGCTTGTGGGGGTATAGCATGGGCACAGGGCCGCTGCGGGCCGGGCAGCCAGCCCCGATCACGCTGTTCTGGCAAGCCCAGCGCCCCCTACCCGGCGACTATCTGCTCGCCCTGGAGCTGTGGGACGAGGCCGGGCGCAATCAGGCCCGGTCCGCGCCACGTCCCCTGGGCGACTTTTATCCCACCAGCAAATGGCGCGCCGGCGAGTTCGTGGTGGACCAGTACGAGGTGACCCCAGCCCCCGGCACCCACGGCGTGCTCCGCCTGACGGTGGCGCTCTACAACGCCGCCGGACAACCGGTGGCCCCGCCGGTCCCCCTTCAGCCGGTCCTGGTGACCGGACGCACACCCAACTTTGTTGCGCCAGACATCCCCTACCCGTTGGAGGCATACTTTGGAGAGAGCGTGGCCTTGCTGGGCTACGGGATCGCGCCAGCGCCCGGCGGCCCCGGCGCGCCAGGCCAGCAAGTGCTCGTCCAGCCGGGCCAGGCGATCCAGTTGACGCTATACTGGCGTTGCCGTGCCCCCATGAACCTATCGTTCAAGGTCTTTACCCACCTCATTGACCCGGACCGGCCGATGAACATCCAGGCCCAAGACGACGACGTGCCCGGCCACGGCGCCGCGCCCACCACCGGCTGGGTCGTCGGCGAGGTGTTGACAGACACATACACATTGGCCGTCAAACCAGAGACCCCCTACGGCACCTATTATCTCAGCGTGGGCTTGTACGACCCGGTTACCGGCGCCCGCCTGCCCGTCTTTGACGCGGCCGGCAACCCCATGGGCGACCACGTGTTGCTCCGGGCCGTGCGGGTGGGCGCGGCATACCCATGAGACCGGGCGAGTTTTCCCCCACCCGCCCGGGCCGATAATCAGAATGCAGGAGGGAACCATGTTACGCGGCGAACGCGTGGTGCTCCGCGCCATCGAGCGCGAGGATTTGCCCAGATATGTGCGCTGGCTCAACGACCCGGACGTGCTGGAATACTTTGGCGCCTATCGGCCCATGAGCCTGGCCCAGGAAGAGCAGTGGTATGAGAAAATGCTCCAGGACCGGACCACTCTCAACTTGGCCATCGAGGTGGACGGCGCGCACGTGGGCGGCGCCGGGTTCGCCAACATCAACCACCAGGACCGCAACGCCGAGGTGGGCCTGTTCATCGGCGTCAAAGAATTGTGGGACCAGGGCATCGGCACGGACACGCTGCGCACCCTGTTGCGATATGGCTTTGACTGCCTGAACCTGCACCGCATCTACCTGCGCTTTTTTGCCGAAAACGTGCGCGCGCAACGCTGCTACGAAAAGGTGGGCTTCAAGGAAGAAGGCCGATTCCGCGAGCACATCTTCCGCCACGGCCGCTGGATTGATGAGGTGCGGATGGGCATCCTGGAAGACGAATGGAGGAGACAGAATGAGCTGGCAAAATAGTCTGAAAGCGAACCCGATCCCCTGGCTCTTGGAACCTGACGAGCCTTCGGTGCGCTACTTTACCCTGCGAGACCTGCTAGGCCGGCCGGCCGATGACCCGGAGCTGCTGGCAGCCCGCGCAGCCATCCCCAACAGCCCCACGGTCCGGGCTATCCTTGCCGCCCAGCGCCCGGATGGCTATTGGACCACGAACGAGGGTACGTACTTTCCCAAGTACACCACCACCCACTGGCAGGTCATCCTGCTGGCGGAGCTGGGCCTGACCGGTGACCACCCGGCCGCCCTCTGGGAGAAGGCGCTGGCGGTGATGGACCGGGCTATCGCGGCCATCGGCGCGGACGACGCCATCGAGCAGAACGAGGTGCTCTGGTGCTACAGTGCGAACACGATCCGCTACCTGTGTCTCTACGGCCTGGGCGAATCGCCGGCCGCCCGCCGGGCCCTCACCCAACTCCTGCGTCTGGCAGAAAGCAACCGCACGTGGGCCTGCCCGTACAACGACGAGCCAGACTCGCCTCCCGAATGCCTGTGGGGGGCTATCAAGGTATTGCGGGCCGTGTGGGCCTTGCCGTCCAGCTTGCACACGCCGGCCGTGGCTGACCTGCAGGCCCTGGCCGCCAATGCGCTGCTGGATCACGATTTCACCGTGCAGAACGTGGGTCGCACCACCCTGGGCTGGGTGACGGACTGGTTTGCCTTTGGCTTCCCGGGATTCTACGAGAGCGACCTGCTGGAGGGATTGGAGGCCCTGGCCGCTTTGGGCTACGGGAATGACGCCCGCTTCCGACAGTGGCTGCCGACGGTACTGGACCAGCAGGACGAACAGGGCCGTTGGCTCTTGCGCAATAGCTTCAACGGCCACATGATTGCAGACATCGAGGTGTTGGGGCAGCCCAGCAAATGGGTGACGTTGCGGGCGCTGCGCACGCTCAAGTGGGCTACGGAGCGATAGGTCGGATTGCCAATCCGACCTGCTCACCCAATGTCATTAAGGTCGTAGCAGGGCCTCGTGCCCGTTTCTCGCCTACAAAACCCGCTCACGAGGGGCTAAACTACGCTAACTTAACGACATTGCCTGCCCTGGGGGGACCAGCGCGCCCCCCCAGAATTGGGGGCCGGGGGTCTATTTACGAGGGAGACCCTCACGCGCCCCGGCGCACCCCGTAGAACGAAAATACCAACCCGGCGCGGGTTTAAAACCCTGACTTTTGCCGACATCTTTCGTGAATGATTAGGGGGCGCGTACCATTTGTAGTG